>OHBV01000465.1_pt1 | contig 20802 bp, 22 predicted proteins | sample 1577451 | NCBI WGS metagenome assembly OHBV01 (sample SAMEA3879605, study PRJEB24766) | human gut metagenome | biome: human-associated habitat; feature: feces | place: USA | collected 1985/1987 | reverse complement strand
GGCGGGTCAAAAAGTCTTTCTCCCACATATGAGCAAGCTCATGTGGGTTTAGACCTTTTGACCCTGGCATCATATACTACACAATACCCTGAGCGGTCATAGCATCTGCAACCTTCAGGAAGCCTGCGATGTTCGCACCTGCTACGTAGTTGCCTTCCATACCGTACTTTTTAGCTGCATCATCCAGATTATGGAAGATGTTCACCATGATGTTCTTCAGCTTGGCATCTACTTCTTCGAAGGTCCAGGAAAGTCTCTCACTGTTCTGGCTCATCTCCAGAGCGGAGGTAGCAACACCGCCTGCGTTGGATGCCTTGCCAGGGCAGAACAGAACACCGTTCTTCTGGAAGTACTCGGTAGCTTCCATGGTGGTAGGCATGTTAGCGCCCTCTGCTACAGCGAATACGCCGTTAGCTACCAGCTGCTTTGCATCCTCCAGATCCAGCTCGTTCTGGGTTGCGCAGGGAAGAGCTACATCACACTTAACAGTCCATACACCGTGCTCACCGTTCTTCTTCTCATGATACTGTGCACTGGGTCTTGCTGCTGCATACTCAGTCAGTCTTGCACGCTTAACTTCCTTCACTTCGCGTAACAGAGCTACATCGATTCCTTCGGGATCATAGATCCAGCCGGTAGAATCGGAACAGGTAACTACCTTTGCACCTAACTGCTCTGCTTTCTGGATAGCGTAGATCGCTACATTGCCGGCACCGGATACAGTAACAGTCTTGCCTGCGATATCCTTGCCATTGCACTTTAACATCTCCTCTGTCAGATACAGCAGACCGTAACCGGTTGCTTCAGTTCTTGCCAGGGATCCGCCGTAGCTTAAGCCCTTACCTGTCAGAACGCCTTCATACAGACCGGTCAGTCTCTTGTACTGTCCGTACATATAACCGATCTCTCTTGCGCCGGTACCGATATCACCGGCAGGAACATCGGTGTCTGCTCCGATATATTTGTAAAGTTCTGTGATGAAGCTCTGGCAGAAAGCCATGATCTCTCTGTCGGATTTGCCCTTGGGATCGAAATCGGATCCACCCTTACCACCGCCGATCGGCAGACCGGTCAGGGAGTTCTTGAAGGTCTGCTCAAAACCAAGGAACTTGATGATACCTAAGTTTACAGAAGGATGTAAACGTAAACCGCCCTTGTAAGGTCCGATCGCAGAATTGAACTGTACACGGAATCCGTTGTTTACCTGTACCTGACCCTTGTCATCCACCCAGGGTACGCGGAACAGGATCTGTCTCTCGGGAGTTACGATTCTCTCCAGCAGAGCGTCCTTACGATATTTTTCCTCATTTGCCTCGATCACAACACGAAGAGATTCCAGAACCTCTTTGACTGCCTGATGGAACTCGGGCTGTGCGGGATTTTTGGCCACTACCATATCAAATACTTCATCAACATATGACATCTGAATGTCCTCCTTCAATTGGTATACAGATTCATGACAACCTGGTTGCCATATGCTTTATTATAAAACGACTTTTTTAATTGTACAATAAACTTTATCCCACTAAATCATAAAAGTTTTGACCGTTTTTCTGTATAATTTGCACAATAAATTATACAAGTATACAATCTGTGCGTTATACTGTTCGTCATTTTACCAAAAGTGTGCTATAGATATTCTTTCAGGGCCCGGATATTACTGTTTTCCATGGCGATAAGTTCCTTCGCCAATGCCCTGCTGGAAGTATCCGCCATCTCTTCGTTATGCGCCAGCACTTTCTCCATCTCCAGCACTCCGTTGTTGCTTCCCTTTATGATCATTTCCGCTATATGTCCCGTGCCGGTATTCAGAAGTGTATTGTATCCGATGCCCATCTTAAGCATCATATTCTCTATAGCATTCGTGCGATAAATCTGTGTTTTGCCTTCTACCAGTTTCTGCACTGCTCTGTCATGCAGTCTGGAATATTGCAGCTCCTGGTCTGCCACTGTCGCAGCCAGACGATCATCGTAGATTTTATCCGTAACAGCATCCAGTGCTTTCATCGCCATTTCCGTATTACGCTGTATTTCCCGATAGATGTTAATTTCCTGTTTGTTCATCAAAAAAGCTCCTTACCGTTTTTGGTAAGAAGCTTTCCCTGAAAATATTTATTTTATTCGTGCAATACGAATTGTTCCGCAGCTACGCTGCTTCCACAATTCTACCTACATTCGGATTCCGCTGATTTGCTGACGCAAATCGCTTCTTCCTCATGTAGGTGCGATTTTCTTAAGTTCATAAGTCGCCGTATGCAAGCATCCGCGAGCTTATGAACTTAGAAAATCTATTGCACATACTCGCTCTTCACATATCCGATCTGTCCGTTGTATTTGATCTTGCTCCAGTCGCCTTCTGTGCCTACCAGCTCTGCGGAATCACCGCCGGAGAGAACTCCCAGTCTGTCTGCTGTCTCGCTGGCCGATGCACGCACGTTAATATTGGTGGTGGCAGTAACTGTTCCGATGGTCTCAGTTCCCGCTGCACTCTCCGCCAGCTGCAGGAACTCTGTCTTGATGTAGCCTTCCTTGCCTTCGTAATCCACCTTGGTCCAGCCGTTAGGGCGCTGTTCCAGAACCTGCAGCTTCGTACCGCCGGACACCTTGCCCAGTTTATCTGCCTGCTCACTGTCAGAGCTTCTGACATTCACGGTTGTGGTGGTGGTTACATATTGAGGTCCCTGATCCTCTGCCTCCTGCTGTTCGCCGTTTTCCGTCTGGGTATCCTGTCCGTCCGTGCTGCCTTCCTCTGTTCCGGCTTCTGCGACCTGCGTCTCTGCGGCCACCTGATTGGCAAGCTTCTCGCCTACCGCAATACTTACCTGAGAATCCAGTTCACTGATATACTGCAGCACCTCCGGATGGTCCACCATAAGTTCATTATATTCCACGGTAATCTTATTATTGAATTCCACAACATCATCCTGCGTGCTGACAGTCTTGATATATTCATTTACTTCTTCACTGTTCTCACCACGCTTAATATACAGTCCGCCCTGATCGTTGGTACAGATATAGAGTGCCTGATATCCGGGAACCTCTTCTTCGTGACCCACAAAAGAGATCTTGTAATACACATAGGCGATCACAGACCCTTCCTCCGGTCCTGTCTTGGTATATATTTCCAAAGTAGGATAATAGTCAATGTACTGAGACAGTTCTACATAACGATACATATCCTTATCCGAGATTTCATCGCATACGGAACGAAGTGTCTCTTCATCACCTGTCGCCATGGCATTATAATACGTTGCGATCAGTGTATAAATCGCACCTTCTTCGTTGGCCACCAACGGCACTTCCTCCGTCGCCGTCTCTGTTGCCGTCTCACTGGCTGCGGATGCGATCTCTGCCTCCTGCTGTGCCTCTTTATGCCGGTTACTCAGGCTCAGGCTTACGGATACGGTAATAGCCACCGCCACTACAACTACTGCCGGAAGCACGACCTTATTATGTTTTATGATATAATTGCCGATGGAATGTATTTTCTCTTTCCACATATATAGTCCTTTCCGAATTCTGAAATATTCCTTGAATTGCAAAAAGCCGCAAGCGGCTTCTCTCATCTCTCTCCCTATAATCAAGGTGATGTAAATGCATCCGACAGGAATCGAACCTGCATTAAAGGCGTCGGAGGCCTCCGTTCTATCCATTAGACTACGGATGCAAATATTACAAATTTGTTACATCACCTCGACTATAATATCATAAAACCCTACACATGTCCAGTTAAAATTAAAGTATTTTTACACAGCGCTCCTGCCTGCTGTATAAATAAAGCTGATCCGACAAAATCTCTTCCGGAGTCAGCTCCGTGCTGTTTACCTCGACGATCATCTCCTTCAGCTCCTCCGCACTCCGTCCCTGATCTACCGGAAGCAGAATAAATTCATGAACCGAACTGGGAATCAGATAATAATCCCCATCCACCCGTTTAGCCAGCTGCTCCAGCACTTTCGGGTATAAAATGCAACAGGCACCGTATGTTTTCCCGGCATTTGTCAGGATCAGCATGGGAATCTCCCGTGCCAGATGTTGTCTTACATCTGCCTGAAGCTCCTCCAGCAGTTCCTCCAATGCACTTTCTATCGGCATAATGTCGCAGGGAAAAAGTCTGGGAGTATTTTTCACAGCGCAGGCAAACAATTCTCTGTCCGTCACATTCCATGCGGACATATGGTTGTTGTAAATAGGGATCATTCCGTTCTGCACTCCATTGCCATCGTATGCATAGTAAAAACAGGCAGCCAGATCCAGAACGGGAATATATGGCACCTTTTCCAGGAAGCTTCGGTTTTTATCACGATTGATCAGCCGGAAACATATCCTGTCTTTTACTTTTTCAAAATCCGTGAAAAATGAGATATCGATCTGTTTTCCCACGGCATCTTCTCTGTACACCGTAACGATCTTCCGGATAATATCCGCAAATGTCGCACCTTCCTCATAGGCCTTTAGAAAAGAATTCAGGTATATGGTGGGCATCATGTTTTCCTGCGCCCTGCGAATCATAAGTCCCTGCAGGATCACTCCATTATTCTTCTGTACTTCTCTTAATTCTACGCTGTATTCCTCTCCAAGCGCCTCACTGACTGCACGCTGTACTTTTGTTCTGAAAACGGTCATTTCCATATAAATACCTCCATGTATCTCCGAAAGCGCTGTCTCCCCAGACCGGCTTTTACCCATGTGGTATTTCAAATTGCAACAAAAAAGGCAACAAGTACACCTTCGAAAAAAAGGTCACTCATTGCCTTACAGGTCTTATGCTCGGATATCAGTGATTATGCACGAGACAGATACTCACCGGTTCTGGTGTCGATCTTGATCTTGTCACCCTGGTTAACGAACAGAGGTACAGCTACGGTAGCTCCGGTCTCAACGGTAGCAGGCTTGCTGGCACCGGTAGCGGTATCGCCCTTGAATCCAGGCTCAGTCTCTGTAATCTCCAGTTCTACGAACAGAGGAGGCTCAACGGAGAATACGCTGCCATTGTGAGAGCAGATCTTGCACATCTCGTTCTCTTTTACGAACTTCAGTGCATCGCCTACGGTCTCAGAATTCAGTGCAACCTGATCGTAAGTCTCGGTATCCATGAAGTAGTACAGATCACCATCTTCATACAGATACTGCATATCCTTTCTATCAATACGCGCCTGAGGGCACTTCTCAGTAGGACGGAAGGTCTTCTCAACTACACCGCCACTCTTGATGTTCTTCAGCTTGGTTCTAACGAATGCTGCGCCCTTTCCCGGCTTAACATGCTGGAATTCGATAATCTGGTAAACATTGTTATCATACTCAATGGTAATACCATTTCTGAAATCACCTGCAGAAATCATAATGTATTCCTCCTAATATTTTCACGTCATAATTCTTTAATATTTTAATATAAAAGCATACATATTTCAACTACTTTTGAATATTTTTTTCAAATTTCTCTTAAGAAATCAATTGCCTGCAGATATCCGTCCAGTCCCTGGCCGTAGATCTGCTTATTACATACCGGTGCCGTCACGGAAATCTTGCGAAATTCTTCTCTGCTTGTAATATCGGAAATATGGACTTCCACTTTCGGAATATCCACGCTTGCCAGTGCGTCCCGGATAGCATAACTGTAATGAGTATAAGCTCCCGGATTAATTACAATACCGGTTGTTCCATCAAAATAGGCTTCCTGGATCCTGTCGATAATGGCTCCTTCATGATTGCTCTGGAACGTCTGGATCTCATCCCCGGTCTCCTTTGCCTTTTTATCGATCAGATCCAACAGATACTGATAATCCTGCGTGCCATAGATTTTTTTCTCCCGGATTCCCAGGAAATTCAGGTTAGGGCCGTTGATCACTAATATTTTCATTTTCTTCCCACGCTCCTTTTTCTTCGGTGCTTCTTTCATCTTACGAAGCTGCAGCTGCAGTTCCTCTGCCAGTTCATCAGAGTATCCCCTATTTGCATCCAGGATGATATCTGCACATTCCGTATAGATTTTATCCCGTACTGCTAACAGTTCCCGGATTCTTCCAAGCGGATCCTCACATTGCAACAGCGGTCTTGTGGTATCATTTTTGAGTCTCTCATAGACTACTTCCGGTGACACTCTTAAGTATACCACCGTTCCACATTGATGCAACAGGGGACGGTTCACCGGATTGACCGGGGTTCCTCCGCCTACGGACAGAATGTACTCGTATTTTCTACTGCCGCATTTGCGTAAGACTTCCGTCTCCAGTTCCCGGAAATAGGCTTCCCCATCATCCGCAAAAATCTCCGAAATGCTCCTGCCTTCCTGTCTCTCAATCATTTTATCCGTATCTTCCACCGGCATCCGCAGCAGATAGGACAGCTTTAATCCCAGTGTGGTTTTCCCCGATCCCATAAAACCGATCAGGACGATATTCCTGCGCTTGTGCTTCATTTTATTTTCCGTCCTCTGTCTTTTTTGCTTCCTGCATCCGTTCATAGACTTTGTCTGCCAGCCACGATTCGACCTTGCAGCCTGTCCACAGTTCAAACGCAATAATTCCCTGGTACAGCAGCATCTTCGCTCCGTTGTAGGCCTTACCGCCCTGTGCCTCCACCAGCTCCATAAACCGGGTCTTCGGCGGATTGAAGATCAGATCGTAACCGGTATGTATTTTTTCATAAAATGCAGGATCCTCGATCACGGCCGCATCACAGTGGGGATACATGCCCACACTGGTGGCCTGTATTGCAAGATATTGTTTTCCTGCCGGAAGTGTGTCATACGCATCCACAGACATTGCTTTCGCAAATTTCCTGCCGGCGATACGATTGACTTCGTCCGCCACCTCCTGTGCTTTCTGCACCGTACGGTTGAGAAGGATTGCTTCCCTTGCTCCCTTATCCAACAGCAGCATGGCTACGGCTCTCGCCACACCGCCGGCACCCAGGATCAGGACTTTTTCGCCCTTCACCTTCACACCATCTTCACACATGGCGCGGTACAATCCGGGCATATCGGTGTTATATCCCTTATAGCCTGTCTCGGTCCGTACCAGAGTATTCACCGCTCCGATATTCTCTGCCAGCGGATCGATGTCCGTCAGATACGGGATCACATCACTTTTATAAGGAACCGTCACATTTAAACCCAGCAGATTCAGCGCAAAGGCTCCCTTTACAGCATCCTCCAGTCTTCCGTTCTCCACATGGAATGGGACATATGCCAGATTCTCTCCAAGCACCATGGACAGAGTATTATGGATCACCGGTGACAGCGTGTGCTCCACCGGGTTGCCGATCAGTCCACAGGTTCTGGTATAACCATTGATATCATTCAGCATTTTACTTTCCTTTCCGGCGGCATTCTCTATGGTAGAAAAACAGCACTATTTTTTCTAAATATCTCTTCAGTACGATCTGGATCTCTTCCTTAGGATGGATGGGGCGCGTCAGATAGGTCACGATGCCACATTTTTTGGCTCCCCACACATCCGTGAACAGCTGGTCTCCCACAAAAAGTGTAGTATCTTTCGTAGTATGCATCTGCTCCATGGCGCGCAGATAGCCGTCTCTTCCCGGCTTGCCTGCCTTATAAATATAAGAAGCCCCTACCGCGTCCGCAAAGCTTTTCACCCGGGGTTCCTTATTGTTCGATAATAGAAGCGTCTGAAATCCCAGCTCCCGCAGTCTGCCGAAAAATTCGATTGCCTGCGGTGTCGCCGGTGCCCCATGGGGTACCAGGGTATTATCAATATCAAAAATGATCCCGCGATAACCCTTCCTATATAATGTCTTGTAATCTATGCCATAGGCGGAATCCGCCTCATGATCCGGGTAAAACTGCTGCAGCATATGTCCCGCCTTTCGTTTATTTCCTCTATAATATGATGTCGGGGTCAAAAGCCCCCGACTTTGATGCCTACGAATTGCTTCGTGCTACGCACTCCCACAATTCTACCCAATATTCGCATATCGTGGGATTATCATCCCACTTTTATGCTCATATCGGGGCGGGTCCTAAGGTCTTTCACCCACTTATGAGCAAGCTCATGTGGGTTTAGACCTTTTGACCCTGGCATCATAATATGATGTAATCTGCTTTTTCCCACACAGAGAATGTCTGAAAGTATGCCTCTTCCAGCGGGATCCACAGCTGTAAAAAGTCCTGTAATCTGTCCTCGCCGTTCCGCTTGCGGATCCGCTCTTCCTGGGTCTTCCCATCAATATCCAGAAATACCCGACGGTCCATATAGTCACCAAATACCGGGTGGCAGCTGTAGGCTCCCTCCACGAATACATAACCGTTATTTTCTACCGGAATCTCTTCTCCCAGGGTCATCCGGGAGCAATCAAATCTCCGATAGAAAAAAGGTCTGCCGGATCTCAGATTCGGGAGCACTTCCGTTAAAAAGCGTTCATAGTGCACATTTCCTCCGGGCTCGCTTCTGCGTTCCGGTGTCCGAAGTGCAGGCGGCAGGAAAAAATCATCCATATGGATCACATCCCCACCCAGTTCCTTTACCAGTCTTGCAGCCAGTGTCGTCTTCCCGGCCGCGCATCTTCCGTCAATGGCAATGATGCGGACCTCTTTAGGGAGTTCCCGTAATTCCTCTGCCAGATCATTAAAAAATCTTCGCGATCTCATCCACAGCCTCCGCAATGTATTCTCCCAGCCGTCTGCTCTCTACTCCCACGATCGTCGCATGGCATTTGTTCATGGGGATCAGGACCAGCTTCGCATCACCAGAAGCCACTGCCGCCGCCATCGTGGGGGTGATCTCCCCCAACATGGCATCCGCCATAACGATTCCCATGGGTCCCATGATCACGTCCGCTCTCTTACTGTTATATACCACAGCGTTCTCTCCGGTGGCTCCGCTTGTCACGCCGCTTTTCATCATATTCGCCGTAGCCGTGGCGTTGGTTCCCACAGCGATCAGTTCCGCCTCAGGGAAATGTTCCTTTAATGCCTCCAGCAGGCTTCTGCCTACGCCTCCGCCCTGGCCATCCATTACCATAATACGCATAACCTTACTCCTGTAAAAATAATACTTGTTTCATGATAGCATGGCAGATGCTTTTTTGCAATTTATCTTGACAAAAAAATGCTTACCCTTTATTATAAGTTGTGCTTCACGAAGGAGCCTGACGCCAGAAGGCATATTACCCCAGAAGGGGGAACTATGCCGTTCTGGCTTTTTTATTACTGTTCAGGAGGTTTCATTCCATGAAAAAATTAACCGTTTTAAACAAGAGCATCATCACCGCTCTGTGTGTTGCCTTATGTGTGGTACTGCCTATGGCTCTGCATGCGATCCCTAAGGGTGGCGTCCTGTTCTCTCCCATGCATCTGCCCGTACTGCTGTGCGGTCTGGTCTGCGGAGCTCCTTCCGGTCTCATCTGTGGTATTTTAGGACCCTTTATATCCAGTATGCTCACCGGCATGCCCGCTTTTGGCTATATGCCCATCATGATGATCGAGCTGGGACTCTATGGTCTGATCAGCGGTCTGGTCATGCAGCTTCTCCGCAGCGGCAAGCTGGTCATTGATCTGTATGCGGCTTTGATCATCGCCATGCTGGGCGGTCGCGTGATCACCGGAATCCTGCGTGCCCTGATCTTCGCCGGCGGTTCTTACAGCTGGTCTGCCTGGGCTACCGGATATTTCGTATCCTGTCTCCCCGGCATCATCCTTCAGCTGATCTTACTTCCTACCATTTATGTGGCATTGGAACGCGCTCATCTCCTGCCGGTTCGTTACGCTGCTGTTTCTGCTACTGCAGAGGCCGAAGCTGCATAAATCCATACACCATCGAGCCGGCCGGCTCAGCGTACTTACAGCAAAATGGCTCCTCTGTCTTACGACAGGAGAGCCATTTTTTGTCTGTAGATCCGTATGAAATACAGGATCTCCGCCACTGCGGTAATGCTCCAGGAAAACATATACAGCAGGTACAGGGACGGAATCGTATGAAAATACGCAAATACCGTATAAACCCAGATCACACGGAATACACAGGAGCCCATGATGACAATGAACATCGGTACAATACTTTTGCCCAGGGCTCTGGCTGCCGCAATGGTACAGTCCATAAATGCCGAGATGCAATAGGAAAAGCCCATAATCGTCAGACGATACATTCCGGCATCCATAACTGCCGCATCTCTGGTAAACAAAGACAAAAACGGTCTTCCGAAAACTACCAGTGACACTCCCAGGAGCAGACCGATGCCGAAGGAATACGTTAGGCTGATGAGGTAACTGCTCCGCACTCTTTTCTTTTTACCGGCGCCGTAATTCTGCCCCATAAAACTGCCACAGGCGGTATAGAATGCCGCCATGACATCATACACCAGTGCATCCGCATTGGAAGCTGCGGAATTGCCCGCCACCATCGTGGCATCAAAGGAGTTCACGCCCATCTGGACAAAGCTGTTGGCGAACTGGAAGATCACGTTCTGTAATCCGGAAGGCATTCCCAGCTTCAGAATATCCCTCGTAAGTTCCCGATCCATCCGTAGTTTTCCGGGATGCAGTGCATAGATGTCTTTGCTTCGAAGCAGTGCCTGTAAGATCAGCACAGCGGACACGTATTGGGAAATGATACTTGCTAATGCCACTCCCGCTACATCCATCCGACAGACAATGACGAAGAAAAGATTTAAGATTATATTCAGCACTCCGGAAAATCCCAGATAATACAACGGCTTTTTCGTATTGCCCACCGCACTGTACACTGCATTACCGAAATTGTAAATTGCCAGTGCCGGCATTCCCAGGTAATAGATCCGCAGGTACAATACCGCTTTGTCCAACAGCTCTTTCTTCGTCTTCAATGCCGTCAGCATCCACTCAGACAAGCCTACCCCCAGCACTAATAACAATACGCCCATGATCAGGCTGACCAGTGCTGCGGAATGGATGGTCTTCGACAGGCTGTCCTTATCTTTTGCTCCGTAATATAATGCCGTTAATACATTGATACCACCGGACAGACCAATGAGGAACCCGGTAAACATGGTGACCAGTGTCGCTGTGGAGCCCACTGCGCCCAGAGACAGAGATCCCGCAAACTGTCCGATCACTGCAATATCCGCCATATTGAAAAGCACCTGTAGCAGATTGGATAGCATCAGCGGCACACTGAAGATCAGTATTTTCTTCCCTAAGGATCCTTCCGTCAGATCCTGCATATTCTGTTTCATCTTGCTTTTATCCTTTTCCCTGTTACTTACTTGATTCCCATTACAATCCTCCCCGCCAGCTTCCACTCTGACGAAAAGAACGGCCAAAAAGCTTTTTTGCTCTCTGACCGTTCCCTATTCTAGCATATCTTTTCTTTGTATGCCATATTTCTTTTCTATATTTTTCTGCTATATTTATCTGCTATTTTTCTGCTGTATTACGCTGCCTCTTTTTCTGAATTTTTCCCTGCACCGAACAGCTTGCGGATGCAGCTGTAAGCAACCATAACGCCCAGTACCATAAGCAGCACGGCAACGATCAGCTGTAAACCGTCTACCAGGAAGGTTGCCTGTCCGGCAGCCACATTTTTCACCAACGCGATCGTCTTCTGGATCAATGCGGTGAAGGTTACGACTAACATCATTCCCATGGGGACGTACAGCGTCCAGCCGGTACGACCGGTGGTTTTTAAGAATACTGCCAATGCGATCAGTACCAGTGCAGCCAACAGCTGGTTCGCAGAACCGAACAGCGGCCATACATTGTTGTATCCGCCCAGAGTCAGCAGATAGCCGAAAAACAGGGTGATCACGGTTGCAAAATATTTATTGGTCAGAACCTTCTGCATGGGAGTCATCTTTGCAGTGTCTGTGGTATCCCCTAAGAACAGCTCCTGGAAGGACATCCGTCCGATTCTTGCGACGGAATCCAGGGAAGTCAGTGCCAGTGCGGATACACACATGGTCATGAATACGGTTGCCACGGTTACGGGAACCCCCATTTTCTCCAGGAATCCTGCAACACCGGAGGAGAAAATGGAGAAAGGAGTTCCATCGGGTTTCGTACCATTCACAGCTACTGCTCCGACTACTACCAGTGCTACCACACCAAGCAGGCTCTCTACGATCATGGCACCGTAGCCTACCATGGGCATATCTTTTTCATTGCTGATGGTCTTGGAGGAAGTACCGGAGGATACCAGGCTGTGGAATCCGGATACCGCACCGCAGGCGATCGTGACAAACAGGGTCGGGAACAGGCTGCTGTTGCCCACCTGAAAACCGTTAAATGCATTCAGCTCCATATCGGGATGTGCTACGACCACACCGAGTACAGCGCCGATGATCATACCCAGTAACATAAAGGTGGTCATGTAATCTCTGGGCTGCATCAGAAGCCACATGGGCATTACGGATGCCAGGAACAGGTATGCCATGATGATGTAGATCCATGTGGTCTTGGAAGCATAGATCGGAAGCTTCATGCCTACCGCAAACATCACTACCAGCAGACCGATGGCTACGACTGCCTTGACCCACTCGTTCATTTTTCCAACCTTTTTCTGGATCAGACCGAAGATCACAGCAACCAGGATGAACAACATGGAGATGGATGCTGCACTGCCGTTAGCATATGCCACACCTGCATCTTCCAGTCCGGTACCTACGAAAGTACCTGCCACCATATCGGTAAAGGCTGCGATAACTAACAGAGTGAACAGCCAGCAGAACAGCATGAACAATTTCCTGCCGGTCTTACCGATGTATTTTTCAATGATCATTCCCATGGATTTTCCTTCGTTCTTCACAGAGGCATACAGGGCACCGAAGTCCTGCACCGCACCGAAGAACAAGCCGCCGATCAGAAGCCACAGAAGCACAGGCACCCATCCGAATACCGATGCGAGGATGGGACCCGTCACAGGGCCTGCCCCTGCGATAGAGGAAAACTGATGAGAAAATACGGTGAATTTGGAGGAAGGCACGAAGTCCTCTCCATCTTCATGGGTAAATGCAGGCGTCTTCGCCTTCTCATCGATTCCCCACTTTTTTGCAAGCCATCTTCCGTAGAAGACATAGCCTGCTACCAGCACTGCCATTGCGATCAGAATGATTACCAAACTGTTCATTTTTGTTTCCTTCTTTCTTATGTCTTGTTGTTTTGTCGTGACAGAAAGAAAAATTCTGATTGCCCGTAAAACAAAAAAGCCTTCCGTCTCCGGCGCCCTTAAGCACCCAAAGACGAAAAGCTCTAAGCTCTCCGCGTTACCACTTTGCTTGCCATGTTTTATCACATGACCTCTTGTTCCCATCTCCATGAAATACAAATATTTCATTTCCAACAGGCTTCTAAATAACGGTAGAATACCGGTGACACCTACTTAAAATCTTCAGTGCACTTCTCACAGAGGATAGTCTGTCATACTCACATACCGTCTCACACCAGCCGACGGCTCTCTGAAATGCTTCCGTATGCAGATCTTGTTCTGCTCATCGAATTTCACTTTCTGTTCGATAGCAACAATACCACTCTGCTTTTATATTGTCAATAACTTTCTTTTCACATTTTCTTGATCTTTTTTATCATTTTCCCTTTTTGTCGGCAATCAGGGGTTTGATGGCAGAATAAATCTCACTGGTGCGCTTGCTGTCCTTGAACTCCTTATTTAGGGCATTGTTGATACCCTGCTTGGTCTTGTACTGGCGGATGAACTTTACCACCTGCGGGACGATGGTCTGATCTGTAAGGACTTTTTCTACGGCTAAAGTCAGTTCATCCGGTTCCTCCGCAGGCTTCTTTTCTGCAGGTTTCTTCTCTGCGGGTTTCTTCTCAGTAGGCTTCTTCTCTGCAGCTTTCTTTTCCGCGGTCTTATCATCTGTCTTTGCAACACTCTTCTTTCTCGTGTTGCTCTTTTTCCTTGAAGGCTTCTTCACGGGTTGTGCAGGCTCGTCCACCGTCTCAGGCTCCGGCTGTGCGGGCTCCTCGGGTACATCCGCCTTCTCAGGCTCCGGCTGTACGGGTTCTTGGGTCTCTTTCACCGGCTCCGGCTGTGTGGGCTCTTCGGGTGCATCCGCTCTCTCAGTCTTCGGCTGCATGGGCTCTTTGGTCTCTTCCACCGGCTCTGGCTGTGTGGGCTGCGGCTGCTCTGCCACATCCTCTGCAGTGGTAACGACTGTTTCTGCCTCATTTTCCTCTTCTGTCAGAAGATTCTGCTCTGCCACAGGATTCTTCCCCCATAAGAGGTTACGGATGATCCGCACGGGAACTCCCTGCGCCTTCCAGTACACCATGAGGCTGGTGAAGCCATTGTCCTTGGTCACGATAAAATAATTCGGGTGTATCCCCTCCCTCTGCTGTTCGCAGATCAGATATCCCAGATAGGTTGCCAGCTGGAAATCCAGTGCATTCTTGGTACCCACCGCTACTTTGTGGTAAATGATGTTTGCCTTCGTCTCATTTAATTTCCGATGCAGGTCAAAGGTCATGCTGTCAGCATTATCGCTGTAGAAAATACAGACAGTATCTTCCTCCGTCAAAAGCTCCACGCCTTCCATGCCACGGCTTTTTACATTTTCGAAATCAATCAGATAATATGCCATTACGCTTCCTCCATGCTCGTTGTCCCACTGCCTTCTGTATCCACAGACTTCTCTGTCTGTTCCTCTTCTGTCACCGTCATCTCCACAGCATCCGTCTGTTCTGTCTGTTCAGAAGTCTCTGTATCTCCCATGGGATCTGCCGCTGTTGATGTCTTAGTATCCTCAAGAATTTCCGTCGGCTCCTGCTTTTTCTTCGGAAGCTTTTCGCGGATACTCTCTTTCCAGCCGGAAAATACTTCCTTTGTCCGCTTTTTCCATTCTCTTCTCTTCGCTGCACGCTTCTGTCTGGCTTCTTCCTTTAATTCCAGCTTTTCCTGCTTTTTCGCCTGCTTCGCCAGTGCTTTTTCTTCCAGTTCCACTTCCTTGATGGCAGCCTTTTCGATATCGCGGATGTAACGATTGGCCTTTTTATGATTCTTACGATCCAGTCGGTAAGGGTCATACAGGAAATAGGACACCGCTCCCAACAGCAGAAGCACCACTCCGGCTATCGTAAGCGCCGGTACGATAAGGGCATACTCTGTAAATCCCAGTTCATAGCACACAAACACGATCAGCATCGCCGGGAACAAGAGCAGATACAGAATCCTCGTCAGGACATCCAATATTGCATGCTGTCTCTTCCCATTGTTCAGCAGCGTTCCCTCGATGGCTGTATAAAAAGCCATGAAAATACATAATTCCGAGCCGAAGCCATGAAGATATCCACAGATTCCGGTCAAGATCAGCGACAGAAAAAACATGCCGAACGCTGTTCCCCGATACAGGGCATAGCGGTATTCCGTCATTCCCTGCAGCTTGTCCTCACTGATGCCGTGCATCTGGTAGACATCCTTGCGGATCAGGCGTTCAAACTCTTCGTTATACCGCTGCTCCTCTTTGGTATTGCGCAGGTGGTGTTCCACCGCCTTGCTCATCTGCTCAATATATTCCTGCTCCTTACGGATGCGCCTGGTCCGAAGCTGCTCCAACTCATTCTGACGTTTTACTTCCTCTTCCAGCTTACGTACTTTGCCGATCCTGGGATTTTTCACCGTGATCTCCGTAGGCTCCGGGAGCACTGTGCTTTCTTTTTTTCCCTGTTCTTCCTGTTCTTCCATTTTGGGGTCCTCTTTCTGTGTGTGATCCGTTAGTCCTATTATAATTTTTCCCACGCAGAAAAACAACCTTTAGTTCCCCTTTTCTTCGGTTTTCTCCCAGCCTGCCATCAAGTGCAGTTCCAACGGAACGTTATAATCCGGTTCTCCGCCTTTTTGTGCAAAAAAGCGGGATGCAGGCAGGGTCTCCACCCGTATGTCTCCCTCATCCGTCGTGAGATACCAGCCTGCGAAATGATACCCTTCCCGTTCCGGAGTCGGATATCCACACAGATACACTGTTCCACCGGAATATTTCGGTGTCAGTGCATTATACGTCTGCAATGGTTGTCCTGCAATCGTTCCTCCATTGGCATCCAGCAGGATCCTGCGAGTTCCACACCGCGTGAATATCCACACTGCGATTACCTTCCTCATCCGGTTTGATCCTGGCTGCATCCTCTGCGGTAAAGTTTTCTGTAAGCAGACTCCACTTCGGATAGGTATCCTTCTCGCCTGAAAAATGTGCCGCCCATCCCAGGAATAAAAAGCCTTCCGGTGTCTCCGGCTGCGGCAGAGTGATCACTTCTCCGGCAAGAAGCTGTTCTATGGAGAGTTCTCCTTCTTCCAGGATCCGCCCAGGCATCAGCAGTGGGGTTGGCCAGATGAGTCTCATTATAGATCTTGTAATATAAGATGCCGCCTTCCAGAGGATACTGTTCTTCGATAGGTTCTGACATTTCTGCTATTGCGACATCTATTTCTGGCTCTGTTGTCACGGACTGTACATGGTCATTTTCCCTGCCGTCCCGATTCTCTCCGTTTTCATCGGGTGCCTGTATCTCCTCCGTTGTCTGTGCCGGTATTTTCGTCTGATCTGCCTCAGTTCCATACACGCTGCAGCCAAGCAGTACACAAGCTGTCAGCATACAGAGTATGCGCATTACTTTTCGCTTCCGGCTTTCACTGCGTTCCGGTACCCCTTTTTCCACAGGTTGTTTACTCTGCAGATATTCGTCCGGCAGCGACGGATATTCTGGGGCTATGGAATCCGGCGGGAGTGTCTGGTATTCCGGTAGTATATTGTTTTCCTGTTTCTGCATTTTATTTATCCTATGATATTTATGATCTTCTTTGATCTTCATTTTCTCTTTTATTACCGGATCCACCCATTATTTATTATGCACATCCAGCTGCGGGAAGGGGCACTCCACGCCCAACTTCCGAAATCCCAGCAGCAGATCGTGATTCAGAATACGCATGCCGGAATAGATATTTTTCTCCGAGACTTCCACTACGAACCGGAGCAATACTCCGGAATCCTGCAATGCCTGCACTCCTACATACACAGGAACTTTTTTCATAGTATCTTCATGTGCCTTGTAGATTGACTCAAGGAGTTTCGGCAGTTCACTTTCCAGCTTTTCAAGATCCGTTTCATAAGGGATGCTGATATCGCAGACAGCCTTGGAATAATTGTCGGAGCGGTTCAGGATATTTTTCATTTCGGAATTATTGATGATCTTCACATTGTCACCGGTATCCGTGATACAGGTGGTGCGGATGCCGATGCTCGTCACAGTTCCACGGAAACCGTTCACCTCCACGATGTCTCCCACATTATACTGATTCTCCAGCAGCATAAAAGTTCCTGTCACCACATCCGCGATCAGACTCTCCGCGCTGAAGCCGACGATCAGAGCCAATACTCCGACACTGGCAATGATGGTAGTCATGTTAACTCCGAGGATCGTCAGTCCTGCGCACAGGATCACCAGAAACGCAATATATTTTCAGACTGGATAACAGAGAGAGCACAGACCTGGCTCTGTGATTCGCCGGTTTGATCAGCCCCAGGATCCATACGATCAGACTTTTTAAGAACAATACCCCGAAGATCAAAAGCAATAATTTACAGACTGCAACTGCATTGACCGTAAATATCCTCCCCAATTCCTCTGTCTGAATCTGTCCGGTTCCCAGCGCGATTCCCATAATAAGTACTAAAAGCACTGCATACACGATTATTTTTTTCACATTTTTCTTCTTATCTTTGTCTTCCATTTTTCCCTTGTTTTCCTCCTTTGCAAACTGCTTTTTGATGGTTCATTTTATCATTTTTACGGAGCAAAACACAGTTGACAAATGTCTCATTATGGTAATATGTGACTATTTCACAAATATAGTAATGATTCCTATTATTATATTTGTTACTTTATTCCATTTTCTTTTTTCAGGAAAAGAGATATACTATATACAGAAACAAGGAACTGTTTCCATTAACCACAACGTAAAAGAAAGGATGATAGATTATGGCAAAATTATATACAATTACTTTAAACGGTGTTACAGAAGATACTTACAACAAGGCAACGGATTACATTCAGGCAAATGCCCTGCGCCTGAACTATCGCCCGGCTGCTTCCACCATTGATGCGGAATTTCCGGATGACATTGATCCTGCGAAAGCTCCGGAGCTTGCTGATGCTGTGATCCGCGAGGTGCATCAGACTCTGTAATTGTTTGATTTTTACTTTGGCAAAATAGCAAAGCAAAAGTCCGTCGATGCTTTAACGCACCGGCGGACTTTTTTATTTTGACTGCTATGCTGTCACGCGTCGAATTATAGTTCCCACCTACGGCAGTTTTACCGCAGATTAAATGCGGTATCTCCTTCATATCATCTATCCTAGCCATGTATTTGCATAGCTGTAGAGACACGGGTGTATATATAACATTTTACTTTCTTTTTCAACCAAGTCACTCCTATTTGGGTAATACTAACGGCGGATTCTGCAATAATGTTGCCATAACCGATGCATATTTTTTTGTTCCATAATCCTCAACAATACTTGTTATTCTTGCACCGGCATCTTTGGAAGATGCACCGCATAAGAATACTCTTTCATCAGCAGTTCCATAATCCAATACTATAAATCGATCATGGAATATCTCACCAGTTTTCTGCATGGAAATTTTTACATTGGGATACTCTTTGCAGAAATCAGTAAATTCTATATTATGAAGCTTATTATTTCCAACATTGTCACTAAAAAGAATAATAGATACTCCTGACTGAGAATTCTTTAGATGAACCAGTGTTCTTAATCCAATATAATTATCAACGACATATATCGAGACCTTTGCCTGTCTATAAATTGACGCATATACTTCATCAGCGCTACTAAACTTCGCATTATACATGAGCCACTTTTCATCATCATCTGAAATGAAGCTATTCATCATATCAGCAAGCTCAGATTTTGTTACAACATCCTTCAATCCCTCCACAACATCGGAGATTTGCTTTTCAATAGATATCATATCTGAATTTATCTTGCTAATTTCAATTCTGTTATTGGCAGTCTCCATACTTAGCTGAAGTAGTTCGCGCTGCCCTATCAATTCTCTGTTTTCTAATATGTAATCTTTCATTTTTTTGAATGTTCTCACGAGGTCAATACTCTGCTTAACTGCAAGGTCACCTTTAAGTATCGTCATAAGCATGTATATACCTTGTTCAGTAAAAGCATTAGGCAAATATCTTGAACCGCCCCAACTTGAGGTCAAATTTTTTGACCTCAAGTTGTTAACCTCTTCCTTGGTAAGTTTAAATGCAAAATCTGATGCGAAACGTTCACTGTTATTTTTGACCTGTTGATTAAAAGCTTTGGTTGAATAACCATATATTTTAGCCAAATCAAAATCAAGCATTACCTTATAACCTCTTACTTCATAGGTTTTGGCCTTAATTAATTCCTCTGTTACTTTGACAATTTTTATTTCTTCTTTTTTATCTTCTTCCATGTATATTCCTTTCACTGACATTGTTTCTATAGTTTGTTTTAGCGAAGTAGCAAATGGCAGCCACATTATTATAAGTACATTCAATCCTGCTTAGCTTCTAAACAGGTCGGATTCGATACGTTTAAATTCATATATCCTGCGCAAACACTCTCATATCACTTACATCTGTTATCCAGACTAATTTCTCCAAATCAATAATTTGATCTGTAAAAATAGTATCAATTGCATCCGGGACTATCATTTTTACAAGTAAATCTGTATGAATTCTTAAGTCTATAGCATCTGAATGATAACCTAAAACATCAAATTCATAATCTTCTATCCGCTTCATATTCAAGTTTTGTATGCACCACTGAATATTTTCTACCGTGTTATATTTTGAAAAATCTCTATCCACCTCAGTATGTGAGAGATTAATTATACGTTCTTCTACTCGATCTGAATAATAAGAAAAGTAAGGAAGCTTTATATTTCCCATCTCATCAATATGGATTTCGTTCCATTGCTCACCCTCATCATCATCAAGAACACTATAAAATATTCCTTTTCCAACTACAAATACTTCCAAAGTCATGGATCCATCGGATGTTATCGATGACAAATACTGAATATCCAATCCTAATTCCCGAATTTTATCTAAATCGAAACATTCTTTATTCTTAAGATAGTTAATCATTGACTTATAGTAACTATTATCATGATGACTATTCATAAAACGCTGTAATGCTTCATCAAATTCTTTCGGGATTTCATATTTCTCCACATATTGTTGCTCGGATTTGCATCCAGTTTTTATCTTCATCATATTCAAATATTCTTTTGCCATCATGAATTTAAGTGGCTGAAAGCTTATGATACTCGCAATCTCACTTCTCAGTGTTTCAACCTTTGTTACTTCTAACATACCCATTTTCTTGAAAAGTTCTTTGTCATCTGAAATCAATAAATTAAAATCAGTTTCTGCGATACATTTCCTACAACCAGGGATCTCAACAATCTTATCAGAATATTTCTTGCAAAATGCTTTCTCCGATATCTCCATCATCTTTGTAACATCCGATACAAGAAGATACATTTTCACCTCATGAAATATTTTTGTCTTAAACATAATGCTTTTCATTGCATCCCCCTATTCTGGCTTATCATCCTATTAGTATTAACTACTAGTTCTGTTCCTCCACAATACTCTCCATTGCTTCCAGCTTCTGCAAAGCCTTCATATATGCCATCAGTCTTTTATACTGCTCATCACCCAGACTATGTATCTGTTTTAAAATTTTAATATCTGACCTAGTAACTTCATAATCCATATCTGCATCTTTATACTCCGGATCAATTCCTTTTCCGGTTAAAAGCTGTTCCGGTGTAATATCCAATGCGTCACATA
>OHBV01000460.1_pt1 | contig 20876 bp, 20 predicted proteins | sample 1577451 | NCBI WGS metagenome assembly OHBV01 (sample SAMEA3879605, study PRJEB24766) | human gut metagenome | biome: human-associated habitat; feature: feces | place: USA | collected 1985/1987 | reverse complement strand
TTGCAACCTTTTTATTCAGGTGTATCTCATTAAACGTTTTCTTTTCAAGCCGGTCAATGAAATGCTTGAAAAACGCAGGGCCAAAGCCGATGCCGAGATTCAGGACGCTGTAAAGGCTAAAGAAGAGGCAGAGGTTATGAAAGCCGAATACGAAAAGAATATGCAGGAAGCAAAAGAAAAGGCAAATGACATCGTACTGACAGCTCAGAAAACAGCAGCTGTTCAGAGTGAGGAAATGCTCAAAGAGGCTTCTAGTCAGGTAACTGCCATGAAGGAAAAGGCAGAGAAAGACATTGCACAGGAAAGACGTAAAGCCGTCAACGGGATCAAAGGTGAGATCGGAGGTATGGCTGTTGAGATCGCCGGTAAGGTAATCGAGCGCGAAATTAACGAAGAGGATCATACGAAACTGATTAATGATTTTATTGAGAATGTAGGTGAGGCATCATGACACAGGCTGCCAGAGTTTATGGTGGCAGTCTCTATGATCTTGCCACTGAAGAAAAGCTCGATGGACAGATCATGGAGCAGATGAATGAAATCAGACAGATTTTTCGGGAAAATCCAGGATATCTGAAATTATTGGGAGAACCGGCAATTCCGCAGGAAGAGAGAATAAAGCTTCTCGATGAAGCCTTTGGTGGACAGGTAGAACCGTATCTCCTTAATTTTCTCAAACTTTTATGCGAGAAGAAGATTCTGAGAGAGTTTTCCGGCTGCTGTGAGGAGTTTACACGTAGATATAATGCCGATCATGGTATTGTGGAAGCTCTGGTCACAAGTGCAGTGAAACTCAAAGATGATCAGATGGAAGCTTTACGTATCAAACTGGAGAAGATCAGTGGTAAAAAGATCCATCTCACACAGAAAACAGACCCGACGGTTCTTGCCGGACTCCGTGTAGAAATGGAGGGCATACAGCTTGATGGAACCGTACAGGGACGAATTTCAGATATCACGAAGAAACTGAATGAAGTTGTTGTTTGATGAAAAGTAAAATTTAGTAACTATTCAGCAGGTAGTAACTGAGAAGGTACTGAACAGTTACAAAAGCTATAAAATGTTAAAGGATGGAATGGACACATGCAATTAAAACCTGAAGAAATATCCAAAGTCATCCGAAGCCAGATAAAATATTATGAAAATGCTATTCAGCAGAATGAAACAGGAACGATCCTTATGGTCGGTGATGGTATTGCCCGTGCCAGTGGACTCGTAAACTGTATGGCGGGTGAACTGCTGGAATTTGAAGACGGAAATTTCGGAATGGCGCAGAACCTGGAAGAAAACAGCGTTTCTATCGTAATATTTGGCTCCGATGAAAATATTGGTGAAGGTCAGACTGTAAAACGTACAGGCAAGGTCGTGTCTGTACCAGTAGGTGAAGCGATGATCGGACGAGTAGTCAATGCTCTTGGACAGCCGATTGACGGTGCAGGTCCGATCGACACAAAAGAATTTCGCCCGGTAGAGACCAAGGCACCTGGGATCTGTGAGAGACGTTCCGTATACCAGCCTCTGCAGACTGGTATCAAGGCAATTGACTCCATGATTCCGATCGGTCGTGGACAGCGTGAGCTGATCATCGGCGACCGTCAGACAGGAAAGACAACCATTGCAACAGATACGATCATTAACCAGAAGGGAAAAGATGTTCTCTGTATCTATGTCGCAATCGGACAGAAACGTTCAACAGTAGCATCTCTGGTAGAGAATCTTACCAGAAACGGTGCTATGAACTATACAATCGTAGTTGCTGCGACGGCTTCGGAATCCAGCCCGATGCAGTATATTGCACCTTATGCAGGCTGTGCAATGGGCGAGTACTTTATGAACCAGGGAAAAGACGTACTCATCATTTATGATGATCTGAGTAAGCATGCGGTTGCTTACCGTGCACTTTCTCTTCTGATCCGTCGTCCGCCTGGACGTGAGGCATATCCTGGAGATGTTTTTTATCTGCACTCCAGACTGCTCGAGCGAGCAGCGAAACTTGACGATGAGCATGGTGGTGGTTCTCTTACTGCACTGCCGATCATTGAGACACAGGCGGGTGACGTATCTGCTTATATCCCGACAAACGTAATTTCCATTACAGATGGACAGATATTCCTTGAGACAGAGCTTTTCCACTCCGGTATCATGCCGGCGGTTAACCCTGGTATCTCTGTATCACGAGTTGGTGGAGATGCACAGATCAAGGCTATGAAGAAAGTAGCCGGAACTCTGAAACTGATCTATTCGCAGTACCGCGAACTTCAGAGTTTTGCCCAGTTCGGTTCAGATCTGGATGCGGATACCAAGGCTCGTCTGGAACAGGGTGCACGTATCGTAGAAGTTCTGAAACAGAGCCAGAATGCTCCGGTGCCGGTAGAAAAACAGGTAGCGATCCTGTATGCCGTAACCAAGGGCATCCTCGAAAACGTTAAAGTGGAAGATGTAAATGCATATGAAGCAGGACTGTATACCTACCTTGATGCAGATGCAGCCGGTTTGGAAGTAATGCAGCTGATCAGTACCACAGGCAAGCTGGAACCGGAAACAGAAGAAAAACTGCGTCATGTACTGGAAGCGTATACAGAAAATTTCCTGAATACAAGACCTGACAAATAATGTGATTAGGAGGGTATGATCATATGGCTGGAAATATGAAAGCGGTAAAGCTGCGTATCAAAAGCGTACAGAGTACGATGCAGATTACCAAGGCCATGGAGCTTGTTGCATCCTCCAAACTGCGTAAGGCAAAGGAACGTGCAGAAACCTGCCGTCCTTACTTCACAGAGCTGCATGAGACACTGAAGGACATTGCCAGAGAAAACATTGATTTTTCTTCTGTATACGCCAGAGAGTCATCCAATCCGCGTTACTGCTATGTAGCGATTGCCGGTGACAGAGGTCTGGCTGGTGGATATAATGCCAATCTTTTCAAATGTCTGGAAGCTGCAGCTGAAGGCAAGGATTATGTGGTTCTGCCGATAGGAAAAAAAGCAGTTGAGTATTTCAGACAGAGAGGTATTGAATGTCTGACAGATAAGTTTGCGGAGATCGCAGATATTTCTGTCGCAGACTGTTTTGAGATCGCAAATCTGCTTTGTGAAGAATTCCGCAAAGGAACATTCGGGCATATTGAATTATGTTATACCGTTTTTGCATCCATGCTTTCTCAGCAGCCGGAGGTATTTTCTGTACTTCCTATGACTGACATCCGAGAGGAAAGCGGTGGCAGAGTAGCTACAAGAAATCTCATCCTCTATGAGCCGAATGCAGAAGTTGTGTTTGATGCCGTTGTTCCGGAATATCTGGCGGGACTGGTTTATGGTGGTGTATGTGAAAGTACAGCCAGTGAACTTGCAGCCAGAAGAATGGCTATGGACGCTGCGACAAGTAATGCAGAAGAGATGATCGATAAACTGAATCTGTATTACAACAGAGCGCGACAGGCCAGCATCACGCAGGAGATCACGGAGATTGTTGCAGGTGCGGAAGGGCTTTAAAATATCATAGGAGACTTAAAACATGAGTGAAAAACACATTGGCGAAGTAGTACAGGTCATCGGTCCGGTTCTGGATATCCGCTTTGCGCACGATGAACTCCCGGCTCTTCTCAATGCCATAGAAATAGAATCAAACGGCGCAAAGCTGACGGCCGAAGTAGCACAGCAGATTGGTGATGATGTCGTAAGGTGTATTGCCATGAACTCTACCGATGGTCTTGTCCGGGGCACGAAGGCAGTAGATACCGGCGGCCCGATCACAGTTCCGGTAGGAGATGCCTGCCTGGGACGAGTATTTAACCTTCTTGGAGATCCGGTAGATAACAAACCAGCTCCGGAGGCGAAGGAGCGCTGGTCTATCCATCGTCCGGCTCCTTCTTATGAGGAACAGATGCCGGCCACAGAAATTCTGGAAACCGGTATCAAAGTCGTAGACCTGATCTGCCCATACGCAAAGGGTGGTAAGATTGGTCTGTTCGGTGGCGCAGGTGTAGGAAAAACAGTTCTGATCATGGAATTGATCCACAACGTAGCTACCGCTCACGGCGGTCTGTCTGTATTCACAGGTGTTGGAGAACGTACCCGTGAGGGAAATGACCTTTATAATGAAATGAAAGAAAGTGGAGTTATTGATAAGACGGCTCTGGTTTATGGTCAGATGAATGAGCCACCAGGAGCACGTATGCGTGTCGGACTTTCCGGGCTTACCATGGCGGAGTACTTCCGTGATGAGAAGAACCAGGATGTGCTTCTCTTTATCGACAATATCTTCCGTTTTACACAGGCTGGTTCTGAGGTATCTGCACTTCTTGGCCGTCTGCAGTAGGATATCAGCCTACACTGGCAACTGAAATGGGTAACTTGCAGGAGCGAATCACTTCTACACGTAAGGGTTCCATTACATCCGTACAGGCTGTTTATGTGCCTGCCGATGACCTTACAGACCCTGCTCCGGCAACAACTTTCTCACATCTGGATGCTACGACTGTACTTTCCCGTGAAATCTCCAGTCAGGGTATTTATCCGGCAGTAGATCCGCTGGATTCCACAAGCCGTATCCTTTCACCGGAGATCGTTGGTAAAGAGCACTATGAGATTGCAAGATCTGTACAGCGTGTGCTTCAGCGTTACAAAGAACTTCAGGATATCATTGCCATCATGGGTATGGATGAGCTTTCAGAAGAAGACAAGCGCACAGTAAACCGTGCACGTAAGGTACAGAGATATCTGTCTCAGAGCTTCTCTGTAGCAGAACAGTTCACAGGTATGCCTGGTAAATATGTTCCTCTCAAAGAAACCTTAAGAGGATTCAAGATGATTCTCGACGGTGAATGTGATGATATTCCGGAGAGTTACTTCCTGTTTGCCGGTACCATTGATGAAGTATTTGAAAAAGCTAAGAAGCAGTAAAGGAGGTGTCTTATGAGTACCTTCCCTTTACGGATCGGAACACCGGACGGGCTGCTTTTTGAGGGCGATGTGGAACGTGTGGTCTGCAGAAGTATCGGCGGTGATATTGCGATTCTTGCAAGACACTGTAACTTTTGTACTGCTCTTGGAATGGGGGAAGCCAGTGTCGTCATGGCAGATGGAAACAGACGAACTGCGGCCTGTATTGGAGGGATGCTTTCTGTTATGAACGGCACCTGTCGTCTTCTCGCGACCACCTGGGAGTGGAAGGAAGATATTGACGTAGAGCGTGCGCAGGCAGCTAAGAAACGTGCTGAAGAAATGATTGCCAAAGGCGGTCTTACTGACCAGGAATACAAAATGGCATCTGCAAAACTGCAGAGAGCATTGGTGCGTCTGAGTGTAAAAGAATAAGTTATTTGTGCAGGGAGAGTCAGTGGCTCTCCCTGAAATTTTGGGTAAAAGCTTAGTTTTTGAATATTTACGGATTCTCTGTAAAGTGCTATGATGTATCACAATCACAAAATGGATTTGCCGCTACAGCAGGCGGAAGAATAACAGAGAAGAGGGAGTGGGTTTTATGAAAGATACAACGTTGGAGGGAAGGGCAAAAACCAAAAACGGAGTTGCCAGGCTGGCATTCTCCGTATTGTGCATTTTGTTAGAGGTTGTGTTTATTGTTGCGTTGTTTACCAGACTGAACAGATATGCAGAAGCACTGAACCTTCTGACAAGAGTGTTGGGACTGATTGTCATTTTGAATATGTATGCATCGCCGGTCACATCGACGATCAAGATGCCCTGGATTCTTCTGATCCTCGCATTTCCGATCATGGGACTTGGACTGTATCTGCTGGTTGGTCTGAATGGAGGTACGGCAAAGATGCGAAAGCGCTATCAGAAAATTGATGAACAGCTTTTGCCTTGTCTTCCACAGAACCGTACAATTCAGAAAAAACTTGAACAGATACTTCCAAAGGCAGGAAATATATCTTCGTATATTTACAGGAATGCTTTTTATCCGGTGTATCAGAATACGGATGTGACTTATTACGATGAGGCGGCAAAGGGGCTGGAAGCACAGCTTATTGATTTGGCAAAAGCAGAGCACTTTATTTTTATGGAGTACCATGCAATCGAAGATGCCGATGCGTGGCAGCGGATTCAGCATGTGCTGGAAGAACGAGTGAAGGCTGGGGTAGAGGTCCGTGTTTTTTATGATGACATGGGCTCGATTGGCTTTATCAATACAGATTTTATCAAAAAGATGGAGGCTGTCGGAATACGTTGCAGGGTCTTTAATCCATTTGTGCCAGGCTTAAATTTATTTCTGAACAACAGAGATCATCGAAAAATTACGGTGATTGACGGCAAGATTGGATTCACAGGAGGCTATAATCTTGCAAATGAATATTTTAATCTGACACATCCTTATGGACAATGGAAAGATACTGGCATTCGTCTGGAAGGTGATGCAGTACGTTCACTGACGGTGACATTCCTGGAGATGTGGAATGCTGTCAGTGATAAGGATGAAAATGACACGGATCTTGAGCAGTTTCTCCTGGAATATTCATATGAGGCACAGCAGACAGGATTTATACAGCCTTATGCAGATAGTCCACTGGATGATGAACAGGTGGGAGAAGAGGTCTACATCAGTATGGCAGATAAAGCAGAAAAATACTGCTGGTTTATGACACCATATCTGATCATTACGGATGAAATGGCACATGCACTGACACTTGCTGCAAAGCGTGGTGTTGATGTAAGGATCATCACCCCGGGAATTCCGGATAAGAAGTTGGTCTATAATGTCACCAGATCTTTTTATCATGAACTGGTCAAGGATGGGGTTCGGATTTATGAATGGACACCGGGATTTTGTCATGCCAAGATGAGTGTTGCGGATGACTGTATGGCGACTTGTGGAACAATCAATCTGGACTATCGAAGTCTGTATCATCACTTCGAAAATGGATGCTTTATGGCAGACTGTGATGCTGTTCAGGATATTCGAAATGACCTGTATGAGACGATGAAAGAGTGCCGCGAAGTTACAGAAAAATATCGTACAGGACGCAGTGCATACCTGCGACTGGGACAGCTGTTTATGAGATTGTTTGCGGGATTGCTGTAAACAAAATTGTCTTGACAAAAGTGTGAAAATAAGTATATAATACAGAAAATTATACATTTATCAAAAGGAGCGATGTTGCTACAGCATCGCTCCTTTTTGCATTTCCGAAAAAAATGCATTTTTTTGAAGCTGTCGGGAGTACTTTAATGTATAGGAAAAGAGGAGGGAACATCGATATGGAACAGTTGAACGAAATTATTGCACAGATTGATGATTTTGTCTGGGGACCGGTTATGCTGGTCCTGTTGGTAGGAACCGGAATATTTCTTACATTTCGAACAAGATTTCTGACGTGGAGAAATCTCGGATATGCACTGAAGAGTACTCTCAGTAAAGAGGCACGCACAAAGAGTCGTGGGGAAGGGGATGTTTCTCCGTTTTCTGCACTTACAACGGCACTCGCAGCTACTATTGGAACAGGTAATATTGTTGGTGTTGCAACTGCTATGGTATCTGGTGGTCCGGGAGCTCTTGTATGGATGTGGATTTCGGCAGCGTTTGGCCTGACTTCCAAATTCAGTGAGTGCATGCTTGCAATTAAATATCGAGAGATAAATGCCAAGGGTGAGATGAGTGGCGGTCCTATGTATACGATGAAAAAAGGTCTGAAAAATAAGACGTTTGGCGCTGTTCTGGCATGGCTTTTTGCTCTGTTTGCAGTAATTGCTTCTTTTGGAATCGGAAACATGACACAGGGAAACTCTATTGCCGGAGCTTTACATTCTACCTTTAGCGTGCCGACATGGGTAACTGGAATTGTGATCACAGTAGTTTCTTTACTGATTATTGTAGGCGGAATTAAATCCATATCAAAAGTCTCTTCGATTGTCGTTCCCGTTATGGCAATTTTTTATGTCATCTGTGGAATGATCGTAATTTTGGGAAATATTTCCAATTTGCCGTCAGGACTTGCGATGATCTTTAAAATGGCATTTTCAGTCAAAGCGGTTGGTGGTGGCCTCTGCGGTTCCATTGTTGCATCTATGATGAGTGCGATGCGATTTGGTGTTGCACGTGGTGTGTTTTCAAATGAAGCAGGTATGGGTTCTGCTGCAATCACAGCGGCAGCGGCAACTACTGATAATCCGGTACGTCAGGGTTACATAAATATGACCGGTACTTTCTGGGATACGATAGTTGTATGCACGATTACTGGCCTTGCCATTGCATCTTCAGGGGTCCTTGGAATGACCAATGAAGCCGGTGAAATGCTTACAGGTTCGGATGTTACGATTGCCGCATTTAAGACAATCCTTGGAACTTCAGGCGGATGGCTTGTAACAATCGGCATCACATTGTTTGCATTTTCCACGATTCTGGGATGGGAATATCATGGAGAAAAAGCTTTTGAATATCTTCTGGGAACACACAAATTTAACATGATTTACCGAGTTGTATTTTCGCTGGTCGCTTATTTGGGATGTACACAGACATTGAGCCTTGTATGGAATTTTTCGGATATTGCGAATGCACTTATGGCGATTCCAAACCTGATCTGTATGTTGCTTTTAAGTGGTGAGATCGCAAAAGATATTCAGGAATTTCAGTCTGAAATATATTCCTGTTAGTATTGACTCACCCGGTGTCTTTAAAGTACAATAAAACAGAATAAAACGAAAACAGAACAGACTCTGACGGCAAGGAATTCATCCGAGCGGGAATAGTTGTTGATGTGAAATTTACAGGACTTCTCTACCCTGACGGTGGAGGAGTCTTTTTGTATGTATGGGGAGGTATTTGCAAATGCTGAAAGTGGCAATTTATGGAAAGGGTGGTATCGGGAAATCGACAGTGACTTCCAATCTGGCGGCGGCTTTTGCTTCTATGGGGAAGAAAGTCATTCAGATTGGCTGTGATCCGAAGGCAGATTCTACGATCAATCTGCTTGGTGGAGAACCACTTCGCCCGGTTATGAACTATATGCGGGAAGAGGACGAGGAACCGGAGAAACTGGAAGACATTTCACGTGAAGGATTCGGAGGCGTTCTCTGTATTGAAACAGGCGGTCCGACACCGGGACTTGGGTGTGCCGGAAGAGGAATTATTGCGACATTCCAGCTTCTGGAGGATTTGAGATTATTTGAAACATACCAGCCGGATGTGGTTCTTTATGATGTGCTTGGTGATGTAGTGTGCGGAGGATTTGCTGCACCGATTCGTGAAGGATATGCAGAGAAAGTGCTGATCGTGACATCCGGAGAGAAGATGGCTTTATATGCTGCAAATAATATTTCCAGTGCCGTGAGAAACTTCGAAGATCGGAGTTATGCGCGGGTTTTCGGTATTGTTTTGAATCATCGAAACGTCGAAAATGAAACAGAAAAAGTGCAGGCATTTGCAGACAAGAGCGGTATTCCGATTGTTGGTGAGATACCGAGAAGTGATGAGATCATCCGATGGGAAGACCAGGGTAAAACAGTGATCGAAGGAGATGCAAAGTCCTCGATTAGCAGACGCTTTTTTGATCTGGCAGAGATGCTTTTGAAAGCAGAGGAAGAAGAATGAGCAGAGCTTATTATTGTACAGTAGAAGAACTGAATGAACGTGGAAGAGAGAATATCCCGGGTCAGTTTAAATCAAATATGCATCTTATTTACAGTTCTCCGGCGACCCTTGCCTTTAACTCTCCGGGAGCAGAAGGGTTCGGAGTCAAGAGAGCAGGGCTGGCAGTTCCGGGTTCGATCATGCTGATCGTGGCTCCGGGATGCTGTGGGCGAAATACGTCTCTGATCAGTTCCATGCGCGAATATGACAATCGCTTTTTTTATTTGATGATGGATGAGACAGATATTGTGACTGGCCGTCATCTGAAGAAAATCCCAAAGGCAGTGGCAGAAATCTGTGAAGGTCTTGAGAAGAAGCCTTCTGTTGTGATGATCTGCATCACCTGTGTAGATGCACTTCTTGGCACAGATATGGAGCGTGTGTGCCGAAAAGCAGAAGAAAAAGCGGGGCTTCCGGTGCGGCCGTGCTACATGTATGCACTGACCAGAGAAGGACGAAAACCACCGATGGTACATGTACGACAGTCCTTATATTCCCTGCTAGAGCCGACAAAAAAGAAGGGAAATGTCGTTAATCTTCTGGGATTTTTCTCACCGCTTGTGGATGACTGTGAGCTGTATGATCTCCTTCACAGTGCAGGAATTAAGACAATCCACGAGATATCCAGATGCAGAGATTTTGAAGAATATAAGACGATGGCGGAGGCGAATTTCAATCTGGTTTTGCATCAGGAATCACGTTATGCGGCGGAGGATTTTAATGACAGACTGAAGATTCCATTTATTGAGTTACGACGTTTATATCAGACGGATAAGATACAGAATCAGTATCAGGCACTTGCGTCTGTACTGGGCATTTCCTTCGAGCTGGACGAGTATCGAGAAGCAGCAGAACAGGGAATCGAGGATTTCCGAAAAGTCTGTCCGGATGCATCATTTGCAGTCGGGGAATGCATGAACGGGGATCCGTTTGAACTGGCACTGGCTCTTCTGAAATATGGATTCAAAGTACCTGAGATTTATGGAACGATTACGGCAGAGAACTTTGTGTATATGAAACAGCTTGCACTCTTAAGCCCGGAAACGAGGGTGTTTTCCAATATGGAACCAACCATGATCTATTACGATCCGGCACAGAGCGGAGTGAATATCACCATAGGCAAGGATGCCCTTTATTACCATCAGGACTGTCCTGGACTGATGTGGAACCAGGACGAACAGCCGTATGGATTCGCCGGGGTGAGAAGGCTGTTTGAGGCGTTAAAGGAGGTGGCTGGATGAGAGGACTTCGGAAATACCTGACGCCGTTCGCACCAGATCAGTCAGGTGCGGTGTCAGTACTTTTTGAACTGGGAGGTATTGTGGTGATCTGCGATGCCGGAGGATGCACCGGCAATGTCTGTGGATTTGATGAGCCACGGTGGTTTGAACAGAAAAGTGCAATTTTCAGCGCCGGACTTCGAGATATGGATGCAATCCTGGGACGTGATGACCGCCTGGTGGCGAAGCTTGCTGATGTGGTGCAGAAGATAGATGCAACGTTTGTAGCAGTGATTGGAACTCCGGTTCCAGCAGTTATCGCAACAGACTATCTTGCGCTTAAACGCATGAGTGAAAAAAAGATAAAACTGCCAATCCTGACAGTAGATACAGACGGAATGGAACTCTATGACAAAGGCGAAGAGAAAGCTTTTCTGGAGCTTTTTAAGATTTTTGCGATAGAAAAATATCAGGCGGAAGAAGACAGAATTGGTATTCTGGGGATGACACCGCAGGATGTCAGTGACCTTGACGCGGCAGACAAAATACGTGATCTATATCAGCAGAAATATGGCAAACAGGCAGTCTGTTACTGCATGGGAGACGGACTGGAAGAGATAAGAGAAGCCTCCTCAGTAAGTAGAAATATCGTTGTTTCGCCGGCGGCACTAATGACAGCAAAGTATCTGGAAAAGACATTTGGGACACCGTATGAAATTCACTATCCGCTGGTGGATGAACTAATTCCAGATGTAGATTATACCGGTAAAGAAGTTCTCATTGTACACCAGCAGGTAATTGCAAATTCTATTCGAAAAGAACTGTTGAAGAAGGGTGCAAAAAGAGTTCAGATTGCAAGCTGGTTTATGATGAAAAAAGAGCTTTTGGCAGATGGTGATGTGCTTCTCCGAGATGAGGATGCTTACATAGAACTTGTGCAAAATGGAGATTTTGATATCATTTTTGCAGATGGATGTATGGAGCGGATGATACCAGAATTTAAGGGAATATTTGTAGACACACGGCATTTTGCGGTGTCTGGAAAGTTGATTGGAAAATAAAAATCCTGCTGTATTTATGAAGTGATACAGTAGATTGGAGAAACTTATGAGTGAAGAGATTACCAGACAGATCCGTGTCTATGGAATCGTGCAGGGGGTAGGATTCCGGCCAACAGTCAGCCGTCATGCAGCTGCTCGTGGAATACATGGAAATGTTTGTAACAAGGGGCCTTATGTGGAAATCTATGCACAGGGACCAGAGGAAGCTGTCAGCGGATTTATTTCAGATATCGAGAATCGACCGCCGAAGCGTGCGGCAATCCTTAAAATAAATGTAGAAAATATAGAGAATTCGGAGAGATATACACAGTTTGATATCATCGAGAGCGAGAAGACAAAGGGTGAAATTTTTGTTTCTCCGGATATCGCAATCTGTGAGGAATGCAAAGAGGAAATGTTTGATCCGAAGAATCGGAGATATCTGCATCCGTTTATCAACTGCACCTGTTGCGGACCGAGACTGACGATTCTGGATTCGCTTCCTTATGATCGTGAGCGGACCAGTATGAAAGAGTTTCCGATGTGTCCGGACTGTGCGAAAGAATACAATGCTCCTGCGACCAGAAGATACGATGCACAGCCGGTATGCTGTAATGAATGTGGTCCGGAAGTGTATCTGATCGGCAGAGAAGAACGGGGCAGAGAAGCAATCACTTATGCGAGAAAAACGATTGCCGGGGGCGGAATTGTTGCAATCAAGGGAATCGGAGGATTTCATCTTTGCTGCGATGCTTCGAATGAAACAGCAGTTCGGAAACTTCGCCAGCTTAAACGTCGTCCGATGAAGCCGTTTGCAGTGATGGCAAAAAATCTCGAAGCAGTCAGAAAAGAATGTGAAGTGAGTGCAGAACAGACCAGGATCCTAGATGGACATCAGAAACCGATCCTGCTTCTGGATAAGAAAAAAGAAGCAAAAATCCTCTGTCCGTCCGTAGCACCGGGCAATCCCAAAGTTGGTGTAATGTTGCCGTATGCACCAGTACAGCTTTTGATTTTTACATATGATGATGGAATTGAAATGCCGGAATTTCTGGTAATGACCAGTGGAAATACTTCTGGTGCGCCAATCTGTCGTGATGATCAGGAAGCAGAGGCAGAATTGTCCGGATTCTGCGACTGCATGCTGTCCCATGACCGCAAGATCCGTATCCGTGCGGACGATTCGGTAATGGATTTTTATGAGGACAGACCATATATGATCCGACGTTCCAGAGGGTATGCACCTCTTCCGTTTATGGTTTCCACACCATATCGAGGACAGGTGCTTGCCATTGGTGGAGAACTCAAGAATTCTTTTTGCATTGGTGTGGATAACCGATTTTATCCGTCTCCATATGTCGGAGATCTGGAAGATCTGCGAACGGTAAAAGCACTTCGGGAGACTGTAGGAAGGATGGAAACACTGCTGGAAGTAGAACCGGAGATTGTATGCTGTGATATGCATCCAAAGTACAATTCTGTGATGGTCGCGGAAGAACTGGGACTTCCGGTGGTGAAAGTGCAGCATCATTATGCACATATCCTTTCCTGCATGGCAGAAAATGACTGCGCAGAGCAGGTGATCGGTGTATCTTTTGATGGAACCGGATATGGAACTGACGGTACGATCTGGGGAGGAGAAATCCTGTTATCAGATTTAGATGGATTCACGAGAGTGGGAAGTGTGATGCCATTTCTTCAGGTTGGTGGAGACGCTTCTTCGAAAGAAGGATGGAGAATTGCAGTTTCTCTGATCTATGGAATGACAGGTGACAGAAAAAAAGCAGCTGAAATCACAGAAAAATTAGAACTTTGTACGAAACAGGAAGCAAACGTGCAGTTTACCATGGCAGATCGTAAGATCAATGCCGTGATATCAACCAGTGCAGGACGATTGTTTGACGGTGTGAGTGCGATGCTTGGAATCCGAAGGAAGTCTACATTTGAAGGTGAGGCTTCTATGGCACTGGAATTTGCAGCAGAAGAGTACCGGGAAACTATGCTTGAAAAGAGTAAACAACAAATTCAGGAAACTGAAAAATATGGTTACGATAAAGAGGATACAGATACTCTCAGTAGAAATGAAAATCTGTCAGAGACAGAAGAAATAAAGAGAATGGATGACAAGTTGATTTCTGCAGGTGATCGCTTGCTGCTCAACACAGAATCCCTGATAAAAGAAATCCTGAATCGTCAATTAAATGGAGAAGATCCGGGCAAGCTGGCATACTTTTTCCATCGGGAGCTTGCCTGCCAGATCACGGCAGCCTGTGTGAAGATCAGAGAACTGAGCGGCTGTAATAAAGCAGCCTTAAGTGGCGGGGTTTTTCAAAACAGACTGCTTCTGGAGCTGACTGATCATATGCTTCTGGAACAGGGATTTGAAGTGTTGAAACATCAGCTGCTGCCGCCAAATGATGGTGGGATTGCGCTGGGACAGGCTGTGTATGCGATGGCATATCTGGAAAAAGCATAGAGACAAAGACTATATAAAATAATACAAGTTACATAGTAAAAGGGAGGCATTACCATGTGTGTAGGGTTATCAGCAAAAGTAGTAAAAATCAGTGAAGGAACAGCAGTTGTAGATGCTGGTGGAGCTAAGAGAGAAGTTTCCGCACAGCTTCTGGAAGACCTGGAGCCAGGCGATTATGTGATGGTTCACGCAGGCGTTGCAATTGCAAAGATCACCGATGAAGATGATGACGAAACAGATCAGTTAATGGAGGAACTGCTGTAATGGGAGAAGAGAAAAAAAGAACAGCGCGGGAGATCATAGAGAACTATGATGGTGCGGCAGTCCGTATCATGGAAGTCTGTGGAACACATACACACGAGATATTTCGACTTGGCATTCGCAAACTTCTGCCACCACAGGTGGAACTGATCTCTGGTCCGGGATGCCCGGTCTGCGTAACACCAGTCGGATTTATTGATGAAGCGGTGTGGTTGGCACTGAAAAAAAATGTGACGATCTGTACCTTTGGAGATCTGGTACGAGTGCCTGGAACGGAAATGAGCCTTGCAGGAGCAAGAGAAAAAGGAGCAAAGATCAGAATCGTTTATTCTCCGGCCGATGCAGAAAAATATGCTCTTGAACATCCGGAAGAACAGGTCGTTTTTCTTTCTGTCGGTTTTGAAACAACGACACCGGCAGAGTGCCTTTCTGTAAAACAGGCGAAGAAAGATGAGCTTTCTAATTATTCTCTGTTAATGGCGAACAAAACCATGCCACAGGCATATGAAGCCTTAAAAGGAAGTGCAGATGTTTTTCTGTATCCCGGACATGTCAATGCAATCACAGGTACGGAACTCTGTGAAGATTTGACAGAGGAAGGGGTAAGTGGTGTTGTGGCCGGTTTTACAGCAAAAGAGCTTCTTACAGCACTGGCGGTTGCACTGGTGAAATTTCAGGAGGGAAAACCGTTCTTTGTAAACTGCTATCCGCGAGTTGTGAAGCCGGAAGGAAGTCGTGAGGCACAACAGCTTACCGAAGAAATGACAGAGGCGTGCGATAGTGAGTGGAGAGGTCTTGGAGTGATTCCAAAGTCAGGAGTCTGCCTCAAAAAAGAATGGAGTGCATTTGATGCAAGAAAGAAATACAACATTCCATCGATTCAGGGCAAAGCGAATCCTGCCTGTCGGTGCGGAGATGTCCTGCAGGGAAAATGTAAACCATCCGATTGCAAAGTATTTGGGAAAGTCTGTACCCCGCAACATCCGGTAGGCGCGTGTATGGTTTCGAATGAAGGTGCATGTTCGGCTTATTATGCGTATGGAGACAATCAATAAATCAACGTATTCCGAATGATTGTAAGACTCCGAGAATTACGAAGTAATGAAGCAATCTGCAGGTATGATAATATTAAGAAAAAAGAGGATGATCCTATGAGCAGTTTAAAAGATAAAACAGTAACGATGGCACACGGTGCCGGAGGTCGCCAGACCTCTGAACTGATCGACCAGATTTTTGCAGCACATTTTGCAAATCCGGATCTGACTGCAGATGATGCAGCAGTATTGACTCCGCCGGCAGGAAAAATGGCAGTATCAACAGACGGATTTATCGTTTCACCGGCATTCTTTCCGGGAGGAAATATTGGTAAACTTTCTATCTGTGGAACAGTCAATGATCTTGCCTGCATGGGTGCAAAACCACTCTATCTGACCTGTGCATTTGTTATCGAAGAGGGATTTCCGATGGAAAAACTGGAAGAAATCGTTTCTGCGATGGAAAAAACGGCGGCAGAAGCAGGTGTACATATCGTGTCCGGAGACACCAAAGTAGCCGGAAAAGGACAGGTGGATGGTGTTTTTATCACAACGACCGGAATGGGACAGATTGAAGACGGAGTAAATGTTGGCGGAACACTTGCGCAGCCGGGAGATGCGATTATCGTGACCGGAGATGTCGGAAGACATGGATGCACGATCCTTCTTGCAAGAGAAGATTTCGGAATTGAAGCAAATGTTACCAGCGACTGCGCGCCTCTCTGGAAAACAGTAGAAGCTGTTATGAACACGACTCATGATCTCCATGTAATCCGCGATGCTACAAGAGGTGGTGTCGGAACTGTTCTCTATGAAATAGCCGGACAGAGCAATGTTGGGATTCGACTTGATGCCGCCTCCGTTCCGGTAGCACCGGAAGTCAAAGGAGTCTGTGGCATGCTCGGACTCGAACCACTTTATCTGGCATGCGAAGGCCGTATGGTCATCATGGCACCAAAAGCCGAAGCTGAAAAAATCGTAGAGACTCTCCGCAAATGTCCATACTCCAAAGATGCTGCCATTATCGGAGAAGTTATTGATGATCAGCCGGGTAAAGTCGTCATGACCACTGAAATCGGCACTCAGGCACTCCTTCCACAGCCGGGGGGAGAGTTATTGCCGCGTATATGTTAAGATATGAGTAATCATTAATTATGAGTAATCACGAATCTGCACAGAGATAGAAAAACTGGTTTCCTGACACACTGCGATTTCTGTTCGTTACGTGCGCTTGTTTGCTGTCATTCGCGCAAACTCGGCTTTGCCTCAGACAGTGCGCTCGGTGACAGCAGCTAGCACATAACTCTCGACGAAATCTCCGTTTGCCGTCAGTTCAATCCAGTTTTCTACTCGTGCAGAATTCTGTTGACTGGATGAATTTAATAATATATTGCTCTGTTCAGAAGAAATGTCCCATGAGGGCACTGAACAGCTATAATTATTGTATGTATAACACGGAGGACTAATATGGATACTAGAGTAGCAGTAATCTCCATCATTGTAGAGGACAACAATTCGATTGAAACTTTAAACCAGCTCCTTTACGATGCCCGTGACCATATCATCGGTCGCATGGGTATCCCATACCGTGAAAAAGGAATCAGCATCATCAGTATCGCCATTGATGCTTCACAGGATATCATCAGTGCTCTTTCAGGCAAGATTGGCCGACTGAAAGGTGTATCCACGAAGACCGCTTATTCCAATGTCATCACACACATGGAGGAAAAACATGATTAAAATAGCAGTGTACGGCAAAGGTGGCATTGGCAAATCAACGACTGTATCCAATGTGGCAGCAGCACTTGCAGAAAAAGGTTTGACAGTTATGCAGATTGGCTGTGATCCAAAAGCAGATTCCACGATTCAGCTTCGTCACGGAAAAGAAATGAGAACGGTGCTTGATCTTTATAATGAAAAAAAGCAGAACCTCAAACTCAAAGACATGACCATGGTCGGTTATCAGGGCGTGATCTGTGTAGAGGCAGGTGGTCCGACACCAGGGCTTGGCTGCGCGGGACGTGGAATCATTACGGCTCTTGAAAAATTAAAGGAAACCGGAGCGTATGAAACCTATAAACCGGATATTGTCCTTTATGATGTACTGGGGGATGTTGTTTGCGGGGGCTTTTCCATGCCAATGCGAAAAGGATATGCGGACAAAGTTTTGATTATCACATCCGGGGAAAATATGGCAATCCATGCCGGGGCCAATATTGCCATGGCGGTACAGAATTTCAGAAACCGTGGTTATGCTGCCCTTGGAGGAATTATCCTGAATCGCCGCAATGTAAAACGGGAAGAAGAAAAAGTACAGGAACTTGCGGAAGATTTTGAAACAAAGGTAATCGGAAAACTTACCCACAGTGATCTGGTTACAGACGCAGAAGAACAGGGAAAGACTTTGATGGAATGTTATCCGGAAAGCGAAATGGCAACAGAATACCGCATACTGGCAGAGCAGATTCTGAACCTCTGCAGAGAGGATGGTTTATGCTGAAACGAGTTGGTGGTGAGATAGATCCGGAAGGTGCGGTTACAACGATTGGAGAGGCTGATTTTCCTGTTCCATTTCCAACAGGTCTGGAATTTAATTCTCCCGCACATGGTAACTGGAACATTGTTCATACCGGAATGCTGATGCCAGAGGCAATCCAGATTTATGTCTGTGCAGACAACTGCATGCGGGGTGTTGTCCTGACAGCGGCAGAGATGAATGCAGCAGAACGTTTTTCCTTTGTGATTGTAGAAGAAGAAAATCTTCTCAATGGAAATCTGGAGGATGTGACGATCGAAGGCGTGACCGATGTCCTGAAGAAACTTGAAAAAAAACCGAAAGCAGTGCTTCTTTTTACAGTATGTCTGCACCATTTTCTGGGATGTGACCTGGAACTGGTGTATGGAGAACTGGAAGCACGCTTTCCGGAGATCGTGTTCGTACGCTGTTATATGGATCCGATCATGCAGAAGCATGGAGCTACGCCGGATCAGAAACTACGCAAAGCAATGTATGATCCTCTGACAGCAGGACACATTGATAAGAAAACAGTGACTCTTGTCGGAAGTGACTTTGTGCTGGATAAAAACAGTGATATCAAGCGTTTGCTGAAAAATAAGGGATACACGTTAAGAGAAATCCCGGCATGCAAAAACTGGGAAGAATACCAGTGTCTTGGTGCAGGAGAATTTTTTATTTCCTGCTATCCTCCGGCTAAATATGGTGCAGAAATGCTGGCCGAAAGACTGAACAGAAAACATCTGTATCTGCCGGGAAGTTTTGATTATAGGGAAATTAAAGAAGAACTGAGAAAGCTGCTACAGGAGCTGCAGGCGGGCCAGGAACAGGAGAATGTTTTAGGTATAGAAACAATATCTGAAGAACTGGAAGCTTTTTGCAAACGAGAAATTACACTCTGCGAAAATGCTGTTGGTCACGCCAAAGCAATCATTGGTGATACTTCGATCGTCCTGGACTATCTGTATCATCCCAGACCACTTGGACTTGCAGGTTTTCTTCTGAAACATGGATTTCATGTGACAACGGTTTACCTTGACAGTGTAAGCCCGGAAGAAAAAAATGTATTTGACTGGTTAAAGATACATCATCCAGATCTTGAACTCTGTGCTACGATTCAGGCAAAGATGCGTGTCCTTCCACGCCATACAGAAGAGAAAGTTCTTGCCATTGGGCAGAAAGCCGCCTGGTTTTCCGGCAGCAGTTATTTTGTTAATATGGTGCAGGGTGGTGGTCTATGGGGCTTTGATGGGATTCGAAGGACTCTGGAATTGATGACAGAAGCTTTTCTCGAAGAAAAAGATCCGGAAGATCTGATCATTCGCAAAGGATGGGGGTGCGAAAGCTGCATATGAGACAGTCGTATAAGATTATACCGGTTTATACTGCGGATGTTTCAGGCGTGTGTTCTGCCCTGTATGAACTTGGCGGTATGGTTGTCATGCACGATCCTTCAGGCTGTAATTCTACCTACAATACGCACGATGAGATTCGCTGGTACGATCAGGACAGTTTGATCTATATTTCAGGGCTGACAGAGATCGATGCAGTCATGGGAAATGATGCGAAATTTATTTATGATATTGAAGAAACGGCGCGAGAATTGAAGCCAAAGTTTATTGCCCTTGCGGGTTCTCCAATCCCATTTATGAATGGGACAGATTTTCCTGCAATTGCCCAGGTGATTGAGACAGAGACAGGAATTCCGGCTTTTGCCATTCCAACGAATGGTATGCATGATTACACTTATGGTGCAGGAATTGCTCTGGCAAGGATTGCAGAGCGATTTACAGGAGAGTCGGAAACTGTATCAAAAAGAGCAGAATCGGCAATTGACAGAGAATCGTCAGTCAACCAACCTCATACGCTCAATCTCCTTGGTGTAACCCCACTGGATTTTGGGCCACAGATCAATGTAGATATCATGAAGAAAAATCTTCAAAAATATGGATGGGAAGTTGTTTCCTCCTGGGCTATGGGGGATACACTTGAAAATTTGTCCCGCACAGGCGAAGTAGAAATGAATCTGGTTGTTTCTTCCGTGGGACTTCCGGCTGCGAAGATACTTAGAGAAATTCGGGACTCCGTATGTCATCGGAACTCCGATCAGCGGATTTACAGAAGAACTTATACAGATCATGAACAAAAAAATCCCACATGAAACAGAAGGCAGAAATGAGGAAAAGGATAATGATTCGACAGCGTATCTTGCAAACCGTTTAAGCGGGGTACCGGAAATTACCCTCATTGGTGAAGCTGTAACCATGGGCTCGCTGGCGGCATTCATCGAAAAAAAATATCAAAAACCAGTCCGTGTTATCTGTCCTTTGGAAACTCACGAGAATCTTCTGGCGACAAATGACTGTACAGCAAATGGCGAAGAAGAGATGGAAAAGCTGCTGAGAGATGCAGAAATTATTGTGGCGGATCCTCTGTATCGTCCGATCTGCCCGAAGCAGAGCCAGTTTTATGAGCTTCCGCATATTGCATTTTCCGGTCGGATCTTCCTGAAAGATATCAAACGTAAATATCCTGAAATGATATATCAGAGCCAAGAGAAAATAATGTGACCTGGAGCAGCAGTTCCGGTATGGGCAGCAGAGGCAGAAACAGAGGAAACTGCAGAATAAAATACAAAAAATATATTGACGAAACAAAAATTTTGGTGCTATGATGAGAAAAAGACTGAACGGAGGAATTTCTCATGAAAACATTTGAAACTAAGAAAGCACCTGCAGCAAT
>OHBV01000459.1_pt1 | contig 20896 bp, 23 predicted proteins | sample 1577451 | NCBI WGS metagenome assembly OHBV01 (sample SAMEA3879605, study PRJEB24766) | human gut metagenome | biome: human-associated habitat; feature: feces | place: USA | collected 1985/1987 | reverse complement strand
ATCATTTTGTTTCGCTTTTATAATATCGTAACTTTTGTTTCGTGTCAATATCTTTTTCCTTCTAATTTTTTATCTTGTGTGGTATGCTATATATGATGTTGAAACATCCATAGCTTTAAAGCAGGAGGAAATCACAATGACAATTGGTGAAAATATAAGGCGCATCCGACAAGAACGACATCTCACTCAAAAACAGTTAGGAGAAATGGTCGGTGCAAGCGAAGCCTACATTCGTGCATACGAAAGCGGCAGAAGAAACCCCAAACCATCTTCCCTTGAAAAAATAGCAGAGGCACTTGCGGTCAACCCTGAAGTCCTTGCAAATTCAGATTTTGATGGTGTGAAAGCCATGCATAGACTGTTTCAGGTATTCCGCCAATATAACGGGGAACTTTTTGAATATAAAGACAAAGACGGAAATGATATGGTTGGCATTGGTTTTGGAACTTTGGCACTGATGCAATCATGGCTGGAACGCTATGAGAAATATATGGATGAAGTCGAGAAATGTAATGAAATCAAAGATGTCAAAAAACGTGGAGAAGCACTGCTGAAGGCAGAAGCGGACTTTAATCTTTGGATGGATATTTATCCAGAATCAGAAGCATGGCAGGAACGCCTTAAGGTTCAGAAGGCTCATGATGAAGTGATGGATAAAATCGGATTGGTTTCACAAAACAGTATATAACATTGGAGGTATAATCATCATGGAAATTAGATATGATTTACAAAACAACAAAGAAACTGAACTAATCAAAATAATTGACACTGTCACTAATGAATCCTCTTTAGATTCTAGTTTATTGTTTGAGAATTTTAAAAAGAACTGCATAAACATTACTCCCACTGAAGAAGAGCCCCCTATGATGCAATTTTTAACCATTGACTCATTAAAGAACTATAAAAGCGGTCAATCAATCAAACCTGGAAACATTAAACTGAATATTAAAAAACTCATAAATACCCTACCTGCTATTGTTGAAACTTCTGTTGGGATTCTATATGACATACCAATATTGCAAGTATGTGCTGCATTAACTCTTTGGAAAACTTTATGTAATATTTTTACAGTAGAAATAACACGTGAACAAGCCATAGTCCTTGTCGCACTATGGAAAAATTGCGATGTTTCTCATTATATTAACCTTTCAAATGGATTTGATGCCGTAAATACCTTATACCAAAAATTAGATGATTGTACCATGAACCAAACCATCTATAATAGAATTATAGATCAACTGATTAATCTTGAGTGCATTGAAGTAATTAATGAAAAAATATGGTTGCGCGAATGGATCAGCCAAAAATATGTAAATTAAATTTTTGTACCCAAAACGTACCCATTCACACTAAAAAAATCCCTACAAAACCTATAAATAAAAGCTTTGTAGGGATTTAACCCTTTATTCAAACTCAATCGTTCCCGGTGGCTTACTCGTCAAATCATACATTACCCGATTGACGCCCTTCACCTCATTAATAATTCTGCTCATAACTCTCTGGAGCACCTCAAACGGGATCTCTGCTGACTCAGCGGTCATGAAATCGACCGTATTAACAGCACGCAGTGCCACGGCATAGTCGTAGGTGCGCTCGTCGCCCATGACACCGACGGAACGCATGTTGGTCAGTGCTGCAAAGTACTGGTTCGGCATCCAGGATGGTGCCTTTCCGTTTGCTTTGGTGTATTCCTCCACTGCCTTGTCCACTTCCTCGCGGTAGATGGCATCGGCATCCTGCACGATCTTGACTTTCTCGGCATTTACTTCTCCGATGATACGGATACCGAGTCCCGGTCCCGGGAATGGCTGACGGAAAACAAGTTTTTCCGGGATGCCAAGTTCAAGTCCGGCTTTTCTTACCTCATCCTTGAAAAGGTTGCGGAGCGGCTCAATGATTTCTTTGAAATCAACGAAGTCCGGCAGACCGCCTACGTTGTGGTGGGATTTGATGACGGCTGACTCTCCGCCAAGTCCGCTCTCAACGACATCCGGATAAATGGTTCCCTGTGCAAGGAAATCAACGGCACCGATCTTCTTTGCCTCTTCCTCAAAGACACGGATGAACTCCTCACCAATGATCTTACGTTTATGCTCCGGCTCTGTCACACCGGCTAATTTTCCATAATAACGGTCCTGTGCGTTGACACGGATAAAGTTCAGATCAAACTGTCCGTTTGGTCCGAATACTTCTTCGACCTCGTCGCCCTCATTTTTGCGGAGAAGACCATGGTCTACGAACACACAGGTAAGCTGTTTTCCGATTGCACGGGATAACAGACCTGCTGCAACGGAAGAATCCACACCGCCGGATAAGGCAAGCAGTACTTTTCCGTTACCGACTTTTTCACGGATCTCTTTTACCGTATTCTCAACAAAAGAATCCATTCTCCAGGTTCCCTCACAACCGCAGATGCCGCGTACAAAGTTGTGAAGCATTTTTGTGCCTTCCTGTGTGTGAAGCACTTCCGGGTGGAACTGGATTGCAAATAATCCTTTCTCCTGGTTCTCTGCTGCGGCAACCGGACAATCCGCCGTATGTGCAACGATGTTAAATCCCGGTGCAGCCTTTGAAATATAATCGAAATGACTCATCCAGCAGATCGTATTTTCTGATACGCCGGTAAATAACGGTGATGACGTATCGACCATAACCTCGGTCTTACCATATTCACGGACAGGTGCCTTTTCCACCTTTCCTCCAAGTACGTGCATCATCAACTGCGCACCATAGCAGAGTCCTAAAACCGGCACGCCGAGTTCAAATAATTCTTTTGAACAGGTCGGTGAATCAGCTTCATAGCAGCTGTTCGGACCGCCGGTAAGAATGATTCCCTTTGGATTCATTGCCTTGATCTGCGCGATATCCGTCTTGTAGGAATATATTTCACAGTAAACATTGCATTCTCTGACACGTCTCGCAACCAGCTGGTTGTACTGACCGCCAAAATCAATGACAATTACTTTCTCATGATCCATTGATCTTCTTCCTCCTGATGTTTTCGTTGCCTGCAATCTGTTCATGACGATGCCTTTTTCAAAAGCATATCCTTCCCTGATACAAGCTTTAATGATACTTATTATAAGATACGTTTTAGGAGTTTACAAGGCGTTTTTCCCTACATTACGGTATTTTGTCATTTTTATTAAAAAAATACATGCTTGTGGCTCAAATATCACTTAATTGTAAAAGACACTTACCTGAGAATTTCTGTTTAAAAACCAATCTGATATATTTTAAAATCTATGAATTGTAAAACAAAAATACATATCCCTTTCCATCTCCGGTCATACTATCCACATGAAAAGACATTCCAATCTCCCGGATTTTTCAAAACTCTGCGCACCGGAGCAGAACTCTATACAGGATGCAGTTTCCCTGCTGATCCACTTCTTCTTTCTTGGAAGCTTTTGGGGATTTCTCTGGGAAACCCTTATCTTCATTGCAAAAGATAATACTTTTCGCAACCGCGGATTTTTTTATGGTCCCTGGCTCCCCGTTTATGGCATCGGAGCGGTAGTATTTTACTGTCTGTTTCATTCTTCCAGAGAAACTATATCCATCAGGTCTCTCCACAAATCAAACCGACTTTTTCTTTTTAAAACAAAATACCACCCGCTCACAATATTCATAAAAACTGCCCTTCTCGGAACAGCTTTAGAACTTGTGATCGGATGGTTTCTTGATATCTTTTTCGATTTACGATACTGGGATTACAGCAGTTATCCTTTTAATTTTCACGGATATATCTGCCTTCTGTCAGCAGTCGGATTTGGTGTTGCCGGCATGCTCTGGATCTGCGTGTTTTCTGAAATTTTCCGAAAACTCTGGTTTTCCCTGCCGCCAGGCTTCAGACGTGGCTTCAACAGTGTGCTGATACTCTTATTTCTCGCGGACTGCGCTGCTGCGCTGATTTTTCCCAATACCGGACATGGAATAACTTTTTAATTTCTGACACTTCCGCCCTCTAAAAATTCGCTTTCCTCTTTCATGACCTGTTCTTCTTTTTCTTTAAAGATCATTCCGAAAATAGTTCTCACAAGCGGACCTGCAAAAAAGATCTGCCAGAAAAATGCCATTGGGAAATTCAGTGCTGTTGTCTGAAGCCACACTGCGATCACTTCTTTTCCTGCATGTTTAAATAAAAGTGTTGCTGCCAGGCTCATTGTCGGACACATCAGACAGACTGTGATTGATGAAATGGCAAGGATCAGCATGATCGGTTTGTCCACGCCCGGTGTCACGATACGAAATGCAAGTTTTTTGGACAGTGATCCATAGAGGAAAAAGTCAAGAATAAACGCAAGCGGTCCCATAATGATCAGTTCATGAAATGCATTTAAAAATACAACGTTGCTCATTCCTCCCATGTTCAGTGCAATGTTGTAGCAGATCATTGCGTACACCATGACGAACACCATTAAAATAGTAAATACGACTTCCTGTAACTTTGTTTTTGGCATATTTTTCTCTCCTCATTCTTTTGATAAAATAATTATTTTTGCCGACAAAAAAACAGAGAAAGCAATCTTTGCGATCGCTTTCTCTGCTGCACGTCGTGTGATTATTATAGCGTATTCCACGAACTCACATAATAGTTTTAATTTCACAAACTTTTTATGTAATTCATGGAACTCATTGTGCAATTTTGTAAATTGTATTTTTTCATCTCCTGAAATACATTTTTCCGTTTCATGAAACACGTTTTTGTTTTAATAAACACGCTTTTACGTTTTATGCATGCTGATGCAGATATTTCTCCCTTGTTGCAAGTCCACCACGGATATGGCGCTCGGATTTATTGACATCTAACACTTTGCGTGCCTCCGCTGCAAGCGATGGATTGACCTGGACAAGGCGTTCTGTAACATCTTTATGTACCGTACTCTTGCTAATCCCAAAATGTTTCGCCGCCTGACGCACCGTCGTATTATTATCAATAATATATCTGGCTATTTCCATAGCTCTTTCCTCAATATAGGTTTTCACAAAAACTCCCCTGCAATACTTGTTTTTACATTGTATGCAGGGGAGTTATATACTATTCTTTCAAACATTTATTGCAGCAGTTCCTGTTGTGCAGCCTGCTGCTGTTGATGATATGCATTTTTCTGTTCATACATCCGCCAGTCAGCTTCCATGATCTTCTCATTAAATTCTTTTCCGTGCTCTGCCCAGGTAACTCCCACTGAAATGCTAATATTGTTGTTCATCATTTCACAGACAGATCTTACATTATCATAAAATTGCGTTTCTGTCGTATCCGGATCAAATACTGCAATGCCAACCTGAAACTGATCCATACTCTGATATTTTTCTATTTCCTCATTGTATCTGTTACGATTATCTTTCATATTTACATCCGACATGTCGATTTCAGTCTTAGCAACTCCGGTGTATTCGATCCAGAATTTTTTTCTTTTTCTCCCACATGTGCCAATCCGATACCTTTTGCTTTCGCGGACTTTTCCACATTGTGATAATAACATTCTAGTGTTGCAAGTTCACAGATCGACCGGATCTGTGACAGGGCAGGTTTATTGACAACAATATTTTCCTCTTCCTTTGCCAGCACAAGCATATCCTTCTCTTCTGCTGCACGCTCTGTCAGATCCGCTCTGCACATTTCATACGTTTCCTGCGATATCGTTTCTGTTTCATATTTTTATTTTCAGAAAAATAATCCATAGAACCAAAACCTACCGCCATGTTCTGTATCTCACTCTCCGGAAGTGTGAGGATGATTGTTTTTGTTTCCTCCTCAAAGGTTCAATTACACATTCCATTCTACAATAAGGTCTCTTCACCCCCTGTTTTTTTAACAAAAGAATATTTTTTCACCCTACAGTTTCTTTACCTTAATATTTTTTCCAGCACCCTTTGACTTAAAAATAGCTTTATAATCAGAAACTTTTTTTGCCGGTACTTTAAAGGTTGCATTTTTCTTAATGTTCTTGAATGCATCCTTTCCAACACCTGATTTTTTCAGTTTTGTTGTCTTTAATGTGATATTTGCAAGTTTTTTATCACCGGAAAACGCTTCCTTTCCAATCTTGTTTAATCCGGTAGAAGATGCCGTAAATGTGGTAAGTTTTGTACATTTATAAAATGATTTATTTCCGATTGCCTTTACATTAGAACCAACCGTAACTTTCGTAAGTTTACTGCATCCGGAAAATGCGCTGTCTGCAATTGCAGTTACCTTAAATGTATATCCGTTGATTTTAACCGTTGCAGGAATAGATGCCTTTGTAATGTTTTTCTTTGCATATTTATTTACAGTTACTGTATTTTTTCCGGTTACTTTATACTTGATCTGTCCAACTGTTTTCACAGTTCCAACTGCCGGTTTTTTCTTTTTGTCTGTAGTTCCGGTATTTTCCGTATCAGCTTTTACCAGCGCCAAAATCGCTGTTTCCAGATCACTTGCTGCCTGATCTACTACAGTCTGTTCTGCTGTTGCATCTGTAAGTTTCTTTGCAGCATCGAGCGCAGTCTGTAAATTTTTCCAGCTCTCTGCTGTGTAATCACTCTGCTTTAATGCCTCCGCTTTCTCGATTACAGCGTTAAGTTTTGTAACATCTGTTTTTGTTTCTTCCTTTGTCTCTGCCTTTACCAGTGCTTTGATTGCAGCATTCAGATGCTCTGTTGCCTCATCTACAGTAGACTGCGTGTGCGGAGCCGCAAGCTCATCTTTTGCCTCTTTCAATTCAACGCAAAGATCAGACCAGCTTGCTGCCGTATAATCACTCTCAGTTAAGTTCTCTGCACTTTTAATTGCAGCTTCAAGTGCCGTCGTATCCACCGTTTCCTCTTCATCCTTAACAATATTTGCATCGGTTACCTTAAATTTTACCGTGTAATCATTGTAACCAAGTGCATATACCGTGATTGTCCAGTATCCGGTTCCGTCTGTTCCCGCCGGCAGTTTACAACGCAGTGAATCTGTAAGACCAAGCTGGATTCCCTGTGCTTTGTGCATCCAGTTATCTGATGCAAACTTGGTTCCATAAGATTGAAGTGGATCGGTATAAGTACTGTCGGATCCATAATAAGTCCACTCTGCTGCCTGCATATCAGCACCAAGTGCACCGTAGCCCTCCCCAGTCAGATCGACACGAAGGAATTCTCCGTAAGAACCGCTTGCCTCTTTTACCGTTGTTGTAATATTCTCTGCTGTTTTTAATGCAGCGTACTTGATTCCGGAATCCGTTCCATTGTTTACTCTCGCAGCAAACGAAAAACTTCCGTCCTCATTTTGGGTAACTGTTTTTAGACCATTGGTGTTTTCTGTTACTTCTGCAACCAGATCCGTATAGTTTTTCAGATTTCCCTCCGAAAATCCACCGGATAAAGTACTGCCATTTTCCACTACGGTATATGCTGCTTTAAAAGCTTCATAATCTTCAGTTTTTACTTTGACTGGAACATATTTAAGTCCTGTTACCACATAACTTTCAATCTCATTTTTATCATAGGAAAAAGTCTCTCCGTTCGTCAGCACACCGGTGGCTGCTCCTGTATAATATGCCACTTTGAGCTTTGTACCATCTTTTTTTGTAATTTCTGACGTACACTGATAACTTCCCCTGTGCAGTCCGTGATTGGTGGTTGCTCTCGATACGGTATCAAATGCACCCATGTCAAGCTCAGCGCTGCATAAGCATACTGATACTCCTGCGTTTCTCCCGTTTCACTCTTCACCTCGGTTCCAGTGATCTGCTCTGCTTCCACTGCACTTTCTTCTGCGGCAAAAACCGTCATGGACGATGTCCCTGTTGCTGCCACCATGGAAAAAGCCAATACTCCGGTCAGGATCCGGGCAGATACATTTTTTCTTTTCATTTTTTTAATCCTTCATTTTGCTTTATCTATCAAAAGTTAGTCTTTGTTAACTCTCAATCAAAAAATTCACACTATCAGATTCCGATCCACAGGTATAAGAAAAGCAGAAATACCGCCCTTATGGCAGTAAACCACAATTCATTCCCTTTCAATTTTCCAGAGACACCATAGTGGATATTTCCTTTCGGACAGATGCCGGTACATTTCTGACACATAAAACAGTCGCCTCTCGTCTCAATCGCCCCCAGTTCCGGCAGTCCGATATCCGAGGGACATTTTTTCGTGCATGCTGCACAGCCAGAGATACAGTTCTCCCTTTCTCTTCTGAGCGCAAAATATGTCAGTACTGGAAGAGGTGAAAATATCGCTCCCATCGGGCACAAAATACGGCAGAAAAAACGCTCCTGCACGCACATGCCACACAGGATGAGAATGAGCAGGACGACTCCTGCAAAATATCCTTCCAATGCAAAATTTCCTGCATGAAGCACGGAAAAGACATCCCACGGACTGCTGCCGTAAGTTCCATGCCAAGCGTGACCGGTTTCTTTTTTAATTTTTTACAGACCCAGACATAAGCTGCACGCACCCAGTCCGACAGACTTCCAAATGCACAGGCAAATCCACAGAAAAAACGGACGAACACTACGGTAGATGCACAGAGTATGATAAGTGACAGCACAAATGAAGTGATTTCAATCTGTGCACCCGTTCCCATCTGTCCGGCAATATATTTCACACCGGAAAATGCAGCCGTGAACGCTGACGGAAAAAATACAAAAAACAATAACTGTATTCCCGCAAGGATCCATGCCGGAATCTGCTTTTTATGCTTCTTCCAGAAAACAGCTCCATTTGTCTTTCGTTCCTTTGATATACAATTTTTTTGAATTATTTCAACTATATTTTTTAACTTTGTACCTTCCAATTTTTTCCTCACTCTTACTGTTCTGCCTGTTTCAGTGCCTCGCTGACAGCATCCCTGATCCCGGTAGAACTGAACGTTGCACCGCTTACGGTATCCACATCTGCGGACTGCGCCTCTATGATCTTTGGAATGATATCTTCCGCCATGGATAAATAGGCTTTATCCTCGTCGTCTGCGGAAGTTATCTCAATTTCGCTGATTGTTCCATTTTCCACGGTCACAAGCACGGTGATCATTCCGCCAAAACCTTTTGCCCCGCCTTCCCATCTGCCGTCCGGATAAGTTCCTTTTATATCGACAGTTTTTTCTTTTTCCTGCTGCAGTTTTGTCACCTGCGCCTCTAACTTTGTGATCTCTTCATCCTTGCTTCTGTCCTTTAATACCTGATTGTAACCTGCCAGTATCAATATGACTGCAGCCAGACAAAATGACCGGATCAAAAAATCTTTCATCTGCTATTCTCCCTTAATTTTTTGCCTGCTCCAATGCCTTTTGACAGGCTTCAATGATTGCTTTTGAGGAACAGGTTGCAGACGATACCGTATCGATCCCTTCTGTACTGTTCTTTTGTAATATCTGACTGACAACACCTTTTGACGCGGCTTTTATATAGAATGAATTGCTCTTTCCTCCGTCTCCGGAAATATCTTTGATCTCCTTGATCTGATCGTTTTCGATCACAAGCGTGAGCGTCAGTTTATATTCATCAAAATCTTCATCCTCATCCGGAATGCAGACAACACTGACCTTATAATCACCATTTTTATAGATCAGCGTTGTCTCGCCACTATTCTCGGTATTTTCCGTATCATTTTTTTCAGTATCTCCGCCACTCTCAGTATTTTCACTGCTATTTTCCGTATCCTCGCTGTTATTTTCCGTATTTTCGCTGTTCTTTTCCGTATTTTCGCTGTTGTTTTCCGTATCCTCACTGTCTTTTTCCGTGTCTTCGCTGTTCTTTGTATCGTCATCACCGCTCTGGCTGCCAGAGAACGTGTAGTTTCCATCTTTTGCCGCAGCTTTTACCACCACATCCACGGCATGCAGTACTGCCTTTGATGTACAGGTTGCACCGGAGACCGTATCCACCCCGTCAATTCCGTTTTTATTTACGATCTGTGTTACAACCCCCGGATGCTTACTACTGCCGGAAACCGCCTTTGTAATATAAGTATCATTCTGGGAATCTCCATCCCCGTACACATCGGAAACTGCAATGATTTTTCCATTCTGAAACATCACTTTTACATGCAGGTTGTACGCCGTAAAAGCACCGCTCTCATCCGGGTTACAGACAACGACTCCATAATAGGAGCTCGCTTTTGATGTGTCCGGCTTTTCGGTATCATCTTCTGTTTCGGTATCCGTCTCCCCCTTTTTCACTTTTTTTGCAGCCTCCATCGCATTTGATACTGCCTCAATGATTCCCCTCGAACTATATGTTGCACCAGAAACTGTATCTACATCCGTGCTCTGCTTTTCTAAAATACTTGAACGGATTGATGCTAAGAAGCATCGCACCAAATGCATTCAGTCCGAAGCAGCGCAAAAAACTGGCAAGTCCAAATACACCTCCTAAAATTGCACCAGCCGCAGGCCCTAAAGTAACAGCTCCTACCGCCACCGGAACAACGATCAGTGTAATCTCAATACCTGCCGTCTTAATGTATCCGAGTGGGGTAAAAGCCATGATAAGAATGATGGCAACTAAAAGTGCCATTTCCACAAGAAACTTTGTGGAGAACTTTTTCTTGTTCATAGTCCCTTCCTCTTTTCTCGTTTTTATGTAATTTTATACGAAACACAGGACGAGCCATTTGTAGATCAGTATGAATTTCCGGCATCCTGTATCTCTGCAACGTTACTAAGTATAACATCTGGCAGAATTTTCCGCAATCTTAGATTGCGTTAATCCTAAAATTGTGCCATTCTAAGAATTGCACTACCACTTTTTTATATTTTTAATATTTCCTTATATTATCAATAAATGCCATTGACTTTCTGCTTTTTGCGTGCAAAGCTAACCATATATTTATAAGAAAAGAGTTTTTACCATGATACAGACAGACGCCTGTCCGATGAAGAAATTTCCTCCTATCTGTTTGGCACAGACAATACTGAATTTTATCCCTGTGAGAGCCTGACTAGTTATTTTGACCGTGCTTCATACGGATCACTGCATATGACCGGAAATGTATTTCATTACACAGCGAAAGGTACGATCGCATCCTACGAAAAAACGAACGATGGATACGAAACGCTGGTGCGTGAGGTTCTTTCCGGTTTAAATGATACGATCGACTATACCGATTATGATTCTGACGGCGATGGCTATATCGACGCTCTCTGCCTTTCTGTTCCAAGCAGAGGCAATGCTGATTTCTGGTATGGCTGTACGGCATCCTGGTGGGCTTCCACCCTGCCGGATTTAGATGGCGAAAAATTAAGGAAGCTGTCTGATCATACCGCGCACTGATGCTTCCAGTTATTTTTCAGAATACATGATCCTTGACTATATCACCCCGAATGGTAATTATGACGGTCTGTTTTCTTCCGGCGGACTTCGTATTTATCACGTCGATGCCACCCTTGCAAACGACGAATACGTTACCCCCTATCTGACTGCTGATAACTACAGTCCTGTCTACGATTCCACCAATAACGGCAGGCGGATCTTAAGACTGGTCAATAACGGAAATGGCTTTTACCGGGACGGTGACGTGATCGGAGGCACTGCCACAGGCTTTGGCTGGTATGACAACAACGGACAGTTGACCATTGATACCGGGTATACGATCACGGTCGACTCCGTATCTGAGGATCAGAAAAACTGTACCATAACGATTTTGACAAACAACTAAGTATATTTTCCCTCAACTCCTGACCAAGAGTCTCAAATTTCCTCCAACTCCAAACAAGAAGCCTCAAATTTTCTCCAGCTCCCAGCAAAAAGCCCGTCCTTCCTGTCAGCTTCCTCACAGAAGCCGCACACGAAAGACGGGCTTTCTATCTTACAGGTTATTCACCTATGTATTATTTGCCTAACTCAGCTTTTAATGCTGTTGTTAAAGCAGGAACGATCTTATTCAGATCACCAACCAGACCGTAATCAGCTACGTCGAAGATTGGAGCATCTTCATCTTTGTTGATTGCGATGATCAGGTCAGAATCTTCCATACCAGCTACGTGCTGGATTGCTCCGGAAATACCGATTGCAAAGTAGATCTGAGGACGAACAGTTTTACCAGTCTGACCTACCTGTAAATCAACTGGTAACCAGCCATTCTCTACAACTGCACGGGAGCAGCTTACAGTACCGCCAAGTACCTCTGCAAGATCTTCCAAAAGTTTGAAGTTCTCTTTGGAACCAACTCCACGACCACCGGAAACAAGGATCTTTGCTTCCATAATGTTTGCTGTGCTCTTAACAGCTTTTACGATGTTTAAGATCTCAACATATCTGTTGTTTGGTGTAAATCCCGGGTTGTACTCTACAACGTTTGCTTTTGCACCGCTGATCGGAGCGATCTTCTGCATAACACCTGGACGTACAGTTGCCATCTGAGGACGGTTGTCCGGGCAGGCAATTGTTGCGATGGTGTTACCACCAAATGCAGGACGTGTCATTAATAACTGGTTGTGTTTCTGCTCTGATTCTTTACCAGGTGCAGCAACCAGTGGGAAATCACCGATCTCAAGAGATGTACAGTCTGCTGTCAGACCTGTTTTTACTCTTGCAGAAACAGTAGGTCCTAAGTCACGGCCGATAGCAGTTGCACCAACTAACATGATTTCAGGTTTGAACTCGTTAATTACAGATGCTAATGCATGAGCATACGGCTCTGTTCTGTAGTCTTTTAATTCAGGATCATCTACTACGATAACTTTGTCAGCACCATACTCAGCTAACTGATCTGCTAATCCTTTTACACCAGAACCAATTAATACAGCAGTTACGTCTGTACCTAAATCTTTTGCTAAGTCTTTGCCTTTTCCAAGTAACTCAAATGCAACGCCATCTAATACGTTATCTACCTGCTGTGCAAAGACAAATACTCCTTTATATTCTTCTAATGCCATGTTATTCACCACTTTTCCTTTTTTTATTAGATAATGTGTTTCTCTTTGAATTTACCGATCAAATATGCTACGGATTCTGCCGGATCAAGGTTTACTTTCTCACCAGCACCCTTTGCAACTTTATCAGATGCTTTTGCAATCTTAGTAGGAGATCCCTTTAAACCAAGATCAGAATCGTCAACATCCTTTAAGTCTGCTCTGCCCCAAACGGTTACTTCTTTGTCAAATGCATCGAAGATTCCGCCCGGTGTCATGTAACGCGGCTCATTTAATTCAGAAAGAGCAGTTACCAGACAAGGCATTTTTGCTTTTAACTCATGATATCTGTCTTCGTACTGACGTTTTACAACAACAGAATCACCCTCTACTTTGATGTCTGCTGCGTAAGAGATAACCGGAAGTCCAAGATGCTCAGCGATCTGAGGACCAACCTGTGCAGTATCACCATCGATAGCCTGACGTCCTGTGATGATCAGGTCATAGTCTAAGTTACGAAGTGCACCAGCGATTGTGGTAGATGTTGCCCATGTATCAGCTCCACCTAATACGCGGTCTGTTACAAGAACTGCTTCATCAGCACCCATTGCTAATGCTTCACGAAGAACTGCATCAGCCTTTGGAAGTCCCATGGTAAGAACTGTAACTTTTGCTCCTGTCTCATCTTTGATTCTAAGTGCTGCTTCAAGACCAGCTTTATCATCTGGGTTCATGATAGCAAGCATTGCTGCTCTGTCAAGCGTTCCATCCGGGTTGAACTTAACGCCGCCCTTTGTATCAGGAACCTGTTTAATACATACTACGATATTCATGTATTTTTCACTCCTTATGTTTTATATGTTTAAATTTTACGCGGATTGATTCGAAATTACTTTAACAGTGCACCGGAGATTACCATACGCTGGACTTCGCTTGTACCCTCGTAGATCTCAGTGATCTTAGCATCACGCATCATACGCTCTACATCGTACTCTCTGATATATCCGTATCCACCGAATAACTGAACAACCTCAGTTGTAACAGCCATTGCAGTCTCTGCTGCGAATAATTTCGCTTTTGCAGCTTCTACAGAATATACTTTCTGAGTAGCTTTTGCCATTGCAGCTTTGTAAACTAAAAGCTGTGCAGCTTCGATTCTTGCAGCCATATCAGCAAGTTTGAACTGTGTATTCTGCTGCTGTGCGATTGAACGTCCAAACTGTTTTCTCTCTTTTGTATAAGCGATAGCTCTGTCTAATGCGCCCTCAGCGATACCAAGTGCCTGAGCAGCAATACCGATACGTCCACCATCAAGTGTGTGCATTGCGATCGGGAAACCTTTTCCTTCCGGTCCTAACAGATTCTCTTTCGGGATTCTGCAGTCTTCGAAGATCAGCTCATAAGTAGATGATCCACGGATACCCATCTTCTTCTCTTTTGTTCCGAATGAGAAGCCTGGAGCTCCCTTATCAACGATGAATGCAGAGAAGTTTTTCTTCTTTCTGCCTCTCTTATCCTCTGTGATGCTTGTGATAGCGATTACAATATAAACATCTGCAACTTTACCATTGGTAATGAAGCATTTTGATCCATTTAATACCCACTCGTCACCATCTAAAACAGCTTTTGTCTGTGCACCCTGTGCATCAGTACCAGCCCCCGGCTCAGTTAATGCGAATGCACCTAACTTCTCGCCTGTTGCAAGTGGTTTTACATATTTCTGTTTCTGCTCTTCTGTACCATATGTCATGATCGGATCGATGCAGAGAGATGTATGTGCAGATACAACAACACCTGTGGTTGCGCAAACTTTAGATAACTCTTCTACGCACATAACGTATGTAAGAGGATCACAACCCTGTCCACCATATTCTTTCGGAACCGGGATTCCCATGAATCCGTATTTCTGCATTTTCTTAACCGTTTCTGCCGGGAAAGCTTCTGTCTCATCTGTTTCCTGTGCAAGCGGTTTTACTTCTGTTTCAGCAAATTCCTTGAATAAGGAACGCGCCATTTCATGTTTCTTGTCTAAAGTGAAATCCATGATCTAATTTTCCTCCATAAATATTTATTTTACTGAGCATCGACCGGAGTCTTTGTACGATCAGCATTGTATACATAGAATCCCTTGCCGCTCTTTGCTCCAAGGTTACCACCACGAACCATCTTACGGATCAGTGGGCATGCACGATATTTGCTGTCGCCTGTCTCTTTGTAAAGTACATCCATGATAGCAAGGCAGATATCAAGACCGATGAAATCACCTAACTCTAACGGTCCCATTGGGTGGTTAGCACCAAGTTTCATAGCTGCATCGATACCAGCGATATCGGAAACACCTTCCATTTTGATGAATGCAGCTTCGTTGATCATTGGGATTAAGATACGGTTTACAACGAAACCAGCAGCCTCATTAACCTGTACCGGAGTTTTTCCGATCTCTTCAGAAATTTTCTTAATAGCGGAAACAGTTTCATCCGGAGTATTCACACCAGCGATAACCTCGATCAGTTTCATACGGTCTGCCGGGTTGAAGAAATGCATACCAACCATTGGACGGTTTAATCCGTTTCCAATCTCTGTAATAGAAAGACTGGATGTGTTGGAAGCGAAGATACAATCTGGTTTTGCGATCTCGTCTAATTCTTTGAAAGTAGTTTTCTTTACTTCCATATTCTCGAAAGCTGCCTCTACGATCAGATCACAGTCTTTGCAAAGGTCTTCTTTTAAACCTGGAGTGATTTTTGCAAGGATGCCATCAACAGCTTCCTGTGTCATTTTTCCTTTTTCTACTAATCTTGCATAACCTTTTTTGATCTTCTCTTTTCCGCCTTCAGCCCACTCCTGCTTGATATCGCAAAGTGCTACTTCATATCCTTCTACCTGAGCAAATGCTTTTGCAATGCCCTGTCCCATAGTTCCTGCACCAATAACGCCAACCTTCATTTCGGTTACCTCCTGAAAATAATTATGTTAACTGTATGTTTGAAAAATGCAATCCCCGGGAAGTCATTCCCCGGGAATTACTATAAAAAACTATTATCTCTCAACGATTGTAGAGCATCCCATACCACCGCCGATGCAAAGTGTAGCAAGACCTCTCTTAGCGTCTCTCTTCTGCATCTCATGCAGTAATGTAACAAGGATACGGCATCCGGAAGCACCTACCGGGTGTCCTAATGCGATTGCACCACCGTTTACGTTTACTTTTGACATATCGAATTTCAGATCTCTTGCTACTGCGATAGACTGAGCTGCGAATGCTTCGTTTGCTTCGATTAAGTCCATATCATCAATAGATAAACCAGTTTTTGCTAATACTTTTCTTGTAGAAGCAACAGGTCCAACACCCATGATTTCAGGCTCAACTCCACCAAGAGCACCTGCTACCCATGTAGCCATTGGTGTAACACCAAGCTCTTTTGCTTTTTCTTCACTCATAACAACGATTGCTGCTGCACCATCGTTGATACCGGAAGCGTTACCTGCTGTAACAAGTCCGCCCTCTTTACCGGAGCAGCATTTTAATTTTGCTAAAGACTCAGCAGTTGTACCGGCACGTGGTCCCTCATCTTTCACGAAATCAACGATCTCTTTTTTCACTTTAACAGGAACCGGAACGATCTCATCATCAAATTTGCCTTCAGCGATTGCTTTTTCACATTTCTGCTGGCTGTTTGCTGAGAACTCGTCAAGTTCTTCTCTTGTAATGCCATATTTATCACATACGTTCTCTGCAGTGATCATCATATGATAGTGGTTGAATGCATCTGTTAATGCATCATTTACCATTGTATCGATGATCGTTGCATTGTTCATACGATATCCAAAACGAGCTTTTGTCATAGCATATGGTGCCATAGACATGTTTTCCATACCACCTGCAACAACGATATCAGCTTCACCTGCCATGATCATGGTAGCTGCATCATTGACACATTTTAAACCAGAACCACAAACAACGTTGATTGTGATTGCCGGAACTTCGATTGGCAGTCCTGCTTTGATTGCTGCCTGACGTGCAACGTTCTGTCCCTGAGCTGCCTGGATTACACAACCCATTTTTACCTCGTCAACCATCTCCGGTTTAACGTTTGCTCTTCTTAAAGCCTCTTTGATAACGATTGCACCTAAGTCTGCTGCTGGAGTATTGCTTAATGCTCCACCCATTTTACCGATTGCGGTACGGCAGGCACCTGCTAAAACTACTTTCTTTGCCATTTTGAATTCTCCTTTCAATTTAACACAAAGCTCTGCTTTTGCAGAGAATTTGTTTCTTTCTCTTTAAAGTTGCCGAAAAATGCTGTTAATTTTTTAACAATCTTTTTTAAAAAAATAAATTCAAACTTTCGGTTGAAATTTATCTTTTTTTCTTTCATTTTAAAAAGCTTATTTGCTATGTAATCAGCTATTTTTCTGCATTTCTTGTACTTTCTTATGCTAACATATTTCACAATTAATTGCAATAGCTTTCTTTATTTTTCATCTTTGTAAACAATTTTTTACTTCCTTTTTGCTCCATTTTGCGGGGTTTTTTGTTAAATTTTTATCATTTTATCATTTTGTTTAATAAAACACATGATTACCTATAACTGTTCCTTCTATAATGCCGTTATTCACACGAAAATACAGACAATTTGTTGTGCTCATTCCACCCAGAACCGCCTGTGCCGCACTCATACAATCGGAATCGACTCCCTGCTCCAGACGGTATGCAAGACGACCGCTGGCAACCGGAGAGAACTGCCCTCCCTGATAAATCACACCGGAAACCGTATTCGGAAAATAGGAGCTTCTGACACGGTTCATGATCACGCTGCCCACCGCAAGTTTTCCATCATATGGCTCGCCCCATGCCTCACACTGGATGATGGCAGCTAACAGATACGCATCGCTCTGTGCCGGTGTGTATGTCACATTCGACCTGTTTTCCTGTTCCTGCTTTTTGATGGCTGCAAGGCGCGCAACATCCTCTTTTGCCTTCTGTATCTCAAGCTGCTTTTCGTATTCGATCATTTTCTCGATCTTTGCATCGATCGATTCCACATCGGACTGTGCATCTTCAATTTTCTCGCTGGATTCCTGTATCTTCTTCTGCGTATCCTCGATCAGGCTGTTGACTTTTTCCTGCTCTTTCTGTTTTTCCTGCTGTAATACAGTCAGTTCTTCCTTCTGCTCCTCGAGTTCCTTTTTCTGTTTTTTGATCTGCTCCGTGAGCTCCTGATATGCCGTAAGCATATTTCTGTCATACTGATTGATTGCACTTGTATATTCCGCCTGATTTAAAAATTCTGCGATGGAGGACACATGAATAAGCATGTCCCATACAGACTGATTGCCATTTTCATAAATATACTGAATGCGCACTTTCATATCTTCATACTGTTCTGCAGATCGTTCCTCGGAACGTTTCAGATCTTCCGCCGCCGTATTGATCTCGTCCTCTTTCTGCGCTGCCTGCTGCTCTAACTGGTTCATATCGGAAGTGATCGTATTTAACTGTCCGTTCAGTCCGCTAAGGTCGCTCTCCAATCCCTGTTTTTCATTGGTCAGGCTGTCCACCTGATCTTTCGCATCTTCTTTCTGTTTCTTAAGGTCTGTGATCTGGTCTTTTGCCTTATCAATATCTTTCTGTGTCGTTCCTGCATGGACAGTTGCCGTAACAAGTATGCAGCCGGTCAGTATTCCTCCCAGGATTCTTCTCAAAAAATTGTGTCTCATGCTGTTCCTTTCGGCTGAACAGTAAGCTTTCTGCCACTGTTGTATTTTTCGTTCATTGTATTTCTTCTATTAATATGGTATTATAGCATGTAAAGCACAATATGAATATTAATTTTTTCACATACCATTATTGGGGGAATATTCAGGCATCTGATGTCTGGATATGGTATAAAAAGAGCCTGATAATCATCACAGGGGGAGGATTTACCTATGCAATTTGTAAAAACAGCAGATTTAAAACCCGGCATGAGACTTGCAAAACCAATCTACAATAAGATGGGTGTTCTTCTTTATGAAAGAGACACACTTTTAACCATGCAGGGTATTAACAGTATCGAAAACTTTGGTCTGATCGGTATTTTTATTCTTGAGCCGGCAGAGCCGGTACCGCCTCTTTCCAGAGAGGATCTTGAATTCGAACAGTTCCAGACTATATATGTTTTTAAATTAAAAGAAAATATGGATCGTCTGCAGGCCAATCAGGCACCTGTTTCGCTGAGCGATCTCGTCAGAGACATCCAGACACATTACGGCAGTCTTGATCACAAATTAAATTTTGCACAAAACCTGCGAATTTCTGCAGATTTTGTTTACAAACATTCCATCAGTGTCGGCATTCTCTGTGCGATGATCACAAATCAGATGCATCTGCCTGCTGCAGAACAGACAGCCCTTATCACAGCTGCGCTTCTCTACGATTTTGGTTATCTGTATGTACCACAGACAGTGTTAGACAAAGGGGATGACCTTACAACAGCAGATAAGGATTTTATCCAGCTCAACTTAGAGCGCGGTTATGAAACACTCCGCCCGGACCGTGGTGATTATAAATTCCCGGTACATACGCTTGATATTATCCAGCAGATCATTTTTAAAAACAGCCGTACTTTAAAAGTCAAAGAACCGGCAGACAATATCCGTCTTCTCGTCGATATTTTAGCAGTAGCGGACGAATTTGACCATCTGACCGCAATGAACATTAACAAACCGCCAATTTCAGAAATTGCTGCCATGGGACGTCTGAAAAAGGATAAAGCCACCTACAATCCGCTCGTACTTTCCGCTTTAGCAGAATGTATCCATATTCTTCCGACCGGTGCATGTGTTGATCTTTCCGATGGCGAAAAAGCTCTTGTGCTTGCAGAGAATCCGGCTGATTTTCTTCATCCGATGGTACTGAAGTTTTCCACAAACATGATATACGATTTAAGTGACCCGGTGATCAACAAATCTTTAAAGATCACAGATATCATGAAAACCATGGACAACCGTATCGCATTGGATAAAGATTCTGTAAAGCATTTTGTTTCCGATGCCTACATCAAAGAAACGGCAGACCGTTTCCGCAAGGTCAAGCTTCAGATTGCACAGCACAATCAAAGTAAACTGGAACAAAAAGCGGCAAGCGCCTTAATGAGTAGTGCATCTGTGATCCCGCAGGATGCTTTGGGCACAGAAAAACCACTGGCCCAAAAGAAACCGCGCAAAAAAATGAAACTCCGTTAATCCGCGTGACTTTTTTCTATATGTTGGAGTGGATATTCCGGCGATATAAAAAACGACATGAAAGCAATTTCTTAACTGCTTTCATGTCGTTTTTTCATGTTGTCGCCAATATCCATATTCCGCAAAAGCAAAAACAGCACGCCTCCTTTTGGATTTGTGCTGTTTTTTCTATATTATAAGATTCAAAGAACTACAAGTTTAAAGAATTATAAATCCAAAGAACTACAAGTTCAAAGAATTATAAATTCAAAGAACTACAAGTTCAAAGAATTATAAATTCAAAGAACTACAAGTTCTTTACGGTCGCAATATCCACCGGTGTCAGATCATCGGTCGCAGTCTCTAAGCTGCGTGCTAACGCATTTGCCGTATCCATTGCTGTGATACAGTAAACACCCGTCTCGATTGCATTTCTCCGGATCAGGAATCCGTCTCTGGTCTTATCACCATTTCCCTGTGTCGGTGTGTCGATGACAAGGTCGATCTTATGTCCTAAGATTAAATCCATAACGTTCGGTGACTCCTGGGAGATCTTGTTGACACGAAGTGCATTGACGCCGTGCTCCTGTAAATATTTTGCGGTACTTCTGGTTGCGTAAATCTTGTAGCCAAGTGCCTCAAAACGTTTTGCAACGCCGACTGCTTCCGGCTTATCTGCATCTTTGACGGTCATGATCATCTGTTTGTATTTCGGTAAAGTCACACCTGCGCCGAGGAATGCTTTGTAGAGAGCCTCGTTGAAGGTCTTTGCAATACCAAGGCACTCACCGGTGGATTTCATCTCCGGTCCAAGGCTGATATCAGCGCCACGGATCTTCTCGAAGGAGAATACCGGCATCT
>OHBV01000444.1_pt1 | contig 21299 bp, 14 predicted proteins | sample 1577451 | NCBI WGS metagenome assembly OHBV01 (sample SAMEA3879605, study PRJEB24766) | human gut metagenome | biome: human-associated habitat; feature: feces | place: USA | collected 1985/1987 | reverse complement strand
TGAACTGGAAGCAAAAGAAAAGGCGTGACCGAAGTCACGCCAAATCTTCCCCATTGCGGGAGCTTTTGCAAATACTGTTTTATGAAGCCCCTGCATCTGCACGGCAGTCCTTTTTTATCTTATTACAGCTTTTCAAACACCAGAAAGCGGAAGGCGATGGTGGTGGTGAGCTGCGGCAGAGCCGCAAGGCGGGCGGCACCGTCGCGGGGCGTTTTCCAGTAGTAGGGGGTCATGGCGAACAGGGCTTCCAGCTGGGCGGCGGGCACGGTGATGGTGCCCTGCACCTCCCGCTCGTCGATGGCACGGAAACCCGGGTACTCCACCTGCTGCACCGGGTTCTTGTAGGGCTTTTCATAGAGCACGGCCTTCATCTGGTACAGATGCTCTGCCCCCGGCACAACGTAGATCATGCGCCCGCCCGGGCGCAGCACCCGGCTGAACTCCTCCTGTGCAAAGGGCGAAAAGCAGTTCAGCAGCACATCTGCCCAGCCGGTGCGCACCGGCTGGCTGAAGCTGGACGCCACTGCATACTGCGCGGCAGGCAGCGCCTTTGCAGCCAGCCGCACGGCAGGCTTTGCGATATCGAACCCTGCCAGCTGCAGCGGCTTTTCCGCCGCCGCGAACTGCTGCGCGATGCAGCGGTCGTACCAGCCCTCGCCGCAGCCTGCGTCCAGCAGATGCAGCGGGGCGTCCTTCGCGGCGGGCACGCCGTGGGCAAGGCACAACTCCCCCAGCGTCTGCCCGAAAATGCCGTAGTATCCGGCGTTCAGGAAGGCGCGGCGGGCGGCAACCATCTCCTTGCTGTCCCCGGGGGCTTTGGTGCGCATACTCTGCACCGGCAAAAGATGCCAGTAGCCCTCCCGGGCGCGGTCAAAGCAGTGGCCTTTTTCACATTTCAGGTCGGTTTCCCCTTGCAGCGCACCGCCGCACAGGGGGCACTGCCACGGGGCAAAGGCTTCGTTCCGGCTCATACTTCTTCGCTGTGGTCCTCAATGGGTGCGGTAGCACCGCCGTGGGCGTCCATATACTCCTCAAAACTGGTGTACTTCTGCTGGGGCGGGCGGCGGCTGATGAGCATCAGCCCCGGGTCCTCGTCTCGGGCGGCGGCATTGCGGCCGCGGCGGGCAGGCTCGGCCTTGGGGGCGCGGGTCTGATTGCCGGCGCTGCCGCGCTCATTGCGGGCAGGACGGGCGTTGTTGCTCTGGGCTGCGGGGCGGGCATTGCGCTGTTCACCCCGGTCGCTGCGGTCATTGCGGCGGCTGCCGCTGCGGTTTGTGTTCTGGTTATTCTGGGGCTCCTGTGCGCTGCGGATGGCGGGTGCTGCCGGGGCGGCAGGGATCTTGCGTGCCGGGCGCAGCGGGGTGGCCTCCGGGGCGCTGACAAAATGGGGGTCAAACTTGGGCTGGGCGTTGCTGCCCCGGGCGGGGGCGGCATTCTCGCGGCGAGTGCGGGGCGCTGCCGTCTCCTTGGGGGCGTTTGCGCCCCGGTTGTTGGCGCGGCGGTCGTTGCGTGCACCGCGCTTTGCGTTGCTGTCTTGCATCAGTGTTTCCTCTTTTTTCGGTTTTGCAGGCACCGCGTTCTTTGCGGCCTTCGGCTCCTGCTTCGGCGCGGGCGCAGCTGCCTTTGCAGCTTTTGCGGGCGCAGTTTCGGCCTGTTTTTTCGGTGCTTCGGCCGGTTTTTCTGCTTCGGGGCGGGGCTTTTTGCCGCGCACGGGCAGCACCGGGCGCACCGGGGCGGGCACGCCGTCCCACGGATGGCCGGATACCACCGGGATCTTGCGGCGGTTCAGCTTTTCAATGCCTGCCAGATACTCCTGCTCCTCCGGGGCGCAGAAGCTGACGGCGGTGCCGTCTGCACCGGCGCGGGCGGTGCGCCCGATGCGGTGCACATAGGTCTCCGGCACCTCGGGCAGGTCGTAGTTGAACACATGGGAAAGCTCGCTGATATCAATGCCGCGTGCGGCGATGTCGGTCGCCACCAGCACCCGGGTCTTGCCGGATTTGAAATCCTCCAGCGCGGTGACGCGGGCGGTCTGGCTCTTGTTGCCGTGGATGGCGGCGGCGGGGATGCCCTGCTTTGTCAGATCCTTTGCGATCTTATCCGCGCCGTGCTTAGTGCGGCTGAACACCAGTGCGTTGACCACCGGCGGCTGCAAATTTTTGATGAGCCACGGCAGCAAAAGCTTTTTGTTGCCCTTTTCCACATAGTACAGGCTCTGCTGGATGCGGTCGACCGTGCTGGACACCGGGTCCACCTTGACAAAGGCAGGCTCGTGCAGGATGCCGGCGGCCAGCTGCTCGATCTCGGCGGGCATGGTGGCGCTGAACATCAGGTTCTGGCGCTGGGCGGGCAGCTTTGCAATGACCTTTTTCACGTCATGGACAAAGCCCATGTCCAGCATCCGGTCGGCCTCGTCCAGCACAAAGATCTCCAAAGCGGACAGGTCGATAAAGCCCTGCCCGATCAAGTCGTTCAGCCGTCCCGGACAGGCGATGAGGATGTCCACGCCCTTTTTCAGCGCTTCCACCTGCGGTGCCTGTCCCACGCCGCCAAAGATGACGGTGCTGCGCAGTTTCAGGTACTTGCCGTAGGCTTCAAAGCTTTCGCCGATCTGCAAGGCCAGTTCCCGGGTGGGGGTCAAAATCAGCGCACGGACAGCGCCCTTGCGGCGGGGCGCATTGGCGGTGAGCCGATCCAGCATGGGCAGCGCAAAAGCCGCCGTCTTGCCGGTACCGGTCTGGGCGCAGCCCATCAGATCCCGGCCTGCCAGCACCGGCGGGATCGCCGCCGCCTGAATGGGCGAGGGGGTCTCGTAGCCCGCTTCCTGCACAGCGCGCAGCAGCGGGGCGGACAGATTCAGTTCTTTAAATGTCATGGTTCTCCTATTTTATTCTGTGATCTTCCGGCACTCGATGTAGTAGCGCTTTTCCTCCGCGTGTCCCATGCTGAAGGTCTTGCGGGGCAGCACGCCGCCCATCACAACGCCGCGGAACAGGTCGCTCTTGGCGAAGGGCGGCATCAAAAACGCCACCGCGCCCTGCTTGCACAAAGCGCGCACAGCCGGCTCGTCATGCACATAGTCCACCTTTGCTTCCGGGTGGCGCTCGATATAATCCGAAATAAAATCGTCGATGGTGCCCACGGTCAGCGGCTCGGTGGGGTCCTCAAAGCTGAGCACATTGGCCATGTGGGGGCCTGCCAGCGTAAAGGGCTGCTTTTTGCTGCCGCCAAAGCAGCAGCCGGCCATGTTGGAATCGCTCCATGTAATGAGGCTCAGCAGCACGGTGGCGCAGTCCACGTTGAACAGTACCCGGTGGATGGGCTCGATCTCAATAGCCGGGGAGTGCACGTTGCACACCTCTGCCAGACACCAGCGGGCGGGGTGATTTTCTGCCTGCTCCGGGGTCAGGGTCTTTTTCAGCTCCTCCCAGCAGGCTTTTGCGGTAGCCAGCGAGTGGTTGCCGTCGCCCACTGCCAGCGTCAGCGGGTCGCGGCGGGTGGCATCGGGGTATTTCTTGTCAAATTCTTCCTGACTGCCCAGCACGGTCAGCGCGTTTTCGATCTGCGCGATGAGGGCGGGGTCCTCCACCGCCCAGCCGGCCACATGACCGCCGCCCAGCATCAGCTCGCCCTCGTACACCTTGGGCAGGCTGTCCTTGTGGGCGGCAATGGGCTCGATGAGGGTGCAGTCCGGGTCATCCGCCAGCATCATGATGTGGGGCGTTTCCAGCGCAGCGCCGGTGCGCACCTTCATGCGGGGCGGGATGCGGCTTTCCACGGTGCACTCGCTGGGACGCACGGTGCATTTTTCGCCACGGCGGTAGCTGTAAGCTTCCAGGTCCACACGCCCCACAAGACCCTGCCGTACCCGGCCGCTCTGCTCGGTGCGCTCTACATAAATAAAGCCGTCCACCGCCCGGGTGAGCACGTTCTGGGCGTAATCCTGCATGGTGGCGTGGATCTTTTCCACCCGCGCGTCAGCGTCTCCGTCCTCCAGATACACCTCCGGCAGGATCAGGTTCAGAGTGCTGGGCGCACCCGCAGCGGTCTTTTCTGCCCGCTGCCAGTAGCTGCGGTCACTGGTAAACTGGTCACAGGCAATGCAGCCCCACTGCTCCAGCGGCACCTGCTCCGAAGGCAGCAGGATGTGTGCGGGTGCAAAACAGGTAGTCGGTTTCATAGTCGTTTCCTCCCCTCTTTATTGCAATTCAACTTTTTTAATGCAACAGCAACAACGTTGAATTGCATATCGCAAATATGCTGTTTGAATGTTGCACTAATTTCTTGCCTTGCGATAAAAGCAAACAGCGAAACGTTGTAAAAGCGCCAGCCGGGTGATCGGGCCGTCAGGCTGCATAAAACTTCTCTGAACGTAGTATAGCATACTTTTGAGCAAAAAACAACTGTAAGTTTTCCAAAATGACAAAAAAATAAAGCTTAAGCCAAGTGAATGTTCAAAATATGGTTGTGCTTTATAATAAGCAGTTGTAAAAAACGACCCTTGCGGGAAATGCCGACTAAGGCCGGTACTGCTCCCACAGGGGTCGTTTTGTTCAATCGCCAAGTTCCCGGATCTCGTTCTGGATCAGCCGTCCGGCAGCGCGGGCAAGCTGATCCATGCCGCGGATGCGTGCCATATTTTTGCCGTAGATCTGCGCGGCGGCACCGGCGCTGCTGTCCTCGCCCATAAAAACGGCAGACACCCGCACGCCTTGCCGCTGCAAGGTGCGCACCTGCGCGGCGGTGTCGGCTACACCGGCGGCGTCCTCGTAGGCGCAGCCCAGCGGGTTCTCCGCTGTGGGTGGGATGCGGCGGCTGTCGTTGGGGCTGGCATCGGTCAGCAGGATCATCAGGTGGCGCGGGGCGGGGCCGGGGGCGTACCGGATCAGGTCGCCCGCCGCCCGCAGCGCCAGACCGTCCCGGTTCCAGCCCGAGGCAAAATAGCGGAAAATGTTCTGCCGGTTCTTGTCCGTAAAACTTTTCAATACCCGCAGCACCGTATAGCCCCGCAGACTGCTGAAGGCGCTTACCCGCACCGGAATGCCGCAGTTGGCCAAACTTTCGGCCAGAATAACACCCTGCGCCGCGATCACTTCCTGACAGTGCAGGCGGGATGCGGAAGCATCCAGCAGCAGATCCACTGTAAAGGCGGGGCAGTTCTCCTCCTCCGGGCACAAAAACACCCGGTCATCGTTCAGGTAAGGGGCACGCCACACCCGCCCGGCGCACAGATCACCGCTGCGCGCTATCCGCTGGTCGGGCTGCTGATGCACCAGAATGCAGTTGCGGATCTGCTCGGTAAGGCGCAGCACCACGCTGCGGTGCAGCTCCTGATTTTTGGCATAGTAGGCGCGGTTGCGTTCGGCCTGCAATTCGGCCTGCTGTGCCAGCTGCCGCGCCTCCGGGGTGGGGGCCTGTGCCGGGCTGGGCACCCCGGCGCTGAACCACAAATGACAGCCCAGATGCACCCCGGTGCACAACTCCTGCTCGGCCTTGCGCAGCTGCTCCGGCGGGTAGAAGCAGCGCCCGAAGCAGCTTTCAATGTAGGCGCGATCCTGCGCGGCGCGCTGCTTCAGGGTAATGTTTGCCCGGCGCTTGTCCACCGCCAGCCCGCTGCTGGTGGCATCCACCGCGCCGGAATGCTCCACCGTCACCCGGTCGGTCTTGATCATCTGGGTGGGCATGGTTTTGGTGGCAAGCTTCGCCCAAAAGCCTTGCAGCCGCAGATGCAGCGCGGGCTTCTGGCGTACCTCGCCGTCAAACAGGGCAAATTTTGCATACAGCGCCAGCAGGTCGTTTTTGAGCTGTGCCGGTTCCGGTACGGTCTCCGGTGCCAGTGCTGCGGCAAGGCTGCTCTCGTAAGGGGTCATGACCGGAGCGGTGCGTCCCAGCACCTTGCGCCAGCGTGCAGCCTGCATGGTGTACACCAGCTGGTTTTTCGCCATCCACTCCTGCCGCGAAAGCTTGTACTGAATGGCAAAAAAGTAGTCCGCGTGGGCAAACCGCAGCGCTTCCAGCACCGGGCGGCGGGGCAGCTCCAGCCGGTAGGCGGCGTTTTCTAAGTACAGCCACGCCATATCGTCCAGCATGGGCTGGCGCGTGTCGCCCTCCCATGCGGAAAAAATGTCCCGGATCAGCGCGTCACCGTAGTATTTGTGCACCAGCCCCACGATGCAGTTCATGTAAAAATCAATGGTGCCGTCCGTGTTGCGGGCCAGAAACAGCGGCTCGAAGCCGTAAGCACCAGCAGCGGCCCAGACCTGATTGGCCGCACGCCGCTCCTGTGCGGTGTAACTCTGGGCGTCCATCAGGCAAACAGCTTTCCGGCATCCAGCTTGGCCGGGATGCGCGCGGCGATCACGTCCCGGATCAGCCCCTGCTCGTAGGAGTCAAAGGCCTTGTTGGTGATGCCCATATCCAGCGCCGCCCCGGCGGGGATGCCCCTGCGGATCAGTCGCAGCGCGTCCAGCATACCGCGCAGATCCAGCGCTTTGGTGGAAATCTCGGCACTGTCGCACTTTTTCTGCAGGTCCAGAAACAGCAGTGCGAACTGGTGCACATACTTTGCGGCAAGATCCGGGAACTGCGCCCGCAGCAGCTTTTCCAGATTATCCTGCGTGATGGTGGGCATCTGCACCACCGCAAAGCGGGAGGTGAGCGCTTCGTTCAGCTCCCGGGTGCCCGCGTAGCCGTAGTTCATGGTGGCGATAAAGCGGGTCTCTTCAGCCAGCGGGATGCGGTCGTACCCGGGCACGTCGATGGCGCGGCGGAAATCCAGTACCGCGTGCAGCACCGCCAGCGCCTCGTTTTTGGCCATGTTGATCTCGTCCAGCACGCCGAAGCCGCCGCACTGTGCGCAGCGGTACACCGGTCCGGGACGGAACACCACCTGCCCGCCCGCAAAGGTATCCATGCCAATCAGGGAGGCGGCGTCCATGTTTACATGAAAGGAGATGTCCCACGCGGGGCGGCCAAAGGCGGCGGCAAGATTTTCTGCCAGCACGTTTTTGCCGGTGGCCTTTCCGCCGGCCAGCAGCAGGTTTTCGCCGCAGAGGATGGCCGCCAGCGCCTGCTCCCACACCTCTTTGCCGTAGTAGATAAAGGCAGGGGCGGGGATCCGCGGGCGCAGCGTCTCGCTGAGCGGATGGGCGGCGCGGTATTCCTGCACCGCCGTAAGCAGGGCGGGGTCCACCCCTTCCTGCCGTAAGGTATCCAGAATATCCGACATTTGTACAAACACCTCGATCTCTGACCGGGTGGGATGAACTGCCCGGTTTTCAGCCTTATCATAGCACAATCGCGGCCATTTGTGTAGGGGGCGTGCAGGGCAAAAACACAAAGAGGGGCAGCCCCAAATGGGACCGCCCCTCTTCACATGAAAAAGAAGAAAAGAAGAAACGCTTAGAGTATGCAGGAAAAACGCGCTTTATCAGGCGTTTTCCAGACCTGCCATCTGCTTGATGGCCTTCATGGCGAAGGTCAGGGTGCGGCCCATAGCCACACCGGCCATCAGGCAGGGGTAGTTGTTGGCAAAGAAGCTGCCGGACATATCGCCGGTGATGTACAGACCCTCCATGGGCTGGTTGTTGGTGTCCAGAGCCTGACCCTTTTCGTTGATGGCGATGCCCTGCTCGGTGGTCAGCAGAGAAGCACCCAGCCAGCAGCCGTAGAAGGGCGCGGTGCGAATGGCACTCAGGCGGTAAGCGGGCTTGCCGAAGTCCTCGTCGTTCTGCTTGTCGTACAGCTCATTGTAGCGCTCCACGGTAGCAAGGAAGGTATCCTTGGCAGCGCCGGTAAAGCCCATCTTGTCGGCCAGCTCGTCCAGCGTATCGCACTTGAACAGTGCACCGGCCTCGATAGCCTCGTCCATCTTGCCCTGAATGTACTTCTCACCGCCGTTGCGGGTCTGGGCAGAGCAGCCGATGGTGTGGAAACGCTTTGCGTCCTCCAAAATGTTGGCATCGCAGATCTGTGCGTAGACGCGGCCCGGCTGGTGGGCGGCAGCGTAGACGATATCGTTGTAGGGGCAGCTCTCGTTGGCAAAACGCTCGCCGTTGCGGTTCACCTTCAGGAAAGGCTGGGTGCCGGGGTTGAACTGGCGGATCTTGCCCGGGAAGGCCTTGCCGCCAAAGGCGGAGTCGCTGTCCACATAACCGCCGTCCACACCGGGTGCAACGATGCCGCGGTCAAACAGCATGGGAGCGGCTTCCTTGTCCAGATTAGCGCCTGCCCACACTGCTGCACGGATGCCATAGCCCTTGTCGGCGGGGGAGTAGGAGCAGGCGGTGGTCACGCTGGTGCCCAGCGGGTCCAGCTGCTCCATCATGTAGGGGTTGCCGGGGAAGCCGCCGCAGGCCAGCAGCACGCCCTGATTGGCGTTGTAACGGATGAAGTGGTCATCCTCGGTGCTCTGGGCGATGACGCCGGTAATGCGGCCATCGCTGTTCTTTTCCAGCTTGGCAAGGCTGGTCTTGAAGTCTACATCGTAGCCCAGCTCCTGGATGTACTGCAGCAGCAGCTCATTGCGGGGTGTGCCGGAAGCACTCTCGCTGGCCATGTAGTTGTGCTCCTGCACAGGGTAGAGGTAGTCGGTGTTGTGCTCGGCATTCTCTGCAGGCCATGCAGCCTCGCTGCCGGAGGTGAAATCGCACACCCAGCCGTACTTATCCTCCAGAATGCTGCGCATAAAGTCGTGCATGGCAGCAGATTCGTTGATCCAGGTTTTGACAACGCGCTGGTCGCACTTGCCGGAGGCGTAGCGGGAGATCTCGCTCAGCAGCTTTGCCTTATCGGTGGCGGGTTCGCCAGCCTCCTTAGCGGCAGCAGAATCAACAGCGCCGTACCAGTGACGGGTGTCCTGCACGTTGGCGTTCTGCTCGATAACACGGAAGTTCAGGCCGTTGGCAGCAGCATAGGCGGCAGCGAACATACCGCCGTTGCCAGCGCCCACGATCAGGATGTCGGTGTCCACGGTCTCGGTGATGGCGGTCTCGTCGATATCGGGCTCTTTGCCCAGCCAGTCGTTTGCATCGCCGGTGGGCAGCTGCACGCTGGAGACCACGGTCTCGCCCTTGGCCTGTGCGTAGCAGCTCTTGGCAGCCTTCATCACGGCATCGGAGGTGATGGTAGAACCGGAAACACCGTCGATCTCGGCAGAACCAGCAGCCAACAGCTGCTCGCGCAGCTCATCGGCAGCGGCAGCGCCGAAGGAAGCGGTCTCACCGGAGGTGTCCACCACCACGTCGGTGACAGCGCTGTCGGAGAAGGTCATGGTGACCTTGACGGTGGAGGAGATACCCTCGGCAGTGCCTTCGTAGGTGCCGGGAATGTACTGACCGGCAGCACCGGAGGTGGAAGCGGAAGCAGAGCCGGAGGCGGCATTGCAGGCAGCCAGAGCACCGGCGGTCACACCGCTCATGGCGGCGGCAGCGGCAATCTTGATAAAGCCCTTACGGGAGATCTTGTTCATAGGTACGCTCTCTTTCTTTTTGTTCTTCTTTGTGTTCCTTCTTATCGTGCAGCAAGGTGAAAGGTACTTTGCTGAATCCTTAACAATTGTAGCGTAGATGGGTGCGGTTTACAATTCATATTTTTTATATTATAATTTAGGCTAACCTAATGTATTGCGGGAGGGAGAAACGCATGAACGAGAGCGCACTGGAAGGCTTTGTAAAGATCGTGGAAATGAACAGCTTTTCTGCGGCGGCAGAGGCACTGTATATTTCCCAGTCGGCACTTTCGCAGCAGATCCGCACGCTGGAAGGGCAATTGCGGTTCGAGCTGTTCCAGCATGTACCGCGCCGTGTGGTGTTGACTCCGGCGGGGCAGGATTTTTACCCCAAGGCAAAGCAGCTGGTAGCCCTGTATCAGCAGGCGGTGCGCCATGCCCGCGCGGTGCAGCAGCAGGAAAACCCGCCGGAAAGACATCTGATCATCGCAGGGTGTCATGAGGCAATGCGGATGTTCGCATACGACCTGTTTTCCCTGACGAGTGACTTGTGCCTGCGGTATACCCCCATTCTGGGGTGGTGTGCCAACCGCAGCGAGGTTTGGCGCAGCCTGAAAAAAGGGGAGATGGATCTTTCCTTCCAACTGGAAAGCGCAGAATTTTACGCACAGGGGCTTACCTTTGTGCCGCTGCTTTATGTGCCGGAGCTTTGCATCCCCATCCACCCGCCCGCCGATATGCCAGTGGGCAGGCTGACTTTAGAGCAGGCATTGCAGTACCGCTGGCTGCTTATCAAGGAGATGTACCAGACCGTTTACGAGACAAGTCTGGTGCAGGAGGGGCTGGAACGCGGGGTGAGCTTTACGCCGGTGGGCGGCATCCGCAGTGCAGCCTACGGCGACCCGGCGCTCAAGATGGTCCCGGCGGTCTATTACCGCAGACCCGACCTTAGCTTTGTACGGGTGCTGGACTGGGGCAGGGGACACCGGTTTGGCATCGTGCTGGGGCAAAAGCGCGAGGACCCGGTAGTAATGGCTTATGTCCGCGCGTTGCAGCAACAGCTGCCGTCCCTCTCGGAAAAGCTGTTCGGCTTGAAGCTGGAACCGGTGGAGGAATAAAAAAGCAATAGCACCTGCTGCCTTAAAAAGGCGACAGGTGCTATTTTTGCAGTTATATTGCGATAACAGATGCTTTAATCCACCACGTCCTCGAACTGGCTGTTGTACAGATCGGCGTAGAAGCCGCCGGCTTCAATCAGCTGGTCGTGGGTGCCCTGCTCCACAATGTCGCCGTCCCGCATCACAAGAATGAGGTCGGCGTCCCGGATGGTGGAAAGGCGATGGGCGATGACAAAGCTGGTGCGGCCTTCCATCAGACGATCCATAGCGGTCTGGATACGCTGTTCGGTGCGGGTATCCACGCTGCTGGTAGCTTCATCAAGGATCAGGATGCGGTTGTCTGCCAGAATGGTACGGGCGATGGTGAGCAGCTGTTTCTGTCCCTGACTGACGTTGGAGGCGTCCTCGTTCAGCTCCATCTGGTAGCCGCCGGGCAGGGTGCGGATAAAGTGGTCGGCGTTGGCAGCCTTTGCGGCGGCGATCACCTCTTCATCGGTGGCGTCCAGCCGGCCGTAGCGGATGTTCTCCATGATGGTGCCCTTGAACAGCCATGTGTCCTGCAGCACCATGCCAAAACCCTCGCGCAGAGCGCTGCGGTCAAAGTCCCGCACATCGTGGCCGTTCAGGGTGATGGAACCGGAATCCACATCGTAGAAGCGCATCAGCAGCTTGACCATGGTGGTCTTGCCCGCGCCGGTGGGACCCACGATGGCTACCTTCTGGCCGGGCTGCACCGTGCAGCTGAAGTCGTGAATGACGGTCTTGTCGGGGGTGTAGCCGAAGCGCACATGGTCAAAGGTGACCTGTCCGTCAATGTCGGCGGGGTCGGCGCGGTGGGCGGGGTCTGCCAGCTGCTCTTCCTCCGGCTCGTTCAAAAACTCGAACACCCGCTCGGCAGCAGCGGCCATGCTTTGCAGCATATTGGACACCTGCGAAAGCTGCTGGATGGGCTGAGTGAAGTTTTTGACGTACTGGATAAAGGCCTGAATATCACCGATGGTGATAACGCCGTTTGCGGCAAAAATGCTGCCCACGATAGCCACTGCCACATAGCCCAGGTTGCCCACAAAGTTCATGATGGGCATCATCAGGCCGGAGAGGAACTGGCTCTTCCATGCGGATTCGTACAGCTTATCGTTGGCGGCGTTGAAGTCTGCCAGCACCACGGCCTCCCGGTTGAAGGCCTTGACTACGTTGTGACCGGCGTAAATCTCCTCGACCTGACCGTTGACCACGCCCAGCGTGGCCTGCTGCGCTTTGAAGTACTTCTGGCTGAACTTGACCACCACCAGCACCAGCGCCAGCGACACCGGCAGGATCAGCAGGGCGATCAGGGTCATGCGGGGGCTGATGGAGAGCATCATCACCAGCACACCGATCATGGTAGTCACGCTGGTGATCAGCTGGGTGATGCTCTGGTTCAGGCTCTGTCCCAGCGTGTCCACATCGTTGGTGATGCGGGAGAGCACCTCGCCCACGGTGCGCTTTTCAAAGTACGCCAGCGGCAGGCGGTTGATCTTTTCGCTGATCTGGCGGCGGAAGTCGTAGCAGACCTTCTGGGAAAGGCCGGTCATCAGCCAGCCCTGAATAAAGCTGAAAGCGCTGCTCAGCAGGTACATCCCCAGCAAAAACAGCAGGATGCGGCCGATATACACAAAATCGATGCTGCCGGTGCCGCGCAGCCGGGCGATCCAGCCAGTGGCAAGGGCGGTGGTGGCCTTTGCCAGCACCTTGGGGCCTGCAATGTTGAAGATGGTGGACAGAACAGCAAACAGCATGGCTGCCGCAAGGGGCAGCTTGTAGTGGCTCATGGTGCGGATGAGCTGCCGCAGCGTGCCTTTAAAGTCCTTGGCACGCTCGGTGGTGGGACGTCCGGGTCTGGGCATATCACTCACCCTCCTTTTCTGTATTCAGGGTATCCAGCGCCAGCTCTTTCTGGCTCAGCTGGCTGCGGGCAATCTCCTGATATTCCGGGCAGCTGACCATCAGCTGGGCGTGGGTGCCCTTGCCCACCAGCCTGCCCTCGTCCAGCACAAGGATCTGGTTTGCGTGCAGCACGGTGGAGATGCGCTGTGCCACAATGATCACAGTGGCGTTGTCGGTCTGTGCCTTCAGGGCGCGGCGCAGGGTTACATCGGTCTTGTAGTCCAGTGCCGAGAAGCTGTCGTCAAACAGATAGACCTTGGGATTTTTGGCAATTGCCCGGGCAATGGAAAGCCGCTGCTTCTGGCCGCCCGATACGTTGGAGCCGCCCTGTGCAATGGGGCTCTGGTAGCCCTCCGGCTTTGCTTCAATAAAATCAGTGGCCTGCGCAATGGCAGCAGCTTTTTGTACCTGCGCATCGGTGATATCTTCGCCGCCGAATTTCAGGTTACTGTCAATGGTGCCGCTGAACAGCACACCCTTCTGGGGCACATAGCCCAGCAGGTCATGCAGCTGTGCCTGCGGCATCTTGCGCACGTCAATGCCGTCCACAGTCACCTTGCCGCCGGTCACATCGTAAAAGCGGGGAATCAGGTTGAGCAGGGTGGACTTGCCGCAGCCGGTGGAGCCGATGATGGCGGTGGTCTCGCCGGGCTTTGCGGTAAAACTGATGTGCTCCAGTGCATCGCTGTCTGCACCGGGGTAACGGAAGCTCACATCCTCGAACTGCACCACGCCCTGCCAGTCGGTGTGTGCCTGTGCGGCCTTTGCGGCGGCTTCATCCGGGTCGTGGATGGTGGCCTTGGTGCGGATGACCTCGTCGATACGATCCGCAGCCACACCGGCGCGGGGCAGCATGACGGCCACCATGGCCAGCATCAAAAAGGACATGACGATCTGCATGGTGTAGGTGATAAAGGCGATCATTTCGCCCACCTGCATGGTGCCGGCATCCATAGCTTTGCCGCCGAACCAGACGATGAGCAGGCTGGTACCGTTCATGATCAGGGTCATAAAGGGCATCATGGCCACCATGGCACGGTTGGTGAACAGCTGGGTGCCCATCAGCTCCCGGTTGGCCTTGTCAAAGCGCTGCTCCTCAAACTTTTCGCGGCTGAAGGCGCGCACCGGCATGATGCCGGTCAAAATTTCGCGGCTGACCAGATTCAACCGGTCCACCAGCTGCTGCATCACCTTGAATTTGGGCATGGCAACGCTCATCAGGAAAATGATGAGCAACAGCAGGATGGCCACGTCCAGCACCACGATCCAGGAAAGGCCGGAGCTGCTGCCCACAACGTGCAGCACACCGCCAATGCCCAGAATGGGCGCATAGGCCACCATGCGCAGCAGGATGACGCAGACGAACTGCACCTGCTGGATATCGTTGGTGGTGCGGGTGATGAGGGAGGCGGTGGAAAAATTCTCAATCTCTGCATTGGAAAAGCCGATGACGCTGGAGAAGGTCTCCCGGCGCAGGTCACGACCGATGGCAGCGGACACCCGGGAGGCAAGGAAGCCCACGGCCACAGCCACGACCACCATCAGCAGAGTAAGGGCAAGCATCTGGCCGCCCACCCGGAACAGGTAACCCATCTGCACATTCCGTGCAACGCCCTGTGCCTCGTATTCCAGCTGCACCAGCAGCAAAGACTGGCTTTTCAGGTTTTCCAGCAGGGTGCTGTCCAGCTGGCTCATGGCACTGTCCAGCTGCTTTTGCAGCATACTGCGGTCAAAACCGGGCATCTGGCTCATGGCGGCAAACTGGCTGCAAACGGTGTCCAGATCTGCTGCCGTGGGGGTAACGGTCTCGGTGTTGGTGTCCGCAGCGGCAGAGGGCATCTCGGCAAGGCCGGTCATGCCCATGCTGTTCTGCCCAGCGGGGGTGTTGGCGGCCTGTGCAGCAGCCATATACAGCACGATGTCCGGGGTGGTCACGGCATCTTCCAGTGCGGTGCGCTCGTCCTCGGTCAGGTCAGAGCGCAGCTGCAGCACGCCATCGTCCTGCAGGTAGTACTGGTAGGCGTTTTGCAGCTTTTGTGCATCCTCTTCGCTCATCAGCAGGCTCAGCGTGTCCAGCGTGCTCTGGCGCACCGTCTGGGGCAGGGGACTTTCAATGCCGCCCTGCTGGATGCCGGTGTCCACGATCTTGCTGGTGTAGTCCGGCAGTGCAAGGTCGCAGTACGCCTGCACGAACAGCAATGCGAACACCACAAGGCAGACCGCCCAGTGCCGGGCCAGTTGCTTAAAGATCTTTGTCATGGTTCGTTTCTCCCTTCGGGTCAATGTTGCGCGCGGCATTTTCCGCAAGAATGGCATCCATCAGCGCGCCGCGCAGCGCGTCCATCTGGGCTACCTGCTCCGGCTCTAACCGTGCCAGCACGCTGGCAAAGTAGTCGCGCAGAGCCTGCTCACACTGGTGGCACAGCTCATACCCCTTGGGGGTGACGCGCACCAGCGTTTTGCGGCGGTCGGCGGGGTCCGGTTCCCGCACCACAGTGCCGTCCTGCTCCATCAGCCGCAGCCCGCGCGAGACCGCCGGCAGCGGCTGTCGGATCTCCCGGGCAAGGTCAGAGACATAAATGGCACCGTCCTTTCCGTGGCAGTTGATGGAATGCAGCAGGCCTTCCAGCATATTAAAATGGCATTTGGGGCAATCGGCCAGCGCCGCCCGCATCCCGGCCTTGGATGCCTTGCTCAGCTGCCCGATATAGTGGCACATCCCCTGAAAGCTGGGGGTGCTTGGCTCGGACATAACAGTTCCTCCTCGTTTGCATTTCTGGATACTTAACAGCTGTTAAATATTAACGCCTGATAAGAATATCCCTTTTGCAGCCGGATTGCAAGGGGGTAGGGAAATGTTAAACAAAAATTCACAAAAAACTTGTAGGCTTTGTCAATGCGCAAACCGGCTCTCGCTGCATAAAAATAAAGGACAGGCAGAAACGGAGGGTGCGGATGGAGCAAGGATTCCAAGTGTTGTTACAGGTATTCGGCGGATTGGCGCTGTTTTTATACGGGACGGACAGCCTGTGTCGGGCGGTGCAGCAGGGAGCGGGCAGGCGTCTGCGCGGCCTGCTGGCGCGGTGCACCGCAAACCCGGTGGCGGGGCTGCTGACCGGGGCGGCGGTCACGGCGGTGCTGCAAAGCAGCTCGGCGGTCACGGTCATGGTCATTGCTTTTCTGGCAGCGGGGCTGCTGCAGCTGCGGCAGGCGGTGCCGGTGGTGTTCGGGGCAAATATCGGTACAACGGTCACAGCACAGCTGCTGGCGTTCCGGGTGGAAAGCTGGCGGTATCTGCTGCTGTTTTGCGGGGTGCTGCTCTGTCTGGCCTGCAAGGGTTGGCGGGGCCGCTGCGTGGGCGAGGCGGTGTTCGGCTTTGGGCTGCTGTTCGAGGGCGTCACGGTGATGCGCAGCGCCATGGAACCGCTGCTGCAAAGCCCGCTGCTCCGGCTGGAGCTTGCCCGGGTGCAGCAAAGCCCCTTGCATGGGCTGCTGACGGGCGTCTGCATGACCTTGACGGTGCAGAGCAGCTCTGCCACGGTGGCGCTGCTGCAAAGCATGGCGGCGCAGCCCGGGGCGGACGGCGTGCACAGCCTGCTGGGGCTGACCGCTGCCATTCCCATTCTGCTGGGGGATAACATCGGCACCACCGTTACGGCAGTGCTTGCCGCCATCGGGCAGGGAAGAGACGCCAAGCGGGTGGCGGCAGCCCACGCCATCTTCAACCTGAGCGGCGCGGCGGTGTGCTGCGCACTGCTGCAGCCCTTTGCGGCGCTGGTGCAGCTGTGCTCGCCCACGGGGGCAGAGTGTGCCGTGATCGCCCGGCAGATCGCTAACGCCCACACCCTGTTCAACGGGCTGTGTGCGCTGGTCTGGCTGCCCCTGACCGGGCAGATGGTGCGGCTGGTCTGCGCGCTGCTGCCCGATAAAAATCGCCCGAAAGAACGGTTGTAAACCGGAGCGGGGAATGGTATACTGAAGCAGACGGATACTATTATATAAAGGATGGAATGCAATGAAACGGAAAATCGGCAGGCTGTGCATGGTGCTGGGTGCGGTGCTGATCTTGAGCGCCGCCGGGCTGCTGGGTTACAACCGGTGGGATGCCGCCCGGGCAGAAAAGGCTTCGCAGGAAGTATTGGGCGAGCTGGAGCAGACCATGCAAAAGACCATTACGGAGCACCGGCAGGAAAACGAGACCGCAGCCCCGCAGCCGGTGCTGGACCCGGCGCAGGAGATGACCACCGTAGAGGTGGAGGGGCATGACTACATCGGGGTGCTTTCCATCCCGGCGGCAGGGCTGGAACTGCCGGTGATGGCGCAGTGGAGCTACGCCGGGCTGAAGGTCGCCCCCGGACGGTACAGCGGCACTACCTATGCCGATGATCTGGTGCTCTGCGGCCACAACTATGCAAAGCATTTCAGTCCCATCAAGTGGCTGGCGATCGGCAGCCCGGTCTACTTTACGGATGCGGATGGTCTGCGCTGGAGCTACGAGGTGGAGAGCGTGGAGACTTTGCACCCCACCCAGATCGAGGAGATGACCACCGCCACCGAGACAGACAGCTGGGATCTGACCCTGTTCACCTGCACCTCCGGCGGCAACGCCCGGTATGCGGTGCGCTGTGTGCGGACGGGCTACCCCGTCCGGGTGACGGATGCGGCAGAGTGATGCCATCTTTTGCGGGGCGGGACGATTTGGAATGCCCGCCGCGTGTGCTTTGGGCATGATCAGCGGAAAATATATTTTTATCGCAATTTTCAAAAATAGTGCCAATCAAAACGGCAGCTTTGCGATATGCAGTTTGCGGATGTTGCTTGTGCATTAAAAACGCAAACTGCTATAATTCTGGGGCGGTTCACTCACCCGGCATGAAGGGCATCGTTTTTCGCCAGAAGGTACACGCAATACTGGTTCATGCTGATACCCTCCCGCTGCGAATGCTCTGCCAGCGCGCGGTGCAGGCTGCGGGGCAGGCGCAGCTTGAACTGCCCGGAGTATGCCTCCAGACTGTCCGGTGCAGGGATGGCAAGCCCATCCTCCAGCGCAGCTTCCAGCCAGACCTTTTTTGCGTCCAATGCGTTCTTTACCGCTTCCTCTTCGGTTTCGCCGCAGGTGATGCAGCCCGGCAGGTCGGGATAGGAGGCCACAAAGCCGCCCTCCGCATCATCCCGCACGATCTCCAGCCGGTAGGACATTGCAAGATAATCATTCAGCGTTTTCATCGTTTTTCGCCTCACTCTCTACGATCTGCCGCACCATCTCAACGTAGACTTTTTTGATGGGTTCGTGTTTAGGGATCGTGATCGGGTAGCATCCCGCCTTGCGGAAGGTGTAGTGGCTGCTGCCGCTGCGGGGTGCGCTCATCTCATAGCCATAGCTTTCCAATACCCTGCGCAGTTCATCAAACCGGAGGTCTTTACTCAAAGAGCATATCCTTGCTAATAGCTTCTCCCACTTTGACATTCCGATTCCCCCATCTTTATTATATGTGGTGTCGCATATGGTGTCAACATTTTTTTAGAAAAAGCTCACCTGGCTGCTTTCCGGCAGGTCGCCCAGAGCGCCCACCTGACGCAGGCGGTCGATGATGCTGCTGCCCACGCCGGAGGCCTGCTGCAGCTCCTCGATGGAGAGGTACTCCTGCCCATGGAGGGTGGCGTTTTCCAGCGCATCGGCGGCGGCACCGCCCAGACCTTTCAGGGAGCAGAAGGGCAGGCGCACCTTGCCGTCCTCCACCACATACTTCGAGCCCCGGCTCTTGCCCAGCTCGATGGGCAGGAACTCGTAGCCCCGCACCAGCATCTCGTTGACCAGCTGGAGCGAGACGAGCACATCTTCATCCTTGGCGTTCTTTTCTTCCTTGAGGCGGCGCTTCACCTCATTCATGTGGGCGCGGGCCACCGCCGCACCCCCCACAGCGGCTTCATAGTCGATGTCATCGCCGCGGACGGTGAAGTACACCGCATAGAACGCCTGCGGGTGGTAGAGCTTGAACCACATGAGACGGATGGCCGACATCAGGTAGGCCACCGCATGGGCTTTCGGGAACATATATTTTATCTTGCGGCAGCTCTCGATGTACCAGTCCGGCACATCGTGCTCCCGCATGGCCTCTTCCCAGCCGGGCGCAAAGCCGCCCTTGGCCACCTTGCCCTTACGGACAGCCTCCATGATGTCAAAGGCCATCTTGGGCTCGAGGCCCTTGCGGAGCAGGTAGAGCATGATGCTGTCACGGCAGCCGATGACCTCCGCGATGGTGCAGGTGCCGCTGCGGATGAGCTCGTCGGCGTTGCCGGTCCAGACGTCGGTGCCGTGGGACAGGCCCGAGATCTGGATCAGCTCGGAGAAATTCTTGGGACGGGCCTCCACCAGCATTCCGCGCACGAAGTTGGTGCCCATCTCGGGGATGCCGAAGGTGCCGGTCTGGCTGTCGATCTGCTCCGGCGTCACACCCAGCTCTTCCGGGCTGGTGAGCAGGCTGTAGACCTTGGGGTCGTTCATGGGGATGCTGTCCACGGGGATGCCGGTGTACTCCTCAAAATACTTGTAGAAGGTGGGCATATCGTGGCCCAGCTCGTCCAGCTTGAGCAGGGTGTCGTGGAGGTACTTGAACTCGAAATGCGTTGTGAGCAGGCCGCCCGCCACATCATCCGCCGGGTGCTGGATGGGGCAGAAATCGTAGATCTCGTAGGTATCGGGCACAACCACCATGCCGCCGGGGTGCTGGCCGGTGGTGCGCTTGACACCGGTGCAGCCCAGGGTCAGGCGGTTCTCCTCGGCGTGGTTGACGGTTTTGCCGCGGGCTTCCAGATACTTTTTGACGTAGCCGTAGGCGGTCTTGTCCTGAATGCCGGACACCGTGCCCGCCTTGAACACATTGGCCTTGCCGAACAGCTCCTCGGTATAGCGGTGGACGTTGGACTGATACTCGCCTGAGAAGTTCAGGTCGATATCAGGCTCCTTGTCGCCGTAGAAGCCCAGGAAGGTCTCAAAGGGGATGTCGTGGCCGTCCACCAGCATCCGGGTGCCGCAGTGGGGGCAGTCCTTATCGGGCAGGTCAAAGCCGTCGTCCACGCTGCCGTCGGTGATGAACTCGCTGTACTTGCACTTGGGGCAGCGGTAGTGGGGCGGCAGGCTGTTGACCTCCGAGATGCCGGAGAAGTGGGCCACAGCCGACGAGCCGACCGAACCACGGCTGCCCACCTGATAGCCGCCCGCGTTGGAATAGGCCACCAGTTTGACCGCGATGACGTACAGGACGGCGTAGCCGTGGCCGCAGATGGAGTCCAACTCTTTTTGCAGGCGCTTCTCCACGATCTCGGGCAGAGGGTCGCCATAGTCCCGCTTGGCGTGTTCCCAGGTCGCATCCCGGAGCTGCTGTTCTGCGCCCTCGATGCTGGGCGGGTAGGTGCCGCGCGGGATGGCGCGGACGTTGCCGTCGATGCTGGCCGCTATCTTGCGGGGATTGGTCACGACGATCTCGTAGGCCTTTTCCCTGGGCAGGTAGCTGAACTGGTTCAGCATATCCTCGGTGGTGCGGTAGAACAGGGGCGGCTGGTTGTCCGCGTCCTTGAAGCCGTTGCCCGCCTGCAGGACAGAGCGGTAGATGGCGTCCTCCGGCTCGGTGAAATGGACGTCGCCGGTGGCGATGACGGGCTTGTGCAGGTCTTCGCCCAGCTTGATGACGGTGCGGTTGAAGTCCTTGATGACCTCTTCGCTCTCTACCTTGCCCTCCCGCACCATATAGGCGTTGTTGCCCAAGGGCTGAACCTCCAAAACATCGTAGTACGATGCAATTTTCTTCAGTTCTTCGTAGGAGCGGCCCTCCACGATCGCCCTGTAAAGTTCTCCTGCTTCACAGGCAGAAGTGAGGATAAGGCCGTCCCGATACTTGTTCAGAAGGCTGCGGGGGACGCGGGGCTTCTTGAAGAAGTAGTTGACATGGGCCTCGCTGACGATTTTATAGAGGTTTTTCAGGCCCATCTGGCTGCGCACGAGGATGATGAGGTGATAATACTTCTTTTTCAGCACCTCGCGGTTTCCGCCGAGACCGGTGTTGATGCCGCTGACGGCGGTGACCTGTTTTTCCTCCAGATCTTTCAGCATGACGCAGAAGATGCGGCCCAGTGCGGCAGAGTCCTCGCAGGCGCGGTGGGCCTCGTAGGCGGGCAGCTCCAGATGCTTGTTGATGGTCCCCTGCTTGTAGTTGTGGAGGCCGGGGTACATGGCCTGAGCCATGGTCAGGGTGTCGATATAGGTCGGCTCAAACTCGATGCCGCTCCGCTTGGCGGCGGCGCGGAGGAACCGGATGTCGAAGGAGTGGGCATTGTGGCCCACAAGGATGCGGCCATCTACAAAGTCGAGGAAGGCTTTCAGCGCCTCGGCCTCGCCGGGGGCGTCGGCTACCATCTCGTTGGTGATGCCGGTCAGCTCGGTGATCTTGGAGGTGATGGCCTTTCCGGGTTTTACGAAGGTGTCGAATTCTTCCACCACCTCCCCGTTCCGCACGATGACCGCGCCGATCTCTGTCAGATATTCCACGCCGGGGTCGAGGCCCGTCGTCTCAGTGTCGAAGACGCAGAACTCACCGTTCAGCGGCTCGTCTTTCACGCCGTAGACACAGGGTATCATGTCATCGACAAAGTAGGCCTCACAACCGTAGATGAGCTTGAAGTCCGGGTCTGTCTTGTGGATGGCGTCCGCAGCCAACATGGCTTCGGGGTAGCCCTGACAGACGCCGTGGTCGGTGATGGCAATGGCCGGGTGGCCCATCCGGTGGGCCAGCTTGACGATGCCGCCGGGG
>OHBV01000423.1_pt1 | contig 21856 bp, 17 predicted proteins | sample 1577451 | NCBI WGS metagenome assembly OHBV01 (sample SAMEA3879605, study PRJEB24766) | human gut metagenome | biome: human-associated habitat; feature: feces | place: USA | collected 1985/1987 | reverse complement strand
CCAAAGGGAGAGGCCTTGGCAAAGAGATGAAGTTTGCGTGGACTGCCAAGGGCTCTCCCTTTGGGAGAGCTGTCAAAGCCGACAGGCTTTGACTGAGAGGGCGAGGACGCTGCGCGACCAACGGGAGCAGACGGAAGGGGTAATTTTCGAGGGAGCTGGCAAAACCGTCAGGTTTTGACTGAGGGAGTTAAGCCCCCGTATGGTGATTTTGCCCATATTTTTGTACCAAATTTTGGCAGATGCGGCGGGCGAAAATGCTTTATTTCCATAAACTTTAGTGTTATACTCAACTTGGCCTTTTGTCCGTTCCGGTTGTTCCGTTTGGGAGGACAGCCGGGCAAATCGATCAACAAAGGAGAGGATATCATGAAAAAACGCATCGTGAGCATGATACTGGCGCTCAGTATGGTGCTCTCCATCCTCCCGGTATCTGCATTTGCAGATGCTGGGACGTCTGCTGCGGCAGCAGAGACGACAGCTGCCGGTACGAACGAGGAAACAACAAATCCCGTCGTTACGATCAAGATCGGCGCGGACGGTCTGCCCGAAAAGCAGTCCGGCACCGGCTGGAGCTACGACAGCTCCAACAACTGGCTGGCCATTGCCGGCGTTGCAAACGCAAAGACAGAGTACATTCTGTCCGGCGAGTACAACTGGAATGTGTCCATCACAAATTCCAGCAATGAAGTATATCTGCTGGACGGCGTGGTCAAGGGCAAGCTTTGGATCGGCAACCCGAATGCCTGTGTTCTGGGCGGCAGCTACGCCGAAGCAGTGCTGGAAAACGGCACCATTGACGGCGGCACCTACGGTAAGCTGACCGAGAACGGCGGCAGCGTTAAGGGCGGCTACTTCAAGGATATTTCCGGCCTGCAGTCCGCTACGCAGCAGCAGGCACACAAGCTGATCCTGCCGGAGGGCTGCACCCTGAACGGCCAGCCGGTGACCGGGGATGTGTATATGCTCAAGCGGTACAGCGATCACAGCCTGAAGCTGGAGGTGCAGTACGCCCCCGGCTGCGTTGCATGGGCGGCAGCAATCGGTGGTATGTCCGACATCACCTCCCTGCCTGTAGGTATCAGCAACTACCCATTGAACGGCTATGGCACGGTTTCCATCAGTGCTACAACGATCTCTGCCGAGGTCAGTATGTTCCCGCCGCTTTCAGAGAGCAACGCACCCATAGCACTGACCCCGATCCCGTCTATGGACAAGGAACTGAGTTTTACCGGTGAGGGTGTGCCCGATGTGAACGGTGTGCCCCATGTGTACAGTCTGGACGAGGGCATGGATCAGTTCTGCAAATACTATGGCAAGGGCTGGACTTATACCTGCTACCCCAATGTCGCCAGTGCGACCGGACAACTGAAGCTTGGGGATCAGGGCGGTAATGTGATCAATTTCAGCCATCTGAGCGCAGTGCCCATCAACTGCTATATCGAGCTTTCGAATGCTACCGTGACCGGCGGCATCATCCGTCAGGCTAACTTCAAAAATGTCACGATCGAGGGCAGCACCTTTGATTACCTCTACTGCGCGGGCAAGTGCACCATTTCCAATGTAGTGGCCCAGAGCTTCGAGTGGGATGGCGGCGACCTTGCCATTTCCGACACCGTTCTGTGCAAGCTGTCTGGCAACGGCATAGAGAATGCGCTTGCCGATGGCCAGAAGCTCAGCAAGCTGACCGTGCGCAACGGCGGTGTGACTGCGGTCAACGGCAGAGACCTGCCCAGTTCTGTCAATACCATCTATCTGGTGGGCAATGCCAGCGCAGAGCTTACCCTGAACACCGATGTATACAGCATCAACGGTGCAAATGAACAGACCTATGCCGAGGGTAATATACTGCATATTTACGGCAACAACGATGGCAAGGAGATTCTGGTAAACAAGCCTGACGATCCCAGCAACCTCAAGCCCCTGCGCATTACCGAAGAAGGTCTGCCCGACCGGACTGGTGTGACCCCGCATTCCTTGAACCAGGATGGTGTGACCGGCGATATCTATGAGGGTCTTGGCTGGCAGTACCTTGTGGTCGAGGATGGTTATAGAACGATGTCGGGGCTTATCCTCACCAGCCCCGATGGCAGCAGCCCGGTGGATCTGACCTCGGATACCATCAACCCCTATCATAAGGCCATTGCTTCCGATCAGATCATGCTGACGGATGTGACGGTTACGGACATTCAGGCAGGCGCGCCTATTACCGCCCAGAACGCCATTATTGAGGGCGGCACTTTCCAGAAGGCTGTCCACGCGGATGAAAACAGCAGCATCACCGGCGGCACCTTCAAGGAGAGCGTCGAAGCTAATGGAACCATCGCCAACGGCATCTTCAAGAAGAGCGTCCAAGCTTACGGCAAGATCACCGATGGTCAGTTCGACGCGGATGTCACTTTGGGCTATAGCGGCACCATCACCGGCGGCACCTTCCAGAAGAGCGTCGAAGCTTACGGCGAGATCACCGATGGTCAGTTCGAAGCGGATGTCACTTTGGGCTATAACGGCACCATCACCGGCGGCACCTTCCAGAAGAATGTTAAGGCTAGTGGCACCATCAACGGCGGTCAGTTCGACGCAACTGTCCAGTTGGATAGTAGTAATGCCCAGATCCTTGGCGGCGTGTTCAACAATATCAAGCTGCCCGACTATTATACATTGGAAGGAACGGTCATCCGAAATGCCGTGATCACCGGCAGCCTGATGGCGGATACTTCCAGCAAGGCTGCTGTTTCCAATACGGTGAGCTTTAGCCCCATCGAAAGCCGGCACCGTGCTAATGGTCAGCAGCTGAGCAAGCTGATCGTTGCAGACGACGGCACGGTGAAAAGCGTAAACGGCGTGATTGTGACGAAGGAGACCAAGGAGCTTTACCGTATCGGCGATGTTGAGATGAATATCACCTTCAGCAAGCAGGTCGAGAACATCAACGGTGCTCCGGCCAACGATTATACCGGCGGACAGCTTTCCGCAGACGGCCTGACACTGACCCTGACCGCCCTGAATGACGGCAATCCCATTGTGGTGAACCAGAGCGAAGGAAAGCTGCCCTTCTCTTCCCTGGGCGAGGGAGACTTTACCACTGATGAAACGCCGGAGGGTACAAAGGTTACCTGCTATCAGGAGGGCGTGGGCAAGCTGAGCCTTGTCTATGTGCGCACCTACGATGATGCGGAGTTTACCAGTATGCCCTATGGCGAGCCGGACAACTATGGCATCTATAAAAAGCGCGTTGTAGCCGAAGAGGGCGATAAATACACGAGCGGTTCGGTCGATATCGGCGAAACCGTGATCAAGTATACCCCGGCTCTCGATGACTTCGAATGGGATGTCAAGACCGGCACGGTGACCTATAGAGATACCAGCAAGCGGTATTTCGGCGAGGAAGTCCCGCAGGCTGAACTTCGGTACTACGACGAACCAAACTCTTACTTCTCCTCTGTGCCTACCGAGGTGGGTACCTACGAAGTTCGCCTTGCGGTGAACGGTAACAACTACTATGGTTATAGCGATTACACGTTGGAGGATTACACCGTCCGCTACACGCCCGTAGCCACAGACTTTACCTACGATGCTGCGCAGAACACGGTGACCTACAATGGCGATAAGTACAACGGTGCTGACCCGCAGACCACCCTGCTGTACGGCACCGACACCAACCGCAGCGAGACTGTCCCCACCGCCCCCGGCAGCTACAATGTGTACGTTCAGGTGACGGCGGACGAGAACTATAACGGGACCACGACCGGAAAGGTGGGCACTTACGTTGTGAAGGAAACCACTACTCCCGACCCGGATCCGAATCCGACTCCCGATCCCAACCCGGATCCGAATCCGACTCCCGATCCCAACCCGGATCCGAATCCTACTCCCACTCCCAACCCGGATCCGACCCCGACTCCTGATCCCGAGCCGACTCCCACCCCGACTCCGACTCCCGATCCTGAGCCGACTCCCACTCCCACTCCCGCACCCGCACCCAGCGATGACGGCGGCGGCGCTATCGTGATGGTAGCCGCTGTGGGCGGCGCAGCCGTTGGCGTAGGCGCTTACATTGCAGGCACCACCGCCTACCTGAAGAGCGTTCTGCCCGAGGGTGTGGCGATCCCCGCTAACCGTCAGCAGCTGGCTGTTGCACTGTGGACTGCCGCAGGCAAGCCCGCTACCCAGAGCACGGCACTGTTCAACGATGTGGCAGCCGATGCCGCAGAGCTGCAGGCCATCCGCTGGGCAGTGGATACCGGCCTGATGTCTGCACAGGACGGCAGCTTCAAGCCCGGCAGCCGCGTAAGCCGCTTGGAGGTCATCCGCACTTGGAAGACCTATCAGCAGCGCGGCTGAGCCCGCTGCCCCGTAACCCCTTATAACCCCGCAGGGACTGCTGCACAGCGCTGTGCAGCAGTCCCTTTTTGCGTTGGCTGGCGTTTTGCGCCGCGATGCCGCCCGGTAAAAGGCATTTCGAGCCATTATTGGGGATTTCGTGCAAAAGCACTCCACTTTTTCCGCCGCCGGTGGTATAATGCAGGGACAGAGATGTACTCTGAAAGCACGTCATTCCCATATTTTCCTATAGAGACAGAAAACCGTCCGGTAACCGCAAGCCGGGCGGTTTTCTGCTTTTTGCGGGTGCGTCCGGCTGCTTTTGCGCCGCCGGGTCGTTTCAACGCATTTGCGGGTCGATTCGTGCCGAAAATCGTCCAAAACGGGCAAATCGTGGTACACTAAGCATGACACAGAACCTCCCTTCCTGATAGGGGCTAAAGGCATCATTACGCCCCGTCAAGCGTGTGACCGGAGCATCGGTCATCCGCGTCCGTGCCCGGCTGAAAAAGCCGCGCCCGGCAAAACATAACAATTGCCATCTCCCGATCGATCCTTTCCAATAAGCACAGCAGAGCCGCCCGGCAACTACCGGACGGCTCTGCTGCGTTATAGGGGAGCGCCCTCAGTCAAAGCCTGACGGCTTTGCCAGCTCCCTCTGGGAGGGAGCCTTTGGCATAGCGGCACAGTTTACTGCTCGGGTATAAAGCTGATAGCCTGGGAATACCCCTTCCGTCTGCTCCCGTTGGTCGCAGCCACCTTCCCCAAGGGGACGGCTTTAGCAATGCCGGAAAGTTTGCCGCCGCCACGAAAGGCTCCCCCTTGGGGGAGCTGGCGCGTAGCGCCTGAAGGGGTAACCACCGCAGCGCCGCCGCTTCCGCAGGAAGCAGGCGCTGCAAATGCCGCTTGCCATTACGACCCCACCCGTGAAAATGGGATAGCGGAGCGTCCGCAGACGCTCCGCTATCCCGAAAATTAAAATAATTCTTCCGCTGAATATGCCCAAAGCAACGCGGAGGGCATTTTCAATCGTTCTCCACCCCGGGACACCCGGCGGCGCGCCATGCGGCGCACAGCACCTCTTTTTCCGCCTTGGAAAGCTTTTTCAGGGCGGCTTCCCGCCGCAAAGCGGCGCTCCTGTCCGCGCAGCGCTCCAGATAGGCAAACCCTACTGCGCCGTGGGCGCGGGTGTAGCGTGCCCCTTTGCCGCTCTGGTGCGCTTTCAGCCGGGCGGCGGGGTGGTTCGTCCAACCGGTGTACAGCTGCCCGCCGGTGCAGCGCACCATGTAGACGTAGGCGGCGTCAGGCAAGGCGGCCATTGTTCTTCAGCACCTGACGGCAGGCGGCAAGGGCGGTCTCCTTGTCCTTGGCGGTGATCAGGAAGCGGCTGGCGTGGCAGAAGCTGATGCCCGGGATGCCGCTCTTCTGCTCGATGACCTCCTGCGGCTGCCCCGCCCACGACTGCGGGAACGGCAGCTTGGACTTTTTGGTCTTGTGGTCGGTGACGCACTGGGCGCTCCACCCGCCGCGCTGGCTGGGGTACACCACAAACAGGGCATCGGTCTTGTACAAGCCGTTTTTCCACGGCAGATAGCAGGGCAGCACCACGATGCCGTCGCGGGAGTTGCGGTACGCCTGCTGCACTTTTTCGTCCGCACGGTTCACGGCGTTGGCGCTGTCGATCTGGTTTTCCAGTATCTGCTTTGCCACGGCCACCGCCTTGAAAAAGCAGCTGTCCTGATCTTCTTTGGAGTCCCACACCGGGTTAAAAAAGCCGATGGCATCGCACAGGCTGTTCTGCTCGCCGGTGTTGTCGTTCAGGTCCAGCGGCTGGATAAAGTTTTCGTCGATCAGCCGCGCCTGCCGCTCGCCCACAAGGCCGGGGCCCAGCACCCGCCACAGCAGGCCAAAGGCCGCGTAGGGCACGCCGTTGGCGCGGTACTCCCGGGGCTCCTGATGGTGGTCGAACATCCCAAAGCCGATATCATACACGATGCCGTCAAAATCATCAGGCACGGTAAAGCCCCGGGTGATCTTGATATCCGGGCGCAGGATCTGCAGCAGCGCCGTAGCAAACACGTCATCGGCATGGAACTTGCCGGCGTGGGTAAAACCGTTTGCGGGAATTTTCATGGACTTGATACCTCGTTCTTCTAGTTTCATCTGGTATCAGTATAGCACAATCCCGCCCGTGGGACAACAAAAAGGAACGGCAGCACTGCCGTTCCTTTTGCGCGGGATGATTTGGAATGCGCTCCGCTGCGCTCTGCGCATCAATAGCGGAAGAATTATTTTTATTTCGGGATAGCGGAGCGTCTGCGGACGCTCCGCTATCCCATTTTCACGAGAGGGGACGCAGCGGAAAACTGCATTTAATATTCTTTCTCTGTGAAAAAGGGGTTCAGGAAAGTCCGCGTTTGCGCAGCAATGAAAGCCCCAGTGGGGCTTTTAAGCGGCAGAGCGGTCTGCGTTAGCAGATGGAGGGGCTTTGCCCCGACAAGCTCCGCAGACTTTCCTGAACCCCGAAATTAAAAGATATTTTCCGCTGAATATGCGCAGAGCAACGCGGAGCGCATTTTCAATCATTTGGCATTTGCGTTACAGCGCCGAGTAGCCAAAGCTGTTCACCAGCGCGTCAATGTGCTGCCCGGCTTTGCACAGGGGGCAGTCGCGGGAGTCGAAGCTGGCGTAATCCGGCAGACTGGTGGGGTCGAAGATGGAGGTGACCGGGTAGCCCAAGCACTCGTGGGTGGTGGCAAAAATAGCCGAAAGCCCTGCCACGATGCCGCCGTAGTAGTTCACGGCTTCCACGGCTGCCTGAATGGTGTAGCCGGTGGTGATGGATGCCGCAAGGATGAGCACGTGCTTGCCCTTGACCATGGGGGCGAGATTATCCCGCAGAATGATCTGGCTGCCGGAAGTGTACTCCGGCGTGACGATATAGATGGTCTTGTGGGCGTTCATATTGGTAAAGCCGTCCTTGGTCAGCTCGTTGGCAAGGCAGGTGCCGATGACCTGTGTGCCGTCCAGACAGAGCACGGTATCCACGATGGTGCTGTGCTGGTAAGCGCTGACCAGCTCCTTTGCCACGGCCTTTGCCTCGGAAAGGCGGGTCTTTTGGGTGGTCACGTCGATGTAATAGTTGATGTGGCTGTGGCTGGTGGCAAAATGTCCCTTGGCCACCCGCAGGAACAGTTCGCTTTTGCTGGTGGGAAGCTTGACCATGTTGATCATTGTACAGCACTCCTTTTTTCACCGGGCGCAGCTGCGCCGCAAAATACAAAACAGCGCGGCGACCCATGTTGATCGCAGCGCTTATTTTTCTTCTCTGCTTCTTTATTGTACTGAAAAATGCCGCTGTGCACAAGACACAAACCTGACGAAAAACCTTGCTTTTTTACAGACATATCGCCGAAAACTTGGATGCAAAAAGACCGCCGCGCAAAATGCGCAGCGGTCTTTGGTAAAAGCACAGCGATTATGTATCTGCTCAGCCGTTGCTCTTCTTGGCGGCCTCGGCCAGAGCCTTGTCGTACACTTCCTTGGTGATCTCCCAAGTCATGGAGTACTCAGAGTTCTCGCGGATGGGCATATACTTGAACACCACAGTGTAGCCGTCCTGCAGGTCGGGCACCTTGGCGGCTTCAAGATGGAGCGTGATGGGCGTCTTTTTCACGATCAGGCTGTTCTCGGCGTCCGTGATCTTCACGCCGCCGTTGTTTCCGCTGAAGTAGACCTGCTTGCCCTCGGCGTCCTTGATGGCAAGAGAGAAGCGGTAGGGATCCAGCGGGATGGGGTTTGCGCGGCCAGACTCGATGTCGACTTCCATCGTGCAGGTGCCGTTTTCGATCTTCAAACCCCGCAGACCGCCGATCACCTGCAGCTCGCTGGTGATCGCACTGGGCAGCGCTTTGCTTACCGGGTTGTTGGGATCCTGATACTCACAGCCGCCCAGCAGACTGGCACCGGCCACAGCCACTGCGGTGGCTGCCGAATACTTCAGGAATGCGCGGCGGGAAAATGTATAAGACATAGCTTGTTCCTCCGTTTTTTACCAGTATGTTGGGGCTCAGGTCGCAGACTTCAAGGCGTCTGCGGTCAGCTCCCAGTTGGCGCTGAACTCGCTGTATTCCAGATCGGGATAGAAGGTAAAGGTCACCGGGCCGTCCGTCAGCGCGTTCAGACCCTTTGCGGACACAAAATAAGTAACAGTCTCGTTCTTCTTGACCTGATGGCTCAGCGCATCAGGAGAAGTCACCTGCAGCTTATCGTTCTGGTAGGCCAGATACCTGTCTGCCTTTACGGCAAAGTTTGCCTTGGTCACTTCCAGTGCGTTATTGCGGCCGTTGGTCACCACCAGCTTAAAGGTGGTGGTATCGGAAGCGGCATCGCACTCCACCTGCTCCAGCTTGGATACGACTTTCAGCACCCTGTTGCTGGTGCCGACGGCGCGCTGCACCGGGGCATCGCCGCCGCAGCCGGTCAGCAGACTGCTGCCAGCCACAACTACAGCGGTAAGTGCGGTATATTTCAGGAAAGAGCGGCGGGAAAATTCCCCAGTCATATTCGTTCCTCCTTCAGAACACATCAATACAGATTCTGCCATAAGGCACTACCTATACAATAGGCGAAACAGAGAAAAATGTCAATGATTTTCCGCAAAACAAATGTGAAGATTTTGTGGCAGCATCGTGCATTTTAGACGAAGCTTAAGCGGATTTTTTGGCAATTGTGTCAGCTGCGGATCACATCGGAAGCGTTCATGACAAAGGTCAGGCTCTTGCCCTCCAGGAAGGTGGGCACGTAGGTGACCTTCAGCTGCTTCCAGTCCTTGGGCACCATGATCATCAGCACGATGTAGGCGCTGCCCTGCGGGGGCAGGCTCTCTGCATCGGAAAAGCTCTGGGAATTGGCGTTGTACAGCGAGATATTGGCGCAGCAGGCTGCGGGCTGGCCATCGCAGACGGCGGTAAAGTCCGGGGTGGCAGCGGCCATGGCCTGAAAGTTTGCGTCCACGTTCTCCAGCGGGGGCACGGGGTAGGCCTCGTTGATGGCGTCAATGCCCTGTGCGCCGATGGCGTAGCTCTCGGTCTTGCTGCGGTTGACGGTGGTCACCCGCACGCCCAGATACTCGTAGCCCGCCGGCTGCACGGGGTCCTGCGTCAGGTGGAACACGCTGGTCAGCTGCACGCCCAGACCGTTCCAGCTGCGGACGGTATCGCCGACCTTGACCTCTACCACAGTGTCATCGCCGTTGGACTGGCAGCCGCCCAGCAGGCTGGCTGCACCCAGTGCAGCAGCGGATACGCCGGTGCACTTGAGGAAGCTGCGGCGGGAAATGACAGTAGACATAACGTTATATCCTCCTTGAAGGGTGATTTTCTTTTTCTTTCTTATTTGGTTATACCGTTTCCCGGACGCAGATGCAAGTGTCCGGGGCGATTCTTTACAACAATTTCACAAGCAGGGTCACTCCTGCGGCGAAAGCCCCTTGACGTGGGTCTCGCTGGTTTTGACCAGATTTAACAGGCTGGGCGTGTACAGCGGAAATTCCCGGGTCAGGCTCTCGGTGGTCATGGCAAGGCAGGCGGGATCCTTGACGCCCTCGCCGCCGTTTACGTCCTGCCCGTCCAGCAGCGCTTCCACATTGGACTCTGCCATCCGCATCACAGCGTCGGAATAGCCGTGCCAGCGGCGGGGCTCGATGCTGAACATACTGGAAGCATTATGCGGCTCTGCAGAGTAGAGCAGCCGGAACATCTTGGCAACCGCCATCATCAGGTAAGCGCTCACCTCCGTGGTCAGCGCCTTGCTGTGGCACTGGCCGATCTTGGCGTAGAGCACGTTCAGGCTGTTGGAGATGAGTTTTTTGTTCATGGTGGGCAAAACGCTGCCGTGGTAGACGTTGTCCTTCATCTTTTCGGGGTTGGGCAGATCCTCGGCAGAGAGCATCATGCCGTTGCGCTCGGCGCTGCGGCCCAGCAGGTAGTCGCAGGAAACATTATAATAATCTGCCACCCGCACCACAAAGTCCAAGCCGCACTCGCGGATGCCTTTTTCGTAGTGGGACAGCAGCGCCTGAGAGACCCCCAGATCCTCTGCCGCCTGCTTTTGGGTAATGCCGCGCTCCTTGCGCAGCAGCTTGATGATACGATTGAACTCCATGGTATGCTCTCCTCAATATCCGAAGGGATTTTTTGGTGATATCCTTGTTTTTGGTTTACAACAGGTTGATTATACACATTGGAAAACGACTTGTAAAGCAAGAAAAATGCCGATATTTTTCGTCTTTTTTCGTCATTATTGTCAAAACTCTTGCCCGCCCCCCACATCTATGCTAAACTATGGGTATTAACACATAGATTTTGTGTTTCCGACACGGCAGAAAAACGACAGCCGTGGTGAAAGCCCGTCTTTTCTGAAACAAAAATTTTTCAAACAGGTGGTTCCATCTTTCTGCAGTTTGTGCTATAATCTCTTTTTGGCGACTGTTCTTGACCGGCGCACAAATCTGCAAAGGACAAGCCAGACGCTATAAAAGGTAATATACCAAGAATAAGAAAGAGGAAACTTTAGTATGAAACTCGAGCGCAAAGTCCGTCTGTGCAGCGCTGCCGCTGCTGTCCTGATCGCCGCCATCGCCCTGACCGGCTGCGGCGGTTCCAAGTCCACTGCTTCTTCCGCAGCCGCTTCTTCTGTGGCTGCTTCCACCGCTGCTGCGAACAACAGCTGCGGCGAGGGCGTGACCTGGGCACTGGCTGACGGCACCCTGACCATCAGCGGCACCGGCCGTATGACCAACTTCACCAAGGACGCTCCGGCTCCCTGGGCTGATCAGGCCGACCAGATCACCACCGTTGAGGTGGAGGGCACCGTTACCAGCGTGGGCGCTACCGCCTTCAAGGACTGCACTGCCCTGACCACCGTGAACATCGCCGACGGCGTGGAGTACATCGAGGCCGGTGCTTTCAACGGCTGCACCGCCCTGACCGAGGTCAACATCCCTCTGAGCGTGGGCTACATCAAGACCGGCGCATTCAAGGATTGCAACGCCCTGACCAGCGTGACCATCCGCGACAACTGCCGTCTGGACATGAATGTGTTCCCCGCTACCGTGGAGGTCAACTACGCCGAGGGCTAAGCCTATTCCGTAATTTCGAACCAAAAGAGGTGTGATCCATGAAAACCTTCAAGCTTCATCTCATCCGCCACGGCATAACTGCGGGCAACCTGCAGGGCCTGTACATCGGCAGCGGCACCGACCTGCCCCTGTGCGACGAGGGACGCGCCCAGCTGGCTGACCTGAAGGAGCGGTTCGCCTACCCGCAGGTAGACACCGTGTTTTGCTCCCCGCTGCTGCGTGCGGTGGAGACCGCCAACATCCTGTTCCCCGGGGCTGCCCACCAGTTTACGGTGCACGATCTGCGGGAAGCCGGCTTTGGCAAGTTTGAGGGCAGACCGGTGAAGGAGCTTGTGCAGGACGAGGACTTCAAAAAGTGGATCACCCCGGGTTCCGGCTATCTGCCGGAGGGCGCAGAGCCCACCGAGCAGTTCCACGCCCGCTGCGCCGACAGCCTTATGAAGCTGTTTGAGTACATGATCCGCATGGACGTTACCGAGGCCGCCTGCGTGACCCACGGCGGCGTGATCATGAGTATGCTCAGCCAGCGTGCCGTGCCCACCCGCCGTCCCGAGCAGTGGATGGCAGACCCGGGCTGCGGCTACACCGTGCAGACCGATGTGCAGCTGTGGATGCGGGACAAGCTGGTGGAGGCCATCGACATCGTACCTTTTGGCTACGCCGACACCCTGCAGGGACAGGCAGAAGCCGAGGAAAACGAGGCCTACGAATAAGAAAGGGTTACAGTTTTCCGCTGCCCCTTGACAGAACGCGCAGAATCCTTTATTGTTAAAGGGTAGTATTGTATCGTACACAGGAGGAACGCTGTCATGTCCCAATCCCTCTCCCGCCGGTCATTCCTGAAATGTGCCGGTTCCGGTGCGGTCAGCCTTGCGGCTGCGCTGCTTACCGGGGTCTGTGCTGCGGCGCAGCAGCCGTGTCTTACGGGCGAACCTGCCCTGCTGGACGGCAAAGCTGCCGTGGAGCTGCTGGGCTATGCCCCGGCACCGGAGCTGGGCGGCGTGCTGGTGTACCTCTCGGTGGAAAACCTTTCGGCAGCCAGCCTGCCGGTGGATACCAGCTATCTGCAAAGCCGCGGGCTGCGCACCCGGGAGCAGCTGTACAGCATGGGCACCGGCGTGACCGCTGCCTGCAACGGCCAGAGCGTGCCCTGCGGCAGCTTTGCCGCCCCGTTGTACAGCGAGAACGCGGCGGATGCTTCGGTGTTCACCCTGAACCTTGCCGCCGGACGCGGTGCGCTGCTGCACTGTTTCTGCGCCGTGCCGGAGGACTGGCAGACCCTTGAGCTGACATGGCACCCGGACTTTGCCGCCGGGCGCAGCGCCATCTTTACGGTGCGCCGTAATACCGATGAAGCCGCTCTGGGCCCCGTGCCCACCACCCCCGCCGAGGTCGGCAGCGTGGTGGATCTGTAACAGCATACCAAAAGAGCCATTGCACAAAATGCGTGCAATGGCTCTTTTTTGTTGAGACCCTCTCAGCTTAACTCCCTCAGTCAAAACCTGACGGTTTTGCCAGCTCCCTCGGGGAGGGAGTCTCTGGCGCGCCCGCAAGCTTTACACTTTAGCCGGAAACTGTACCGCTATGCCAAAGGCCCCATCCTAGAGGGGGCTGTCGAGCGCAGCGAGACTGGGGGAGTTTCTCCCGGCGTGCGCCTTCTCAGGCTCTTCTGCCGTGGTCACCCGGCACCCACCAGCGCTTCGCCGGTGCTGTTTTGCACCAGCAGCTCCTGCCCGGTAAGGCTGGAAAGCAGGGCGATGTAGCTGCGCCCTGCCGGGAGTTCCAGCGGCTTGCCGTTGGAATCGTAGAGGGCAAGGGTGCTCTGGGTGCCCTGCGTCCATGTGATCTGCCACAGGTGCCCGCCGTTCAGCCAGATGCCGCCGCCCATGGAAAGGTCGTAGTCCAGCGTGCGGCCGTCGTCCCGCAGGGAGGAGCCGCTGTACAGGATGAGCAGATTGTCAAAGGCTGCCTGTGTGCCGGTGTTGGCATCCAGCTGCGGGGTGCCGTCGGCGTGCAGCATCCCGTAGGCGGCAAGGGCGTTGTCATAGACAAAGCCGGTAGCTCCGCCGGACTGGAAATTCACGGTCACGTTTACCGCATCGGCGGCGTTTGCATCCGGCAGATGGCCGGTGTCCCGCTGGGGCAGCAGAGCGGGCAGAACGCCTGTCGTCTCGCTCTCGCTGCCGGCGGCGTTCTGGTTTACGGCGGCGGAGATGCTCAGGCTGTCCAGCACCGAGGAAACGGCTTTGCCGCTGGTGCGCCACAGGGGCGTGCTGTTCCAGCTGTAACCGGTGCTGACAAAGGCGTTGCACCCCACCTCCTGCGCGTCCACCGCGCGGAGATTGTAGTATTCCAGATACCGTTTGGCGTATGCGCTGCTGCCGCACTGGATGGGCAGCACCTGCTGCCCGCTGAGCAGCCGCCAGTATAAGTCCTGCCCGCGCGTCACCGGCCCTACCACGGGCATGGCGCTGAGGGCGGGGTATACCAGACACAGCTCGGTAGAGCTGCCGCTCTCGGTCAGGGCTTCCAGCACCACCGAGGCGCTGCCGATGCCCCACTGGGTAGTGCTGCCGGTGGTGTTCTCGATGACCACCGCCGCCGCCCGCTGCTCCGGGTACAGCAGCTGCTGCCCGGTAAGCGGGTCTGCCGGGGCGGTGCTTTCTGCCGGCGCAGCGGCGGTGCCCCCGCAGCTGCCCAGCAGCACCGCGCACAGCACGGCTGCACCAAGGCGCAGGCTCCATTTGCGTTTCATGGGTCTCTCCCCTTACTGATAGTTAAAGTTTTGCCACTCGTCGTCGTCCACGATGGCCAGATAGGTCTTGCCGCGGTTGAAGCAGATCTCGCTGCCGTCGGCGGCATAGACCTTGAGCGGGTGCTCCGGGGATGCCTTCTGCCATGTGCCGTGCTGCACCGCGCCCCGGGTGAAGAAATAGGCTTCGCCGCCGGACACATAGTCCACCTGCTGCACGCCGCCGGAGTCGCCGGGGTAGTCCGCGATGCCTGCAAAGCAGACCAGCAGGTTGGTAAAACCAAGCTGCTTTCCGGTCAGCTCGTCCACGGTGTTTTCAAAAGCACCGTCGGCGCGGCTGTACATGGACATTTTATAAAGGTGATCCCAGCGGTTGTAGCTGAAGGTGGTCTTGTAGCTGTCCGAGTGCACGATGTTGATGGTCTTGGCGGCGGCAGCGCCGGACATCTTGTTCTCTGCGCCGGTGCGGTAGTCTGCAAAGCGGAAGAAGGTGCTCTCGTAGGGATATTCCAGCCCGATGCCTGCGTTGGCGGCGGCCTGCCGGATCTCAGCGCCGGAGGTGAACTCGGTGTGCTCATACGCCACGTTGCGGCCGCGGCTGTCGCGGTGCGCCACATGGGGGTGAGTAGTGGTATTAAAATAGCTCTTGCCGCCGATGTTCAGGCCGGAGTAGTGATACACGTTGATGAACTTGGTGCAGGGGGCGCTTTCGCCGTCGTGGTAGTACAGCGCCTGCCACGGCATGAGCAGCTGCAAAAACTGGTCGCGGCCGGAGCGCAGCGGCCCCACCTCCGGGATGGCGTTGGCGTCGTGGTACACCGCGCAGAAGCGGGAGATGCCGCCCTCCACCTTGCTCTCAATGAGCAGGTCAGCCGAGCCAATGCCGCGCTGCGGGCGGGCGTTCTGCCGCTGGGTGTTGCTGATGTTGTTCACCATCACGCCGACAATACGGCCGTTGCTGCGGCGCGGCTCGCCGGTAAGGGGGTCGGCGTTATAGGCGGGCAGGCTGCTGTCGGCGCTCTCTGCCGGGGCTTCGGATGCCGCTCCTGCGTCCGGGGCTGCGGCTTCGGTGCTTTCAGAGGATGCAGAGCTGCCCTTCCCGAAGGTCTGCTGCAGCCAGCCGGAAAAGCCGTTGCCCACACAGGCGCTGCCGGCGGGCGCGCAGCCGGACAGAGCCAGCGAGGCGGCTGCCAGCCCCGAGACACGGAGAACGGTACGACGCGTGATCTTTTTCATGCAAAAAACCTCCTGATCAAGAAAGCTCTGCGCAGCCCCGGCGCTGTCGGAACGGTTGCGCGCGGTGGATGAAAACGAACGGCCCTTCGGCACTGCTTTGATTGTAATAGTTCTTGCGGCGTTTGTAAAGTGAAAATTAACGGCAAAGCGCTTTACCCGTGCTGCTCTGCTAAGCTCTGCAGCATCTCGTGCAGCTGGGCGCGGACGGCGGCGGGGGCGGTGACCTCTACCTTGCCGCCAAAGCCGCACACCCAGCCGAAAAACTGCTGGCTGACACAGATGGGCACGTCAAAGTGGAAGTGCTCCGCGTCCTCCGGGCAGAACACCGGCTCGCGGCCAAAGCGCTCCCGCATGACCGGCTCAAGGTCGGCAGTGCACCGCAGGGTGACCCGGTACTCGGTGCCGCCGAACATATTGAAGTGCTTGCGCAGGTAGGCGGGCAGATCGAAGGTGCGGAAGAACTCCTTGCCCCGGCGCGGCTCGTCCAGCACCAGCACCCCGGCCATCCGGTCCACCCGGTAGTGGCGCACCGGGGGCGCTTTTTCGTCCTGATAGGCGATCAGGTAATAGCAGCCGTTTTCCCACGCAAGCTGCCACGGGCTTACGGTGCGCACGGCGCTGCTGCCCTTGTAGCGGAACTGCACCAGACACCCCCGGTTGATGGCGGTGTGCAGGGCGTCGATGCTGTACAAAAGAGTCTGGCTGTCGGTCTTGGGACGTCCGTCCACATACACCTGACGCTGCAGCTGGGTGCCCTCGTAGTCGGAGCAGAGGGCTTCCAGCTTGTGGATGATGCGCTTGCTGGTGCGCGCCGAGATGACGCTGCTGGACTGTACCGCGTCCACCAGCAGCTTCAGCTCCGAAAGCTCGAATGCACGGCTTGCCATCCAGTACCCGCCGCCGCGCCCGCGCTGCAGCTGGATGTCGTAGCCCAGACTGCGCAAGGTGTCGATATCGCTGTAAATGCTCTTGCGCTCGGCCAGAATGCCCTGATTTTCCAGCAGCTGCACCAGCTGGGGCACGTTCAGGCGGTGGTTCTCGTCGGTGCGCTGCTCAAGGATGCGCAGCAGCGTTACCAGCTTGGATTTCTGTCCTTCCTGCTTGGGCATGGGGCAATACCTCCGTCACGGTTTATTCCGGCAGCTTTTTGTCAAAGGCGGCGCGGCGCTGGGTGGAAAGGCGGAACATTTCTTCCAGCTTGTCCCGGTCGTCTGCCACAAGGGCGGCGCGCATTTCCTGCAAAGCAGAATCGAACTGGTCGATCTCGCTGATCAGGTTCTGCTTGTTCCACAAAAACAGCTCTGCCCACATTTTATCGTTGATGCGTGCAATGCGGGTCAGATCCCGGAAGGAGTCGCCGGTGTACTCGCACAGCGAGGTGTTGTCGTTGGCGCACATCAGGCTTACGGCGATGGCGTGGCACAGCTGGCTGACATAGCCGATCATCCGGTCGTGCTCCTGCACGGTCAGGGTGCAGATGTGCTTGAAGCCCAGCACCTCGGCCAGCTCCTTTGCCCACTGGATGCCCGCAGGGGTGTTCTTTTCGGTGGGGGTGATGATGAAGTTGGCCGGGGCAAAATTCACCTCGGCGGCGTGCTCCACGCTGGAAGTCTCGCGGCCGGCCATGGGGTGGCTGGCGATGAACTCCACCCCCGCCGGGCACAGCGCCTGCACCGGCTCCACAAGGCCGGTCTTGACGCCGGAAACATCCGTAAAGATGCACCCGGGCTTGAGCAGAGAACCGTAGGTTCGGAACCAGTCCAGCAGCGCGGTGGGGTACAGGCCAAAGATGATATGGTCGGCCTGCCGGACAAGATCCTCAAAATCGTGGGTCTTACCGCCGGCGATATAGCCGTGCTCCAGCGCGTACTGCAAGTGTCCCTCGCTGCGGTTGATGCCGTCCACATGGAAGCCGGCGCGGGTCAGCTCCAGCGCGTACTTGCCGCCCAGCAGACCCAGACCCACTACGAGATAACGTTTTGTTTTATCAAGCATCTTCTACCTCCACGCCAAGCGGCGCTGCATCTGCAAAAAAGCCGGGCCAGCTCTTCTGGATGGCTTCGGCATCGTCCACGGTCAGGGGCAGCTTGGCGGCTGCGGCCAGCACCGCAAGGCTCATGACCACCCGGTGGTCGTTGTGGCCGTGCAGGGGGGCGGCAGGGGCGTGCAGACGCTCCGCACAGCCGTGCACCGTGATGGTGCCGCCGTCGCTTTCCAGCACGCCGCCGCAGGCGCGCAGCTCGGCCTCCATAGCCGCGATGCGGTCGCTCTCTTTCAGGCGCAGCCGCTCCGCATTGCGGATGACGGTGGTGCCCTTGCACAGCAGGCCCAGCACCATCAGCACGGGGCCAAGGTCGGGGCAGTCCGCAAGGTCGATGTCCACCCCATGCAGGGGTGCTTTTGCAAAGGTGACGCTGTCGCCGGTGCGGGTGAACACCGCGCCGCACCGGCGCAGGATGTCCAGAATGGCGGCATCGCCCTGCAAAGTATCCGGTGCAAGGCCGGTGATGGTCACCCCGCCGCACACCGCGCCCAGCACCGCCGGAAACGCGGCCTGACTGTAATCGCCCTCCACGTTGTAGTCGCAGGGGCGGTACTGCTGCCCGCCGGGCAGCAGCAGGGTGGTTTCGTCCAGCCAGCGGCTGTGCACCCCAAAGGCGGCCTGCACGGCGCGGGTCATGTCGATGTAGCTGCGGCTCTCCACCGGAGGGATGAGGTGCAGCTGGCTGTCCCCGGGCAGCAGCGGCAGCGCGAACAGCAGCCCGCTGATGAACTGGCTGGACACGTTGCCCGCCAGCCGGTAGTCCCCGGGGGTCAGTGCGCCCTCCACGGTCAGCCCGGCGGAGGACTGCTCAAACCGTAGATTCTGCTCGCGATATAACGTTTCGTATACGGATTGCGGGCGCTCCATCAGCCGTCCGCGTCCGGTAAAGGTGACCGGCTGGCCGGTCAGGCTGGCAATGGGGATCAAAAACCGCAGGGTGCTGCCGCTTTCGCAGCAGTCCACCGGGGCGGTCAGGGGCAGGAAATGCCCAAGTCCCTGCACAGTGGCATCGTCCGCGCCGGTGTCCACGGCGGCGCACAGCTGCGCGGCAGCGGACAGGGTGGCAGAGATATCCTTGCTGAATTCCAGATGGGTGATATGGGAGCGCCCCACGGCCAGCGCGGCACACAGCACGGCGCGGTGCGCCATGCTTTTGCTGGGCGGCGCGGCGATCACGCCCCCGATGCCGCCGGGGGCAGGTCTGATGGTTACTAGCATAGCGGTGTTATCCTTTTGCAATTTCCCCCGGGCAGCGCTTCAGGCGCCCCCTTGGGGGCGCTGGCGCGCCAGCGCCTGAGGGGGTAAACGGTTTACATCTCCCGGCCGATGGCCCAAGCCACCTGACGGCACTTTGCCATGGCCTGTGCAAAGGCGTCCGGGGTCAGGCACTGTGCGCCGTCGCTCCATGCGTGCTGGGGGTCGTAGTGCACCTCTACCTCCAGACCGTCCGCACCGGCAGCCACAGCGGCGATCATCATCGGCTCCACCAGATTGGCCTTGCCGGTGGCGTGGCTGGGGTCTACCACGATGGGCAGATGGGTCTTTTCGTGGATGATGGGCACGGCGGAAAGATCCAGCGTGTTGCGGGTGTATTTTTCAAAGGTGCGGATGCCGCGCTCGCAGAAGATGACCTGCTCGTTGCCGCCTGCCATGATGTACTCGGCGCTCATGATCCACTCCTCGATGGTGTTGCACAGGCCGCGCTTGAGCAGCACAGGCTTGTGCATCTTGCCCACCGCCTTGAGCAGCTGGAAGTTCTGCATATTGCGTGCGCCGATCTGCACCACGTCCACATACTCCTCAAACTCCGGGATGCGGTCCTCGCTCATCAGCTCGGAGACGATGGGCAGGCCGGTGGCTTCGCGAGCCTTTACCATATCCAAGATGCCCTCGGTCTCCAGACCCTGAAAGGCGTAGGGGGAGGTGCGGGGCTTATAGGCACCGCCGCGGAACAGCGCTGCGCCGCCCGCCTTGACTCCCTGCGCGATGCGCAGGGCCTGCTCGGCATTCTCGATGCTGCAGGGGCCTGCCATAACGGCGATCTTTTCCTTGCTGCCGATCTTCACGCCGCCGCAGTCGATGACCGAGTCTGCGGGGTGAAACAGGCGGTTTGCGCGCTTATAGGGCGCAGACACACGGGTAACATTGTCGATCCACGGGTTTGCCAGCACGTCCCGCTCGTCGATCTTGGTGGTGTCGCCTACCAGACCGAACACGTTGTAGTCCTTGCCGGTGATCAGGGTCACGTCCAGACCCTGCTTTTCGAATTTATCAACGATCTTTTCCAGCTCTTCTTTAGGAGTGCCTTTTTTGGTGGAGATGATCATAAAAAGTTTCCTTTCCTGTTTTTAAGATTGAAGTCTGCTTTGAATGGTATTGTCTATCTGTGTACAGACGGCATTAAAATGGTTGTCCACATCGTTATTTGCAAAACGGAGAACCAGTAGCCCATACTGTTCAAGAACCGCACTTCGTTCTGCATCGTAAGCCTTGCCCTGCTCGGTATAATGCTGAGAGCCGTCCAACTCGATCACAAGCCGTGCCTGTGCACAGTAAAAGTCAACGACAAAGGATTCAATGATTCGCTGTTTATAGATCTTTACAGGATAATCGCGCAGAAATACATACCAGAGTCTGTGCTCCTGTGGCGTCAGATTACGTCGTAATGTACGCGCAGTGCCAAGCATTTTATAGTTCTTATTAACGGTGATATGTTTCATGAACGACTTCCTTTGTGGCAGCGGGCTCGCCCTCTCAGGCGCTTGCGCGCCAGCTCCCCCAAAGGGGGAGCCCTTGGCAAAACCGGAAACTTTACCGTACTGCCAAGGCCTCTCCCTTTGGGAGAGGTGGCACGGCGTAAGCCGTGACGGAGAGGGCGAGGAGGCTGCCCTTGGGCGTTTTACATCACGATATGTGCCTTACTGGAGCCGTCGGTGCGCAGCAGCTGCGCCAGCCAGATGCAGGCGTGCAGGTAGCCCTGCGGGCCTTCGCCGATAAAATGTCCCTGACAGCCAAAGGACACCACGTCTGTTTTGCGGAAGGGCTCGCGCTCGTCCGGGGCGTCCAGCATCACCTCTACGGCGGGCACGCTGCACAGCCGCAGCGCGTCCAGAATGGCTACGCTGTAATGGGCGTAGCCGCCGGGGTTCAGCACGATGCCGTCTACCCGCCCGGGGGCAGACTGGATCTCGTCGATCAGGTCGCCCTCGTGGTTGGACTGGCAGATATCCGTCTCGATGCCAAGTTGGTCGCAGCCCGCCTGCACATAGTCCATTAGGCCGGTGTAGTCCACTTCGCCGGATACGCCGGGCTCAGACCAGCGTGCCAGATTGATGTTTGGCCCGTTAAGAATCAAAAATTTCATCCAGTGCCTCCTGTGCAGCCGCCAGCGTCTGGGCCAGCGTGCCGGTGTTAGAAATCACCGCATCTGCGGCGGCAAGGTACAGCGGGCGGCGCTGGGCTTCCATGGTGCGCAGCGCTTCGGCGCTGGAAGAAAGCGGGCGGTCGCCGCCCACAGCCAGCGCTTCCACCGGCCGGTCGATGAACAGCACTACGCCGTTCTGGCGCAGGGCGCGGATGTTTTCCGCCCGCTTCACCGCGCCGCCGCCGCAGGAGAGCACAAGCCCCTTTTCCTTGCCGAAACGGGCGATCTGCGCGGCTTCCTTTGCGCGGAAGCCCGCTTCGCCCTCGGCGGCAAAGATATCCGGGATGCTGCGCCCGTCTGCCTTGACGATCTCTTCGTCCAGATCCACAAGGGGTCTGCCCAGCTGCTTTGCCAGCAGGCGGCCAAGGGTGGATTTGCCGCAGGAGGGCATTCCCACAAGGGCGATGTTCAGCGTCTCGCGGCGCAGCGCGGCGGTGATGCGCCGCACCTCGCCCGGGGCGTCCTCGAACTTGCGGCCAAGGAAGTATTCGGCGGCATACACCGCCTGTGCCACCAGCATCTCCAGCCCGCCTACGGCCACCGGCACACCGGCGTCCTCGGCGCGGAGGATGAGCTCCGTCTTGTTGGGGTTATAGACCACGTCCACCACGGCTTCCAGCCCGGGCATGGCGGCAACGTCCAGACTGCACACGCCCACGTTGGGGTACATCCCGGCGGGGGTGGTGTTGAACACCACCTGTGCGCCGCTGTGCACGGCTTCGGCGTAGCTCAGCTCCCCCTTTTCCGGGTCGGGGGTGCGGCTGACCGTCAGCACTTTGGCAGCGCCTTTGTCCAGCGCCACCGCGCGGGTAGTGTTGTGGGTGCCGCCGGTGCCCAAGATGAGCACGGTCTTGCCCGCAAGCTCTACGCCGTGGGCTTCGCACAGGTGGGCAAAGCCCAGATAATCGGTGTTGTAGCCGTAGAGCAGGCCGTTTTTAT
>OHBV01000421.1_pt1 | contig 21926 bp, 10 predicted proteins | sample 1577451 | NCBI WGS metagenome assembly OHBV01 (sample SAMEA3879605, study PRJEB24766) | human gut metagenome | biome: human-associated habitat; feature: feces | place: USA | collected 1985/1987 | reverse complement strand
CCACGTTTGCCACAACGCCCAGGTCATGGGTGATGTAGATAACGGACATGCCCAGTTCCTTCTGCAGGTCGCGGATCAGCTGCAGGATCTGTGCCTGAATGGTCACGTCCAGCGCAGTGGTGGGCTCGTCGCAGATCAGGATCTGCGGGCGGCAGGCCGCTGCAATGGCAATGACGACACGCTGACGCATACCGCCGGAGAACTCGTGGGGGTACTGCTCGTACCGACGCTCGGGGTCGGGGATACCCACCTTGCCCAGCATCTCGATGGCAGCCTTTTTGGCTTCCTCGCCCTTCAGACCCTGGTGATGCTCAATGCTCTCCTGGATCTGCTTGCCGATCTTCTTCAGCGGGTTCAGGCTGGTCATGGGGTCCTGCATGACCATGGCGATCTTTTTGCCGCGGACACCCAGCCAATCCTTCTCGGTGAACTTGGTCATATCGCGGCCTTCAAACATGATGGAGCCGCCGGTGATCTTACCGTTGGCATCCAGCATACCCACAAAGTTCTTGGTGAATACGGACTTGCCCGAGCCGGACTCGCCCACGATGGCAAGGGTCTCGCCTTCGTACAGGTCCAGCGAGCACTTGCGGATGGCGTTCAGCTTGCGGCCGCGCAGGCTGAAAGTGATCTCCACGTCTTTGGCAGAGATAATCGGTTGTCTATCCATTTACGTCTCTCTCTCCAATCTATCAAACGTGGTTGCGCGGATCAGCCGCATCCGACAAAGCGTTGCCCATGATATAGAAGGAAATGGAAATGATGGACACGATGGATGCAGGGAAAACCAGCAGGTACGGATAATCCAGGAAGAAGCCGCGCACCTTGCTCAGGATCAGGCCCAGAGAAGGCGTGTCGATGCCCAGGCCCAGGCCCAGGTAGGACAGCGTGGATTCCAGATTGATGGTGCCCGGGATGGACAGTGCCATACGCAGGATGATAACAGAGACCAGATACGGCAGGATGTTCTTGGTCAGCACGCGCCACAGCGGGGTGCCCAGGCAGCGGGACGCGAGGTTATACTCGCGGTCACGGAACATGAACACCATGTTGCGGACACGGCGTGCCATAGAAAGCCAGTTGATGGCGATCATGGAGATGGCCATGATCCAGAAGCTCTGGCCCACCATCAGGGCGATCAGGGTCATATAAATGATATAGGGCACGTTGTCGATCAGGTTGTACAGCTCCGTGAAGAAGCGATCCAGGCTGCGCACATAGCCCCAGATCAGGCCGAAGATCACGCCCACGATGCTCTCGCCCACGGCGACCACCAGAGCCAGACGGATGGAAACCTGGGTGGCATACCACACCTGGCACCAGTAGTCACGGCCCAGGTTGTCGGTACCGAACCAGTACTCACTGTTGGGCCTGATGAAAGCCTTGCTGGAATCAGAGATCAGGCTGGTGTAGTGATACTTGCCGATGCTCAGCGCGACGAAGGAGAACACCGTCAGCGCCAGGAACAGGATCAGGCAGAAGACAGCAACCTTCTGCTTGAGGAAGTTCTGGATGACAGAACCCCAGTAGGAATAGTTGGAGTAGCCGATGCGCTCAGCTTCTTCCGGGGAATAATCCACAAAGTAGAACAGTTCTTCGGGCTTCTTGCCCTCAAAATCCGATGCCTTAGCCATCAGCGAGCCTCCTCCTTTCCGGTCAGAGTAATACGGGGGTCAACCACCATCATCAGCACATCGCCCAGGAACACGCCCACGATGCCCAGCACAGCGTAGAGAATGACCAGCGTCTGCACAACGTTCAGGTCATAGCGCTGGATGGCATCCGTCAGCAGGGGGCCCATGCCGGGAACGGAGAAGAACCGTTCCATCAGCAGGGAGCCGCCCACCGTCAGCAGGATGGACTGGGGGATATACTGCACCATGGGAACCATGGCGTTGCGCAGAACATGCTTAAACATGATCTCGCTGGAGCTCAGGCCCTTGACACGGGCCAGCTTGATATAGTCGCGGGTCAGCTCATCCACCATGTAGCGGCGGGTCCACAGGGCATAGCCTGCAATGGATGCCAGCGAAAGGCAGGTGATGGGCAGCACGCTGGAAGCACTCACATTGCGGGTGGAATACAGCGTGGGGAATCCCAGGTACTTGGAACCAAAGACCAGCACCAGAGAATACGACACCAGCGACGGGACCGCGTTGACGAACACGGTGTAGGCCGTGCCGATCCAGTCGAATACCTTGTCCTTGAATGCCGCCTGCAGGATGCCCATCAGCACACCGACCACCAGAGAGATGCCGGAGGCGATGAGGCCCAGACGCATGGAGACACCAAACTTTTTACCAATGACCTTGACCACCGTGGCACCGTTCTGGATGCGGCGGGAAGTGCCGAAATCCAGATGCAGCAGGTTGTTATAGAACTTGACCAGCTGGGTGGGGATGGGATCGGTCAGGCCAGCTGCTTCCAGAGCGGCGGTCTTCTGCTGATCGGTAAACTTCATGAGCTGTTCCTCAGTGAAGTAGTAGTCCGTCGGCAGGCAGCGCATCATCAGGAAAACTGCTGTTGCGATCAGAAAGATTGTGACAAGCGACTGGAGCAGCCGCTTAACCGTGTATTTTAACATGTTATCGAACCCTTAACTTTTATTTCTACCCTTTCGGGCGGGGAAACGGGGAACTTAAGCCTTGGTAGCTGCGTCGAATGCAGCGGCGAACTCCTCGTACTGCTCGGTGGTGTAAGCCTCTTCGCTGGTCTCCCAGTTCACAGCCTTGTAGTTGCAGGGACCATACATAGCGTTGATCTTGCTGTACTCGTTGGCGTGGGTCAGAGTCCAGGAAACATCGAAGTAGCAGGGGCAGGCCAGAACGTTGTTCAGCATGCTGGCCTCAGCCTTTGCGAAGGCAGCGTAGCGGGCATCGGTATCATCAACGATGGCCTTTGCGGTGTTGACCAGATCGGTGAACTCCTCGTAGCAGGCCACCAGATCCTTCTGCCAGTCAGCGGGGCCGGCCTCGACGATCTTGGCGATGTTGGAGTAGTACCAGCTGTAGTAAGCGTTGTCGTCGTGCAGGATCTCCTGACCAACGAAGTTGACGGGATCGCCGTAGTCAGCGCCCCAGCCGTTGATGACGAAGCTCTGCAGCTGAGGATTACGGACTTCCTGGGTGATGGAAGAAACGTAGGTCTTGATGTCCAGCACAATGAAGTCATCGCCGAAGCTGTCGGTGAAGCACTGCTTCAGCACGGTTGTATTGTCCAGAGCGGAGGTGGAACCGGCGATGATGTAGTAAGCAGCGTGGACGGGGAAGGTGACACCGATGGCGCTCAGCTCGTCCATGGCCTGCTTCTTCAGGTCAGCAATGTCGCCGTTGTTGGAACGCAGGCGGATCATGGTCTTGCCGTCGTAAGCCTGACCGTCGAAGCCCATCTCCTTGGCGACCAGAGTGGTGTACTCCTCACCCTTGGTGTTGTAGCAGACGCCGGGCATGGTGTAGTAGTCGTTCTCGCACTTCAGGGGGTTGATCTTGTTGGTGCGGGCGTAGTAGTTGGTGAAGTTGATGCCCTTGTAGAAGCACTGACGGAACGCGCGGTTTGCAACAGCCTTGTTCCAGTTCTCGTCCAGATTGCCGTTCTCATCCTTGCGCTGGAAGTTCAGGTGCATCTGGAAGCTGAACTTGGTGGGGCGCTTCTCGCACAGGAACTTGTTGTGCTTGTTGTTGGGGTCGGAGGTGATGGTGGTCAGGTTGGACTCGGTCAGGTCGATGTTATCGACCTCGCCGTTCTCGTACAGCTGCAGGCCCATGGACAGGTCGGGGATCATGGTGATGGTGTGATGCTCGAAACGGGTGCAGTCGTTTGCAGCGTAGTAGTTGGGGTTGGGGATGAAGCTCTTGGTGTTCTGCTGGATGTACTCCTCGATGAGGTACGGACCATTGTACCACATGGTGGAGTAATCGCAGGAGCGGAAGCCATCGATGCCCAGCTCCTTGATGAGGTCCTCAGAGGCGGGGTAGAAGCTGTTGTAGGCAGCGACGGTGTCGAAGTAGGGGCAGGGGCTCTTGCAGGTGAAGACCAGAGTGTAGTCGTCCGGTGCCTCGACGCCGACACCGGCAGCCAGCATATCCTCGTAGGTCATATCGGCAGCAGCGTCGCCCTTGTCCTTGGTCAGGTCGTAGTACTCAGCAGCGCCCACGACGGTCTCAGAGGGCATGGAGGTGTTGAAGGCCTCGTTCTTGAGAGCGTTCAGGACCCACTCAAGACCCACGAGGAAGTCCTTGGAGGTCAGGTGAGACTTGACCTCGCCGTTGACGTCGCACCAATCGACATCGTCGCGCAGGTGGAAGGTCCAGACGGTGGAGTCCTCGTTGTGCTCCCAGCTGGATGCGATGGCGGGGGCTGCCTTGCCGTAGCAGTCGAAGCTCAGCAGGCCGTCCCAGCAGTTGGTGATGACGTTCAGGTCGGAAGCGGACTGGCTGTACAGGAAGTTCCAGGTCTCCAGCTCACGTTTAGAGGTCTCGAAGGAGACGTAATCGGTGATGGCGTCGGCTGCGGGTGCAGCTGCGCCGGAGGCAGCACCGGAGGTGCTGGCAGCAGTGCTGCTGGAAGAACCACCGCAAGCGGCCAGGATGCTTGCAGCGCCCACGACGCCGGAAGCCTTGAGGAAGCTGCGGCGGCTGATGGAATGAGACTCAAAATTTGCGTTCATTGTGTTTTCCTCCCAATTATTCTTTCGTGTCTCGGCTCTATGGCGCAGGGTACCTTGCCCTGCCGATTTCCCACTCTTTTACGAGATTATCTGCCCTCCCTGTATTGCCAGAGAATACAAAAGAGCGCAGAAACAGACCCCTCTGTCTGCGCCTGTGCTCCTCCCGTAAAATCCTTAACACGACATATATTGTACCATCGAAATAAATAGTTGTCAATGGAATGGAAATCGCTTTTTCTTCCAAAAGAAAGCCGTACTCTGCATGGAGATGAAATAAATTTACTTTACTGTGATGAAGGGTGACGAAAATAAGATAAACAGGCCCAAAAACAAAAGAACGGGAGCTGTTCTTAATCCAAGAACAGCTCCCGTGTGTGGGATACGGGCCGGAAGCAGGAACTCCCGGCGGAAAAGTTAAGAAAAAGTTAAGATTTTGCGGCGTCGAAAGCCTTGGCAAATTCCTCGTATTGAGCGGTGGTGTAGGCGTCCTCGCTGGTCTCCCAGTTGACGTACTTGAAGTTGCAGGGGCCGAACATGGCGTTGATCTTGGTGTACTCGTTGACGTGGGTCAGGCACCAGCGGACATCGTAGTAGCAGGGGACAGCCAGCGAGTTGTTGATCATGTAGGCCTCGGCCTTTGCGAAGGCCTCATAGCGGGCGTCGGTGTCGTCCACGATGGCGTTGGCCGCGCTGACCAGGTCGGTGAACTGCTCGAACTCGTCTACCAGCTCCTGCTGGTAATCGGCGGGATCCTCCGCCACCAGCTGAATGTTGGAGTAGTTGACGGCGTAGTAGGCGTTGGAGTCGTGCAGGATCTCCTGCCCCACAAAGTTGACGGGGTCGCCGAAGTCTGCGCCCCAGCCGTTGATGACGAAGCCGTGGAGCTTGGGGATGCGGACTTCCTTTGCAAGGCTGGAAACGTAGGTGCCGAGGTCCAGCTGGATGAAGTCGTCGCCGAAGCTGTCGATGAAGCACTGCTTCAGAACAGTGGCGTTGTCCTGAGCCACGGTGTTGCCGGCCACGAAGAAGAAGGGCGCCTTGACCGGGAAGGTGACACCGATGGCGGTCAGCTCATCCATGGCCTGCTTCTTGAGGGCGGCGATGGAGTCGGCGGTGGACTTGCGCAGATGGACCATGGTCTTGCCGTCATACTTCTCGCCGTCGATGCCCAGCTCCTTGGCCACCAGATCAACATAATCGGTGCCTTTGGAGTTGTAGCAGACGCCCTTCATGGTGTAGTAGTTGTTCTCACACTTGAGGGGGTTGATCTTGTTGAAGCGTGCGTAGTAGGGAATGAGGTTCAGGCCCTCCTGGAAGCAGCGGCGGAATGCCCGGTTGGCCACGGCCTTGTTCCAGTTCTCGTTGGGGGTGCCGTCGGTGTTGAGGCAGTAGAAGTTGAAATGGAAGTCGTAGGCGTACTTGGTGGGGCGCTTCTCACAGAGCTGGTCGTTGTAGGCGTTGGAGGTGTCGGAGGTGATGGTGGTCAGGGTGCTCTCGCTCAGCTCCAGCTCGTCCAGCTCACGGTTCTGATACAGCTGGTAGCCGACGGTCAAATCGGTGATCATGCTCAGGGACACGCGCTCGAAGCGGCTGCACTCGTCAGCTGCATAATAGTGGGGGTTCGGGATGAACCGCTTGGAGTTGTCGGAGACGAATTCCTCGATGAGGTAGGGGCCGCAGCACCACTGCTGGGTGTAGTCCACGCCGCGGAAGCCCTCGACGCCCAGCTTTTCCACCAGAGCCGGGGGTGCCGGATAGCAGCAGACGTAGGAAGCCACGGTGTCGAAGTAGGGGCAGGGGTTCAGGCAGGTAAAGACGACGGTGTAGTCGTCCGGTGCGTCGATGCCGACGCCGGCGGCCAGCATATCGTCGTAGGTCAGGGCCGCGGCGGCTGCGTCGTCCATCGCATAGGTCTTGTCGTAGTAACCGGCTGCGCCCACGACGGTGGTGGAGGGCATGGAGGTGTTGGCGGCCTGATTCTTCTTTGCATTCAGCACCCACTCGAAGCCCACGAGGAAGTCTTTGCTGGTCAGGTGGTCCTGCACCTCGCCGTTCATGTCCACCCAGTCCACATCGTCACGGAGGTGGAAGGTCCAGACAGTGGAGTCCTCGTTGTGCTCCCAGCTCTTGGCCAGAGCCGGCACCGGCTTGCCGTAGTTGTCGAAGCTGATAAGACCGTCGATGATGTTGGTCGTCACGTTGAAGTCGATGGCCTGCTGGCTGTAGAGGATATTCCAGCTCTCGATCTCACGGCCGGAAGTCTCGTAAGTAAACAGCTCGCTCAGGCCCTTGCCGGAAGCAGCTGCACCGGAAGAAGCCGACGAAGCACTGGCTGCGGTGCCGGAAGAAGAGCCGCCGCAGCCAGCCAGCAGACCGGCTGCGCCAACAGCGCCGGCACCCTTGAGGAAGCTGCGGCGGGTGATGGTGTAAGACTCAAAATCGTGGTACATATTCTTTCCCTCCTGTAATGACTGGTACGGCTCTGCGTTCCCCAAATCCCTATCCTGTCCATACTGCTTTACCTTCCCACAAGGTCCGGGAGCCGTCTTCATAACCATTGTATACCGTCTGAACGGTCTTTTTGCTCACATACTGCGTTGCTCTCCCTTGCAATCCGTCAGGATCGCTGCGGAAAATCGCCTTGTCTGTGGGCAAAAATCCTCGCCTATCCGGCGCACTCTGGCCATGAACCCGGCTTCAAAAGGGTACAAAAAGGGCGCAGAGACAGATTTTATTGATCTGTTTCTGCGCCCTTGCAGAACCCGTATCGATTGCAAATATTCTATCATCCCACAGGCGGGAAGTCAAGAAAAACAACTCGGACACGGATTGAATCTTATTGATTCAGCTAACACATAAAAGTGAAAAGATTTCATGTGACGGCTGAAATGGAATGACTTTTGTGTCTACTTAGCCCTGAATCGCAGCGTTGAAAGCCTTGGCAAACTGCTCGTACTGGACGGTGGTGTAGGCTTCCTCGGAAGTCTCCCAGTTGACAGCCTTGTAGTTGCAGCCGCCGTACATGGCGTAGATCTTGCTGTACTCGTTGGCGTGGGTCAGGGACCATGTGATGTCGTAGTAGGCGGGGCTGACCAGCACGTTCTCCAGCAGATAGGCCTCAGCCTTGGCGAAGGCCTCGTAGCGGGCGTCGGTGTCGTTGACGATGGCGTTGGCGGCATTGACCAGATCGGTGTACTGCTCGAAAGCATCCATCAGGTCCTTCTGGTAGTCGGCAGGAGCCTCAGCCACCCGGGCGATGTTGGAGTAGTAGTGTGAGTAGAAAGCATTGTCGTCGTGGAGGGTCTCCTGACCGAGGAAGTTGACGGGGTCGCCGAAGTCGGCGCTCCAGCCGTTGATGACAAAGCTCTGGAGCTGAGGAGTGCGGACCTCCTGAGTCAGGCTGGAAACATAGGTCTGGATATCCAGCTTGATGAAGTCGTCGCCGAAGCTGTCGGAGAAGCACTGCTTGAGGATGGTGGCGTTGTCCAGTGCAGAGGTGCTGCTGGCGATGATGAAGTAGGTGGCCTTGACGGGGAAGGTGACGCCGATGGCGCTCAGCTCCTCCATGGCCTGCTTCTTCAGGGCGGAGATGTCGCCGCCGTTGGCACGCAGGCGGATCATGGTCTCGCCGTCGTACTTCTCAGCGTCGAAGCCCATCTCCTTGGCCACCAGAGTGGTGTACTCAACGCCCTGCGTGTTGTAGCACAGGCCTTTCATGGTGTAGTAGTCGTTCTCGCACTTCAGGGGGTTGATCTTGTTGTAGCGGGAGAACCATGCCTTCAGGTTCAGGCCGCGGTAGAAGCACTGACGGAAAGCGGTGTTGGCGATGGCCTTGTTCCAGTTCACATCGGGGGTGCCGTCGGCGTTGTTCTTCTGGTAGTTGAAGTGCATGGCGTAGGCAGTGGGGCGGGCGCGCTTCTCACAGAGCTGGCTGTTGTACTCGTTGTTGGGATCGGAGGTGATGGTGGTGATGGTGCTCTCGTTCAGGTCCATCTCGTCCAGCTCGCGGTTCTGGTAGAGCTGGAATGCGATAGCCTGATCGGAGATCATGGTCACGGTCATACGCTCGAAGCGGCTGACGTTGGCAGCATTGTAGTAGTGGGGGTTGGGGATATAGCTCTTGGTGTTGCCCTGGATATACTCCTCGACGATATAGGGGCCGCAGTACCACATGTTGGTGTTATCGCAGCCACGGAAGGTCTCGATGCCCAGCTCGTCGATCAGCGCCTGAGAGGCGGGGTAGAAGCTGGTGTAGGAGGCCACGGTATCAAAGTAGGGGCAGGGGTCCTTGCAGGTGAACACCAGAGTGTAGTCGTCGGGAGCCTCGATGCCCACGCCTGCGTCCAGCATATCCTGATAGTGCAGGTCGGCGGCGGCAGCACCCATATCCTTGGTCTTCTCGTAGTACTCCTCAGCGCCCACGATGTACAGGGTGGGCATGGAGGTGTTGTTGGCCTCGTTCTTGGAGGCGTTCAGCACCCACTCCAGACCGACCAGAAAATCGGTGGCGGTGATGTGCTCCTTCACCTCGCCGTTGCAGTCCACCCAGTCCACATCGTCGCGCAGGTGGAAGGTCCAGACGGTGGAGTCCTCGTTGGCCTCCCAGCTGGTGGCGATGGCGGGTACCAGCTTGCCGTAGCAGTCGAAGCTCATCAGGCCGTCCCACAGGTTGGTGACGACGTTGGCATCGCTGAGGGTCTGGCTGTACAGCAGGTTCCAGCTCTCGATCTCACGGTTGGCAGACTCCCAGGAGATGTACTCCTTGAGGGGGGTGGCACCGGTGGAGTTGGGGGCCTGTGCGCCGGAAGCAGCCGTGCTGCCGGCGTTGTTGGACTTGCTGCCGCCGCAGGCGGACAGCAGGCCGGCGGCACCCACGACGCCTGCGCCCTTCAGGAAGCTGCGGCGGGTGATGTTGCGGGACTCAAAATCGATGTTCATTGAGATACGCTCCTCCGAGATATTATTTTCCTTTTTCCTATCCTAAATGCAAAAAACGGCGCGCTCCGGGTGCCAAAAACGCACAAAGCGCCCGGGACTGCACCTTTCGTATTCTAACATTCTGGGCAAAAGAAGTCAATGACATACAGCGCTGAAATAGAAACAAAATGGTAACGGATGCTTTTTTCTGAAAAATTGCGGCAAAAAACGGTAAAGAATGGAAAGAAGTCGTACCTTTACAAGATGATGGATGGATACAACGAAAGTCGGAAAACGCAAAGCGGCTATCTTTTTTCATAAAATCATGCTACAATACTACTGAATGAACCCTATATTAAGGAGTACACGGATGAAAAAGCTGGTTTCGATGTATCAAAAATATATGTTCCGCCCCATTCTGTATAAATCCGTCACCCGGGTGTCGGTGGTGGCCGTGCTGATGCTGCTGTGGGACCGCTACGTCAGCGACGGCACGTTTACCATGTGGCAGGCCCCGGCCCTGCTGCTGGGCGTCGTGCTGCTGATGTGGGCATGGGTGAACTACCTGCGTCTGGACGGTGTGACCATCCATCATCTGGGCGAAGAGTTTAAGAATATGGGCAAAAAGAAGAAGCTCCACTCCACCAAGTCCATCGTGGACTTTGCCGATGAGCGCATCGTCTCCTTCGAGGAGCTGAAACCGGAAGAGCGCACCTATTGCAGCATGCTCTCGAATCTCATCCTGGGCGGGGCGCTGCTCATCATCGGCCTCATCGCAGGCGCAGTGTGAGGGCAGCGGACATGGCAGAAAAAAGCGAAAAACAGCTGGTGGTGGGCATCCTTGCCCATGTGGACTCCGGCAAGACCACCCTCTCCGAGGCGATGCTCTACCGCGCGGGCAGCATCCGCAAGCTGGGCCGGGTGGATAACAAAGATGCCTTCCTCGACACCGACAGGCTGGAAAAGGCGCGTGGGATCACCATCTTTTCCAAGCAGGCCCTGCTGAAAACGGGAAGTACGAATATCACCCTGCTGGACACCCCCGGCCATGTGGACTTTTCCACCGAGACGGAGCGCACCTTGCAGGTGCTCGACTACGCAGTGCTGGTCATCAGCGGCACCGACGGCGTCCAGAGCCATACCGAGACGCTCTGGCGTCTGCTGCGGCGGTATCATATCCCGACCTTCGTGTTCATCAATAAAATGGACCTGCCCGGCCCGGGCAAAGAGGCGCTGCTGAGCCAGCTTTCCCACCGTCTGGGCGACGGATTCGTGGATTTCGGCGCAGAGCAGGCCGAACGGGACGAGGCACTGGCCCTCTGCGACGAGCGCCTGATGGAAAAGATGCTGGACGCGGGCAGCCTGACGGCGGAGGACATCATCCCGGCCGTCGCCCGGCGGCACGTCTTTCCCTGCTGGTTTGGCGTGGCCCTGCAGAGGGAGAATGCCGGCGGCTTACAGGGTGTGGACGAGCTGCTGGCCGGCCTCGACGAATACACCCGCGCCGCCCCGGCGCTGGAAGCTTTCGGTGCGCGGGTGTTCAAAGTCTCGCAGGATGAGCGGGGAGAGCGGCTGACCTGGCTGCGCGTCACCGGCGGTGAGCTGAAAGTCAAAGCCCAGCTCACCGGCGAAGCGGACGGCGAGCCCTGGGCCGAAAAGGCCAACCAGCTGCGGCTTTACTCCGGCGCAAAATATACGCTGGCAGAGGCCATCGGCCCGGGGCAGGTCTGCGCCGTCACCGGACTGACAAAGGCGAAGCCCGGCACCGGCCTCGGGGCCGAGCGGGACAGTGACCTCCCGGTGCTGGAACCTGTCCTGAGCTATCGGGTATGTCTGCCCGAGGGCGCGGACGTTCATGCCGCATTGGGCAAGCTCCACCGTCTGGAAGAGGAAGAACCTCAGCTCCACGTCGTTTGGAACGAGACGCTGGGCGAGATACACGTCCAGCTCATGGGCGAGATACAGCTCGAGGTGCTCAAGAGCCTGCTGGCCGAGCGGTACGGGCTGGACGTGGAGTTCGACTCCGGCGGCATATTATATAAGGAAACCATCACCGAGGCCATCGAGGGGGTGGGCCATTATGAGCCTCTGCGCCACTATGCCGAGGTGCATCTGAAGCTCGAGCCGCTGCCCCGGGGCAGCGGGATGCAGTTTGCCGCCGACTGCCGGGAGGAAGAGCTGGACAAAAACTGGCAGCGCCTCGTGCTGACCCATCTGGAAGAAAAGCAGCACCTCGGCGTCCTCATTGGCGCGCCGCTGACGGATATGAAGATCACCCTCATCGCGGGCCGCGCCCATCTCAAGCACACCGAGGGCGGCGACTTCCGGCAGGCCACCTACCGCGCCGTGCGGCAGGGCCTTATGATGGCAAACCAAATCAAAAAGACCCAGCTCCTCGAGCCGTGGTATTCCTTCCGGCTGGAAGTGCCTGCGGAGAACATTGGCCGCGCCATGAGCGACGTCCAGCGGATGGAGGGCAGCTTTGACCCGCCCGAGACGGCACCGGACGGCCAGACCGCCGCCCTCACCGGTTTTGCACCGGTGGCTGCCATGCGCAGCTACCCCATGGAGGTGGTCAGCTACACCCGGGGCAGGGGACACCTGAACCTGACGTTGGACGGCTACCGCCCCTGCCACAACGCGGCGGAGGTCATCGAGGCAGTGGGCTATGAGCCGGAGCACGATCTGGACAACCCCGCCGACTCGGTGTTCTGCTCCCATGGCGCGGGCTTTGTGGTGCCGTGGGAGCAGGTGCGCAGCCATATGCACGTGGACAGCGGCTGGGGCCGCACCGCCCCGGCAGCAGAAGAGACCGCGGCCCGTCCCCGCCGGATGGCGGCTTACCGCGCCACGCTGGAAGAGGACGCCGAACTGCTGAAAATTTTTGAGCGCACCTACGGCCCCATCAAACGGGATCCGCTGGCGGCGTTCCGCCCGGTGCAGAAGCGGGAACGGCCCGATTTCGCCGCCGAGCGGTGGGAGATCGCCCCCGAATACCTGCTGGTGGACGGCTACAACATCATCTTTGCGTGGGACGAGCTGAACGCCCTCTCCAAGGAGAGCCTCGACGCCGCCCGCCACCGGCTGATGGACATTCTCTGCAACTATCAGGGCTTCAAAAAGTGCGTCCTCATCCTCGTGTTCGATGCCTACCGTGTGCCGGGCAGTCCCGGCAGCATCGAGCAGTACCACAACATCCACGTCGTCTACACCAAAGAGGCCGAGACGGCGGATATGTTCATCGAGCGCGTCACCCACGAGATTGGCAAAAACCGCCGGGTCCGGGTGGCAACCTCCGACGGCATGGAACAGGTCATCATTCTGGGCCACGGCGCTCTCCGCGTCTCGGCCCGGATGTTCCACGAAGAGGTGCAGGACGTGGAAAAAGAGATAAGGCGCTGCATTCAGGGGGAGGCGTGAGCATGGCACCCGAAATTACGGCTGAATTTGTCTGGTCACATATTCCAGAACGCCCGAGGGAGAGCAACAAGGGCAGCTTCGGCGCGGTGCTGGCTGTGGCGGGAAGCGCCTGCTACCGCGGTGCGGCGTCGCTGACCGCCGAGGGCGCTCTGCGCACCGGCGCGGGCATCGTCACGCTGGCCAGTGTTGAACCGGTGCTGGCGGCGGTGTCGGCACGCCTGCCGGAATGCTGTCTCTGCCCCTGTGAGCCGGGGGCAGAAGGGGGCATCTCCCCCCAGAGCATCCCCCGCATCCTCCGGCAGAAGGCCACCGTCCTGCTCATCGGGCCGGGACTGGGTTATCTTGCCCAGAGCACGGCCCGCGCCGCCGAGACGCGGACGCTGGTGAAGAAGCTGCTCACCGGATTTTCGGGCAGTGCGGTGCTGGACGCCGATGGCCTCAACGCCGCCGCCAGCCTCATGAACGCGGGTGAGGAACTTCCGCGCCCGGCCAAAGAGCTGATTCTGACGCCCCACCCGGGGGAGATGTCCCGGCTGACGGGGCTTTCGGTGGAGGCCGTTCAGGCCGACCGGGAGGGTGTCGCCCGGCGGTATGCCGCTCAGTGGAATGCGGTGGTGGTGCTGAAAGGGGCGCGGACCGTGGTCGCCGCCCCGGATGGCCGCGTCTGCGTCAACCCCACCGGCAATCCCGGGCTTGCCCGGGGCGGGAGCGGCGATGTGCTGGCCGGTATGATGTCGGCCCTGCTGGCCTGCGGTCTGTCCGCCTGCGAAGCCGCCGCCTGTGCGGTCTGGCTCCACGGTACCGCCGCTGACCGTGCCGCCCTTCAAAATGGCGAGTACGGGATGCTCCCGCAGGATATTTTCGCCCAGCTGGGGCAGATATTTGCGGAAAATGACCGTTGAAATGTGAAAAACAAAATGCAGAATCCATAAAATTTTGCGCTGATTTCCGTCGATAGACACAAAAGAGGTGTTGAATATGGTTGAAAAGTTGGAAAAAATCATTTCGCAGAGCCAGAACATCGTCTTCTTCGGCGGTGCGGGCGTGTCCACCGAGAGCGGCATCCCGGACTTCCGCAGTGTGGACGGCCTCTACCACCAGAAATACGATTACCCGCCCGAGACGATCTTGAGCCACACCTTCTGGGAAGAGCGCCCCGAGGAGTTCTACCGCTTCTACCGCGATAAGCTCATCGTCAAGGGAGCAAAGCCCAACGCGGCGCATCTGCGTCTGGCAAAGCTCGAGCGGGAGGGCAGGCTGAAAGCCGTCATCACCCAGAACATCGACGGCCTCCATCAGGCGGCAGGCTCCAAGACGGTGTACGAGCTCCACGGCAGCACCCTGCGCAACTACTGCGTCAAGTGCGGCGCGTTCTACGATGTGGACTTCATCGCCAACAGCACCGGTGTGCCGCGCTGCCCCAGATGCGGCGGTATCATCAAGCCGGACGTCGTCCTCTACGAAGAGGGGCTGGATGAGCAGGTATTGTCCGGCGCAGTCTCGGCCATCCGCCGCGCTGATACCCTTATCATCGGCGGTACCAGCCTTGTGGTCTACCCGGCGGCGGGACTCATCCGGTACTTCCGGGGCGACCACCTCGTGGTCATCAATATGCAGCCTACGAATGCGGACGCCGAGGCCGATCTGTGCATTGCAAAGCCCATCGGACAGGTGCTCAGCGAGGATGTTGTGCTGGACGACTGAATCATAAAAAATAAGAGGCCGCTGCAAGCAACCTCTCCGTCACGGCTTTGCCGTGCCACCTCCCCTATCGAGGGGAGGCTTTGGCATGGCGGAAAGCCCCATCTCTTCGCCAGAGGCTCCCCTACTAGGGGAGCTGTCGAGCGATAGCGAGACTGAGAGGTTGTACCTTGCAGCAGCCTTTTTATTTTACACTACTATAAAATCAATCAGTCGATGGTCGTCTTCGTCCGTCCAACACCCAGCACGGCGGTGGAGATCTTCTTCCAGCTGTTGCAGCCGCAGACGCCGTCGGCGCGCAGGCTGGTGCGCCGCTGGAAGCCCCTGAGGGCTTCTTCCGTCCGGCTGCCGAAAATGCCGTCGATGCGGTTCCCGGTCTGGTAGCCCAACGTCGAGAGGGCGTCTTGGAGGATCATGACGTAGCAGCCCCGGCTGCCCCGGCGGAGGGTGGGGTAGCCTGCCGTGGTGCCTCTGCAGGCAGGCGTGCCGTAGCGCCGGTCGAAGTGGACCCATGTGGGGGTCTGGCTCAGCGGCTCGACATAGCCCCACGCCCCGGTGGAGCGGGCGGCGTTGTAGATGGCGGTGCGCTGGGTCCGGCTGAAGCTCTGCCCCACATCGAAGGCCACGCCGGCATAGTGCTGGCTGCGGGTGCCGTGGCCTCCCTCCCAGATGCGGCGGAAGGCGTATCCCACCGGGATGCCCCTGCCGTATTTGCGGCGAGTGAGGTTCCACGCTTCCATTGCCGCGATGGTCGTCCAGAGCACCGGGCTGTTCGATTTGCCCCGGAACTCCCGCACGGTCAGAGTCCTGCCGGTGCTGTAGGGCATGGGGTCGTTCTCGCGCAGGCTCGAATAGGTGTAGACTCTGTTCTCGTAGGCGTCATAGACCAGTAAGCGTGCCATCTCTCATCCCTCCTCGGTGCAGCTGTCGCAGGCAGTATGGCTCTGGGCGCGGATTGCGGCCCAGGTGGGCCGGTCCACGACGCCGTTTGTCTCAAGGCCCGCCCGCTGCTGCGTGTCTTTTACAGCGGCGGTGTCCTCCGGGCCGAAGACAGCGTTGTCGGCGACGTAGTCCTCCTCGCAGTAGAGCTGGGAGCGGCCATTGAGCCAGCCCTCGATGAGGCTGACGTCAGGCCCTGCGCTGCCCTCCTTCATGGCCCGGTCCGGGTAGTCCGGCCCCTGCCCGGGATGCCGGTCGGGGTTGGGGGTGAAGGCCGCCAGCTGTAAGCTCAGGGCTTCCACTGCTGTCCACGTCTCGGCGTCTGCCACGCCGGTGGCGGGCAGGCCCAGAAGCTCCTGCGCGCTGGCGGTGGCGTCCGCGGTCTCCTGTGTGTACTGGCTGGAAAGCGCGGGGGACGCTACACTGTCGTAGTAGTAGGCGATGCGCTGCAAAAGCAGGGTGTAGTAGAGCACGGCGCTGCTGTCGGTGCCGACGGTGAGCGGCGTGCCGGGGTAGGGGAGACGCTTGAGGGTGACCACCGGCCCGGACGAGCGGAGAGCCGACGCTTTGCCGTAGAGCGAATCCCATGTCTTCCGGCCCACGATGCCGTCCACCGTCAGCCCGGCGAATCGCTGATAGGCCCGCACGGCGGCCTCGGTGGCCGCGCCGAAACGGCCATCGATGGAGACAGAGGGGATGCTGCTCTGGTAGGCGCTCATGAGGTAGAGGTAGAATTGCAGCTCCCGGACGGCGGTGCCGGTGGAGCCATTGCGCAGCACGCCCGGGTACTCGCCGGGCCGCAGGCTGGGCGAAAGCAGGCGGTTGGCAATGTCGTTGTAGACTTCGTAGAGCTTGTTCCATGTCGTCCGGCCCACGACGCCGTCGCTGGTGAGGCCGAAGTAGGTCTGGAACCGCCGCACGGCCGCTGCGGTAGACGAGCCGAAGATGCCGTCCACGGTGACATTGTTGAGACTGGAATAGACCGTCCGCGCGATCTTCAGCCAGAACTGCACCAGTCGGACATTCTGGCCGCTGCTGCCCTGGCGCAGGGCGGTGCCGGGGTAGGCGTTGGGGGTGCCGTTGTCGGACTGGATGCTGCGGAACTGGTCATACAGCTCGGTCCATGTGGTGCGGCCTACGATGCCGTCCACCGTCAGGCCGTAGAGCCGCTGGAACGCCCGGACAGCCGCCGCTGTGCCGCTGCCGTAGACGCCGTCCACCGTGACAGAGGGAATGCTGCTCTCATACTGAGCCAGCGTACTCAGCCAGAACTGCACCTGCTCTACCTCGCTGCCGGTGGAACCCTGTTTGAGGACGCTGCTGCCGAAGTTCCATGAGCCGTCCGAGAGGGTGCCGCTGAATGTCTCGCCTTCACTGGTCAGCTCGGCGAGGTCCTTCACCGAGACATAGATATAGCTGATCTTATACCAGGTGCTGCGGCCCACCACGCCGTCGGCGGTGAGGTTGAACTGCTTCTGGAACTTTTTGACCGTCTCGGTCATCTTGCGGCCGAAGATGCCGTCCACCGTCAGCAGGCCGAGGAAGGGATAGTCTTTGGTGATGCGGTTGAGCTGCCGCTGCAGGGTGAACACCGCCGCTCCGGTGCTGCCCTGCCGCAGAGGGCTTCCGGGGTAGCTCTGGGGGATGGACTGGATGTTGTTGGTGCGGATGATCTCGATGTTGTTGCCGTAGTAGTATTTGAGGATGCTCAGTGCGCTGCGGCCCTGATTGGCCAGCGTGACCGTCCCCCACTGCTTGAGGCCGGGGCAGGTGACGGATTTGCCGTCGCAATATTCAGCGTAGTAGGGGTTCACGGTTCCGGTCTTGCGGATATAGGTGTTGAAGATGTCGTCCGTCAGCCGCACCATGACGTCGAACACCGTCCGGCCATGGACGTAGTATTGGTCGTAGCTGGTGGAGTTGGTGATGTTGAAACTGTAGCCCTTGCTGGGATACCACTCGGTGTAGATGCGGTTGAGAGCCAGCGAGATCTGGCAGTGGATGTTGGCCCGCAGGGCCTGCTCGGGCCACGGGGAGCAAAATAACCCAACAGGCCAAAGCTGCCTGCCCGGACTGCCGCAAGGTGCGGAGCGAGATGCAGGAACTGGTCCGGGCAGCATCCTCGACGGCCTTTTTGTCAAGGGATAATAATAGAACATAAGCAGTATCAATATATGAAATTTTATTGAAAATCCATCATGGCGGTGGTAAAATAATCCTATAGTTCTGTCATGCTGTATCGATGCCTTTTTGTGGTATTCGGGATCGCAGAACGGCAGCTGCCCAGGAGTTGTGAGGAGAACGATTTGATGAACAAAAGAACATTGCACCGCCTGTTTTCCGTGCTTATGGCACTGGTGATGGCGGTCTCACTGCTGACCGGCTGCGGAACAAAAACCGCCGAAAATGTGAAAAAGCAGGAGGATGCTCAGACCATTCAGGTGTATCTGTGGAGTACCAGCCTGTACGAAACCTATGCGCCCTATATCCAGTCCCAGCTGCCGGATGTAAATATTGAATTCATCGTGGGTAACAACGATTTGGATTTTTACAAGTTTTTGCAGGAGAACGGCGGTCTGCCGGATATCATCACCTGCTGCCGCTTCTCGCTGCACGATGCGGCTCCCTTGAAGGACAGCCTGATGAACCTTGCCTTGACCAACGAGGCGGGCGCTGTGTACAACACCTACCTCAACAGCTTCAAAAACGAGGACGGCAGCGTGAACTGGCTGCCGGTCTGCGCCGATGCCCACGGCTTTGTGGTCAACCGCAGCCTTTTTGAGCAGTACGATATTCCTCTGCCCACCGATTACGAGAGCTTCGTTTCGGCCTGCCAGGCGTTTGAGAAGGTGGGCATCCGCGGCTTTACCGCCGATTATACCTACGACTACACCTGCATGGAAACGCTGCAGGGGCTTTCCGCTGCCGAGCTTACCACGACTGATGGGCGCAAGTGGCGCACTGCTTACAGCGACCCTGCCAGCACCGCACGGGTGGGTCTGGACGACACCGTGTGGCCGGGGGCGTTTGAGCGGATGGCGCAGTTCATTCAGGATACCCACCTTACGACGGACGACCTTGCCCTGACCTACGACGACGTGACCGGGATGTTCCGGGACGGGGAAGTTGCTATGTACTTTGGCAGCTCTGCCGGCGTGAAGATGTTTCAGGATGAGGGCATCGACACCATTTTTATGCCCTTCTTCTGCCAGAACGGCGAAAAGTGGATCATGACCACCCCGTATTTCCAAGTTGCCCTGAACCGAGATCTTGAGCAGGACACCGCGCGCCGCGAAAAAGCCATGAAGGTGCTGAACGTCATGCTCTCGGAGGATGCGCAGAACCGCATCGTTGCCGACGGACAGGACGTGCTGAGCTACAGCCAGAACGTCCCCCTGCGCCTGACCGAGTACATGAAGGACGTGCGCGATGTGGTGGAAGAAAACCACATGTATATCCGCATCGCCTCCAACGATTTCTTTGCCGTCTCCAAGGACGTTGTCTCCAAAATGATCGCGGGCGAGTACACGGCACAGCAGGCTTATCGTGCGTTCAATGCCCAGCTTCTTGCCGAAGAAACGCCTGCCGATGACGAGATCGTGCTGACCTCCGGGAAGAGCTATTCCAATGTCTTCCACGCAAACGGCGGCAGCGCCTCCTTCTCCGTTATGGCGAACACGCTGCGGGGCGTTTATGGCACCGATGTGCTGCTTGCCACCGCAAACAGCTTTACCGGCAGTGTGCTGCAGGCAGATTATAACAAGAAAATGGCCGCTTCCATGATCATGCCCAACGGTCTGATGTCCCGCCAGCGCACCATGACCGGCGCAGAGCTGAAGGAGACCGTCCGCGCCTTTGTGGAGGGCTGCGAGGGAGGGTTTGTGCCCTTCAACCGCGGCTCTCTGCCGGTGGTCAGCGGCATTGCCGTGGAGGTCAAAGAGGCAGGCGGCAGCTATACCCTGACCGGCATCACCCGGAACGGACAGCCGCTCCGGGACGACGACACCGTTACCGTGACCTGTCTGGCAGCGGAAAATCAGATGGAAGCGCTGCTTGCGAGCGAAAGCGGCAGGTCTTTGGACGGAGATACATGGGTAAAAAACAGATGGCGCGATCATCTCTCCGGCGGCGGCGCAGCGCTTGCAGAGCCTGAAAACTACATGACACTGAGGTGAGCGGGATGGAAGACGAAAAGCACGAATCCAAACGAAACTGCCATCCCCGGCAAAAATGGCTTCCTGTTGCTGCCATCCTTCTTCTGGTCTTGCTGATAGCAGGTTTCAGCGTTCAGTACATCTCGTTTGTGTCCCAGACCATCTATCAGGAAAGTACCTCGCATCTGGAAGAGGTGCTGCATAAATCCAATAATATGCTGAAAGAGATGGTGCGCAAGAACCTGACCTATCTGCATCTGTACAACGGCTTTCTGGAAACTACCTCGGATGAAGCAGAGATTCAGGCGTATATCGGGGCGGCACAGCAGGAGGCTGGGTTTGCCCAATTCTACTTTCTTACCTATGACGGCAACTACATGACCGTGACCGGGGAGACCGGCTATCTTGGCCTACAGACCAATCTGGACGAAAGGCTCGCTCACGATGAGGATGTCGTCGTGAACACGGCGCTGCCCGGCAAGCCCCAGATGCTTGCGTTCATCTGTCCCGAAACGCAGGGCAGCTACCGGGGCTTTGCCTACGATGCCATTGCTATCTCTTATTATAATGATGCGGTGCTTCGGTTGCTGGACAGCTCTGCCTTTGAGGGCAATGCCAGCAACTATGTCATCTACTCGGATGGACGGGTGGTCATCGACAATTCTGTAAACCGCAAGGAGACCATTTACAACTTCATTGCGATGCTGCGCGACCATTCCGATCTTTCCGAGGCACAGATCCTGGATCTGTCCAATGCCTTTGCACAGGGCAGCAGCGGAAACATGAAGGTAACGCTGGGCGACACCAGCTATTATCTGGTCTACGAGGGCACAGCAGTCCAGAGCTGGACGATGGTGGGGCTTGTCCCGGTCAGCATCGTCAATGCCAATTTGGATAAGCTGTGGTTCCATACGATACAGATCGTAGCGGGCATCGCCGTAGGTCTTGCGGTGCTGGTCATTCTGCTCATTGTGCGCAGAAGCCATGCCGCACTGCGCCAGAAGAACACCAAGCTCCTGTACCGGGATGAATTGTTCCAGAAGCTCTCGCTGAACGTGGACGACGTTTTCCTGATGTTGGACGCAGAGACCTCCAAGGTGGATTATGTCAGCCCGAACATTGAGCGGCTGCTGGGCATCCCGTGGAGAGAAGTCCGGCAAAATGCTTTCGCTCTGGACAAGCTGGGCGCCCCGGAGCAGGGCAAAAACTTTCTGGATGGGCTTCTCAGCGGGCAGCAGCGGGAATGGGATCTCGAGTTTGAGCATCTGGAAACCAAAGAGCGCCGCTGGTTCCATAACATCGCCATAGGCAGCGAGGTGGAGGGCAGGACCAAATACATCCTTGTCATGTCCGACCGCACCGCCGACAAACAGGTAAATCAGGCGCTTTCGGATGCCGTTGCCGCCGCTGAGACTGCCAACCGCGCCAAGAGCACTTTCCTTTCCAATATGTCCCACGACATCCGCACCCCCATGAACGCCATCATCGGCTTTACCACACTGGCGATCAGCAATATCGACGACAAGGAGCGGGTGAAGGATTATCTGGCCAAGACCCTTGCTTCCAGCAACCATCTGCTCTCGCTCATCAACGATGTGCTGGATATGAGCCGCATCGAAAGCGGAAAGCTCCATCTGGAAGAGGTGGAAGTCAACCTTTCGGATGTGCTGCACGATCTGAAAACCATCGTCAGCGGGCAGATCTACGCAAAACAGCTGGAGCTTTATATGGATGCGATGGATGTGACCGACGAGGATGTCTACTGCGATAAGACCCGGCTGAACCAGATCCTGCTGAACCTGCTGTCCAACGCCATCAAGTTCACCCCGGCGGGCGGCACGGTCTCGGTGCGGGTGCGCCAGCTTGCCGGGCAGGTGCGCGGCTGCGGGCAGTACGAGTTCCGCATCAAGGACAACGGCATCGGCATGAGCCCGGAATTCGCCAAAAAAATCTTTGAGCCGTTTGAGCGGGAGCGCACCTCCACGGTCAGCCGTATCCAAGGCACCGGCCTTGGCATGGCCATCACCAAGAACATCGTGGATATGATGGGCGGCACCATTGAGGTGCAGACAGCGCAGGGCAAGGGCAGCGAGTTTATCATTCGTGTGCCGCTGCGGGTGCAGGCAGAG
>OHBV01000418.1_pt1 | contig 22075 bp, 20 predicted proteins | sample 1577451 | NCBI WGS metagenome assembly OHBV01 (sample SAMEA3879605, study PRJEB24766) | human gut metagenome | biome: human-associated habitat; feature: feces | place: USA | collected 1985/1987 | reverse complement strand
GAGTGTCCGCCGCCCGAAACTTCGATCTCGATATAGAGTTTCTCGGTAATGCCCTCTTTCAGGGAGATGTCGATCCGCCCCTGCTCGATAAAGCGCTTACCCCGTTCGACGGCCTTCGCATCCGAATCCTTCAGCACTTCGAGCTGATACTCCGACCGTCCGACCAAAGCGCCCAAAGCGATCGCGATCGGCAATCCGATCATGCCCGTTCCGGGAATTCCCACTCCCATCGCATTTTTCAGTATGTTGGCACTCAACCGGGCCGAAACCTTTTCCGGTTCCGTCCCCAGTATCTCGCGGGCCTTGGCCACGCACAACGCAACGGCAATGGGTTCCGTGCAGCCGATCGCCGGAACGACCTCTCGTTTTATCAGAGCAATTATCTGCTCCCGTTCGGGTTTTGAAAGCATAAAATCGTCGTTATTTACAATACAAAGACAGCGCACATCGAACGTAATGCCGAATTTTTCGAACTACGCCGAACAGCTGGCCGCCCATACGAAAATTTTCCACGGCAAAGATACGAATAAGCCGAGTGCAAAAGCAAATTTTATTTGCATTTTGCCCAGACGGAGTATCCAAAATGAAGTCAAAGATACGAAAATTCCCCTTTCATTTGTCAGGAAAAAGCGACGATAGCACGGTTCGTCCGAAAAATCCACCCGGTACCGGACCTGCAGTCTGTTCGCTCCTGACAAAACGCAGCGAGGAGCCTCCCGTTTCCGGGAACTCCTCGCCGATACTCTTTCCGAAAATACTACCGGCCAACCGTCTGAGCGAGAATCACACAGTATTGTGCGGGATCGAGCCCCAGCAACTCCAACAGCGCCTCTTCCTTGAAGCTGCCCCGTGTAATGGTCTTCAGACCGTTTCCGGCGGCATAGAGGTTCACGTTCTCCGTATATCCGCCTGCATCGGCCGCGCACCAGAAACGGATGCGGTCCACCGGCTGATTCCGCTCCGCATAAACGCTGTAATCGGCCACATACACCAAATTGAGCGGCGCAGTGTAAGCGAAATCCTGCATCGCGGTAAGCTCCCGACGATCTCCTTCGACGACCCGGTTCAATACATTCGCTTTCGAATCGTAACGATACACACCTTCAGGCAGGAAAGCATAGACCCGAATGGGATAGAGCGCCATAGCCGAAGGCGCGGTAAGATGCCCATCCTCCCGGTTTACCCCGGCAGCAGCCCACAGTACACCCGAAAGTTCCTCCAGAGAGAGCATCTCCGGCGAAAAATCGCGCGACGAACTACGCGCCGCAAGCGCTTCGTTGATAGTCAGTCCCATCTTGGGATCCGGCGTCTTCAATTCGATCCGTTCTCCCATTTCGACGGGCGTACGGACACTCTGCTTCACTCCGGTACCGCAGGCTGTCAATGCAACCAGCGCACACATCATCAAACTGCTTGTTTTCATAATCTTTACGGTTTTTACAAAAATAACCAAAATCCAGAATTTCCGGTATCCTGGCCGGAAAAATTTTCCGATATTCCGGCCTGCCGTTCCTGAAATGAAAGTCTGAGATGGAAAATATTCGGTCGTTTTTTTGGTTTTCAGGAAATAATATCTATCTTTGCACCACGATTCGAAACCCACACGAGTTTCAGTCGATGATGGTGCCATAGCTCAGTTGGTAGAGCAAAGGACTGAAAATCCTTGTGTCCCTGGTTCGATTCCCGGTGGCACCACACAGAAAACCAGTCACTTACAGCCCTGTAGGTGACTGGTTTGTTTTTAGTCGGGCACACAATTTAGACACAAACCCAATCTAATTTCCCATTGCGGGATACCTCTCCTTCTTGCACTATTTTTCGCACTTTTTGGAATGAATCATTTCAATAAAGCTATTTTCCGACAGTGAGAATTGCTCTCCTCTTTTTTTAACGAATTTTCCCTTAATATAATTTGCATAATGTGCCGAACATACTGACTTTTGTCGCAGAGGCTGTGAAGTCGCAGCCCACCAGTTGCAGAACGATATAACCTTCATGTAATTGTTAGTGGGTCTGTTGGCGTCGGCTGACAGACCTTTTTTGTGCGAATATGATGATTTATTCGAAACCATATAGAACGAAAAAACATGAAAGAGAAAATTCTCGTAGCGCTGAAAACCAAGTATTCTAATTTGGGGTTCGGAGCGAAGGCTCTCGACGGAGTAGCCTCCATTTTGGAAAAATCCGTCACCGATGAATCGCAAATTGAAACCGCAGTCAGCGGGGTCGAACCTTTCCTTAAAGTTTTCCAGTCTGACGCTGATCGTGCACGCACCGAGTACAACGCACTGAAAGGACTGTATGACGAACTCAAGGCAAAGAGTGAGGCATCTCCTGCAAATGGGGGCGGGCAGGGCAAAAAAAACGAACCCGACGATGAGGAACCTGCGTGGTTCAAAGCCTACAAGCAGCAACAGGAGGAGCGTTACAACGCCAGCAAAGCGGAGAGCGATACTCTGAAAGCTGAAAAGGCCAAGAACGACCGGGCCAATCTCATCTCCGCAAAGGCAAAAGAACTCGGTATTCCGGAGTGGCGCATGAAAGAGGGATTCGTCATCGCCGACGATGCAGATGAAAAAACGATCGGCGACTACCTCGCAAACGTGCAGAAAAATCTGGTTACCGCAGGGCTGGAAGGGAAAGGTTCGGGATTCCCGATGTCCACGCCCGAAGCGCAGGGCAAAGAACTCGCAAAGGCGTGGGCTGAAACACTTCCGGACAAAGAGTAACCAAAACGTAAAATCATGGCAATCGTATTTGAAAAAACAAAAGTAAAGGGCGGTTTCCCCATATTCTGGCGCGGTGAGTTCGCCGTATTGCCGGGGGACTTCAAACTGAAGGGAACCTATCCCGAAGGGACAAAGATTCCCAAAGGTACGCCGATCAAGCTCGACTTCGACAACATGGAATGTTCCATATGCAAGAGTGCACGTGTTCTGTCGGGCGGCACAACCACTGCTCCACATGTCAAGAAGGGTTCCATGCTCCAAGTAGGAGATGCGGTTAAGGTCGGCGAGTCAAATTCGACCGTAAAAAGCATTGATACCAAAAATGCAGATTACGATGTGATCACGTTCGCAGCGGCCGTAACGGGTGCGACTGAAGGCGTAGATGTCCTCTCGGACGACAATCTGCCTGATGCAGTTGTCGAAACCGACATGGTCTATTCCGCCAATAACGGATTCCAGACCGTATCGGCCGGATATGCAGGTATCATCCTCAAGGATGTAGCCTATCCCGTCCCTGCTGCATGGCTTCAGGGTTACAGCCTGAAGAACAACCCCGAAATCAAGTATGTACGACAGTAAAAGAGGAGGTAAACAATGAACGAAGTATTTTATTCATCCATTTTCGGCGAACTGACTAAACAGGTGCAGATTCGCATCGATGCCGCCTCTGAACTGCGTAAGCGGCTATTCGACCAAAATATTTACGAGCGATTCCTCGACTGGGACACCCCCACCGTCGGACTGAACTTCGAGGAGTTGATCGGCTCGTACAATTTGAGCGTCGCCGCTGCAACGCTCGACTCCAAAGGTAAGGAGCCTATCATGGGAACCGAGGGACTGGAAACGATCAAGCAGAAGGTATTAACCCACCAGATGTCTTATTCGATGCCTATCGAAGAGTATCGTAAGGTGTTGCAGATTCTCGATTCGCGGATGCTGTCCGATTCGGCCAAGACACAGCAGCTCATCAATCTGATGTGGAACAATGTTACGAAGGTCGTGAACTCCGTGCAATCGAAACTGGACATCATCTTCCTCGGAGCATTGTCGAACAAAGGCGTATTCACGTTTGACGCGTCCAATAACCCAGAGGGTGGTGTGCGCGGTACGATCGACTACAAAATGCCGAGCGAGAACATTGCCACCGCGAAAACGTTATGGACGGATGGCAATAAAGATACGGTCGATACGCTGGAGGATATTCAAGCCATCCTCGATGCTGCACAGGACAAAGTTACGTTCGACCGCATTCTGCTCTCGCAGAAACGCCTGTCGTATATCCTCCGCAACAAGAAGATGAAGTTGGCGGTATTCGGTAGTGACAAGTCGTCCACACCGCTGTTGCTGGCGAACCTGAACGAGTTTATGCGTTCGAACGGATTCCCGACATTCGAAGTCATCCGCCGCATGACCCGTATTCAGGATAACGGTAAACTTACGGAGTATTCGCCGTGGAACGACAAGAGCCTCGTGTTCATACCTGCGGGCAAACTGGGCGTCATCAAGAACGCCTATGCCGACAACGAGCTGCGGCAAGAGCCGGGTGTCACCTACTCTAACTACGGACGCATCCGCATTTCACAGTGGGGCAAGGGCGAAACCGACAACTCTAACGGCGTAGAGTTCACGAAAGCACAGTCGCTGTCACTTCCGGTTATCACCGAAATCAACGGCATCTATTCGCTGACCGTAGAATCGTAGTTGTATGAAGAATTTCGAGGCAATATCGGCAAGTCTGTATCCTTACGATGTGGATCCTTTCCTCAAAGAAAAGGCCTGCATTGACGAGGGAATAGACACTCAAGCAGACTATACGGTAACCGATAAAATTAGCGTGGCAAGAGCCACAATCGCCATTCTGCGAAATCTCATTGTTCTTGCGAGTGAGAGCAACGGGGGCTATTCATTGTCGTACACGGACAAACTGGAAAAGCGCATTTTCCATATCGCAAAGGAAAACGGGCTGGACGATATTGCCGAAGAGTTCGATACTCGATCGAAAATTACCGACATTTCCGACCAATGGTAAGATTCCCCTATACGCTCGAAATGTGGTACGAGGAGGACGCCTCGCAAAATCCTGATGGTTCGTGGATCGAAGGTGCGCATGAATGGCGTGTCATCGGACGATGCAATGCCCGTCAGAATGGACGAGCACAGCAAATCAAAGGGCAAAACGGGGATGCCTTCCTCTACTCTTTCGAGGTTACGATGCCTGCAGATACACAGCCAATTCCTATCGGGACGAAAGTACGCATATTCGACAGCCGAGGATTCAACATCTTCGACCGTTCGCTCCGCACTGAGGCCAAACCGAAAGACAAGGACACGGCGTCGTATCCGGTACAGGGATTCTACAAAAGCGGACAACGTTACGAAAACACGAGATTATGGCTGTAAAGTGTACCAACTGGCGTGAGGTGGAACTTGAATTTGCGCGAGCAAAAGAAGAGTACGACCGAAAAGCTGTAGAATGGTTGTCGGCGTTGGGGGAAAGAGTGGTGAAGTACGCCCGCGAACACGGTAGTTATACCGATCACACGGGTAACCTACGCAACTCCATCGGGTATGTTGTGGTACAATACGGAAGAATCATTGCTGAATCTTTCAAGTATAACCGCCGTGTCAGACCGGACGGCAATCCTAAAGGGAACAAAGGTGCCGATGAAGCTCATGCCAAAGGGCTTGAACATGCCCGGTCTGTCGCCCGTGAACTTCCCGCTAACAAAACATATCTCGTATGGGTAGCCGGTATGGAATACGCGAAATATGTCGAGGCTAAAGGTTTCGACGTTCTCGAAGGGTCGGGAAACTGGGTGGAATCTACTGCTGAAAAACTCAAAGCGGAGTTCGCTCGATTCTTAAAATCGAAAAAGCGATGAACCTGACCTCTACGGAAATATTCAAACTCGTCTGGGATCGCATCCGGGATTCGCTGTTAGGGAAGACCGTGCCGATGATGTATGCGGACCACTACCCGAATAATCCTTCGGGAGAATTTATCGTCGTAGGCTCATTGTCAAATGTCGTCGGAGATTCGCAGGTGGCAACCGTAAATGTAAACATTTATGTACCGGACACAACACCGACAATCGGTCGTGAAGAGCAACGCTACCCCGATCGCAACCGTCTGAACGAACTAACTCGTCTCGCTTTCGATTCACTAGGATACTACCCTATCAACGAACGCTGGTTCTTTGATGTGAGCGATGAAACTCTTATTAGTGAGGAGGGGATCTCCTACACATTTTCAAACCTCAAAGTAAAACTTAAAAAATATTAAACATGGGACAAATAATCGGACTGAAAGCCGTTCATGCAGGTAATCCTCTCCCGAAAGGAGTAAAAGACGCTGAGGCTGCCGACTTAATGAAGGCTTTCACCAAAATCAGTCAGCCTTATAATGGTGGTGTTTCCACCAATTTCGCGATACCTTCCAGTAATGATTTTTATCGGGAAGGAGAAGCAGACCCATTTTACTCTGCAATCGACGAAACGACAGGCACAAAAGAAGTTACTTGGAATGTCGTAGATTTTGACGACGACACGATGGAATTTTACTTCGGAACTACAGAACCTGCAAAAGGCGAGATTTACGAAGGAGTAAAAGCATTCGTATTCGATTCCAAAAGTGGAGGCTCCATCGCTTTTGCAAGGTTAAAATATGTAGCGACATTGGGTGGTGGAATCAATAAAACCGACCCGCTCCAAATTCAAGTATCTGCGAAAGTTTTAGCTCCGGAACAAGGTGGTTATTCCTGGTGGCCGATTACAACTCCGGAATATACCAAGAGCGTTTTGTAAATTCTCTATCCCGCTGGAAAGCTGACGACTTGCATCACGTCTCGAGGACGGGGCGGGAGCAAAAACAATAGTTTATAATATGAAAAAAGAAGAAGTCGGCCGCCTTACAGAACAACGTGCACTTGACACACTGACTGAAAAAATTGAATCGTTCGAGATTGAAGGCAATGACAAAGAACAAATAACCCTTTACCTATACCCCCTCCAACTCGGACGACTCGCGATGATAAGTCGCCGACTAATAGACCTTGATCTGATTTTCGACGACGAACAGATGGAGGGTGCTGTTAAACGTATGTGGACCATATGCTCCGAAAAATCAAAAGAGGTGGCCGAAATAATCGCTATCGCCACACTTCGGACGCAACAAGAAATCGAAGATATGCTTAAAGAGCGGACAAAACTTATATACTGGTCCCCTACAATGGATACAACAGCTCTTACAAACATTTTGTCCACCATCGTATTTCAATCCTACTACGCGGATTTTATGAACGCTATTCGCTTGGTAAGAACGCTGCGGGTAATGATTTCCCCAACGACAACAGCGGAGCGGATAGCCACTACGGAGGGCGCAGTATCTGGGGACAAATAGATAATCTTATAAACCGCTATCATTGGACTCTTGAATATATTCTTTGGGGGATTTCATGGGCTAACGTACAGCTTATGATTTCCGACGCTCTAAAAACGGATTGTAAAAGTAAATCAACAACTAATATTCCCAACAATGAACAATCAAAAGTTCCCGATATAATTGACATGAACGATCCTAATGCAATGAACACACTTCTTCTGATGGCAGGAGGCAAACGATAACAAACGAAATAATTTATATGCTTGACAACATCCTAAAATCCGCGTCCGCACTCGGCGCCTGCGAACGACTGGACAAAGTGAAAAATTTTCACTCCCTGACCTCTCTGTTTTTTACGCCACAAGGACTTGAATTTTGCCATAAAAACAATTTCCCTCCGCTGGGAATATTTCAAGCTCACAAAAACGAAGTGAGTGATTGCAACATGTATGTGGATTGCGGATGCATAAGGCTCGACAAGCGAAAATACATTTGCTTAGTCGGCAATACGTCGGCTGAAATAGAAGCCTCGGGAGTAGATTTCGTCCACACTGTCATTCTTATGCATGGAGCCTCGGCCACAATCAACGCTTCGAATTATGCCGTAATAAAAGTCGTGAACATCAGCGGATCAAAGGTAGAAATCAATAAAGATAAAACCGTCATCGTATTATGAGTATAAACCTTACCGTAGTCATAGATAACGATGAAGCAATTCGCAAGTTCCGTGAACTTCAGAAAACGGCCAAAACCGTAACGTCCAGTGTCGTGACGGACGCCGACCGTATGGATATTGCAATGCGTCGCCTGGCTACCACCCTCGGACAAATCGGCGTCGGAGTGTCGCTTGCGGGGCTGGTGAAACAAATCGCGCAAACTCGTGGCGAGTTTCAACAGCTCGAAGTGGCCTTCGCAACTCTGCTCCAAAGTAAAGAAAAGGCTGATGCATTGATGTCACAAATGGTCGAACTGGCCGCCAAAACGCCGTTTGACCTGCAAGGCGTGGCCAGCGGCGCCCGCCAGCTTCTCGCATATGGATTCGCAGCAGAGGATGTTACCAACACACTGACTCGGCTCGGTAATGTTGCGGCCGGTCTGGGACTGAACCTGCAAGACCTCACGTGGTTGTACGGCACGACGGCCGTACAGGGGCGTTTATACACACGTGACGTAATGCAGTTCCAAAGCCGAGGCATCGACCTCGCGGGAGAGTTGGCAACGCAACTCGGCAAGACCCGCGCAGAAATCTCACAGATGGTCACGGAAGGCAAAATAGGCTTTCCAGAGGTGCAGAAGGCTATTGAAAGCATGACGAACGAGGGCGGGAAGTTCCACAACCTGATGCAGGAGCAATCCAAAACCATTACGGGCCTCATCTCCAATCTCGGCGATGCTCTCGACATGATGTTCAACGACCTCGGCAAATCGCAGGAAGGCGTCATCACGGGTGTGCTCAAGGGTACGATTTCACTTGTCGAGAATTACCAAAAGGTATTGGATATTCTAATTCCGTTGGTATCGGCATACGGTGCCTACAAAGCAACATTGATCTTGACCGCAGCGGCACAAAAAATAGTTGTAACCGCAGCAAATATCAAAGCATTTTTTGATTTGGCGAAAGGTATAACCGCCGCAAAGGATGCACAGTTGTTATTTAATACGGCGTTTAATGCTAATCCGCTCGGGTTGGCTTTGAGTGTCCTTACCGCTATTGGGATCGCCGTATGGAAATATTCAGACGGGATATATAGCGCGGCAAAATCCCAAAAGCAGCTGAATGACAGTATAGCCGAAGCGGCAAGTTCTGCGGCAGTAGAACAATCGGAGTTAGGCAGGCTTAAAGGGAAATTACAAGCGGCAAAGGAGGGAACGGAAGAATATAACAAAATTCGTAACGAAATAATAGAAAAATTCGGTAAATATGACGCCGGACTAAAAGCCGAAACACTTACGGTTGAAACTCTCGCTCAAAAATATAACAGTCTTACTGATGCAATATTGCAATCTTATAACGCTCGTCAATACGAAAAATTCTCACGGGAGCAGACTGATTTGTTCGAGCAAACGGCAACCAAAAGCTATGACAAAATTTTCAACAAACTTATAAAAAAATACGGCGATGAATTGGGTACGCAGTATGGCGTTGAATTACAAAAAGCCATAAGCGACGGTTCGATAAAAGTTCTTCAAAATTCGGCGGGGATATTACGTATAAGTGGATTGAAAGATTTTGAAGCAACAATAGGCGGAGCATTGGGGCTAACAACCCAATTTGAAGTATATACGGGACGTGTCGCAAAACTTATAGCGAATATAGTTGAAGCACAAGAGGTACTGCGTGAAACAGATGATTTGGCCCGCAAACGATTCGGTATTACAGCTCCAACACCCCAAAGTTCTACAAATACCGAAACACCAGAACAGCCCAAAGAAGTACGCAACAAATCCTATTGGGAAGAACAGAAGAAGGAGGCGGAGGCAGCTCTCGAAGCGATGGAAAGGGACAGCGAAATGGAATGAGCTGATCGCCAAAATCGCCGAATACGATTCGAAAATTAAACAATACAGCGTTTCGGGCAAAACGGAGACGGATGCCGCCAAAGCCCAGGAAGAGCTATCCGATCTTATTCTAGCCAATGATAAGGCCCTTCAGCAATCGCGCATCGATATTTTGAAAGATGGCAAGCAGAAAGAGCTGGCCGAAATAGACCTGCGCACAAAAGAGGAACTGGATAAACTTGAACAGGACAAATCGAAACTAAAAGCCGCACAGGGTGGAATCATAACTGCAGATCAAACAAAAGATTTTCAGGAAAGGCAATCGAATATTCAGCAAAAAAATGCCGATGACCGAGCTGCCATAGAACTGAAATACGCCCAAGAGCTTGACAAGATATACAAGCAGATCACCGATGACACGCTCTCGGAAGAAGATCGCCGCATCAAAGGCATAAAAGACAAATACGAGGAGTTCCGCAAGTGGGTAGAAGATGCTCTGAAGGCTGGAAATATCACCAAAGAGCAAGCGACCGATTTGGGTATCAAGATCGACCAAGCGGAAATTGCGGCCAGCCTAAATACCATTGTCGAGAAATACGGTACGATGGAGGATAAGATTGCCAAGATACGCGAGAAACACGCCAAAGACAGGGAAACAGCAACAAAGAACGGCCGCTCCGACCTTATTCCTCAAATCGACAAACATGAAACAGAGGAAATCGGACAAATCAAGGTGGACGAACTGATGAAAACCGATGACTGGATTAATCTGTTCCAAAACCTCGACGCCCTATCAAGCAGAGAGATACGGCGTATTATAGACAATATCAACGAACAACTCAAAAATGCCGATTTTGATCCGATAAACCTCAAAGCAATAACAGATCAACTTGACCAAGCAGCAGATATAGCCACTCGGAAGAATCCATTCGCAAGTATTTCGGCAAACTTCAAGGCTTATAAAAAGGCACTTGCAGATGGGGATGATCTTCGAGCTGTAAAGCTACGTGAAGATGCCTGGCAAGCAGTAGCGGAGGCGCTTGACATCGTTGCGGCATCAATAAGCGGTGTGTCTTCTATTGCGTCAGCATTAGGAGCAGATGAAGACACGACGGCCTCCATTAACAACATTGCAGGTGCTGTAGGCGGAGCAGCACAAGCTGTGAGTGGATTCGCATCTGGAAATATTGTTCAAGGCATTCAAGGAACTGCGTCGGCTATCACCAGCCTGATAAACCTTTTCAGCGGAGATCGACGAAAAGAACGTAACATTCAGCGCTTACAAGGTCAAATTGATGCTCTCGAAAAATCATATGATGAACTCGGGGAGGCCGTTGAAGAGGCATACTCTACAGATGCTTCTGAACTTATCGAACAACAGAATGAATTACTCGAACAGCAAAAAATATTGATACAAAATCAAATAGCAGAAGAGCGTAGTAAAAAAGACACGGATGAAGAACGAATCAAAGAATGGGAAAATCAAATCGATGAGATAAATAAACAAATAGAAGAAAATAAGGAAAAGGCCTTAGATGCAATTTTTGGCGAAGATCTAAAATCTGCGATTGACAATTTCGCGACAGCTTACGCCGATGCATGGGCAAACGGGGAAGATCGGGCAAGAACCGCACGAGATGTGGTTCGGAATATGATGCGTCAAATGGTAATAGAAAGTATTAAATCTGCCATACAATCTTCCGAAGCCATGAAGAAAATTCGCGAGAGATTGCAAGAGTTCTGGTTAGATGGGGTATTTTCAGCCGAGGAACAAGAGGAGGCCTATAAAATGGCTGATGACTTACAAAAATATTTAGATGATAAATATGGATGGGCAGGTTCTCTGCTATCCGACAATCAGGCATCTACCCAGAATGCTACTTCACGCGGTTTTCAGGCAATGTCCCAAGACACAGGCGACGAACTCAACGGTCGCTTTACTGACATGCAAGGTAAAATGAACATCCTTGTCAATGGTATGGAGCTGCTTCGATCGATCAATATGGATACGCGTAATGTGACTTTTGACATCCGAGATATTATGATTCAATTGAATGGTAATGTTGCAGATATTCGAACATACACCCGCATATTGCCTGCAATGGTCGAAATTCTTGTTGCAATAAATCGAAAACTTGATAACCTATAAAACATGCCAACAACAGAAGTAACTATAAATAACAAACCGTTATCTACAATGGGAGTTGCCATGCTTTCAGGAGCATATGCAGCCCTCCTTACACCTCCATCTCTCAAAGAATTTGTCGAAAATGACGATCCAACACAAAACGGAATAGATATTATTGTTCCGGATTCACCGGTTGTAAATGAACGTGACGTAACATTGACATTTTTGATCAAAGGAACATCACAAGAGGCATTTTTATCTAACTATGCTGCTTTTGTTGCAGAATTACACAAAGGAACCGTAACACTATATGTCCCGGATTTAGGCAATACGTATAATCTTTTATATAGCAACAGCACTCAATTTGAAAATTATCGATTGAATGCCTGTAAATTAGCAGTGAAATTCCGAGAACCCAACCCCGCAGATCGGGCAGCACGCGAATAGGAAAGGCCGGGAATCTATCCCAGCCTTTTACTCGCTTCTGCTATTCATCGTAAAATGATGCGTTAGCCCCTCCCCATCCTTATCAAATCAATTGCAGTTCTTCTCCAATCTTACGAATTTCGCTCTTTATCATTTCCATACGTTAGGACAATAAACGTGTATTCGGCTACGTTTTCATAGTGCAACTAAAAAGTTGGCAAAAAATTTGCACCTCGAAAAAACGTGTATTATATTTGCATCATATAATGAAATATAGACGTACGGGTCTATCCGTAACCACGAATATCGAACATAAAGGATACAATAAGACCGTCATAATATTACATGGCGGTCTTTTTATTTATTGACAATATAAAAAACTTACGTTTATGAAAAAATTTCATTCGGCTCTTTTTGACTTTTGTTGGTTCCCTAATTATGACGCATCTATTGAATATCTTGCGAATAATATAGCAGATCCGGAACCATGGGATTTCTCAGATGCTACGCAAGCCAAATATTCCATTTTGAAAAGTTATATCGAACATACTTTCCGCAAAATTAAATCTGAAAATAAAATATCCTTTTCTTCTGATAACAATTTTGCATGTTTCAATACTGGACTTGTAACTGCAAATTTGGAAAGCATATTTGCTCTTGCTGAACGCAACAATAGGCCAGATGTAGCCGAGAAAGGTTTATCGCCTTATGTTTTCAAGGCATTTGTCAGGGAAAGCGATATTCAGCTAATTAGCAAATTCGGCGATAATATTCCGGACATTGCTGATTTTTTCCAGAAACCCGAGGATTTGATTTTCAATCCTCAATGCAGGGTAGTCCCTCAAATCGACCATATCATTGCGGACAACATGGACAGATTTCCTGCACACATGCAAGGGCTGAGTTCAGACGAAATGCGCAGAAGACTCGTTGGCGCGATTAATGAAGCCCAAAAAAAAGCAAGGTCAAATTACAAAATAGCTGTCCCCCAGTATTACGAAGGGAAAATACAACTTCTGTTGCCCTTATGCCTTACCCCTGGATCACCCAATCCGGATTTAGCTTTAGCCACGCATAAAATAGGGAATAATACCTATACAGCGCGCACATGCTTAACATTGAAGATGGCATATAACAACGCTCGTCTAATCGTTAAGCCGCAAAGTTCATGGCTTAAACCTTAAAATACGGATGGAAGCAACCCCCTCTTGCCCCGGTCAAAAGACCGGGGCGTTTTTCTGTATTTTTTCTTAAAATTACTTGCATAATGTGCCGAAACCCCACACTTTTGTATCGACCCTGTGATGGCACAGGATACATATATCGACGAAATGACAATATACAACCCTTCCGGTAAAGCGATATACGATGCGCCCGTAACAACGAGTGCCATTATCAAATACGCACTTATGGGGGATTATTACATCGAACTCCCCTTTAGTTTGCTTACCCCGCTGGATTTCCCCCTCGGATCATACATCACCTACAAAGGCCGCAAATTCGAAATCATGTCGGAGGTTTATCCGGATTTCGACAACAAAACCGGCGGCTACAAATACACGCTTCAGTTCCAGGCGCAGCAAAACCACATGAAAAATTTCATCTGCTTCTGGCTGGGAGGCGATAATCCTGAAGCTGTATTCCACAACACGACAGACTTGGCATCCTTCGGGGCGCTCATCGTCGCCAACATGAACAAGGCACTGGGAGGAAACAACTGGCAGATGGGAAGTGTAAATGTCGAACATCCGGAAACCAACAAGCTCGTATCGTTCAATGGCGATACCTGTTGGGATGCCTTATCATCCATTGCCGAGACTTTCGATGTCGAATGGTGGACCGAGGAGAACGGCAGTATCGTAACCCTGCATTTCGGAAAACTGAACTTCGGAACGCCGGAAACATTCAAACGCGGAGAAGTCGTCAAAAGCATCCCGGCCAAGAAAGGGGACGATTCCGAATACGGGACCCGTTTCTATGTATTCGGCTCCACGCGCAACCTGACGAAAGAATACGGACAATCCGAACAGGGCGGCGTAACGAACCACGTTTCCGAAGTCCGGTTACGGCTTCCGGATGGGCAGCAATACATAGACGCACGTCCCGGACTTACAAAAAACGAAATCAAGGAAGTCGTAGTGTTTTTCGACGACATCTACCCGAAGAACACGGAAACCGTCACTTCGGTAGAAACTATCGATCGGACAATCATTGAAGGGCAGACCGACAAGGCATACGTCATGGTATGCAACGACACGCCATTTCTACCTTCAGACGTAATCGAAGGAGAAACGCTGGGGGCACATTTTACGAGCGGCGATTTGATCGGCTGGGATTTCGAACTCGCCCTTATCGACGACAATGGCGACAATATCGACCCCGCGACCTGGAAACCCGAAGACGGATTCAACAAGAAATTTGAAATCATCGCCCAAGTCGAAACGTCCGGCGAAAGTCAGCAGATTATACCGAATGAAAACATGCGTCCTCGTGGAAAAGATGATGACCGAGGGCCTGACACTTTCGTACTCACAGGCGTCAAACTCCCCCAGCAACGCATAGACGAAGCAGAACAAGAACTTCTTAATGCCGGCACTTCCTATGCTGCCAAACATAGCAGCGACACGACAGTCTATGACTGTGAAACGAATCCCGTGTATTGTACACACAACGAAAAAAACTACGAAGCAGGACAGGCTGTACGATTAATGGGTCCTCAATTCGGTATAGACGGTCGTCTTTCCCGGATTCAAGGTTATGAAAAAAAACTATACAACGAGTACATCGCAACCTATACGGTAGGCGACAATACACCTTATTCCCGCCTGGGCAGTATTGAATCGGACGTGAAAGCATCGCTCTATTCCCAACGTATAGGCATTGCGGAGAATGGAGCGGCTATATATCTAATCACCCGATACGATAATACTTTTCCGACCGATACAAATGCTTATTCTGCACGAAGGGCAATATGGGAGTTTGCCAACAAGCAGGCACCCGATACGTTCAAGGGTAGAATGACTTTCAACGCAGGGGCACAATTTGGACCATCATATGCCTCCGGTATTACCGGAGTGGGCGGGTTTATAAATGAAAAAGGCGCCGGCGAGCTGGAGAGCCTCTTCATCCGCCGTTTTCTGGAGGTTCCGGAGCTTCGGTACAACCGCGTGGGCATCAGCGTCGGGGACGACTGGAGCGCTCCGGGCGCCGGGGTGATCGAGAGCGTGGACAAGGAGCAGAAGCTCGTAACGCTCAAACTCGAAGAGGGCGAGATCGGCGCCGTAGCGGTCGGGGATATCTGCATGGGTATCTTCCACGACTTCGACCCGTCGAACAATGCGACGGCAGATTCCGACGACGGCCGGGGCAACTTCTCTTTCTCAGGCTTCGCAACGGTCTATTTCCGTATCACGGAGGTCCTGGGCGACCGCAACGAGCAGTTCCGCTACGGGCTGCGCCCCCTGTCGGCCACCTTTACCAAGCAGATCGATCCGATGGAATCGATGACCTTCGTAGCCTACGGATCGTTCACGAATCCCGCCCGGCAGAGCTCGCGCTACTCGACGCGCACCTACCAGCGTTATCTCCGCAATGTCAGCGACTGGGAGTTTACGGCCGAGAATATCGCCGCGCAGTTCGGCGACCTTACGAACCTCTCCGTCTTCGGGATCCAGATGTCGGGCTATTCGGCCTATCTGGATAATATCTATCTGCAAGGTATGATCAGCAGCCTGGACAAGAAGGCGCTGCTGGACACCCGGAGCAAGCTGTTCCGGCTGGTAGGCGACAACGGCGTCGGCGTGGCCTTCACCCCGGAGGCAGGCTGGAAGCAAGGCAAGCTCTACGACCCCGCGACGGGACAGTTCCAGAAGGAGTTCGACATCGAACAGATCGATCAGACGGCCAACGAAGCCCAGGCCACTGCCAATTCCGCCGATCGCAAAGCTCAGCAAGCCAAAGATTACATCGATAACACGCTGCCCGGCGAATTGTCCGAGATCAACAAACGGCTGGACGGTGTCGTGGAAAACTGGTTCTATCCCTATACTCCCTCGCTTTACAATGAACCGGCCCAAACATGGATAGCGGACGGCGAGCAGGAAAACCATATCGGCGACACGTTCACCAATACGCTGCCCGCGAATTTCGACCCGACGGACGCAGGCTGCTGGGAGCAGGGCAGCATCGGTGCATCCTATATCGACGGCATTAAGACCTGGGATCAGATCAAAATCGCCGACAGCACCCGCATCCGGCTCAAAACTCCGGTCGGAGGAATACCCAAAGGCGCCGTACTGTCGGTGGGCGAAGGCTATACGATGGGTTACAATCCGATAGCGTCATCCGGAGCGGTTATAGCAAGTTACGTATGGAGCCAGAGCTATACTGTCGGAAGCGACAATCCCTACATGGCTTTTGTCATCCGCAAAACCGATAATGCCAAAATCACTCCGGCGGAATACCCGCAGATTCACTTCACCATATCGAGCGACGAGACGACGAACCCCGATGCGGGCAAATCGTGGCGGTGGGTAAAAGAAGAGGACGGAACCTATAAATGGACGCCGATCGCCGACAGCGATGCGGTAAAGGCCCTGCAAGAGGCGGCGCGGGCGCAGGACACGGCCGATGCCAAACGTCGTGTATTCGTCGTAACACCGACTACACCCTACGATGTGGGTGACATCTGGACGCAGGGCAAAGGTGGCGACATCATGCGCTGTATCGAATCCCGTGCAACGGGCAATTTCGAAAGCTCGGATTGGGACAAAGCATCCAAATACACCGATGATACGGCAGCCAACGAAGCCAAAGAACGACTGGCAGCCATGTCTTCAGACGGTACGTTATCCAAAGAGGAAAAACCCGCCGTGCGACAGCAATGGTCGCAGATACAGAAAGAGTATGCCAAATACCAGACGGATGCAACATCCTTCGGGGTATCGATAACGGCTTTGAAAGGAGCTTACGATGCTCTCGCAGCCTACCTGAGTAGCATCGGCCTGACCTCGGACACCGACACGACGATCGTCCCCGACACCTTCAACCAGAAATTCGCTGCCTACACCTCCGAGGTTGCCCGCTTCTCGAACCTCATTGCGGACGCCATATCGCAAGGCAAGGTGGATAACATCCAGATCGGTGGTGAGAACATGATGAACGATTCTACGTTGACTCACTTTCCCAAGTACGACCAATGGCATTCGAACGGCACTCTCGTTTTCGAAGAATACGAGGGAAGGGAATGTATGACAGTAACCGCCAATAAAGGGTACGGCATATATTGGTCCAGCGCCGATTTTAGGGCAAAAACGGGAGTCGTATCTGGAGATTTCCTGACAGTATCGGCCGACGTATTTTGCGATACGGCACCGACGAAAATAAATTTGGGAAATGAGAATGAATTTGTAAATGTTCCTGTCGAGCAAGCTGGACGTTGGATAAGATTGTCGCATTCATACAAATACAATAACGGAGCGATATGTATTTACTATCGGGGAGATGCCGGCAAAGCGGGATTCCGGAACGTCAAGATCGAAACCGGTAATAAGGCCACTGCCTGGAGTCTTTCCGCTGCCGACCGGGAGGCCGCAATGGACAGCATTGCACAAGGCAAAGTGGACGGCTTGCAGTTCGGCGCCCGCAACTACATCGCCAAGCAGTTTATCCGGGAATGGAACAGCGCCAAAGAGGGCGTTACGGATGTCGTAACTTCGGGGGCGGACGCGGACGGAGCATATTTGTATGTCAATTGGGGCAAACTTATTCAGGCCGGGCTTGTCGCAACCAACGCCTCCCTGGTTTCGACGGTCCCCGACTGTTTCGGCGGCCAGATAAAATACAAGCCGAATACTCCGTACGTCTTCAAAGCCCGGATCAAGCAGGGCGCCGAAATTACGTTCCGTATCGCATACGAAGACGGCACCAAAGAAGTGCTTTCCGCTCCTCCGGCGGGAACGGAAGGAGTATATGAAGTGGTCCACACCATCGATGCTTCGCGTGTGGTACAGAAGATATACATGTATATCAACAAAGGTGTTTCCATGTATCTCTACGACATTCAGCTTACGGAAGGCAACAAAGCCCCCACGGGGTATATCACGGCCGAGGAGGATGTGCAGGCGCAGATCGAGCAGGTGAAGCTGGATGTGGACTACATTGCCTCGGATTCGAGCCTGACGCCATCCGACAAACAGCAGGTGGCTAATGAATGGGTGCGGATTCAAGGCGAATACTGGAGCATCATGGCGAATGCCGAAAAGTATGATGTCCCCACGGATTCATTTACGGTCTATTTCCAGGCACTCGAAGATTATCTCACGCCCCTGCTGGCCGATATGAGTACGACATCCGAGATAACCGGCACCGAGTTCAGAAAAGTATTCTCCGATTATTATGAAATAAGCAGCAACATGTCGGACTTGATCGACGACGCGATAGACGAATCCATCAAATCGACAGAGTACCTCAAGAAGGCTATGGAAGACGGAAGTACCGAGGTGAAAGGCGGTCTGATAATGACCAATGTGATGTTGCTGAAAAATGCTGAAGGCGACGTGACGGCCGGCGTGAGCGGCTTGCAGGAAGACGATGTGCCCTTCTGGTCGGGAGCCGACTACACAAACCGGAAAAAAGCCGTGTTCAGAGTACACGCCGACGGGGAAGTACACGCAACCAAAGGAACCGTCGGAATCCTGCAGGTCAAAAACGATTCCGTAGAGGTGAGCGATGCGGCCGCAAGCAGAGATAAAATCATGCTCACCCCATACAGAATTACGTCCATATCGCAGGTTCTGGGTGCTGTGAGTGTACCGGGTGTCATAGAAACGAAAGAAGTGAGCGCACTGGCTACGGGACAAAGCAATCCTTTTGTCCGAAATGTTTACGAGTCAAGTCCGCCGTTACCTGTGGGCAGGGAGTACAGATGTCAGCCCGGATTACAGCCCGCATCACAGGCAATGCCGAAGGAGGTGGCGGGAGCGTAAAGATCGAGGTGGTAAACGCTTTGACGGGGAAAGCCGATCCCCTGTACCGAAACAGCACGGCTGAAGCCCAAAACACGAATTTGAATATCGACGAGACGATTTCATATCTTTTCACTGGAGCAGCCCAGAAGTACTACATCCGGATTACGGTCGAAGCATCGGCAGCCGGAAAACTTACGGCCTCTGCAACGATGAATGCCGCCCAATTCAACTTCGTGAAAGACATCCGCAAGAACCTGATCGCTCCCAACGGAGTAGCCGTTGTGAAAGGATCGAGCAACTATGCGGTATTCACGGGAGATATTTTCGAAGTCCTGATCGGAAAAGCCGGATTACGTATTCAAAACGGATATGTATATAAGAAAGATACCAACCATACGACCTGGACAAAGATTTGAGAAATACCAACGGTAGTACATTCCCATAGCGTGAACATAATAACTATGGACAAAATATTTAATAAAACGAAAAAGGTGTTGGAAGGTATTGCTACAAAGCTGTCCGAAGCACTTATGACCGTGCAAGGATGGCTTATAGGACTATTGATCGTTATCGTGAATTTCTTCGCTGGGTATCAGCTCGTACTTTATGGGGTGCTTATTGCCGTAGCCTTCGACGCTTTGTTTGGAATATGCGTCGCTCGAAAGCGCGGAGAATTTATCCTGTCAGAACTCCTGCGGGCTACGACATTCAAGCTGGCAGTTTACTTCAATCTGATCGTAGTATTCGTTTTCATCGATAAATTCGTTACGACAGGAGGTATCGAAACGAAGATTACGACCGTGATCCTGGGTTCTGCCATTTGCCTGACAGAAGCATGGTCGAGCTGTGGCAACGCTTTAATCATCAGTCCGAACTTTCCATTCTTACGTCTGTTTCGAAAAGCATTGACCGGAGAAATAGCCCGCAAGCTCAATGTAAATCCTGAAGATGTAGAAAACATATTAAACAGCACAAAAAAATGACCAGAGGACTTCGTAACAACAATCCCGGGAATATCCGCAAGGACGGAACCCATTGGAAGGGAGAGGTGGAACCTTCCCGCGACGCTGCGTTCAAGCAGTTCGAATCTATGGCGTGGGGATACCGCGCGATGTTCAAATGCCTGAACACTTACAGCCGTAAATACGGGCTCGACACCATTCGGAAGACGATTTCACGCTGGGCACCCCCGAGCGAGAATGACACGGAAGCATATATCCGTACGGTATCCGAATTGTCCGGCGTCCCGGAAAACGGACGGATCACGGCAACCAACCGCGATGTGATGATCCCGATAGTCGCAGCTATGTCGCGCGTAGAAAATGGCGTTGATGCCTGCATGACGGACGTGATGGCCGGCTGGGACCTGTTCATCAACGGTTGATAGCTCGTACTCATTATGGTACTGCGGAAAATAATCCTGATTCTCCTTCTGACCGGCTTGTTCCTTGTCGGATGGTGGCTCGGCAGGCGATCCGTCGATGTCCGTATCATCGAGCATACTCGAATCGATACGGCCTACTTCGAAAGACCGCAACCGCATAAAATACTGTCCTCGGCTATTTCGGTAGAGGTGCCGAAATGGTTGTTCGCCCCAGCGGATACCACCTTTACCACCGTAACAATAAATCCCAACCGGGACAGTGTGCCGGTACAGCTGCCATTCGAACGCCGGGAATATCGCGACAGCAGCTACTTCGCCATAGTGAGCGGAATAGCCCTGGGCGACTGCCACCCTACCCTTGAACACATCGAAACATACGGACGTACTATCACGCAGCAGAAAATAATCCGAACGCCCTACCGATGGCAACTCGGGCCTGCCGCAGGCGTCTATTACGTTAATCGCACGGGTGGCGTATGGATCGGAGGGCAACTTCACAGAAACATCGGAAGGTTCAATATCACGACATCCCTCGGCTGGGACCCACGCGATAACGGCCCCTATGTTCAAGGAAGCATAAGTATGGATTTATGGCGGAAATAACTTTTTAACGAATTATAATTATGGAAACAATTAAAAAAATCGGACTGCTTTTCCTTGCCTTCTTCTCATTCGTTTGTATTGTGGGTGGGATAGGAACACTCTACTATTGCCAGGTCGAAAGCAGCAACTTGTTCGCAACCGGGTTGATTCCCGTCGGGGCAATCTACTTCTACCTGCTTTGGCCGACATTGAAAAAGTATCTGTTCTAACAGCTTTCGCCCGTCAGGGGTGGGCGTAAAAAAAGCCCCTGCCTTTATTAGCGTCTCTCTTACCTTCCGCTAATAATAAAGGTGCCAACACACCACGACAGGGGCTGTAAAGCCTTTGCAAGTGTGTTGGCACTTATTTTTATTTGGTAAGAGAGTGAACAAAGGTAAGAGAAATATCCTATATGTGCAAATCTGAACTTTACCGACAAATTCTCGGCACGGTATCGCAAGAAACGGAGATTTCGGAAGAGCGAATACTATCCAAAGCCAAAAACGCCGAGATCGTGGATGCCAGGTATTTACTGGTCTATTTCCTCTGGAGGCAGGGATTTCACGCCCCGGTCATATCCTCGCTGATGAACTTCTCACGACGGCCCATAGAGAAGATGATTTCCCAATTCGATCTTCGTCGCAAACAAAGCGGTAAAATGTTCGAAATGCTCCTCGTCCGTATTGCGTCCAAACTCCGTCCCACCTGCGACTGATACGATTGATTCTCCCATCGTTCATGTCGATTTTTGCATTGTGAGCTCAACGGCAGCGTCCGCCGAACGGACGCAACAATGTAAAAGTCTAAAACAATGAACGAAAAAACTTTAGTGTTCGACAACGGTGGCGCAATGGACGGCAACCTCGTGGCCGCGTTGATGAACGGAAACAACCGCAATAACGGCTACGGCAATGGCTACGGCTGGGAGTGGATGTGGATGATCCTGCTCTGGGCTCTCTGGGGCGGCAACGGATGGGG
>OHBV01000416.1_pt1 | contig 22141 bp, 19 predicted proteins | sample 1577451 | NCBI WGS metagenome assembly OHBV01 (sample SAMEA3879605, study PRJEB24766) | human gut metagenome | biome: human-associated habitat; feature: feces | place: USA | collected 1985/1987 | reverse complement strand
GCCCAGATAGCTGGACGGGGTGCGCTTGAGCAGCTCGATGCTCATGCGGTCATCCAGCAGAACATTCAGTTCCAGCATCTCTTCCTTTAAAAGGCCCTCGATGCCGTACTTCATTCCGTAGACTTTATCGGCTCCCAGACTGCAGGCAGCTTTGTATACGCCTGCCAGGCTGGAATTGATAACGGCGGTAGGGCCGCCGCTCTGGCCGATGATGACATTTTTTGACATACGTCCTCCTTATCCAAAAGAACAACATTTCACGTCCTGCAAAGCGCGGCCAGTCCTCCTGTGTCCTCCCAGAGCCCTGCACTGCCCGGGGAAGGAGATTGCGGATGCGCGCCGCAAGTCGTACAAAAAGAATGCAGGATGTGCATCTGATTCAATGAAAACTGTGCAATCCTGCAACAATACTATTGTAAACTATTTCTCTGTTGTATGCAAGACCTGATTGGTTGCACGGGCAAAAAAATTATGATACAATATTTGGCGTATCCTACAAAAACACAGGGTCGGTCGGAGTGCAGAATGCAAACTCTGCAATTTTTCGGGGATACTGACCGTAATGATAGAGAAAAGAAAACAGGGAAAGGCGGGAAAGAGAATGGGAATCTCACACGAATATCATTCCACCCATGGCCGGAGACGGCGCAGCAAGGCAGGCACCGGCCTGCGGCTGGCGGGAATCATTGCAGCGATCCTGCTGCTGTCGCTGGCCGTCACGGCCATTCTGGAAAATGGCGAAAAGCAGAGCGAGGCTGTCCAGCAAAGCCCGGCGGCGGGCACAGCGGCCAATATCCTGGCTCCGCTGCCCATGCAGGGAGATACGGGAGCCTCTGCGGCAGACAGCGCCGGCAGTACGGCAGGGGAAGGCAGTGGAGCCGCCGATGCGTCGGCTGTCACGCTGGAACAGTTCGGCCCCGCCCGGCAGGCAGCGGGGGCCTACCAGGTCAAGGCGTATGACAGCAGCGTGATCCGTCAGCCCAGCTGTGGGCAGGTGGATCTGAGTTACTTTTCGGATGCGGCCCTGCTGGGCGACAGCCTGACCGTGGGCTTTTCCGATTACAGCATCAACCTGGGCGGGGCGCTCATCTGCGGCTATACCGGTGTGGGCCCCGATGCCATCGTGAACCGCAGCGCGGTCAAGAGCAGCGTGCGCGGCTCAGAGGTGGCAATGGATGTGCTGACAGCGGCCCAGCCGAAAAAGCTCTATATCCTGCTGGGCACCAACACGCTGACCACGCTGGGGGCAGCAGACCGCTTTCTGGCTTACTATGGCCAGATGCTGGATCAGCTCAGGCAGGCCCTGCCCGGCTGCGTCATCTATGTCCAGTCCATCCCGCCGGTGCGGCCCCAGGCCGCTGCGGAAAAGCCCGGTCTTGCGTCCGATGTCCTGCGCTCAGTGAACGAGCAGCTGGCAAAGCTGGCTGCAGACAAGGGCTGTGTCTACCTTGACCTGTGGGAGACCTTTGCCGATGAGAACGGGAATCTGAAGGAGATGCTGGCGGCTCCGGATGGAGTCCACTTCTCGGCCGGAAACGGCTATGGTGCCTGGGTCACCTACCTGCGCAACCACGCAAAGTATTCGGCTTCCAACTCCTGGACCATGGGCAGCGCATACAGCGCTGAATAAAGAGCGAAACACAAAAACGGCATCGCAGACCGATCGGTTTGCGATGCCGTTTTTTATGTTGATCGGGAAGGGAAGCAGCTTACTTCAGCTTGCTCTTGGCCTTCATGCGCTGGTCGTGGTTCAGGATCTGCTTGCGGATGCGCAGATTCTCCGGGGTAACCTCCAGCAGCTCGTCCTGTGCCAGGAACTCCAGACAGCCCTCCAGGCTCAGCTTGCTGACCGGGATCAGGCGCAGAGCGTCGTCAGAGCCGGAAGAGCGGGTGTTGGTCAGGTGCTTGGTCTTGCAGACGTTCACGTCCACATCCTCGCCGGAAGCGGTGTAGCCGATGACCATGCCCTCGTACACCTTCTCGCCAGCACCGATAAGCAGAGTGCCGCGCTGCTGGGCGTTGTACAGACCGTAGGTAACGGCGTCGCCGGTCTCAAAGCTGACCAGAGAGCCGGTAGAGCGGTTAGCGATCATGCCAGCCCAGACGTCGTAGCCGTCAAAGATCTGGTTGATGATGCCCTCACCGTGGGTATCGGTCAGGAACTGGTTGCGGTAGCCGAACAGACCGCGGCTGGGCATACGGAACTCCAGACGGACGCGGTCAGAGCCCAGGGACTCCATCTGCTGCAGCAGTGCCTTGCGCTGACCCAGACCGGTCATGACAGCGCCCTGATACTGGGTGGGCACGTCGATGACAACGTGCTCCATGGGCTCGTAGGTCTTGCCGTCGATGACCTTGGTCAGAACGTGCGGGGGAGATACCTGCAGCTCGTAGCCCTCGCGGCGCATGGTCTCGATGAGGATGGACAGGTGCATCTCACCACGGCCCATGACACGGAAGGAATCAGTGGTGGCGGAGTCCTCCACCTTCAGGGCCACGTCCTTCAGCAGTTCCTTCTGCAGACGGTCGCGGATCTGACGGCTGGTGACGTACTTGCCCTCGCGGCCAGCCAGCGGGCTGTCGTTGACCGAGAAGGTCATCTCCACGGTGGGGTCGTTGATCTTGACGAAGGGCAGCGGCTCGATCTGAGCGGGGCTGCACAGGGTGTTGCCGATGGTCACATCCGGCAGGCCGGAGAAGGCCACGATATCGCCTGCGGTGATGTTATCGCAGGGCTGACGGCCATTTGCCTGGAAGTCATACAGCTTGGTCAGACGGCCGCGCATCTTCAGGTCGGGGTTGTGCCAGTCGCAGACGACCACTTCCTCGCCCACCTTGGCAACGCCGTTCTGGATGCGGCCGATGCCGATACGGCCCACGAACTCGTTGTAGTCCACAGAGGAGACCAGCATCTGGAAGGGAGCCTCAGGGTCGCCCTCCGGCGGCTTGATGGTGCTCAGCAGGGTGTCGAACAGGGGGATCAGGTCGGTGCCCGGCACATCCGGGTCCAGGCTGGCGGTGCCGTCACGGCCGCAGCAGAACAGCATGGGGCACTCCAGCTGTTCGTCGGTAGCGCCCAGATCCATCAGCAGGTACAGCACCTCGTCGATGACTTCCTTGATGCGGGCATCGGGACGGTCGATCTTGTTGATAGCCACCACAAGGCTCAGGTTCTGCTGCAGAGCCTTCTGCAGCACAAAGCGGGTCTGGGGCATACAGCCCTCGGCAGCGTCCACCAGCAGCAGCACGCCGTTGACCATCTTCAGCACGCGCTCCACCTCGCCGCCAAAGTCGGCGTGGCCCGGGGTGTCGACGATGTTGATCTTGACGCCCTTGTAGGTGCAGGAGCAGTTCTTAGCCAGAATGGTGATGCCGCGCTCACGCTCGATATCGCCGCTGTCCATCACGCGCTCGGCCACGGCCTGATTGTCGCGGAAAGCGCCGCTCTGACGCAGCAGGGCATCCACCAGCGTGGTCTTGCCGTGGTCAACGTGAGCGATAATGGCAACGTTGCGCAAATCGTTACGAACCATAAATTTCTACCTCTCTATTTAAAAAGACTCATAAAATACGAACGAACGTCATACAAACCTAAGTTTATAACAGAACAGGGTGGTTTGTCAAGATTGTATAAAAATTTTTTCTGCAATTCAGCATTATGCCCGTAAACTTTCCGCAGATTTGTGCGGCGTGTACCTTAAAAATATGCTATACTAAAGCTATAAAACGAACCGGAGGTGTTCTGCATTGAAGCTTACGTTTTTAGGCGCGAACCACGAGGTGACCGGCAGCTGCACCATGCTGGAAGCGGCAGGGCAGCGATTCCTCATCGACTACGGCATGGAGCAGGGCAAAAATGTGTACGAGAACCAGCCCCTGCCCGTAGCCCCCGGCGAGATCGACTTTGTGCTCATCACCCATGCCCATATCGACCATACCGGCCTTTTGCCGCTGCTGGCGCACAACGGCTTCCGGGGCAGGATCTACGCCACCATCCCCACCGTGGAGCTGTGCGGCATCATGCTGCGGGACTCGGCGCATATTCAGGAGTTTGAAGCCGAGTGGAAGAACCGCAAGGGCAAGCGCTCCGGCGCAGAGCCGGTGGAGCCCATGTACACCGTGCAGGACGCCGAAGCCGCCTGCCGCCTGTTCCGGGGCGTGGAGTACGACAAGCGCATCCAGCTTGCCCCGGGCATCGAAGCACGCTTTGTGGACGTGGGACACCTGTTGGGCTCTGCCAGCATCGAGCTGTGGATCACCGAGGGCAGCACCACCACAAAGCTGGTGTTCTCCGGCGATATCGGCAATCTGGAGCAGCCCATCATCAAAGACCCCACCTATATCCAGCAGGCGGACTATGTGTTCATGGAGTCCACCTACGGCGACCGCAACCACGACCCCCGGCCGGACTATGTGGCAGAGCTGGCAAAAATTTTGCAGCGCACCTTTGACCGGGGCGGCAACGTGGTAGTGCCCAGCTTTGCGGTGGGACGCACGCAGGAGATGCTGTATTTTTTGCGGGAGATCAAGGAAAAAGGGCTGGTCAAAGGGCACGGCAACTTCCCGGTCTACATCGACAGCCCGCTGGCCACCGAAGCCACCCGCATCTTCCGGGATACAGACCCCGGCTGCTTTGACGCCCAGACCCGCGCTTTGCTGGAAAAGGGCATCGACCCCATCAACGTGCCGGGGCTGCGCATCAGCGTGACCAGCGAGGACTCCCGCATGATCAACACCGACCGCACGCCCAAGGTCATCCTGTCCGCCAGCGGAATGTGCGAAGCCGGACGCATCCGCCACCACCTCAAGCACAACCTGTGGCGGCCGGAATGCACGATCCTGTTCGTGGGCTTTCAGGCGGTGGGCACTTTGGGACGCACCCTCATTGAAGGAACGGACTTGGTCAAGCTGTTCGGCGAGCCCATCGAGGTGAAGGCAGAGATCTGCCAGCTGACCGGAATGTCCGGCCACGCCGATAAAGACGGCTTGCTGCGCTGGGTGAACGCCTTTACAGAAAAGCCCCGGCGGGTGTTCGTGATCCACGGCGAGGACGAGGTGGAGAACCGCTTTGTGGACACCCTGACCGAACAGGGCTTTACCGCCTGTGCGCCCTACAACGGTGCGCAGTGGGCGATCGGTGCCGAGGGCGCAGTCTGCCTGCAGGAGGGCACGAAAGTCCGCGTGGAGCAGAGGACAGGCGAGGGTGCAAACCGCGCCGCTACCGTGTTCCAGCGGCTGGTCAGCGCCGGCAAGCGTCTGCTGCGGGTCATCGAGCACAACGAGGGCGGCGCAAATAAGGATCTGGCAAAATTTGCCGACCAGATCAACGCCCTGTGTGACAAATGGGACAGGTAATGCGGCAGTCTTTTGCGGCAGAGCAGCCCCGGGAAAAACGCAGCTGCGTCAAAAGCTTCCGGGTGCGCTGCGCCGCTGAAAAAAGAGAATAGATTTTTGTAAAAAACCGTTGACAAGCGCCCCTCCGGCTGGTATAATAACCCATGTCGTCAGGCAACAGGCCAGATATCTGGGGGTTTAGCTCAGCTGGGAGCCCAAGCAGTGTGCTCACGCACCCCCACAACTGAATTATGTTAGACAGCTTTTATTTGAACGTCTCTTTTTCCAGAAGTTTCTACTTCTGGAAAATTATGGGGGATTAGCTCAGCTGGGAGAGCGCTTGCATGGCATGCAAGAGGTCACCGGTTCGATCCCGGTATTCTCCACCATTGGCTCAAATGAGAGTTACAAACACCGTTGATTTCAAATCGAAGTCAACGGTGTTTTTGTGTTTGTCAGCAAGCAAGTTCATCGCTATTCTCCCAATACTGTGCAAGATCAAAGTTGAAGTCCACATGGATTTGGTATCTGCGATAAACGTCTATCCTGCGGAATGATCTGGAGTTTGGGTATCAATTCGGAGCGGGCATCCCCACAGCGGAGAACGCCCATATAGGTCAGATTGCCGACCATTCCTCGCAAGCTGCCCGGATGCCAGCACTTTCCAGAGCGGGCGCGGTATCCAGCATTGTTCAGATAGGTGGCGATCCGCTATGCGCCGTAACCCTCGTCTACATATTTATCGAAGATTAGCCGAACGATTTCGGCTTCCTGCTCATTGATATGAAGTTCGTACAGTTCGTGCTTGCGTTTGTTAATACGCCCACTTTTCACAAGGTCATAACCATATGGCGCACTGCCGCCCTTGAAGTGCCCTTCTTCCACAAGCTACCGCAGGCTGGTACGGGTACGGACAGAAGTTTTTTCGCTTTCGCCGTCTGCCTGCCAGAAGCGGATGTAGTTCAGCAATTTGTCAGTGTGGTTGTCGAATCGTTGCTCACCCTCTTGGGTACTCCACACCCGGATGCCGTTTCGCACAAACCATTCTACAACAAACGGCGTTTCATCTGCGATGCGTCCGATGCGGTCGAACATGAACACCAGCAGAATATCAAACTTGCCCTTTCGGGCGTATTCCTTGATGATTTGCAGCTTGTCACGGGCTTCTGCGCAGACTTTGTGGCCAGACACGCCCTCTTCTTGTTCTTCATGGACGATGACCCAGCCCTTTGCTTCAGCAAACTTGTGACACGCCTTGCGCTGCATGGGAATGTCTGCTTCGTGGTTCGAGTTGAAATCCACCTGCTTGTCAGTGGACACACGGTACAGGCAGCAGACACGGTTTTTATTTTCAGTCATAGGGGGTTCCTCACTTTCGCTATAAAAGCGAGGATAAACGATATTCGGTTATCAAAGAACGATTGGTAGTGGTTCATGGATTGTCCCGAATACCACTGCCATCCTCAGTATAGCGCGTTCTTTTGTCCTCGTCCACGATGTCAGCTAGTTGTCTTGGTATAGCTGGTGGCGAGCAGAATGTCACGGATACGATCAAAGACGGGTTCTTTTGCAAAACTGAGAACGACAGGATAACCGTTAATAACGGTGTAACGGCGATTGGGGTCATCGTTGGTCACAGGAATATTGCCTGCAAGCATCGGCTCCCTTGCGAAAACCGGTGCTTTTTTGCAGTTGCACTTTTTCCGGGAGATCATTATACTTATAAAAAAGGCTGGGTGCTGCAAGGACAGGAGGGAAAGCGTATGGCACGGAACAAAACCGCGCAGGGCGGTATATCCCTGCGCCGCAAGGTCACGGCATGGCTTGCCGCAATTTTGCTGGTCACCATGCTTTCCACCGGCATTGCTATCATGGCAGGTCAGTGGACGGTACGCTCCTTTGATATGCTGCTGGCCGACAACGCCGTCTGCTACACAGTGCAGAACGCCCTCAAGGACGAAGCACAGGCCTTTGCACGCTATGTGCGTCAGCCTACTTCTGAAACGGAGCAGGCCTATGCCGCTGCCTGCGCTGCTGCCGAGCAGAGCCTTGCGGCCCTGCCCTTCGATTACGTCCGCATTGGTGAAGAGCGCTATGCCCGTACATGGAACCTTTTGCAAGGGTATGCGGGCTATCGGCAGGAGCGGGATGTTTTTTTGCAGCTTTCGCCCTCGGCAGATACCTATATTGAACAGATGTACCATGTGATGGCACTGCAGGACTACCTTGCCGAGTATGCGCTGCGTCTGACACAGGCCACGCTGGAACAGGAAAACGCCCTTTACAGCAGCACGGCGGCTCACATCCGGCATCTGCCGTGGCTGTATCTGGGGCTGTTCCTAACGGCAGCCGCGCTGATGCTGCTGCTCATCCGGGTGCTGAGCCGCGCGGTGGTGCGTCCGCTGCTGCGGCTGGCACAGGCCTCCCGCAGCATTGCCGAGGGGGATCTTTCAAGCCCGGATCTTCCGGTGAAAAGCAGCGATGAGGTGGGGCGGCTGACGGGAACTTTCAACCAGATGAAGCACGCCATGGCGCAGCAACTGACTACCCAGCAGGCTTTGCACCGGGAAGAGGTGCGGAACCTTGCACTGGAAAAGGATCTGGAGCACACCCGGCTGGAGGTGCTCAAAAGTCAGGTGAATCCGCATTTTCTGTTCAACACCCTGAACATGATCTCCTGCATGGCGCGGCTGGAGGATGCTGCCACCACCGACCAGATGATCGTGCATTTGGGCAGTTTGTTCCGGCACAACCTGCGCACCAAGCGCCAGCAGATCACGCTGGAGGAGGAACTGGACGGGCTGGAGGACTACATTTATTTGCAGCAGATGCGGTTCGATGGACGCATTGCCGTAGAAAAAAGCATCCGGGTGCAGCCTGCGGCGGTTTTGGTGCCGTCCTTTATGCTGCAGCCGGTGGTGGAAAACGCTTACTCGCATGGGCTCAAGTCCCGCGAGGAAGGCGGACGCATCCTGCTGCGGGCATGGATGCAGGGCAAGGCGCTGGTGCTCACAGTTGCAGACAACGGCAGGGGAATGACCCCAGAGGAACTGGACGCTGTGCAAACTAAAATTGCCCAGAGCGAACAGACCGGCCGCAGCATTGGCCTTGGCAATATTTCCCGTCGCATCGGGATGCTGTATCCGGGCGGAAAAATGCAGATATACAGCCGCGCAGACTGCGGTACTGTGGTGCGGTTTGAGCTCCCGCAGACGCAGCAACCGGAAAAAAAGGAGGAGACGCTCTCGTGAAGTGCAAATTGCTGGTGGCAGAGGATGAATTGATCGAGCGCAAGGTGCTGTGCCGGACTTTGCAGAAGTATCTGGGAGATCTGATCTGCCTGTATGAAGCAAAAAACGGCAGAGAGGCTCTGGAAGTTTTTGCCCGCGAAGCGCCGCAGGTGGCTGTGCTGGACATTGAAATGCCGGGTCTCACTGGGCTGGAGGTGGCGCGCAAGATCCGAGAAACAGACAGAAATTGCGCCATCCTGTTCCTGACCGGCTTTGATAAGTTCGACTATGCACGGCAGGCGATCTCTGTACGGGCGATGGACTATCTGCTCAAGCCCTACAACGAGCAGGAGCTGGTATTCGCGGTGGAGGATGCCATCCGGCAGGTGTCGGTGCCGCTGCCTGCCCGCCCGGCACAGCCCCCTGCGCCTGAACAGCCTGTCCGCCGGGAAGAGGACGAGGATATGCGTACCGCCATCATCCGTGCCGAGATCAGCCGCTTTATCGATGCCCACTATGGGGAGGATATCTCCATGCAGGATGCCGCCGCTGCGCTGCGCTACTCGGACGCCTACTTCTGCAAGCTGTTCAAGCAGTGCTTTAAGGTAAACTTTTCGGCCTACCTGAACGAATACCGGGTGAACAAGGCGCGCCAGCTGATTTTGGACCCGCGCCTGAGCCTGAAGGACATAGGTGCTGCTGTGGGTTACAGCGACGCCAACTATTTTACAAGGGTGTTCAAGCGCCTGACCGGCCAGACCCCTTCGGAATACCGCATAACCGCAGCGGAAAAAGCGGTACAGGGATAAATCGGATATATAGGAAGCACTCGTTCTTTCCTGCCTGTCAGCAGGAGAGGAACGAGTGCTTTTTTATTTTTGCCAGTTTCTTTCGTCCAAAAAACACAAAAATTGTACTTGGATACAACAAAGACAAAATCGTGCTGCGTTTCACAAAATAATCCGGTTTCGCAAAAATGAACGAGTTGTTAAAATAAAATCATAGAAAAAACGCGAAAAGAGAGGATGCCATTCATGAAGAGAAGAACGTTTCTGTCGCTGATGGGCGCAGCGGCACTGACCAGCAGCATGATGCTTACCGGCTGCGGTGCCGGCTCCGGTGACGACCGCAAGATCGTGCGCATCGGCCATGTGCAGTCCCAGACCCACCCGGATCATCTGGGACTGGAAGCCTTTGCCAACTACATCAACGAGAAGCTGGGCGACAAGTACCGCGTGGAGGTGTACCCCAGCGAGCTGCTGGGCTCCCAGACCGAAATGGTGCAGCTGACCCAGACTGGTGCCATCGACTTTGTAGTGGCATCCACTGCCATCATGGAGACCTTCAGCGCCAAATACCAAATCTTCAACCTGCCTTACCTGTTCTCCAGCGTAGAAGCCTACCACGAGGCGATGGACGACCCCGAAGTGACAGACCCCATTTTCAAGACCACTTCCAAGGCCGGTCTGGAAACAGTGGCATGGCTGGATGCCGGCACCCGCAACTTCTACACCATCAAGACCCCCATCAACCAGCCCTCCGACCTGAAGGGTCTGAAGATCCGCGTGCAGCAGTCGCCCACCAACGTGGAAATGATGCGTCTGCTGGGCGGCACGGCGACCCCCATGGGCTTCGGCGATGTGTACACCGCACTGCAGGCCGGTATTCTGGATGGTGCCGAGAACAACGAGCTGGCTCTGACCGATAACGGTCACGGCGATATCTGCAAGTATTACTCCTACGATATGCACCAGATGGTGCCGGATCTGCTGGTGGCAAACTACGCTTTCCTGAACGGGCTCAGCGACGAGGAGCGCGCGATCTTTGAAGAGGGCTTCCAGATCGTGAAGCGCACCGAGCAGGATGCTTGGGAGGATGCTGTGGCTGAGGCGAAAGATAAGGCCGAGAACGAGCAGCACGTCAACTTTATTTACCCGGACACTGCACCGTTTCAGGAGGCTATGGCCCCCCTGCACGATTCCGTGCTGGCAGCAAACCCGGAACTGCAGCCCATTTATGACCTGATCCAGCAGCACAACGCTGCCCATACTGCGGACTGAGGAGGAGCATCATGGAAAAACTGAGAAATACCCTGAATAAGGTGCTCAACCTGCTGGCAGGTCTGAGCATGACGGTCATGGTGGTGCTGACCACCTATCAGGTCATCGTACGTTATATCTTCAACTCTCCCTCCACATGGTCGGAGGAACTGGTGGGTTATCTGTTCGGCTGGAGCACCATGCTGGGTGCCACCATCGTCTCCGGCGAGCGCGGCCACATGAACATCCCCGTGCTGGTGGACCGGTTCAACCCCACCATGCGCAAGGCGTTCCACATCTTTGCTGAGGTCATCGCCTTCCTCTTCTCTGCGACCATTCTGGTGTTCGGCGGTTTTCAGGTGTCCCAGCTGGCTATGGGACAGCAGACCTCCTCGCTGGGCGTAGCCGTGGGCGTGTTCTACTGGGTCATGCCCATCTGCGGCGTGATCATTCTGGTGTATTCCGTGCTGAACATTATCGGCATCGCCAACGGCTCCATCTGTCTGGATACCCCGGAGGATGCAGACTTTGCAAAGGTGGAAGCCGAAATGGCTGCCGATGCCGACAAGGAAAATAAGGAGGACTAAGCTGTGGCAATTCAAGCGTTACTCGTAATTCTGGCAGTGCTGCTGGTGCTGCTGTTCCTTGGCGTGCCCATCTCGTACGCCATTGCAGTCTCTTCTCTGACTGCCATCCTTTCTTCCATTGATCTGAATGTTGCCGTGCTGACCGCTGCCCAGCGCACCTTTGTGGGCATGAGCAAGTTCAGCCTGACCGCTATCCCGTTCTTTATTCTGGCCGGCAACATCATGAATCAGGGCGGCATCGCCAAGCGTCTGGTGGATTTCGTCATGGCCATTCTGGGCAAGATGCCCGGCGCACTGCTGGTGACCAACATCGGCACCAACGCCCTGTTTGGTGCCATCTCCGGCTCTGCATCCGCTGCGGCTGCTGCTGTTGGCTCCATGATCCGCGATGGTGCCGACGAGCAGGGCTACGACCCTGCCGTGACCGCTGCCACCAACGCCGCTTCCTCCTGCTCCGGTTTGCTGATCCCGCCGTCCAACGCCTTGATCACCTACTCGCTGGCATCCGGCGGCACCTCTGTGGCTGCGCTGTTCATGGCCGGTTACATCCCCGGCATCATCTGGGCGCTGTGCTGCTGCGTGGTGGGCGTGCTGCTGGCGGTCAAGCTGGGCTATAAAGGCACCCCCGGCAAGTTCGACTGGAAAAATCTCGGCGTCTGCACCCTGCGCGCCCTGCCTTCGCTCTCCCTGATCATCGTGGTCATCGGCGGCATCATCGGCGGTGTGTTCTCTGCCACCGAAGGCTCTGCCATTGCCGTTGTCTATGCGCTGATTCTTGCCTTCTGCTACCGCTCCATCAACCTGAAGAGCCTGTGGAAGATCATCGTGGACTCTGCCAAGATGTCCGGCATGGTGGTGTTCCTTGTGGGCGTTTCCAACATTCTGGGCTGGGTCATGGCCTTTTTGCAGATCCCGGATGCTGTGGCGGCAGCCCTGCTGAGCCTGACCAGCAACAAGTACATCATCCTGCTCATCATGAACGTGATCCTGCTGGTGTCCGGCACCTTTATGGATGTGACCCCGGCCATCCTCATCTTCACCCCGCTGTTCCTGCCCATCTGCCAGAGCTTTGGCATGAGCACCATCCAGTTCGGTCTGATCCTCGTGTACAACCTGTGCATCGGCAACATCACCCCGCCTGTGGGCAACGCACTGTTCGTAGGCATCAAGGTGGGACGCACCTCGCTTTCCAAGGTCATGCCGTACATGCTTATGTACTATGTGGCCATCATCGGCGGCCTGCTGCTGGTCACCTTTATCCCGGCAGTGTCTACCGCACTGCCGCAGGCAATGGGCCTGATGTAACTGAGACATCCCCTTCTTCTTCTAAAAAAGGCGGTACCTGCTTTGCGGCGGGCACTGCCTTTTCCTGTCTCTTGCACAAAGGCAGCCTTGTGCGCTATACTATCTGCAAAGGGAGGGAGACACCATGCGCAGACGGACTTTTTTAGCCGGGCTGGGCTTTGCAGCCTTGCAGCTGGCAGGCTGTGCCGCAAAGCTGCAGACTACACCGGACTATGTGCTGACCTATGCCGACAACCAGCCCGCCGGATACCCCACCACGCAGGGCGCGCAGTATTTTGCGGACCTTGTGCAGCAGCAGACCGGGGGCAAGGTGGTCATTCAGGTCAAAGCGAACGGCGAGTACGGCTCAGAGCAGCAAGTGTGGGAGCAGCTTGCCATTGGCGGCGTAGATTTTGCCCGTGTGTCGCTCTCGGTGGCCACCGACGATCTGCCCCGGCTCAACGTACTGCTGCTGCCGTATCTCTACCGGGATGCCGACCATATGTGGCGTGTACTGGACGGCAGCATCGGGGCAGAGTTTTTGCAGGACTTTACCGCACAGGGGCGCGTAGGTCTGAGCTGGTACGACGCGGGTGCCCGCTCGTTCTATGCCCGTCAGCCGGTGCGCAGCCTGAACGATCTGCAAGGCAAGACCATCCGCGTGCAGGATTCGCAGATCGTGATCGACATGATCCGTCTGCTGGGTGCGGTGCCGGAGACCACGGCTTACAGCGACGTGTACTCGGCGTTTGAGACCGGGCAGATCGATGCCGCCGAAAACAACTGGCCGGCTTACTATTCCATGGAGCACTACAAGGTGGCGCGGTACTACATGGCCGATGAGCACAGCCGCGTACCGGAGGTGCAGCTGGCTTCCGGCCGCACATGGGATGCACTGCCGGAGGAGTACCAGCAGATTCTGCAGAAATGTGCCCGGGCATCGGCGCAGTACGAGCGCCAGCTCTGGGCACAGGAGGAAGCAGCTGCCCGAAAAGCGGCATTGGTTGACGGGTGCCGGGAACTGCCGCTGCCCGAAGAAGAAATGCAGAACTTCCAGCAACTGGTGCAGCCGCTATACCGGAAATACTGTGCCGACTATCTGCCGCTGGTGGAGGAGATACAGGCAGAGTGACAACAGAGAAAGGGACGAGTCAAATAAAAAGGCTCACAGCTTTGAGGTTATGCTGCGGAGTACTTTTCCTCCACGCCCACTCCGTGAAACAGCAAACAAGCCAGACCCACCGGTCTGGCTTGTTTGCAATATCAAAATAAATGTTTCCGCTGAATATACCCAAGGTGCAGCGGAGGATCTTCTGAATCAAAAACTCTCCCTTAGCTCACATATCCGTCGGTCACGCTGATGATGTTGGCATTGCCTTCCAGACTTTCGTACACGTTTACAACGGCATAGTGCATCTCAGCACCCGGATAAACCGTGGTTGCCTCGCATAGGATGCGGTAGTTCGTGCCTGCCACGGTCTGGGTGCTCAACAGAGCCACCGGCACATAGTCCACGCCCACAAAGCCCTCGGTGGCCTTGTTGAACGCTGCCGTGGCTTCCTCTGTCATGGCGGGGGACTCGGCTTCCTGGCAAGCGCCCACAGCGCCTTCCTCATAGTCCAGATTTGTCAGGCACAGTGGATCGCCGATGTCCAGAATTTCTGCTTTGCTCAGCCAGCTGTGCTGCAGCGTGACCACAACATACTCTTCCTGTGCGCCCGGTACGACGACAGTCGCCTTGCACAGAATGCGGTACTGGGTACCGAAGCCGGTGGTGCGGCTTGCCAGCAGGGCTACAGGCGTATAGGAAACGCCTTCCAGACCATCAAAGGCCTTATCGAACACTTTGCGGACTTTCTCGGTCAGTGCCGGGTCGGAAGCACGTTTCCAACTGCTGGAAATACAGTTTTCCTCAGCCACGGCAAAAACCGGCTCCGCCGTCTCTGCCGAAAGTGCGTATGCCTGCACCGCCTGCCAGCAGGAAAAGGACCATCACAGCCGTCATGCAAACAGAAACCGTCTTTTTCATGGTATTGTCTCCTCTTCTTATTGTGTGTATCACTGCCGGGGTGTGCACCCAGTTTTGTCGCTTCATTCAGGATACGAATGAGCCGCCCTCGGAAGTGCACGGGTTTGAAATATTTTCCAAAAAAGAAAAAAGCCTCGACCCCCTCAAGCCCTGTTATTCCGCAGGCCGTGCCCGGCTTTGCCTACGGCGGCGACTTCGGCGACCGCCCCACCGACCGGGAATTCTGTGTGGATGGCCTTGTGCTGCCCGACCGCTGCGCGGTGCTCCGGGCAGACTGTGCACCCGGTAAAACCGTGCACATCGCGTTCTCGTTCGCTCTGCCGGAAGCAGGGTTTGCCTGCATGACCGTTACCGCTGTGCAGCGGGCTGTGCTGCCTGGCATCCCAGCGGGCTATGAAGCTGCCTTTGGGCAGGTATGGCACAACTATGCCGCCGCCCGGCTGACCGCTGCCGCGCCGGAATTGGTGGCAATGGACTGCAACATCGGAATAAAGGGTGAGGGTTTCGAGTACATTTTCGGCCGCGGCAAGGGGCTTGTGTCCATCCGCTATAACGGCGTGCAGCTGCTGGACGATACCGTGCGCCCTAACTTCTGGCGCGCGCCCACTAACAACGGCAAAACCAGCCGACACCACCCGGAGCACCGGGTGGAAGTCTGCTGGTTTGCACGCATTCCGTGGCGTGCTGCGGGTACTCCGCCCGGCAGACGTTTCGGAATCAGAATGAAGGAATGAGTGAAAAAGGAGGAAGGTGTTTCTTTTGGTGAGACCTCAGAACAGTAGCCCACAGGCTACGCAGCCCACAGCGACCATAATAGCAGATGCAACCCATGCGTAGGGGAGGGTGTGCTTCTGGTGGTCGCCCAGGTCCTGGCCGGAGCGGGCCAGTTCGTTGGAGGTGTTGGTGGTCTTTGCTTCGGTCAGACCAGTGACCTCCTGCGCGGGGATGCCTGCAAGCAGCAGGAGGTGTGAAATAAAAGGACAGCCGACTGGTGGTGCGCAAACAGGTCAAAGCGCTGACGGTATTGTATCTGTTTCCCTGCCAGCATTTTGGAGTGTACTTTGCGCCGTATCAGATCTTGCTGGTGATGGGCGCTGTTTTTGTTCTGCTGGCGATTCCGTTCCTCCTGTTCTATGATCGAACAGTGCTGCCCCTATGCAACAGATGCCTGCCGCGGCAGGAATGCACCTGTATGCCAGCGGCTACCGCCCTGTGATGGATGCTCTGCTGCCGCTGCTGTTCTATTGCGTGCTGCCCTGCGTTGTGTTAAAATCATTTTGTATTGAGTATTCGGAAAAGTGAGCTGTGGAGCTGGCTGCCGCGTTGGGCTTTGCATGAGTCTAAAACAACCAACAGAAAACAGGAGATAAGATGAAACAGTATCTTTTGATCGACATCGGCGGCACCTTCATCAAGTACAGCCTGGCCGATGAACAGGCCCGGAAAATCTCCGGCGGTAAGGTTCCGACACCGCTGACGAATATGGATGACCTTCTGGCGGCCATCGAGGGCTTTGCCGCTCCCCTTCAGGGGCAGTTCGTGGGCTGCGCCATCTCTATGCCGGGCCGCATCGATACCAGAAACGGCATCGCCCATACCGGTGGAATGCTCAGTGCCTTTATGTGGGAGCAGCCCTTTGCTGCGCAGGTGGAGGCACGGCTGGGCGTGCCGGTGACCATCGCCAACGATGGCAAGTGTGCCGCAGCAGCGGAGGGCTGGACCGGTGCGCTGGCCGGTGTGGAGAATGGCCTTGTGCTGGTGCTGGGCACCGGCATCGGCGGCGGCATCATCCTGAACGGGAAGGTGCTGATGGGCGCTCACGCTGCCGCAGGCGAGGTTAGCGGCCTTGTCTCGGATATTTCAAAGATGACCGACGATGATTTCAAACTGACCTCGGTAGAGCGGTATTCCGAAGCACCCCTCTGGTCGGGAATGGCCTCGGCAAGTGGTCTGATCTTCGAGTATGCCCGGCAGAAGCATCTGCCGACGGGCAGCCCCATGCCCACCGGGGAAGAAATCTTTGCGGCTTACAATGCCGGGGAGCCGGAAGCGCAGAAGGCTCTCAAGATCTTTGCCCGGCGGGTGGCCGTTGGCATCCTGAGCCTGCAGCATGTGCTGGATGTGGAAAAGGTGGCCATCGGCGGCGGTATCAGCGCAGCGGAGGCTCTGCTGCCTGCGATTCAGGCCGAGTTGGATTGGCTGTTTGAGCGCTGCACAGTCATGCCGGCGGTCAAGCCGGAGCTGGTGCGCTGCCGCTATGGCAACGATGCCAACCTGATCGGTGTCCTGAAGCTGTTCTTTGAACAGAACCCCGCCTGAACCAGAACAAAATAGAATAGGAGTAGAAACTTATGAGCGTTTTCCGTGATGATTTCCTGTGGGGCGGTGCCTGTGCAGCCAACCAGTTCGAGGGCGCATGGGACGTGGATGGCAAAGGCCCCAGTGTCCCTGACCTGTGCACCAATGGCTCTCACACCAGCCCGAAATGGGTGACAACTGCTATCCGCTCCGACCGGCTGTATCCCAGCCATGAGGCCATCGACTTCTACCACCACTACGAGGAGGACATTGCTCTCTTCGCCGAGATGGGCTTCAAGACCTTCCGCACCTCCATCAACTGGACCCGCATTTTCCCCACCGGTATGGAGACCGAGCCAAACGAGAAGGGCCTTGAATTCTATGACAGGGTCTTTGACTGTTGCAAGAAGCACGGCATCGAGCCGCTGGTCACCATCAGCCACTATGAGCTGCCCTATGCGCTGGTGGAAAAATACAACGGCTGGGCCAGCCGGGAACTCATCGAGTTCTATATGAATTACTGCAAGGCTATTTTTGAGCGGTACAAGGATAAGGTCAAGTACTGGCTGACCTTCAACGAGATCAACTGCGGTACCATGCCGATGGGCGCGATCCTGGAAACAGGCACCATCCGGGGCTTTGAAGGCCCTACCGACAAGGTGCCGGACAACAAGCAGGAGCGCTTTCAGGCGCTGCATCACCAGTTTGTGGCCAGTGCAGAGGCTGTCCGGTATGCCCACGACCACTACCCTCAGTTCAAGATGGGCTGCATGATCTGCTTTATCACCAGCTACGCACTGACCTGCGACCCGGCCGACGAGATCGCCAACCAGAAGGCCATGCAGATCAGCAACTGGTTCTGCTCTGATATGCATGTCCGCGGCGAGTATCCTTCTTACATGAAGCGTTATTTTGCCGAGAATAATATCACCATCCGGCAGGAGCCGGAGGATGCTGCCATCCTGAAGGCCGGTACTGTCGATTTCTACACCTTCAGCTACTATATGTCCAACTGCATCACCACCCACAAGGATGCCGATGATGTGGGCGGCAACATCATTGCTGGTAAGAAGAATCCTTACCTGAAAGCCTCCGACTGGGGCTGGCAGATCGATCCCATTGGTCTGCGCTACACCCTCAACGCGATCTACGACCGCTACCGCATTCCCCTGATGGTAGTGGAAAACGGCCTGGGCGCTTACGACAAGAAGGATGCCGATGGAAAGATCCATGACAGCTACCGCATCGACTACCTGCGGGCACACATCGAGCAGATGGCCGAGGCTGTAAAGGACGGTGTAGACCTGATGGGCTACACCCCCTGGGGCTGCATCGATCTGGTGAGTGCCTCCACCGGTGAGATGGCAAAGCGATATGGATTCATCTACGTCAACAAGTTTGACGACGGCACGGGTGATCTGAGCCGCGAAAAGAAGGACAGCTTCTACTGGTATCAGAAGGTCATTGCCACCAACGGCGAAGATTTAGGATAACAAAAACAGACCTCCGGGTGCCATGTTTGCAGTACCGGGGGTCTGTCTTTTTGAAAGAAGGAGGTCATTTATGGAAAAGGCATTTTGCTGTGCGCCGGATTTTCCGGTGGTTCAGACAAATTACGGTCCGGTGCGGGGATATCGCTTCCGGGAGATCAGCAGCTTCAAGGGCATCCCGTATGGGCGGGCGGTGCGCTTCCATGCACCCCAGCCGCCCCAGCCTTGGGCAGAGCCGCTGGACGCTTCCAGTTACGGCTGCGTCTGCCCTCTGCTGAGCATCGACAAGCCCAGCGGCGAACTGCGTGTGCCCCACCGCTACTGGGTGCAGGATGAGGACTGCCTGAACCTGAACATCTGGACCCCGGCCTGCGATGCCCAAAAGCGGCCGGTGATGGTCTGGCTCCATGGCGGCGGATTTTTTGCCGGCTCGTCCATTGAGCAGGTGGCCTACGAGGGCGGAAACATGGCGCGGGAAGGGGACTGCGTGGTGGTGTCACTGAACCACCGGCTGAACATCCTGGGCTACTTGGATCTCTCCGATTTTGGGGAGGAGTACGCAAACTCCGGCAATGCGGGTGGGGATGATATCATCCTGGCACTGCAGTGGGTGCGGGACAATATTGCAGCGTTTGGCGGCGATCCCGGCTGCGTGACGGTATTCGGCCAGTCCGGCGGCGGTGCCAAAGTGACAACGCTGCTGCAGACCCCGGCAGCAGATGGCCTGTACCACAGGGCGATGATAATGAGTGGTGTGCTGGAAGGTTTGCTGAACGACAGTGTCGGCAGCGGCAGGGACTGTGTGCAGGCGCTGATGCAGGAGCTTGGCGTGCAGACAGCACAGCAGCTGGAAACTGTGCCCTACCACCAACTGGCGCAGGCTTACCGGAACGTCAGCCCGGTTCTGAAAGCAAAAGGCGCGAATGTGGGCCAAAGTCCCCACCCGAACCGCTTCTATCTTGGAGATCCGCTCCAAAACGGCAGTGGGTTTCGGCCCGAGACCGCAGACATCCCGGTGCTGATCGGTACGGTTTATTCGGAGTTCTACGGTTTCTTTGATGGTCTGAAAGGAGTCGGCCCGGAGGAAGCAGTGGGCCTGTCTGCCGCAGAGACCCTGCGGGAGCAGTTCCGCACTGCCTACCCGCACCGCCCGGAGGAAGACCTGCTGCTGGCAGATACCAGCTTCCGCGCCCCCACGATCAAATATGTCCGGGAGCGTGCCAAGGCGGGCGGAAAGGTGTACAGTTATCTGTTTGATCAGGACTTCCCTCTGATGGGGAAAAGTACCCCGTGGCACTGTGCGGATATCCCATTTGTGTTCCACAACACAGAGCTTGTGCCAGTGTGTGCCTTTGAGGGAGCAAAGCAGCTGGAAGCGGAAATTTTTGGCGCTGTGATGCAGTTTGTCCGTACCGGTGCGCCGGGCTGGGCTGCCAGTACGGAGGATGTGGAACAGACCATGCTTTTCGGCCCCCAAAGCCGTCTGGTGCAGAACCACGATCACGCACTGATCGAAGCATTGGCACCCTTCACAGATTTACGGATGAAAAAAGCGACCCGGGCAGGCGGACAGATCCAGCATTAAAAAGCGCTGTTCAATGTATTTTGCCGTGGAAAACAACAAGGGACTTTTCAAGGGCAGCGGCAGTGACGATGTCCTGCGGGAAAAGTTCGCCCGGCAGCTGAAGTGGTGTACCGATGTCATGGATGTTTTTGCACCCTGAATGAGGCTGAAATTAAAAAATGCAGTACCTTCTCTGCGCTTTCTCGCATGGAAGGTACTGCATTTTTGCTTGCTGCCTTATCTGTGCGGAATGGATGCCGCACGCGGCATTCAAGGGCCAAACCGGTCTGCATTCTATAATTGCCACTTGACCCAACCCGTGGTATAATGAAAGAATCGAATACTATGGGAACAAAGGACAGGGGTCAGAACAGAAAATGGCAAAACGAAAGCGAAAAACAACTGCAAAGCGCGCGTCTGCACGCAGAAAAAGCCGGGCCGAGGAGCGGATGCCGGCGGGGCTGGGCACCCTGTTTGTAGGGCTGCTGCTCATCGTGCTGGCGTTCGTGGAGGGGGACTCCGTCTGGAAGAGCGCCCACCAGATCCTATTCGGGCTGTTCGGCTGCGGCAGCTTTGTGCTGGGCGCGGCGGTGTGCTATCTGGCCATCCTCTACACCCGGGGGCAGGACCTGCTGATGCAGGTGTTCAAGCTGCTGCTGGGGCTGATCTTTGCCAGCGGCACGGTCATCGTGTTTTCGGATATCCCCGCCGACCTGACCGCTGCCCAGATGATCGCTGCCTGCTACCAGAACGGCGCAAACGCCTGGCTGGGCGGCGGCGTGCTGGGCACTCTGCTGGGCGGCAACCTGCTCCTGCTCTGCGGGCGGCCTGCGGCCAATCTGGTCATGGCGGTGCTGGCCCTGTGCGCCAGCCTGTATATTTTTGATATCACCCCTGCCGAGTGCTGGCAGTGGCTCTGCAATGTGGGCGGCGGCGTGCATGAAAAAGGCGTGGCGGTCTATGAACAGAACGCCGCCCGCCGTGCTGAGCGCCTTGCGGCCCGGCAGGCGGAAGAAGAGTACTGCGCCGAGGAGCCTGCGGACGATTACGATGATAATTTCGATGAGGAAGACGTGCCCGGCGGCATTCCGGTGCCCGGGTGGCTGTCCGGCGTGTTCAGCTGGGGCCACAAGGTGACCAAGGAGATGGAAGGCGAAGCGGAACCTGCTCCCGTGGACGATTCTCTGGGCTACGAGCCGCCTGCGCCGGTGGAGCCGGAACCGGCTCCCGCCCAGCCTGCCCCAGCCTTTGAGCCGGTCAAAGTGACCTCCAACCATCCCCGCGCGGCGTTTGATATCGACCTTGGGCCGGATACCTCTGTTTCCGAGGGCGGAAGCGAGCCCATTGAGCCCATCATCATCGGGCCGGGCGGCACCTTTGGGCAGGACCCGCTCCAAAAGGCCCCGCCCCGGGCCATCGTCAAACCGGTGGTGCCGGATGCCGTGGAGACTGCCGCCGAGGATTTCTTCGCGCCCGCCGGATCGCCTGCTCCGGCCCCGGTGGTGAACCCCACCGTGCCGCCTGCGGCCCCGGAAGCCCCTGCGGCTGCACCGGCAGAGCCCGTGCAGCCTGAGATGCCGGTGTTCCAGACCCCCACCCTGCCCACCACGGATGAGCCGGTGGTGCCGGTGCGGGTCAGCGCGGAAAACGCGGTGGCCATGCGCAGTGAACCGGACGAGGACGGTTGGATCAGCATTACCAGCGAACCGGTGGAGGAAAAAGACCTGAACACGCTGGTGGCGGCCGCCATGGAAAAACCCGCCGCAGGCGAGCAGGCTGCCGCCACCGCCCCGGCCGAGGAGCCGGAGGTGGTGGAGACCTTCCAGTATCAGTACCCCAGCATCGAGCTGTTTGAAAAGTCTGCCGAGGAGAGTGACCCCGGTGCCCAGGACGAGCTGAAGGCCAACGCCCAGAAGCTGGTGGACACGCTGGAAAGCTTCGGCGTGCGCACCCGAGTGCTGGATATCTCGCGGGGACCCTCCGTTACCCGGTACGAGGTCCAGCCCATGGCGGGCGTGAAGATCAGCCGCATCACCTCGCTGGCCGATGATATCGCCCTGAACCTTGCCGTGGCCGATGTCCGCATGGAAGCACCCATCCCCGGCAAGCCTGCCGTGGGCATCGAGGTGCCCAACCACAAAAAGACCCCCGTTTTTATCCGCAGTGTCTTTGAAAGCCAGGCCTTCCTGCGGATGACTTCGCCCTTGGGCGTGGCGCTGGGCAAGGACATTGCCGGTGTGGCCCAGGTGGCCGACCTGTGCAAGATGCCCCATCTGCTCATCGCGG
>OHBV01000412.1_pt1 | contig 22311 bp, 19 predicted proteins | sample 1577451 | NCBI WGS metagenome assembly OHBV01 (sample SAMEA3879605, study PRJEB24766) | human gut metagenome | biome: human-associated habitat; feature: feces | place: USA | collected 1985/1987 | reverse complement strand
TTTGTCGTAGATCTCCTTGCGGATGAGCAGGCAGGCGGCGGTGTCGGCGTAGACGTCCTGCACATAGTTCAGACGGCCCATATAGCCGTCGGAGCTGGCGGGATAGTACTTGTGCAGATGACCCGCCACGCCGCCGATGCCGAAGCCGACACCGGCGTGCTGGATGGTATCGTCCGGGTAGAGCAGCTTTGCGCCCACGCAGCCCACCCGCTTCTGCTGGGCATACATGACCATCTCTTCCAGCCAGGCGGCGGTGATGACCTCGGTGTCGTTGTTGAGCAGAAGCAGATACTCACCGGTGGCGAACTTCTCGCCGAAGTTGTTCAGGGCGCTGTAGTTGAAGCCCTTGCCCTCCCAGGTGACGACCTTGAGGTTATCGGGGTGCTCTTTCTGCATCCGCTGATAGGTGCGGAAGGTCTCAGGGGCCTTGCTGTTGTTCTCGATGAGGATGATCTCAAAATCCGGGTAGGTGGTGCGGGCGTAGATGGACTCCACGCAGGTCTCCAAGTCGCGGATGTGGTCGCAGGTGGGGATGAGGATGCTCACCCGGCCCGGATGGTCGATGGTGTAGTCGGTCTTGTAGTAGCCCGGCGTACCCGGGATGAGGGACACATCGTCCACGGCGACACCGCAGCGGGCGTAATGAGCCTTGAGGGCGGCAATGCCCGCGTCGATGCAGTAGGTCTTGGCGGAGATGTCGCTGGCCGTGCTGCCGGGACTGGAACGCCAGTAATAGAGGGCGTGGGGGATGTGGACGATCTTCCGGGCCATCTCAGTCAGGCGGAGGAAGAGCTCGTAATCCTGACTGCCGTTGTACTCCATCCGCTCCGGGCCGCCTGCGGCGTCCATCAGCCGGCGGCTGAAGAGGGTCAGGTGGCAGATATAGTTGTTGGAGCGGAGGTTGTCCAGCATGAAGTCCGGCTTGAAGTGGTAGAGCACCACATTCTCCACCTTGCCCTCAAAGGTCGCCTCATCGGTATAGACGAAGTCGGCTCCCTGCTCGGCGATGGCCTTGGCCGCGTACCAGAGGGCGCAGGGATGGAGGATGTCGTCGTGGTCCAGCAGGGCGATGAAGTCGCCGGTGGCCATCTCGATGCCTTTGTTGGTGTTGCCGGGGATGAGCTCATTCTTCTCCAGCTTCCTGTAGCGGATACGAGGGTCCGCAGCGGCGCGCTGCTGCACCATCTCGCCCACACCCGGGGCAGTGCCGGCGTCCACACAGCAGAGCTCCCAGTTGCGGTAGGTCTGGTTCACGACGGAATCCAGCAGCTCTTCGAGGAAGTCCAGCGGGGTGTTGTAGAGCGGCACCACGATGCTGATCTTGGGGCCTGCGGGCTGGTCGCCTGCCTGCCGCACCAGCAGTTCCACCGGTGCGAACCGGTCGGCGCGCATGACTTTGCCCGGGAAGAGGGCGGCGTACTCGCGGCGGGCGCGGGCCAGTTCCCGCACGCCCTCGATGCCGCCGCTGCGCAGCTCCCGCAGGAGCACGAAGAAGGGCAGAGTGTGCCAGAGCTGGCGGCTCTTGCTGACGACATAGCGCATGGGCCAGGTCATCTTCCAGAACTTCGAGCCCGTCACCTCGCCCAGTGCCTTTTCCAGCTGCTGCTCGTGGCTGCGGCTGAGCGAAAGGTCGCTGCGCAGCCGGGCGATGAGCTCAGCTTCCTCGCCGCTGGTGCGCTCGGCGCGCACCATCCGGTCACGCAGGATGTCCATTTCCATCTCGTAGCCCCGCACCATCTTCAGCTGAGTGGGCTGGCTGGTGCAGAACAGCGCCGACTGCTGAGCGCGGCCCTTGCTGCGCCAGCCAAAATCGCGGAAATACCCTCTCTGGGCCAGCTGCTCGGCCCAGCCCGCCATCACGGTGCTCTCATCGCTCACCAGCAGCACTCGGGCGGGCAGGGTCTCGGGCAGCGTTTCCCACGCGGGGTCTGCCACCACCAGAAGCTCTGCCGCAGAGCCCTCTGTCCACTCTTCTGCCTCCACACCTGCACGGTGCAGGGCTTCCGTCAGCTTGGGCATCTGCTCTCCCAGCAGGGCCGCCGAGGCGGGGTTTGCCTCCTCCGCGATGCGCTGCGCCAGTGCGCGGCAGCGCTCCCGCTCCCGCTTTTCTTTCTTTTCCTTCTCCAACTGCATTCCGTTCTCTCCACCTGTTATTCTTTATCGTATCGCTCCCGCTTTGGAGCGTGAAACGCGAAATCGTCTGTCTCTTGTGTACAAGCGTGTACAGTATACCAAATCACGTCCCATTTGAGAAGTATTTTGCGCAATTCCTTTTGATTTTTTACATGCCCAGCAGGCGGCGCAGCCAGCTGAACAGACCGCCGCCGGAGCTCGTGCCGCTGCCCACCGTCCGGATGGAAACGCCGGAGTAGTAGTGCTTCAGGATGTCGCGGTAGCCCATCCCCTCCTCGGCGGCGTAGCCCACGGCGCCGCACTGGCTCATGCCCACGCCGTGGCCGAAGCCGTAGTAGTACATACAGGGTACACCCGTCGCATCCGTGCCGAAATCGAAGCAGTAGCGGGAGGACACGAACTGGCCGATATAGCGGTAGCTGCGGCCATTGGACACCAGCGTATTGTACTGGACGAAGCCGCCGAGGTCTTTGTGGGTGGTGTCGGCGCTCTGGTAGGGCTCGCCGGTGCGGCTGTCGTTGTACTCGACATAGTCATAATCCTTGCCGATGATGCGGCGCATCTTCTCGTGGTACTGGCGCTCATAGGGGCTTTCCACGCTCTTGAGATACGGCACATCCGAGCCCCAGGCGTCGAGGCTGGAACAGGTGCCGTAGACGCCGGTCTGGGTGTTGTAGCCTGCACTGGCCGACCAGACGGCGTCGATGACGCTGCCGTTGTAGGTCAGCACCTCATCCTTCACCGACTCCACCGCCTTGCGGATAGCCGACCGGGCCGAGGACGGGATGTCCTCCACGGGGGTGTAGATGAGGGCGTTGGCCGAGGAGCCGTACTGCTTATGGTACTCGAGGTAGGAGTGGATGGCCACGGCCTGGGCCTTCCACGCCTCCTGCGCGGCACTGGCGCTGACATAGCTGCCGATGGCGCCAAGCTCCGTGTAGGTGATGCCCACCAGGCAGTCCACGAGGTCCAGCGACACGTTCCGGCGCAGGCCCTTGCCCTTGATGTTCAGATAGGGCAGTGTAATTTTATCTTTGGAGCCGAAGAGCCAGCTCAGACAATTTTCCTCTTCCTCAGGGATAAGGGTGGTGTTTGCACCGCCAATGGTGGTGGCACCGGGTGCGGCATCCTCGGCGAACGCCGCCGGGACAGCCACGCACAGCATCACAGCTGCCAGCACCAGCGCCGTCAGACGGCGCGCGAAACTCAGACTCTGCTTCACGGTCATTTCCTCCTGTGGTTTCTGGATCTTTCCATAGTTGTTATCAGTGTAACACACTGCGCCCCCGACGGCAAGGACGGAAGTTGTGCAAAAATGTGAAAAGACGCCTTTGCAAGCCGCCGGAATTATGATACAGTATAGCATGAGATGATATGCCCCCTTTGGCGGGCATGACAGGGAGGGCCGGAATGGACAGCAGAGAGTTATATCCCAGCGACGAGCAGCGGCGCCGCATCATGGACTTTATCATGGCGGCGGGCGAGACGCTGCTGGAAAACGGAGCAGAGGTCTTCCGGGTGGAGCAGACGATGGAGATCATGGCCCGCAGCTTCCATCTGCGGGAGTTCCACGTCTACGTGCTGACCAACGGCATCTTCGCCAGCGCCGGCACGGCAGAGATCGCCGAAGTGCGGAACGTGCCGGTGCGGACGACTCACTTAGGCCGGGTGGCCGCGGTGAACGCCCTTTCCCGCGAGATAGCAGCCGGGGGCATCACACTGGACGAGGCTGAACATCGCCTGGCCGATGCCCGGCGCATCCCCTTCCCCAAGGGCAAGACCCAGCTCCTCGCCGGGATGAGCGGCACAGCCTGTTTTGCGCTCATCTTCGGCGGCACGATACGCTCGGCGCTGGCGGCAGCGGCGGCGGGTCTCATCGTCAGCGGCTATCTGCTGCTCTGTGAAAATCGGAGGCTTTCCAACGGCTTCCGCAAGATCTCGGCGGCAGCGCTCATTACATTGGTCTGCATTCTGGGGTGCCATCTGCTGGACACTGAGGCCAGCCACGCCATCATCGGCGCCCTGATGATATTGACCCCCGGCATCGCTTTCACCATGGGCATCCGGGACTTCGTGCAGGGCGACTACCTCTCCGGCACCATCCGAATGATAGACGCCCTGCTCATCGCGGCCAGCATCGCCATCGGTGCCGGCCTTGTTCTGAGCCTTACTTCGATCCTGACGGGGGTGACGGTGGTATGATGACCTTGACAAGCACACAGATCGGCCAGCTGGTGGCACAGTTCTTTCTGGCCGGGGCGGGGACGCTGAGCTTCGCCGTCCTCTTCGCCTGCCCTAAGCGCACCCTCCCCTGCTGTGCGCTGGTGGGCGCAGTGGGCTGGTTCGTCTACGAGCTGGCCGTCTTATACGGGGCCGACGCGGCGGCAGCCTCCCTCATCGCAGTCATCCCGCTGACGCTGGTGTCCCGGCTCTTCGCCATCCTGCTCAAAACGCCGGTGACGGTCTTTTTGCTGACCGGCATCTTCCCGCTGGTGCCCGGCGCGGGCATCTACTACACCGCCTACTATTTCATCCAGGGCGAGAATGCCCTTTCGCTGGCCAACGGCATCTCCACCTTCAAGGTGGCCGTCACGCTGGCCGTGGGCATCGCGCTGGTGCTGGGCCTGCCCATGCCCCACGCCCCATTCTGGAAACGCAAATAGATCACAAAACAGCACCCCCGCTGTGCGCTGCCAATGCACAGCCGGGGGTGCTGCTGCTTTTCTGTAGCCTCTCGGGGCAGGCTCAAAGCTCCATCCAGACCTTTGCCACCGGGGGCTCCTGGGTCCAGTCCACGTCAAACTCGGTTGCCGTGCTATCGCTCAGCTTATAGCCTGTATTCACCATTACATTGCCCAGCTTCTGCAGTTGCTCCTTTTTGACCTTGCCGCTCTTTACCACGCTGACGGTTTCATCGTACTCATCATTGTTGCCCACCTTCTGATTGCCCAAAAAGTTGCTCTTGCGCCAATACTGGACCTTGACATCTGCCATCACAGGGTTTTTGCTGCTATTGCAGCCAGAGAGAACACCCGCTGCTGCCACAGCCAGAGTCATCACACCAGCGCTCTTCAGGAAATTACGACGAGTCATATTAGTCATTTTCTTGCACCTCATAAACTGTTTTGTTTCTTCTTGTTTTCCTTTGCGCGTCTCCGCAAAAGGTGGTTAGTTTGCCATAACTAATGATAGGTTATCTACTGCTTTTTGTCAATATTTTTCCAGTATGTTAGCGTTTATTAACATTATATCATCATTTTTTATCTCCGGTTTATGGATTTTTCTCTCATTTCTTCATCTCGCAGACGTGTCTTGTCCGTGTTTGCCGCCGCATCCAAATTCCTTGCACTGCTCCTGCTCCTATGCTATAATCAGGCTGTACTTATATAGTAAAGGAGTGTCTGCCGATGTCTGTTATGGAAACGCTCAACACCCGCCGCACCTACCGCCGCTTCGCCCAGAAGCCGGTGCCGCAGGATGTGGTGGACGATATGGTGGAGGCCCTGCGCCTGTCGTCCTGCGGCGCGAACCGTCAGGCCGTGAAGCTGGTGGTTGTGCAGAGCCCTGAGATGGTGAAAAAGGTCCATCCGCTGGTCAAGTGGGCCGCCTATCTGCCGCCGGAGCAGGGTGCTCCCAAAGCCGACGAGCAGCCTGTGATGTATCTGGCCGTCGTGCAGGACAGCTCCATCCCCGGCGACCTGAACACCGACACCGGCATCGCGCTGGCGAACATCACCCTCGCCGCATGGGCCAAGGGTGTGGGCAGCTGCATCATGGGCGCCATCAACAAGCCCGCCCTGAGCGAGCTGCTGGGCATCGCCGCGCCGGACAAGCTGGCGTTCATGGTCGCTCTTGGCTACCCCACTCACGCCGCTAGGGTCGTACCGATGACGGAGGAGACCGGCATCAAGTATTATCTCGATGAGAACGGTGACTACTGCGTGCCGAAGCGGAGCGTGGAAGAGCTGGCAAGAAGCGTATAATGGCTCTCCCTTTGGGAGAGCTGGCGCGAAGCGCCTGAGAGGGCAAGGACGCTGCCAAAGAATTGCAGACGTCGCGATAGTTTCGCTCTGACAAAGGGGCTGCCTATCGCCGTGCGGCGGCTCTGTCGCACTGAGCTTGCCCTCTCCGTCACCTGCGGTGACACCTCTCCCAAAGGGAGAGGCTTTAAGCCTACGTTCTGCATATATACATCTCTCTCAAGCTTTATTCTGCATAATTGTTTGCAATTCGGTTTCAATTTGATGGAATTTTTGCACAACACTTGACTTTTCAAATTGTACAACCTATACTAAACACGCTCTCTGATTTTTCGATGAATCGCATCGCAGCAGAGAGATGCAAACGATATGCACATAAAGAGGAGTGTTTGAATATGAAAAAGATCTCTCGCCGCAGCTTTCTTGCTGCCGCCGGCCTGACCGTTGCTGCTCTGGCTCTGACCGCCTGCGGCGGCTCTGCCTCCACCGCTTCTTCCGCTGCTGCAAGCTCTGTTGCTGCTTCTTCTGAGGCTGCTTCCACCAGCGCTGCCGCTGCTGAGCTGACCACCGTTGAGGCCGGCAAGCTGACTATGGCCACCAACGCCACCTTCCCTCCCTACGAGATGACCACCGACGCCGGCACCATTGAGGGCATCGATGTGGACACCGCACAGGCCATTGCCGAGAAGCTGGGCCTGGAGCTGCAGATCGACGACATGGATTTTGACGCCGCTCTGCTCAGCGTGCAGCAGGGCAAGGCCGACATCGCCATGGCAGGCATCACTGTCACCGACGAGCGGATGGCTGTGATGTCCTTCTCCGACAGCTACGCCACCGGCATCCAGTCCGTCATCGTGCCCGAGGGCTCCGACATTGCCTCTGTGGACGATCTGGCCGGCAAGAAGATCGGCACCCAGCGCGGCACCACCGGCTACCTGTACTGCTCCGATGATTTCGGCGACGATGCAGTCGTGGCTTACGACAACGGCCTGACCGCTGTACAGGCCCTGAACAACGGCCAGGTGGACGCTGTGGTCATCGACAACGAGCCCGCCAAGGCCTATGTGGAGTCCAACCCCGGCCTGAAGATCCTGGACACCAGCTACGCCGAGGAGGACTACGCCATTGGCATGAACAAGAGCAACACCGCTCTGCTGGAGGCTGTGAACGCCGCTCTGGAGGAGCTGAAGGCCGACGGCACCCTGCAGGCCATCGTGGACAAGTACATCAAGGCTGAGTAAACAGACCCCTCAAGGGGAGGCGGCCCACCGGGCACCTCCCCTTTTTTAAGGGATATAGGTTACAAAATTCTGACAAGATCACAACAGACGAAAAGAAAGTGAGGATGCGAATGGCCGCACAATACGAACTGTTGAGCCAGCTGCTGAAAAGCGGCGGCCGGCTGGACATGGGGCAGGAGCTGTTCTACAAATTTTATCAGGCCTTTGTCCTGAAGGACCGCTGGCTCCAGTACATCGGGGGCGTAGGCACCACCCTGCTGGTCACTGCCATTGCTCTGGCCATGGGCGTCCTGCTGGGCAGCGTGGTGGCGCTGGTGCGTGTGGCCCACGACCAGCAGCGCCCCGGCCGCCGCAACCCGGTGCTGGGGGTCTTTAACGCCGTGTGCCAGGTGTACACCACCGTGATCCGGGGCACCCCCATGATGGTGCAGCTGCTGATCATGAGCATGGTCATCTTCAACAACAGCCGCAACTTTACCATGGTAGGCGCTCTGGCGCTGGGCATCAACTCCGGCGCTTACGTCTCCGAGATCATCCGGGGCGGCCTGATGGCTGTGGACCCGGGCCAGATGGAGGCCGGCCGCAGCCTGGGCCTGAACTACATCACCACCATGGTGGTCATCATCATCCCCCAGGCCATCCGGGCGGTGCTGCCTGCCCTGGGCAACGAGTTCATCATGCTGCTGAAGGATACCTCCCTTATCACCGTCATCGGCGGCAAGGAGCTGCTGTATGCGGCCCAGGGCATCATGAACCGCACCTACGAGGCCATGTTCCCCCTGTTTGGCGTGGCACTGATCTATCTGGTGCTGGTGATGATCTTTACCTGGCTGCTTGCAAAATTTGAGAGGAGGCTGGCACAAAGTGACCGATAAGATCCTGGAAGTCCGGGGCCTGACCAAGACCTACGGCGGCGAAAAGCGCAAGGGCGCAAAGCAGGCTGCCCCCACTCTGGACGTGCTGCGGGGCATCGACATCGACATCTACCGCGGCGACGTGGTCTGCCTCATCGGCCCCTCGGGCTGCGGCAAATCCACCTTCCTGCGCTGCCTGAACCGGCTGGAGATCCCCACCGGCGGCAGCATCAAATTTGAGGGCGTGGAGGTGGACGACGACCACATCGACTCTGTCCGCCAGAAGATGGGCATGGTGTTCCAGCACTTCAACCTCTTCCCCCACCTGACCGTCAAGAAAAACCTTGAGCTGGCCCCCAGCCTGCTCAAGCTCAAGGATAAAGAGGCCATCTCCAAGCGCGCCGACGAGCTTCTGGCCCGCGTAGGTCTGGCCGACAAGGCCAACGTCTACCCCAAGAGCCTTTCGGGCGGCCAGCAGCAGCGCATCGCCATCGCACGCGCACTGGCAATGGACCCGGACGTCATCCTCTTCGATGAGCCTACCAGCGCCCTCGACCCCGAGATGGTCGGCGAAGTGCTTGAGCTGATGAAGGAGCTGGCCCACACCGGCATCACCATGCTGGTGGTCACCCATGAGATGGGCTTTGCCCGCGAAGTCTCCAACCGCGTCATCTTCATCGATGAGGGCCGCATTCAGGAGGATGAGCCGCCGCAGGAGCTGTTCACCAACCCCAAGCACCCGCGCCTGAAGGCATTCCTCTCCAAGATGCTGTAAGATACAAAGAAACAACACAAAACCCGGAACTCTTTTCAAGCCGTCCTGGCTCTGAAGGAGTTCCGGGTTTTGTTCATTGTTTTTTTTCAGAGAGCTGTTTTGCAGCAGTCTTTCTGCTTATGCTCAGTTGTTGGCTTCCACCTTGCTCAGGAGGATGCGGTCATTGTCGAGGGCCTTGCCGGCGTTCTCGCGGAACTTCTCGAGCAGGTCGTCCACGGTCATCTTGCTGCGGGCCTCGCCCTTGACGTCGAAGACGATGCGGCCCGCGTCCATCATGAGGGTGCGGTTGCCCAGCTCCAATGCCTGATGCATATTGTGGGTGACCATCAGGCAGGTGATCTTCTTTTCGGCCACGATGCTCTTGGTGAGGTCCAGCACCTTTTCGGCGGTGGCAGGGTCGAGAGCGGCGGTGTGCTCGTCCAGAAGCAGGAGCTTCGGGGTGACGAGGGTGGCCATCAGCAGGGTCAGCGCCTGACGTTGACCTCCCGACAGCAGGCCCACCGGCTGCTTCATCCGGTCTTCGAGGCCCATATCCAGCAGGGCCAGCTTCTCACGGAAGATCTCCTTATCCTTGCGGGAGATGCGGGAGAAGATGGCGTTGGGGGCGGTCCCGGCGCGAAGGTAGGCCAGCGCCAGATTCTCCTCGATGGTCATGTTGGGGGCCGTACCCTTGAGCGGGTCCTGGAACAGGTGGCCGATGACCCGGCTGCGCTGATATTCCGGCGCGAAGGTGATGTCCTCGCCGCCCAGCGTGATGCCGCCCTCGTCGGCGATGAAGCCGCCGGTGATGGCGTTGAAGAGGGTGGATTTGCCCGCGCCGTTGGAGCCGACGATGGTGGCGAAGTCTCCCGCTTCCATGGTCAGGCTGACGCCGTTCAGGGCCACTTTCTCGTTGACGGTGCCGGGGTTGAAGGTCTTGTGCAGGTCACGAAGTTCGAGCATTTCCATTTTACACACGCTCCTTCCGTACCTGATGGGCCGCATTGCGGCGCTTCTCAAAGGCGATCTTTTCCTTGATGGCGGGCATCGAGATGGCCACAGCCACGATGATTGCGCTGACCAGTTTCATGGCAGCAGCCGGGACGTTGAAGCGGAGCGCCACCGCCACGATAAAACGGTAGAGGCAGCTGCCGAACACGACGCCCAGCACACGGCGCACCATCGTCCGCTTGCCCACCAGCGTTTCGCCGATGATGAGGGAAGCCAGCGCGATGGTCACCATGCCGGTGCCTACGTTGATGTCGCAGCTCTTCTGGTACTGAGCCAGCAGGCCGCCGGAAAGGGCGGTCAATGCGCCCGAGATGCAGAGGCCCACCGTGATGGTGAAGGCGGGGTTGATGCTGGAAGCACGCACCATGGCAGCGTTATCGCCGGTGGCACGAATCGAAAGGCCGAGGCGGGTTCCGAGGAAGCCCACCATGGCGGCGCCGGCCAGCGCGATGACTGCCGCCGCCAGCACCAGCTTATACCCGCCGCCCGTGAAGCTCAGGGCGCTCTTGGCGATGGAGAAGACGGTATCGGTCTTGACCAGCGACATGGTGGACGAGAAGCCCATCACGGCCAGGTTGATGGTGTAGAGGCCGGTGTTGACGATGATGCCGGCCATGATGCTCTCGACGCCGAGGCGGGTCTGCAAAAAGGCTGTGATGAAACCGGAGCACACACCGGCCGCCATCGCCGCCAGCAGGGCGAGGAAGGGGTGGCCGGTCAGTGCCACCTGACAGGCGACAGCGCAGCCAAGGGTGAAGCAGCCGTCCGTGGACAGGTCCGCGATATTCAGGATGGAATAGCTCAGAAACAGAGCCAGCGCAACGAGGGCGTAGATGCAGCCCAGCTCGAGCGCGGTCTGGATGACGTTGAGCGAAAAGATACTCGCCAGCATGGTGTGCTCCTTAATAAATAATATTTTCCTTTTTAATTAAGGCTCTCCCTTTGGGAGAGCTGGCGCGCAAGCGCCTGAGAGGGCAAGCCGCCTGACCAAAAGCTATTCGCCTTGCGATAACCTTTTGTTCGAGTCAACTTATCGCAGCGTTTTTGCTTTTTTCACAGCGTCCTTGCCCTCTCCGTCACCTTCGGTGACACCTCTCCCAAAGGGAGAGGCTTTCAGCGGTTAAGAGAAGTTCTCCGCCGTGGTCACTTCCACGACCTCGGTGCAGTAGGGTGCAAAGGCCTTCTTCACGGTGTCGAGGTCGAGGCCCAGAGCCTCGCAGGTCTCGGTGTTGATGGTGGCAATGCCGTTGTCGAAGGTCTGGAAAGGCAGGTCTGCAGGGGTCTTGCCGTCGCAGAGCAGTTCCACTACCATATCGGCGGTAGCCTCGCCCAGCTGGACGTAATCGACGCCGTAGCCCACGAAGGCACCGTTCAGGGCGAAGCTGTCAGCGCCGGTGTAGTGCTGGACGCCTGCCTCGGTGAAGGTCTCGTAGATGGAAAGCTCGGCGGTCATGACGGTGTTGTCGGTGGGGGTGAAGACGGCCTTGACACCGGCGGCGATGAGGGCCTCAGCGGCCATCTGGACTTCGGCGGTGGTGGTGCCGTTCTTCTCGATGTACTTGATGCCCTTGCTGTCGCAGAAAGCCTTGGCGTCTGCAATGGCCTGGGTAGAAGCATCCTGGCTCAGATCATACAGCAGGCCGATGGTGTCGATGTCGGGGTTGACGGCCAGGATGAGGTTCATGATGGCGTCGGTGTTCAGGGCGTCAGAAGTGCCGGTGATGTTCGGCTCGGTGTCAAAGCCTGCGGCGGCGGGGTCAGTGACGGCGGAGTAGACGACGGGGATGTCGGTGTCCTCCACAGCGGCCAGCATGGTAGCGGCGGTGGGGGTAGCCACAGCCACGATGACGTCCACGCCGTCGGCCACGAGGTCAGCGCCGATCTGGTTCAGGTTGGTCTGGTCGGCCTGTGCGTTGGCGTAGTAGTCGGCGTAGTCGAAGGTAACGCCCTTCTCCTTGCCCACCTCGTCCAGACGCTCTTCCACCGACGCAACGATCTGGTTCAGAGAAGCGTGGTCAACATAGTTGACAATGCCCACCTTGAAGGTCTGGCCTGCCTCGCTGGCGGCGGCAGAAGATGCTGCTGCACTGGAAGCGGTGCTGGATGCAGTGCTCGAAGCGGACGAACCGCAGCCGGTCAGACCCAGCGCGGAAACAGTGGCGGCGGCCATAGCGGCTTTCAGAAAGCTGCGGCGGGAGATCATGTTCATGGTTTTCATAGCGGTTGCTCCTTCCCTGGAGCGGGCGGCATATAAAATAAAAACCCGCTCCACTTGCGGGACGGGCTTTTGTTTTCATATAACAAAACGACCCTGTCCCTGTGTGTTCATCCACAAGGACAGAGTCGAAAAATTCGAATCTGCGGTGCCACCTTGCTTGCCTTGCCCGCTTTCCTCTTGAAAGCCGCAAAGCCTCTCACGGAGAGCCAACACTCCCCTGCCCTGTAACGGAGGCTTCCGTCCCAAGCTACTGGAGGCTCTGCCTCGTTTGCCCGGCCCTCGGCGGCCCACGAATCTCTGCCCCGCTCTCACCCGTTTTCACTGTCCGGGCTCACTGAAGATGCGCTTTGCAGGTTCTCTTCCGCCTCATCGGTTTGATTGCATTATACACTTTATCCGTGTAAAGTCAAGAGGGAATTTCAAAATTTTCCGTCAGATTTTTTCACGTTTCATCACTCGAGGTTGAGTTTGTTTCGCATCAGCCAGACCGTCAGCCCGAACCAGAAGACGCCGAACGCCGCCGCGATGCCCAGCGTGACCATCGCGCTTCCCATGTAGCCCAGAGCCGATACGGCAGCCTCGATGCTGCCCACATCGCCTACGGCGCTGTAGATGGCCGTCTCGTAGACGCCGGTGCCGATCTGGAGCAGCTTTTCGAGCCAGCCCTGCACATACTGCATGACAAAGAAGCTCAGGATGCCCGCCAGCGCGGGGTGGTTCTTGAACTGATGTCCCACCATGCAGGCAGCATAGATGCAGGCGATGGCGCTGACCATCCGCACGAAGCCGACGACGCCGCTGAAAGCCAGCGCTCCCCAGAACTCCATGTTATAGCGGGCAAATGCCTCCCGGATGATCGACCACATCCGCGGCAGCTGCCCAAGCAGGTCCATATCCGCCATCATCAGGACAGCCAGAATGCCGAAGGAAAGGCAGGCTGCGAGGATGCTGCACAGGCTCCACACGGTGCTGGAGATGAGCTTCGAGGTCACAAGCTGTGTTTCCGTCACCGGCAGGGTGTGCATCAGATAGCCCTCCCGGCCCAGCAGGTTGCGGTAGAACCGCTGCACGATGGTCATGATGGTGACGACCACGGTGCCGATGATGACGGCGGTGTAGACAAGGCTCAGCAGGCCCACGAGAGTCGAATAGGCGTCACTATTGGTGCCGTTCCATCTCCGGACGGACCCGCCAAAGAGCACCGACGCTGCCAGCAGGGCCAGATACATTCCGCCGTAGGTGCGGGCGGTGGCCCGGAACTCATATTTCAGTAACTTTTTCAGCATTTGAATACCTCCCGGAAATATGCATCCACACTCATGCCCTCGGTCTCGCGGAGCTCATCCACCGAGCGGTGGGCGAAAATCCTGCCGTTCTTCAGGAACACAGCCTCATCCAGCACCGGCTCCACATCCTCGATGAGGTGGGTGGAGATGATGACCGAGGCGTCCCGGCTGTAGTTGGTGAGGATGGTGTTCAGGATGTAGTCCCGCGCCGCCGGGTCCACGCCGCCGATGGGTTCATCCAGCAAATAGAGCCGGGCATTCCGGCTCATGGCAAGGATGAGCTGGACCTTCTCCTTGTTGCCCTTGGAAAGGCTCTTGAGGGGTGCTTTGGGCGAAAGCTCCAGCTTTTCCAGCATCTCATTCGCCTTGGCGGGGTCGAAGTCGGCGTAGAAATCCCGGAACATCTCCACCAGCTGCTCCACCCGCATCCAGTCGGGCAGCCATGCGGCATCCGGCAGGTAGGAGACGATGGCCTTCGTGTCCGGGCCGGGGTCCATGCCCGCGATTCGGATGCTGCCCGCCGTGGGCTGCAAAAGGCCGTTCGCCAGTTTGATAAGGGTGGTCTTGCCGCTGCCGTTGGGGCCAAGCAGGCCCACGATGCGGCCAAAGCCGATGTGCAGCTCGATGTTATCGAGGGCGTTTGTCCCCTTCTGGTAGGATTTCGTCAGGCCCTCACAAGTTAAAAGCTCATTCATTTCAATCACTCTCCTTTGTTTCCCAGCCCGTCATAAGCTTTGCGGCCTCTGCCGGGCCGTAGCCGATGCCGCGCATTTTCTCGAGATATTCGGCGGTCATAGCGCGGGCTGTCTCGTCCCGCAGCTGTTCCAAAAGGGCTGTATCTTCGGTGACGAAGCGGCCCGTGGTCCGCTCGGTGTAGACGAGCCCTTCCGCTTCCAGCTGGGCCAGCGCCCGCTGCATGGTGTTGGGGTTGACGCCTGCCGCTGCGGCCATGTCGCGCACCGAGTCCAGATGTCCGCCGGGCGGGTAGACGCCCGCCAGGATTTTTGCCTTGAGCCGTTCCACGATCTGTGCGTAGATGGGGCGGCTCATATCGAATCGTTCGCCCATCGTCTCATCTCCTTGTGTTGCTGTGCTAAGTGCTTAATACAATAATACTCAAATCATCTTTTTTGTCAAGAGGGAATTTTCAATCTCTTCAAAATATGTTATACTGTCTTTTGTATGCTAGAAGAAAATGCGCAGGAGCACAGAATCTATGAAAGCGACCATCATCATCCCCAACATCAACGGCAAAGGCTGGCTCAAGGACTCCATCGAGTCGGTCTACGCCCAGACGGAGCAGGACTTCGAGCTTATCGTGGTGGATAACGGCTCCACCGACGAGAGCCTTGAGCAGGCCCGCAGCTATTGCAGCCGCGAGAACTTCCAGCTCATCGAGAACGGCTCCAACACTGGCTTCTCCCACGCCGTCAATCAGGGCATCGCCCGGGCGAAAAGCGAGTTCGTGGTGCTGTTCAACAACGACGCCTTTGCAGAGCCCCAGTGGCTGGCCGAGCTCATCCGCGTGGCCGAGAGCGACGAGAAAATTTTTGCCGTCCAGAGCCTCATGATCCGCCACTTCGACCGGGAGCTTGCCGACGACGCCGGCGATTACGTCACATGGATGGGCTTTGCCTGCAAGACCGGCGACGGCCGCCGGGCCAGCCGCTACACCAAACAGAAGCGCATCTTCTCGGCCTGTGGCGGCGCGGCACTCTACCGCAAGAGCATTCTGGAGGAGATCGGCACCTTTGACGAAAACTTCTTCGCCTACTTTGAGGATGTGGACCTGAGCTGGCGTGCCAACAACGCAGGTTACAAGTGTGTCCTCTGCCCCACCGCCAAATGCTACCACATCTGCGGTGCCAGCACCGGCGCGGTGAGGTACAACGCCTTCAAGAGCCAGCAGAGCGGCCGGAACAGCATCCTGCTCCCCCTCAAGAACGAGCCGCTGCTCATGCTCATCCTGAACTTTCTCCCGCTGGCGCTGGGCTATCTGCTCAAGTGCTACAAGTTCCACAAGCAGGGCTTTGGCAAGGCTTGGGACAAGGGAATGCACGAGGCCTTTGCCCTGCTCAAAGCGGGCAAGCTGGGCAAGCGCCCCTTCCGCCTGAAAGACCTGCCCAATTATATCCTGATGGAACTGTGGATGATCTGGAACATGGTTCCCTACCTGTGGTATCGGCTGGTGGTAGTCAGATTTGATTTGAAGTAACACTGGCAGGAAGCCGTTTTCCGCTGCGTCCCTGCCGTGAAAAAACGCCCACGATAAAAGGGACCGCTGCACAAAAGCTGTGCAACGGTCCCTTTTGCATTTACATTTTACGCTGCGGTGCTGGCGGCATCCTCAGCGGCGGGGGCTTCTGCCACGGCGCTGTCTGCACCCGCTTCTGCCTGCGCTTCCGGCTGGACAGCCGAAGCAGCAGCCGAATCTGCCGCAGCGGAATCTCCGGCAGTGGCCAGAATGGCGTCCTGCACATCGCTTTCCGCCATAGGCTCCGGCTGCGCAGCAGCGGAGCTTGCGGCGCTTTCGGGCTTGGTCTCGCTCTCGGTCAGGCCGGTCAGATACCAGCTGCCGCTCTGGCGCTCGAACAGGTAATCCATATACTTGGTGGGGGTGTCCGAGGAGGGGTTGATGATGCTGTCGTCCGCGCTTGCGGTGGGGATATAGCCCACGGTGACGTGCAGCTTGCCGCTGCGCTTGAACAGCTTGACCACGGTAGCACGGTAGTAGCCCACCGTACCGGTGATGGGGATCTTGTAGCACTGGGTGGTCTCGTCAAACTCGATAGTCATATCCTCCATGTCAAAGCTGCGGTGGGTCAGCTTGAAGCCGGGGCCCAGCAGCTTTGCCAGATAGGCGTCCACTTCCACCGAGGGCAGCAGCAGCTGCTCGGTCTCGGGGTCGGTGTTATAGTTGTCAAAACCGCCCTGTGTCTCCTGAATGCTGTACACACAGCCCCATACGGCTGCTTCCCGCAGGGTCAGGTCGTCGATGTTCTCAATGCCGTCAAAGGGCATGGGGTCGAACAATACCAGACCCTCCAGCTTGTCCTCGTATTCCTGTTTTTGTGCGGTATCGTCAAAGAGGTTTGCCACAAGGCCCACACCGGCCCGCAGCACCGTGATAAACCCGATGAGCACCAGCACCGTGATCAGCAGACCCAAGGTCTGCCGCCAGCGGCGGCGCTTGATCCGGGCGTGTTCTTCCGGGGTGATCGTATTTTTCATTGGTCTGAGTCTCCCAAAGTTTTTTTGTCTACCCAACAGTATACCACATCCGGCCGCAGAGTGCAAAACCTATACCGGTGGTTTTTTTGTGAAAGCAGGCTTTTTATTCCCAGTCCTTCCATATCTCGGGCTGGTAGCCCACGGTGGCCTTGCGTCCGTTGCGCACGATGGGGGTCTTGAACAGCTGCTGGTTTTCAAACAGCTTGTCCTCCTTCTGCCAGTCCACCAGCGCGTCCAGCAGCGCAAGGGTCTGCTTGTCCTTTGCTGCCGGATTTACCAGCGCTTTCCAGCCGCCCAAGGCGCGCGCCACGTTATCAAACTCGCCCCGGCTCATGCCCTTTTCCTTCAGGTCGATCATCTGGAACTTAATGCCGCGCTCCTTGAAATAGCGCTGCGCCTTTTTGGTATCAAAGCACTTGCTCGTGCCAAAGATCTGGATATTCATCTTATCTCCTCCTGCCGGTTCCCGGCGGTCTTATTGTACCACACCGCAAACCGCTTGCATAGGCATAATTTGCGGCAAAACGGGCAATGCTTTCCGCAAAGGAGGTGTTTGCATGAATGCATTCGTAGACCCTGAGCTGTGCATCGGCTGTACCCAGTGCGCCGGGCTGTGCCCCGCCGTGTTCCGCATGGAGGGGGTTCTGGCTGTGGCAGAGCCCGGCCCCATCCCGCCGGAGGAGGTGCCGCAGGCCGTCACCGCAGCCCAGAGCTGCCCGGTAAGCGCCATCCGCATCGAGGAGTAAGCCCGGCATCGGCAAGGCTGCTGCACAGCTTGTGCTGCAGCTTTTTTTGCGGCGGGACGATTTAAAATGCCCTCCGCGCTGCTCTGGGCATAGGCAGCGGAAGAACATTATAAATGATGCGATCGTCACGGCTTACGAGCCGTGACGATCGCATTTTTACGAGAGATGACATTACGAAAAGCAGCCGTTTCTCTTTTTTGCGCAAAAAGCTCCCGCGCGGTGCGGTTTTGTGCTATACTATAAGGTGTGAAATTACGCAACGGAGGAACTGCATTATGCGTTTACTGGTCATTGACGGCAACAGCATTGCCAACCGCGCTTTTTACGGCATCAAGCTGCTGACCACCAAGGACGGACGTTACACCAACGCCATCTATGGCTTTTTGAACATTCTGCTCTCCCTGCTCAAGGAGTGCCAGCCGGACGAGGTGGCCGTGGCTTTTGACCTGAAAGCTCCCACCTTCCGGCATAAAATGTACGATGGCTACAAGGCCACCCGCCACGCCATGCCCGAGGAACTGGCACAGCAGATGCCGGTGCTCAAGCAGCTGCTGGCAGACCTTGGCTACCGCACCGTTACCGCCGAGGGCTGGGAGGCGGACGATATTCTGGGCACACTGGCTGCTGCCTGCGCCGCCCGCAAGGACGACTGCTTCCTTGCCACCGGAGACCGCGACAGTCTGCAGCTGGTGAGCGAGAGCACCACCGTGCTGCTGGCCGCCACCGTAATGGGACGCAGCAAGACCGTGGTGATGGACGAGGATGCCATTCAGGAAAAATACGGTCTTGCACCCAAGCAACTTATTGAGGTGAAGAGCCTGATGGGCGACACCTCGGATAACATCCCCGGCGTGAAGGGCATCGGCGAAAAGACCGCCCTCTCGCTGGTGCAGACTTTCGGCTCGCTGGAGGGCGTGTACCAGAACATTGACGACAAGCGCATCAAGCCCAAGCAGCGGGAACACTTGTTAGAGGACAAGTCCATGGCCGAGCTGAGCCACACGCTGGGCACCATCCGCACCGACGCCCCCATCGACACCGCCGAGGGGTCCTACACCGTGGGCGAGGGCAACAAGCCTGCCGCCGTGCGGCTTTTGCAGGAATTGGAGATCCACTCCCTGATCCCCCGGTTCGGGCTGGACGGCGTAGCGCCGGAAGCTGCCGCCGAGGAGCAGGCTGTGGAGCTGCCGGAAGCCGAACTTGCTCCCCTGCCCCTGACCCCCGCCGGACATTATCTGGTGGCTGCCCGCCCCGCCGTTACCGGCAAGCAGGGCACCCGCAACGTGGTATTGCAGCCGGAAAGCTGGTACGCCGTGCAGGATGCCACCGTCTATCCGCTGGAGGATGCCGAGTTGCTGCGGCTGCTGGACAACGCCGACGTGACACTGGATGTGTTTAACTCCGCGCCCCTGTACGCCAAGGCCATGGCTGCCGGCGGCTGGGGCAGCAGCATCGTCTGGGACGGCAAGCTGGCCGCCTATCTGCTGGATGCGTCTGCCTCCAAGTACCAGATCAGCGAGCTGATCCCCGCCTACAAGGCCGCTGCCGCCTTTACCTGCACCGATTACGCGGACGCCGGGCGGCTGGCCGACCTGTTTGCCCGGATGAAGGCCGAGATCACCGCCTGCGGCGAGGATGCGCTGTACAACGAGATCGAGTTCCCGCTGGCACAGGTGCTGGCCGATATGACCCGCACCGGCGTGCTGGTGGATAAGGACGGCATCGAGCAGTTCGGCGTAAAGCTGCGGGAGGAGCTGGAGCAGGTGCTGACCCGCATCCACATGGAGACCGGAAGCGCCACCTTCAACCCCAACAGCCCCAAGCAGCTGGGCGAGATGCTGTTCGACACCATGGGTCTGCCCCACGGCAAAAAGACCCAGCGCGGCTGGTCCACCGACGCCGAAACGCTGGAAAGCCTGCGCGAGTACCCGCTGGTGGAGGACGTTTTGCAGTACCGCGCCTACCAGAAGCTGAACTCCACCTATGTGGAGGGTCTGCTCAAGGTCATTGGCGAGGACGGGCGCATCCACTCCACCTTCAACCAGACCGAAGCCCGCACCGGACGGCTTTCCTCCGATAATCCCAACCTGCAGAATATCCCCATCCGCACCGAGCTGGGCAGCCAGCTGCGCGCCTACTTTGTTGCAAAGCCGGGCTGCGTGCTGGTGGACGCGGATTACAGCCAGATCGAGCTGCGCATTCTGGCGCATATCACCGGGGACGCACATATGCAACAGGCCTTTTTGAACGGTGAGGATATCCACCGCAGCACCGCCGCCAAGATCTACGGCATTCCGCAGAGCGAGGTGACGCCACGGCTGCGCTCCTCTGCCAAGGCCATCAACTTTGGCATCATGTACGGCAAGGGCGCGTACAGCCTTTCCAAGGATATCGGCGTGACTGTGAAGGAGGCAGACGCCTTCCTCAAGAACTATCTGGCGGCTTTCCCCAGCGTGAGCGGCTATATGGACAAGACCATCGCGGACGCCAAGGCAAACGGCTATGTGTCCACCCTGTTCGGCCGCCGCCGCACCCTGCCGGAGTTGGCCAGCACAAACTTCAACGTGCGCGCCAGCGGCGAGCGTATGGCCCGCAACACCCCCATTCAGGGCACCGCTGCGGACGTGATCAAGCTGGCCATGGTGCGGGTGTGGAAGCGCCTGCGGGACGAAAAGATGGCAAGCCGCCTGATCCTGACTGTCCACGATGAACTGATCGTGGAGGCCCCGGAGGCAGAGGCCGAGCAGGCCGCCCGCATCCTGCGGGAGGAAATGGAAGGCTGCGTACAGTACGCGGTGCCCCTGAGCACCGATGTGCACGCAGGCAAAAACTGGCTGGAGGCACACTAAAATGATCATTCTCGGAATCGAGTCTACCTGTGATGAGACCGCCGCTGCACTGGTGGAGGACGGGCGGCATCTGCTGAGCAACGTCATCTCCACCAGCGTCAAGGAGCAGGCGCTGTACGGCGGCGTTGTGCCGGAGATCGCCAGCCGCCGCCACTGCGAATTTATCAGTGCTACGGTCAAAAAAGCCCTGCTGGACGCCGGCAAGACCATAGACGATGTGGACGCCGTGGCCGTCACCTTTGCGCCGGGGCTTATCGGCGCAGTGCTGGTAGGTGTGAACTTTGCCAAGGGTCTGGCCTACTCGGCGGGCAAGCCGCTGGTGCCGGTGCACCATCTGCGGGGACACATCGCTGCGCTCTACCTGACCCACCCGGAACTCAAGCCGCCCTTTTTGTGTCTGGTGGCGTCCGGCGGGCACAGCCATATCGTGGAAGTGCAGGACTACACCCACTACCACATTCTGGGTCATACCGTAGACGATGCTGCGGGCGAAGCCTTTGACAAGGTAGCCCGCACGCTGGGTCTGCCCTACCCCGGCGGCCCCAGCGTAGCCGCTGCCGCCAAGACCGGCGACCCCAAGGCCTACCGTCTGCCGGTACCCCATGTGGAGGGCAAGTACAACGTGAGCTTTTCCGGTTTAAAGACCGCCGTACTCAACGAGGTGAACAAGGCGCAGATGAAGGGCGAGGAAGTGAACGTGCCCGACCTTGCCGCCAGCTTTCAGGAGCGCATTGCGGGCATTTTGGCCGAAAAACTGCTGCTTGCCGCTGCCGATACCGGGGCAAAGCAGGTGTGCCTTGCCGGTGGCGTAGCCGCCAACGGCCGTCTGCGCCAGCTGGTGAATGACGGTGCCCAGAAGCTGGGTGCAAAGGTCTACCTGCCGGAACTGAAGTTCTGCGGCGACAACGGCGCGATGATTGCCGCACAGGGCTACTACCAGTACATTGCCGGGCACACCGCCGGGCTGGAACTGAACGGCCTGCCCACCCTGCCCATCGACTATGAATAAACACAACACGGAGGTGTTCCCATGACCGAGCGCAACCCTATCCTGCAAAGCCTGTTCGACCGCAAGTCGGTGCGGGTGTATGAAGAAAAGCCCATTCCTGCCGAGATGAAGCAGGCCATTTTAGAAGCTGCCGCACAGGCGCCCTCTGCGGGCTGTCAGCAGCTGTATACCATTTTAGACATCACTGACCCGGCACTGAAGGAAGCGCTGGCCGAAAGCTGCGACCACCAGCCCTTTATTGCCAAAGCGCCGCTGGTGCTGGTGTTCTGCGCCGACTGCAAAAAGTGGTACGATGCCTACTTAGAGGTCGGCTGCACGCCCCGCACCCCGGGTGTGGGCGATTTGATGCTGGCAGTCACGGACGCCGCCATTGCCGCCCAGAACGCCGTGGTCGCCGCCGAGAGCTTTGGCATCGGCTCGTGCTACATCGGGGATATCATGGAGAACTGCGAAACCCAGCGCAGCCTGCTGCACCTGCCGGATTATGTGTTCCCGGCGGTGATGCTGGTGTTCGGCTGGCCCACCCAGCAGCAGAAAGACCGCGTAAAGCCCCAGCGCTGCGCCATGGAGCACATCGTGCACGAAAACGGCTACCGCACCATGGACGGCGCAGAGCTGCGGGACGCCTTTGGCTACAAGGCTGGCAACGCGCCCTTTGAGCAGTGGTGCACCGCCTTTTGCAACCGCAAGTATAACTCCGATTTTTCCAAGGAGATGACCCGCTCGGTGGAGGAATATCTCAGCCAGTTCCGCTAAATCCGGCGGACATTCTGCATTCCATTTTCACCGGGTTGAATCTGCATGGTTCTATTACAGCGCAACCGTTTCCGCAGGAAACGAGCGCTGTAACTGCCGTTTTCCATCACGACCCCTATCGTGAAAAAGTGGTTCAGAAACGTCCGCAGACGTTTCTGAACCACAAATTATAATAATCATTCCAAATTGTTTCACCCCAAAAAGCGGCAGCTGCACGGTGTTTTGTGCAGCTGCCGCTTTTCT
>OHBV01000390.1_pt1 | contig 23164 bp, 17 predicted proteins | sample 1577451 | NCBI WGS metagenome assembly OHBV01 (sample SAMEA3879605, study PRJEB24766) | human gut metagenome | biome: human-associated habitat; feature: feces | place: USA | collected 1985/1987 | reverse complement strand
AGTGGATGATGTACTTGATTTTCGGCTTTTTGTAAATATTGCTGACCTTTACCAAAGAACTTTCTTCCCGGCTGCTCACAATTAGTTCTCCATCATTAATTAAATCTAAGGAATTTAAATGGAGCCAGTCAAGTTCAGTTCCTCCGTAGGTGTTTTTACCACCCTTTCGCTGAACATGTTTTTTTCTGGAAGCCGACATAAGTTTTGCAAAATCAACTAATTTTTTTGTTTTTTTAGTTTTAATATCAACAGAAATAACAACGTCTTCAATTGTTTTTTTCTTCTTATCATTTACAAGACACAGTAATTTTTTATGAGCCGCATCATACATAAAATCGTGGTGGAGTTCGTAACCTTTGAGAGAGATTTGTCTCACGATATGCCCTAGGCGGTTCATGACGGCAAGTTTGTCAATATCATAGGAGAAAATCCAGTTGCCGTCTACGGTGAGAATTCGGTCGGTGCGGTAGCCATTCAGTGGTGTCAAGCCGCGGCTTACACCGTTGTTATCGTAATAGTAAATGTTGGTGGCATCTGATTTATCGTGTCCAAACATGGCATAGAAGCCGAGCGAGACGGCAGTTTTGCTTTTTCCGTTTTTCACTTTTTTGATTTTCGGAATCGCTTTTTCCTTTTTGGGTGTCGTTGAAAAGCGAACAGTCTTTTTCCACTCATTTGCTGCATTGTAGAAATTAATTTCTACTGTATTTTTTCTGCCGGCAGCGAGTCCCGGAATTAGATATTCGTGAGTTAGGCGCACATTTGCTTCCGATCCGCCTGCTAAAGTGCCGGAAATCGTTTCCGCACCTTTGGCTGTAATGGTGTACTTGGCGTAAAGTGGTTCTGTAGAAACCGCATAAAAGTAAATAGAGGTACTCAGTGTGCCATATGGATTTTTTACTAACAGAGGGGCATCCAAAGTTCTTTTCCCCTTTTTCCATTTGGTCAGATAAGAAGTTGCTTCTCGTTGGTATTTGGTCGTATAAACGTTTTTCGTACTGTGTTTGATAGTAAGTATTTTTGCCTGAGATTTTGTGGCACAAACGAGAGTGCCACAAAACAGAAGTAAAAACATACTTACCAGTAGTTTTTTTTGTTTCATTGGATGGTCTCCTTTTCATAGTATACATCAGTAAAATCATATTTTATTACGCGGTAAGCGTATCGCTTTGCGGCATAAGTATATGTACAAATCATGTTTCCTTGTTTATCGTATTCGCCATAAGTGTGATCCATGCCGCTGCTGAATGTGACGTTATTTCCAATATAATTCACTCCGCTGACTACACTGGAATACGGAACGGAAAACTGCTGAACCAATTCGTATGTTTTTTGGTTTTCATCGACTAAATATTTGCAAAAATAGGAGGCAGTTCCTTTGCGGTAAGTGCCGACGCCCGGATAGAGGCTCCAGTCAAATTGAGGGAGTGTTTTGGCACTGCCAAAGTTATTATTGTACATAAACAAATAATATTGTCCATTTGGCAGTGAAGCATCGTGTTCTACTGTAATCGTGTGCTGACCGGCATGTCCGACAAAGTTCCCTTTTTGTTTTAATAGCAGTTTTTCATATTTGGTTCCTTTATAAAGAGAGCCGCTGTGGATTAAGTAGTCAATGGAAGGATTCTCATAAATATTATTGATTTTAATAATTACGCTTTCTTCCCGGCTGCTGAATACGGCATCTTTATCATTAATCATATCCAGAGAATTCAAATGAAGCCAGTCAAGCTCAGTTCCGCCATATGTATTTTTTCCGCCTTTGCGTTGTACGGATCGCTTTCTCATGGACTTCATCATTTTCTCAAAATCGACCAGTTTTTTTATTTTTCCGGTTTCAATATTGACAGAAATCAAAACATCTTCAATTGTGTCTTTGTCGGTATCGTTGACAAGACATAAAAGCTCATTTCGTTTTTCATCGTACATAAAGTCATGATGAAGTTCGTATTTGCCAAGAGAAAGTGTCTTTTCGACTTTTCCCAGTCGGTTGACAAATGCAATGTCTGTGAGGCTGTAGGAGTAGACAAGTTTACCATCAATCGTTAAAATACGGTCGGTGCGGTAGTCATTCAATGGTGTTTTTCCCCGGCAGATACCGTTATTGTCATAATAATAAATATTTTTTGCCTTAGATTTATCATGTCCCAAAACGGCAAAAAGTCCATCGGTCAAAGAAGATTTGCTATTCCCCTTTTCCACTTTGGTAATGGCAGGAATCTGTTTATCCTTTTTAAGTGTAACAGTATATTGATAGGTATGAATCAAATTGTTTCCTGCGTCATAAAAAGCAAGGGAAAAATGATTTTCAAGTCCCGGTGCCAGTCCGGTAATTAAGTATTCATGTGTTTTTGTTACGCCGGAATCGGAATCATTTTTCAAGCGGTGTTTTATCACGCTGCCATTGTTACAGGTCACTTCACAGACGACATAACTATCCTGTTCCGATACTCCGTAATAATAAAAGGAACCGGTATTTGTTCCATATGGATTCCAGACAAGAAGTGGATCTTCGATTGTGTAGGAATTATTGTTTCTCATATTTTGAAGCTGGTTGTCTGCTTCTGTCTGGTAAGCATCCTCATAAATATTTTGGCTTTGGTGTTTGATATCCTGAATCGGAAAATCTTCACTGACTAAACCGGTATGTTTTTTTTGCTCGATTTGTTTTTGTCTTATATAATGCCGATAGCAGAATAGGCAGACAAAACCGATTAAAAGAATACCAATGATGCTTATCCAAAGTGCTTTTCTTTTCATGCGTGTACTCCTTTTTATGTAATGATAGATTTAGTGTAAAAAATAATTATGTCAAAACAATTTCAGGTAGGTGTTTGGAATAGGTGTTCGGGGGGGATTTTATTTGTTTCCGTAATTCGGCAGAATATCTTTAGGTCTTGTGGGTTTTGAGTACGTCGGTATGAGTTGCAAGAAGTCCAGTGGACTTCTGTTCTGCAACGACCGAAGCGGAGCGGAGACCACTGGTAGTTTCAGTGCCCATACCGCTACGCACTCAATTAGTGAAAACGCCCACGAGACGCAAAATTTTTCTACGGAATTACGGAAAACAAAAAAGTGCCAGCGAACAATTGTCGCAAACCAACAATTATTCCTACTTGCACAACACAAAAACCTATGCTACAATAAGAGTTACGAAAACGAAACGATGGATTTAAATGGAGGCAATCATGAAAAGAATTAAAACTTTGACAACAAAGAATTTAAAAGAAACATTGAAAAAAGGTGGATGCGGAGAATGTCAGACATCCTGCCAGTCAGCTTGTAAAACATCCTGTACAGTAGGAAACCAGAGCTGCGAAAACAAATAAGCAAGGAAACTGTTTGAATAAACGGTGATTATGAGCAATGGAGGGCTGATCGAAGGAGACTTCGGTCTAGTCCTCATTGCACGTTATAGCGTTACCGTTATAGAATGAGAGGTCAAGGATGATACATCAGTATAAGAATAATGGATATAATATTGTGTTAGATGTAAACAGCGGTTCCATTCATGTTGTGGATGACGTTGTTTATGACGTGCTTTCTCTGATGGATGAAGAAAATGCAGATCGCTATGGAGAAGCCGAATTTTCACGTATTGCCGACGTTATTTTGAAGAATGATTATAAAGAAGAAGTTACGAAAGAGGATTTAAAAGACGTCTTTTCCGACTTACAGGAATTAGAAGAGAACGGAACACTTTTCACAAAAGATGTTTACAAAGAAGGCGTCATTGATTTCAAAAAGAGACAGACGGTAGTAAAAGCACTCTGCCTGCATATTGCCCATGACTGCAACTTGGCATGCCGTTACTGTTTTGCCGGTGAAGGAGAATATCAGGGCGACCGCTCTCTTATGAGTTATGAAGTAGGAAAAAAAGCATTGGATTTTTTGGTAGCCAATTCCGGCAGCAGAAGAAATCTTGAAGTGGATTTCTTTGGCGGAGAGCCGCTTCTTAACTTTGATGTTGTAAAAAAATTAGTAGCTTACGGCAGAGAAATTGAAAAAGAAAAAGACAAGCATTTCCGTTTCACCTTAACGACAAACGGTGTTTTGTTAAACGATGACATCATTGAATTTGCAAATCAGGAAATGGACAACATCGTCTTAAGTATTGATGGGCGTAAAGAAGTGCATAACCACATGCGTCCGTTCAAAAACGGAACCGGAAGTTATGACTTTATTATTGATAAATTCAAAAAAGTAGCAGAATCGAGAAACCAGCAGAAATATTATGTGCGTGGAACATTTACCCATAATAATCTGGATTTTGTTGAAGATGTGCTGCATTTGGCAGATGAAGGCTTTGAACAGATTTCGGTTGAGCCGGTTGTAGCAGACCCGAATGAACCGTATGCCATCCGGCCGGAAGATATTCCTCAAATCTGTGAGGGCTATGACATTCTTGCAAAAGAGATGCTTGCCCGCAAAAAGCAGGGAAAAGGATTTAATTTCTTCCATTACATGATTGACTTAAGCGGCGGTCCATGTGTTTACAAACGTTTGTCCGGATGTGGTTCCGGAACAGAATATTTAGCGGTTACACCGTGGGGCGATTTGTATCCTTGTCATCAGTTCGTGGGTGAAGAACAATTTTGCTTGGGAAATGTAGATGACGGTGTTGTAAATACGGATATGCGCGATACATTTAAATTGTGTAATGTATATGCAAAAGAGGAGTGTAGGAACTGCTTTGCCAAATTCTATTGCAGCGGTGGCTGTGCGGCAAATGCTTATCACTGCCACGGTGACATTAACAAACCGTATGAAACCGGCTGTGAATTGCAGCGCAAACGTGTGGAATGTGCGATTATGCTCAAGGCAGCAGAAGCCTATGATGAGAGAAATTAGGACAGCATAGCCTTCGTCGTTTCAAAAAGATGGAAATTTTGCAAAAAAAACTTTGAAATATTTGGAAATACGTTTATAATATGTATAGATAATGGGAATGCTATACAGGTATACAGGAGATAGTGAAAGGAGATTAGTAAAGTGGCTTTTGATATTGGAATTGATTTGGGTACCGCCAGCATATTGGTATATGTAAAAGGAAAAGGCGTTGTATTAAAAGAGCCTAGTGTTGTTGCTTTTGACCGTGACACAAACCGGATTAAAGCAATTGGAGAAGAGGCGCGTCTGATGTTAGGACGTACGCCGGGAAACATTGTAGCAGTTCGTCCTCTTCGTCAGGGTGTTATTTCTGATTACACCGTAACGGAGAAGATGTTAAAATATTTCATTCAGAAAGCGGTTGGTAAACAGAGATTTCGTAAACCGCTTATTAGTATCTGTGTGCCAAGCCAGGTAACAGAGGTTGAGAGAAAAGCTGTAGAAGATGCTGCTTTTCAGGCAGGTGCACGCGATGTAAAGATCATTGAGGAGCCGATTGCAGCTGCAATTGGAGCCGGTATTGATATTGCTCGTCCTTGTGGAAATATGATTGTAGATATCGGTGGTGGTACATCGGATATTGCGGTAATCAGTTTGGGAGGTACTGTTGTCAGTGCTTCGATTAAGATTGCCGGAGATGATTTCGATGATGCGATTGTCCGTTATATGAGAAAGAAACACAACCTGCTGATTGGTGAGAGAACCGCTGAGGATATAAAGATTCGCATTGGTTCTGCTTATCCACGGCCGGAAAGTGTGACAGTAGATGTCCGCGGACGTAACTTGGTGACCGGTCTGCCAAAGACCATTACCGTTACTTCTGAGGAAACAGAAGAAGCATTAAAAGATACAACTTCACAGATTGTAGAAGCAGTACATAGTGTACTGGAAAAAACACCGCCGGAATTGGCAGCCGATATCGCAGACCGCGGAATCGTACTCACTGGTGGCGGAAGTTTGTTGTATGGATTAGAAGAATTGATTGAATCCAAAACAGGAATTACAACGATGACGGCAGAAGATCCGATGACAGCAGTTGCAATTGGTACCGGTCGTTATGTGGAATTTTTAAGTGGAGAAGTGACTATAGGGGATGCTAATTAAGTTTTCCGGTTACAGGTCACAAAAAGAACAGGAGGTATGATATGTTCCGAGGTCTTTATACAGCGTGGACCGGTATGGCAAATGAACAGAAAAGACTGGATGTTATTTCCAATAATATGGCGAACTCAAATACGGTTGGCTATAAAGATGAAAAAGTTGCCAGTCAGGCATTTGACCAGGTGCTTGGAATTAAGATTCGAGACGGCTCACAGGCATATCACAATGAGTGTATTGGAAGTTTAAGCCTTGGCGTAAAAATCGGAGAAACTTATACCGATTATTCGCAGGGTTCGGTCAGACAGACCGGTGGTACATATGATTTGGCATTGAGTGGCAGTGGATTCTTTGCAGTGAGTGTAACGGACAAGGCAGGAGAGGTTCATACGCGTTACACAAGAGACGGAAGGTTTCATCTGACGAAAGACGGCCTGCTGGTAGATGCTGATGGAAATGCCGTCCAGGGACAAAATGGAAATATTACCATCGACCCTTCGTCGAAAAACGTATCAATTTCGGCGACCGGACAGATTACGGCAGACGGCGAACTTGTAGATACTCTTAATATTGTTGATTTTGAGGACTACGATTATTTGAAAAAATACGGAGATACTATGTATGAACCAGTGGACGGAGCCACGACCAAAGATGCAGAAGGAGAAATTTTGCAAGGTTATACCGAACAGTCAAATGTTAATGTTGTGCGCGAAATGGTCGATATGATTACTATAACCCGTGCCTATGAAGCGGGTCAGAAAGTGATTCGTTCATACGATTCGATGTTAGACAAATCGGTTAATCAGGTAGGAGCACTTAAGTAATAGTTTATTTGGAGGTGGCAGCCGATGATGCGTTCTTTATGGACTGCAGCCAGTGGAATGATTGGCGAGCAGAGCAATCTTGACGTGATTGCAAACAATTTATCAAATATTAATACAACCGGATACAAGACTCAGAAAGCAAATTTTAAATCACTGATTTATCAGAATTTGCAGGCAAAGTCAACGACAACGACCGGAGAACCAAAGCCGGTAGGAGCACAGGTTGGACTTGGTGTCCGTGTTGGCTCAATTTCTTCTGATTTTACACAGGGAGCCTTAAATGCTTCAAATGGCGCATTTGATTACGCCATTCAGGGCGAGGGATTTTTCCGTGTACAGTTAGCAGACGGAAGTATTGCTTATACGAGAAATGGTCATTTTAATATGTCCATTCAGGGCGACAGCATTGCCCTGACAGACAGTGAGGGAAATCCGGTACTCGATGTAAACGGAAAAGCAATTACTGTTCCGAATACATACCGTTCCAGTAAAATTGGCGTTGACCAGTTTGGTAATTTGACTTATCCGGATGCGAATAACAACCAGCAGAATATCGGAATTCAGATTGGGCTGGCATATTTTCCGAATGCCGGTGGGCTTGAGAAAACATCAAACTCGAATTATCTGCAGTCGGAAGCGTCAGGAGCACCTACGGTTTACACGGCAACAGAATTAAATTCGAAAATTGTATCTGGCTACTTGGAGAGCTCAAACGTACAAGCAGCCGATGAAATGGTAAATATGATTATTGCCCAGCGTGCTTACGAAATGAATTCAAAAGCAATCACAGCATCGGATGAGATGCTTCAGCAGGCAAATAATTTACGTTCATGATAAGTAAGGCGAGGTGAGACATATGGCAGTATCTTCAATTGGTGATACTTATTTCACAAATTATTCGACCGAGGCAAACGATGCAGTGTCGCAGAAAATGACAAGCCAGATTCAGGATGCCGAAACGGATGAAGAAATGCTAGATGCGAGCAAGCAGTTTGAATCGTATCTGGTGCAGCAGATGTTTAAATCCATGGAAGAATCTGCAAAAGTATTTTCGGATGATGACGAGGATAACAGCAATGACTACGTTAATATGTTTCAGGACAATTATTTATCTGCCATCGCTGACCAGATGGTAAACAGCGGTCAGGGACTTGGCATCGCAGACAAACTTTACGAATCAATGGTGAATAACAAAGTATAATGCGAAAATCAAAGAAAGAATAAGCCTTTGACGAAAAGAAACACAGTCAAGGGCTTTTTACATATTTAGGAGGCACTCATGGAGGAAAGAAGAGGGTATGTGTCACACATCGTCTACCGCAACGTGGAAAATGGGTACACGGTATTTGAATTGGAAAATCCCGATGAAGATGTGGAGGAAACCTGCGTCGGAAATGTTCCATTTCTAAACGAGGGAGAATATGTATGTGTGAGGGGAGAACTTGTTACGCACCCGATTTATCAGGAGCAGTTGAAGGTGATGTCCTGTGAGGTGCAGGAACCGGATGATGAACTGGCGATGCTCAGATATCTTTCGTCCGGTGCGATTGCCGGTGTGCGTGGCGGACTGGCAAAGCGGATTGTGGATAAATTCGGGGATAAAACCTTTGAAATCATAGAAAAAGAGCCGGAGCGGCTTGCGGAGGTCAAAGGAATTACGGAAAAGAAAGCACGTGCAATTTCCGAGCAGTTTGAGGAAAAAAGAGAAATGCGCGGAGCCATGCTTTTCTTACAGGAGTATGGCATTTCAAATGCGCTTGCCGTAAAAATTTATCAGACCTATGGCAGCGCACTTTATGAAATTGTCCGTGAAAATCCGTATCGGATGGCAGAAGATATCAGCGGTGTCGGATTCCGAATTGCGGATGAAATTGCAAGAAAAAGCGGCTTTGCGATGGACTCTGCACCGAGAATCCGTGCAGGTATTTTGTATGTGTTAAATGCGGGAACCAAAGAGGGCTATGTCTACATGCCGGAAAAACTGCTTTTACAGGAGGCGGTTTATCAGCTTGGTGTGTCGATGGAACAGCTGATGGATTCTTTAGAAGAATTGGTATATGATAAATCCGTGATTGTGACTGAGGAGCGGGATGTTTACCTGCCGTCCTTATATTATTCGGAAATGAACTGTGCCAGAATGTTATTTGACCTAAATGTGCCGGTGGAGCGTCCGACGAAGGCTTTGGATGAACTAATCTCGCGTGTTGAAAAAAGTCAGGAAATTGTACTCGATGACCAGCAGAAAATCGCGGTGAGGGAAGCTCTCACCAGTGGATTTTTAGTAATTACCGGTGGACCCGGTACCGGTAAAACAACGACGATTAACACGTTGATTGCGTGTCTTATGGAAAAAGGGTTGTCGATTTTGCTTGCGGCCCCAACCGGACGTGCCGCTAAGCGAATGGCAGAGGCAACCGGTCAGGAGGCACAGACCATTCACCGTCTGTTAGAGTATAATGGAGCGGCGGCAGAACAGGAAAATGTGAGCGAGGAACGCTCGGATTTATTTGGCAGAAATGAGTGGAATCCGCTTGAAACCGACGTCGTAATTATTGATGAGATGTCGATGGTAGATATTTTCCTGTTCCATAATTTATTGAAAGCGATTGCAGTGGGAACCCGCCTGATTTTGGTGGGCGATGTAAACCAGCTTCCGAGTGTGGGACCGGGAAATGTGCTGCGGGATGTAATTAATTCTCACTGCTTTAATGTTGTGAGGCTGTCTCATATTTTCCGTCAGGCAGCGGAAAGTGATATTATTGTAAATGCCCACCGCATCCATCGCGGCGAAGAGATTGCGCTGGATAATCAGAGTAAAGATTTCTTTTGCTTAAAACGGGATGACAGCCATGGAGTGCTTGAAGTGATGCTCTGGCTTGTCCGAGACCGGATGCCAAAATATACGCATTGCACGCCGTTTGATGTGCAGGTCTTGACCCCGATGAAAAAGGGAGAACTGGGAGTTCACCGATGTAACGAAGTTTTGCAGCGGTATTTGAATCCGGAAGCACCGGGGAAAAATCAAATGGAACTTCACGGTGTTTTATTCCGTGAAGGTGACAAAGTCATGCAGATGAAAAACAATTACCAGATTAAATGGGAAATCCGCGGGTACAATCATATGATGATTGAAGAGGGGAGTGGCGTGTTTAATGGCGACTGCGGAATCATTACCGAAATTGATACATTCAATAAAGAGGTGACGGTGCGTTTTGATGATGAAAAATATGTCACTTATCCGCAGGGAAATCTGGATGAACTGGAACTGGCGTATGCCATTACCATACATAAGTCGCAGGGAAGCGAGTATCCGGCAGTTGTGTTGCCTATTTTATCGGGACCACGGCCGTTAATGAATCGAAACATTTTGTATACAGCGGTTACACGTGGCAAAAAGTGTGTGACGATTGTCGGAAACAAGGATACTGTGCGTGAAATGATACAAAATAAATCCGAGCAGATGCGCTATTCTTCGCTGTGCCGCCGTCTGCAGGAATTGGAGCAGGAGTCATTGGAAAAGTAGTAAAAAAAGGATGCAAAATGAGGAAAAATTTGCTATGATAGAAGAAGGGGAGGAGTGCCTTTGAATCCATTTGGATTTTTATTTCCACCGGCTTGTCCGATTTGTGGAACAGTATTGAAAAAGACAGAGAAAAAGGTTTGTTTATCCTGCCGCAGAAAATTGTCTGAAGCGCGTGTAACAGAACCTGCCTGTGCCCGGTGCGGAAAGCCGTTAGAGGAGATTGAGACTGAGTACTGCGTAGACTGCGAAAAGAAACGCCGGGGAAAGTATGACTTTCTACGTCAAGGGACAGCGTTGTGGGTTTATACGGATTCGCTCAAGGAAGCAATGGCGTCGTTCAAATACGAAGGCTGTTATGAAAATGCAGCATTTTTCGCGGAAGAATTTATTCGATTCCGCAAAGAAAAACTGCTGGCATGGAAGCCGGATTTTCTGATTCCTGTTCCGCTGCACAGACACAGAAGGTGGTTTCGCGGTTATAATCAGGCAGAGATTCTTGCGGAGGAAATCGGGAAGCGGTTACATCTTCCGGTAGAAACCGATGTCTTGTGCCGAAGTCTCGATACGAGTCCGCAAAAGCAGCTGGATGATAAGGCGAGATACCGGAATATGTCAAGTGCTTTCTATGTTCCGGAGAGTGCCGGTTATAAGTTAAATGGTAAGCGGGTTGTATTAATTGATGATATTTATACAACCGGTTCAACGTTAGAAGCGTGCGCCGGAGAATTAAAAAAAGCCGGTGTTAGTGAAATATATTCTGCCTGCCTTTGCATTGGTAGAGATTATTAGAGGAGGAAGTTACAATGGAAATTGTTTCTTGTAAAGAATGTGGAAAATTATTTAATTTTATACGTGGGCAGCGAGTCTGTCCGGCGTGCTCCCGTAAATTAGAGGACAAGTTTATGGAAGTAAAGAAATATGTCAGAGAGCATCCCAATGTAGATGTAAAGGAATTGTCGGAGGAAATGGATGTTTCTGTCCGTCAGATTAACCGCTGGGTGCGTGAGGAGAGACTGGTATTTTCGGATGATTCACCGGTCGGACTTCCTTGCGAGAGCTGTGGCGTAACAATTAAGACCGGACGTTTCTGTGATAAATGTAAAGCAGAGTTAGCGACCGGATTCCGCCATGCGGCAGGACAGGATAAAAGACCGGCACCGCAGCCGGCACCAAGAAAAAGCGTCGCGGATAGCCGTATGCGCTTTTTAGATAACTAATTTATTAAAATTAAATACGTTCAATTCCGCTATCGGTCAGTTTGATTTTTCCTTCCTTTAACAGCCGGCCGATGGCTCGTTTGAAGGCGGCTTTGCTGATTTTGAATTCACGCTTGATAATCTCCGGAGAGGTTTTATCGTGGAATGGCAGGAAACCGCCTTCTTTTTGTAACCTCTCGTAAATAAGTTCAGCGTCTTTGCCCATTTGCACTTTTGTCTTTTCCTGTAAACTTAAGGTCAATTTTCCTTCTTCGGTAACTTCTTTGATGCGTGCCTTCACGACATCGCCGATGTGAAGTTCTCTTGTCATTTCGTTGTGTGGAATTAAAGCGGAATACTGATTGTCCACAGCAACAAATGCACCAAAAGAATCCAAAATTTCATAAATCAAACCTTCTACGTGATCCCCTTTCTGGTAAGGGCTGTCACAGGAAAGATAGTCATACACCTTCATAGTTGCACATAAACGGCAGCTTTTGTCGATGTATAAAGCGACTAACACGCGTTCGCCTGGGTGAACTTTTTTTGTCTGCTCCTTAAAAGGAAGCAGCAAATCTTTGGCAAGTCCCCAGTCTAAGAAAGCACCAATGCCGGTTACGTCTTTGACTTCCAAAACCGCAGTTTCACCGAGTGAAAGATATGGTCTTTGTGTGGTAGCAATTAAGCGGTCCTCGGAATCTTTGTACAAAAACACCTCGTAAAAATCGCCTTTTTCGGTCCCTTTTTTTACCTGGTTATTCGGGAGCAGTACTTCCAAATCTTTTTCTTCAAAAGAGCGAAGCATCACACCGAATTTTGTGATTTTTGAAACATACAATCTGGCAAATTTGCCAAGAACTTTTGATTCGTTCATATTATTCTCCATTCTTTGTCGGGGTAAATTCGCTGAGGAAATAAGGATTTTCCTCTTTGTCCGTAAAGACTACATAAAATTTGCCATTTTCACTGGCTGTGCGAATGTACATGGTGTCTCCCATTTTGGCAGCCAGACGAAATTCGGCACGGAATTCGGAAACTTCAAAATCAATTGGCAGAACATTCACAGCCAGACGAATATACTGTCCGTTGTTTACATGGTGGTTTGTGTCAAGATAATTCTGGCACACATCGACTTCTTCGACAAGTGTCAAGTTTTCCGGACATTTTACCTTTCTGGAAGAATATTCCATGTCGTAAGCAGGTTCTGTCGGATAGGCGGCCTTTTCACTGTCATCAATTTTTGTTGGCTGACCGGTAGACGGGTCAAAATAAAACCATCTTGAATCGGCGTAGGCAAGAACCTCTTTGTCCGGCGTTTCCATTAAAAAATTACGACATCCGAAAATGCCTTTAAACTGATACGGCCATGTATGCACCGTGAAACGCTCGCCCATAACCGGACGGCGTTTGAATACAACGTGCCATGCGCTTACTAACCAAGCGCGGTTTTTCTTTAATAAATCTAAGGCAGAATGTCCAACGTCCTCGCTATGAAACAGGCAGCAGTCCTGCATTGCATTTACAGTGTCGGAGACACCGAGCAGTCCATCCTTATCAATTCTGCTGTAAGATACTCTATCATGATAGGAATACATACGATTTCCTCCCTTCGTTCAAACAGTTTCATTATACTACCCTTACCCGAAAAAAACTAGTGAATTTTTTTTGAAAATGTGGTAATATCAGCTATGAAAACAATGAATAGAAAGGTTGTGTTTTTATATGAAGAAAATTATTTCAACAGATAAGGCACCGGCAGCAATTGGTCCTTATTCTCAGGCAGTAGAGGTAAATGGTCTTGTATTTACATCAGGTGTGATCCCGATTATTCCGGAGACCGGTGAATTGGTTGAAGGCGGTATTGAAAAGCAGGCGGAGCAGGCAATCGGTAATCTGAAGGCGCTGATTGAAGCAAGTGGTGCAAAAATTGAGGACACGATTAAAACAGTTGTCTTCATTAAAGATATGAATGATTTTGCCAAGGTAAATGAAATTTATTCCCACTTTTTTACGGGAGACTGCCCGGCACGTTCCTGCGTGGAAGTGGCAAGACTGCCAAAAGATGTTCTGATTGAGATTGAGGCGATTGTTGCGAAATAAATAGTCGAATCCTGTAGAATAAATGTAAAATTAATTTTCTCGGTAAAATTGTGGTAAAAATTAGTAGAAACAATGAGTTTACAAAGGTTGACAGATGCGGACAGAGTTGTTATACTGAAACAAGTATTTAACAAATTTGTAACATTTAGAATGCCGGATGAGTTTGAGGCCGGCAGATGAGTGACAATGGAGGGAAGAAAAGTATGCAACACACAAGGCTTGTGAAATGTGCGTTGGGGGCAGGACTTGTTTTATCCTTTGGAATATTTGGCAAGTATATGGTTTCATCTTCAACTACGATGGGTTCTGAGACGGAACTTGCCGGTATGGCTTATATGTTAGACCAATACTGTACGATTCAGGTTGGTGCAACACAGTCAAATCCGGAAGCAATTGTAGCGTTTGAGGATATGCCGGGTAACACCAATAATGGGACAAGCGCAGTAAGTGGTTCTGCTGTCTCGAATGCAACACCGGAGCCGACGAAAGAAGCGACAGCGACGGCGACACCAAAACCGGAATCGGAATATGCCAATGTTGGTATTTCCATTGCGGCAGATTATGTAAATATTCGTAAGAAACCAAATACGGATGCGGAAATCGTTGGTAAATTGTACCGTGGAAGTGCGGCTACGATTGCTAAGACAGAAGGTGACTGGGTATACATTAAGTCCGGTTCGGTTTCCGGTTATATTATGAAAGATTATTTGGCAATCGGCTACAGTGCAGAAAAACTGGTAGACCAGTTTGGTACGAAGTGGGCGACAGTTACCACGGAGACGCTTCGTGTCCGCGAGAAAGAAAGTGAATCGAGTAAGATTCTTGACCTTTTGGCCGGCGATGAAAGTTATGAAGTGCTAAAACATGAATCCGGCTGGGTAAAGGTTCGTGTCGATGGCGATACAACCGGTTATGTCAGAGATGATTATGTAAAAATCTCAGTTCAGTTTGAAAAGGCTGTATCGATTGAGGAAGAACGCGAAGAAGAGAGAAGAAAAGCGGCAGCAGAGGCAGCGGCGGCAGAAAGTGAACGTCCGGCGAAGTCTTCATCGAATTCAGGAAATAGTTCGTCAAGCAGCAGTTCTTCAAGCAGCTCAAGTCATAAATCGTCATCAAGCTCAGGAAAGAGTTCTTCGAATGGTGGCGGTGGAAGTCATAAATCAAGCAGTGCATCCTCCAGTAATGGCGGCGGTGGTGCGAAAGGAAGTTCCGGCGGCTCCAGTAACGGTTCCGGTGGCGCAGGTGGAAACAGCAGCTCCGGTGGATCCAGCAATGGTTCCGGTGGTGCAAGCGGTGGTTCCTCATCGTCCGATGGCGGCAGCACATTGGGAAGCGGTGACGGTTCTGCAATTGCTTCTTACGCTTTGAAATTTGTTGGAAACCCATATGTATACGGTGGTTCCAGTTTGACTCATGGTACGGACTGTTCCGGATTTACCATGTCAGTATTTAAGAAATTCGGTATCAGTTTGCCACGTACTTCCGGCGCACAGTCGGGAGTAGGTAAGAAAATCAGCGCAAGAGCCGGTGACTTGATTTTCTATGCAAGTGGTGGACATGTCAACCACGTTGCACTTTGTATCGGTGGTGGCAGGGTTGTACACGCAAGTAACCCACGTACCGGAATTAAGACAAGTAATATGTATTATCGTAAACCATATTGTGCGAGACGAGTTCTTGGTTAAATCTAAGAAGTCATACAACTCGAAAACGAACGCCTGTACGCAGACAATTGTAGTCATGTGTGCAGGCGTTATTTATCAACAATTAAAACAACGAAATTGCGATATTTGTTAGTTGTGAACAAAGTTATAAACATTGTCAACAATTTAAGTAGACTTATGTAGCATGTTTTTGACTATAAGACAAGTTAATTAATTGTATGACAACTTGATGGCACAAGGTTAAAATGTTTATCTGATTTATGGATTTTTATGTTGCCGAACAGAGGTTTTTGTTGTATAATATGATTACGAGATGAGCCAATGGACATCTTGAAACTTATGGGCAAAGGAGCTGATTAGTATGAACTTAGTAATAAGTGGAAAAAACATTGACATAACGGAAGGATTGCGTGCAGCAGTTGAGGAGAAGATTGGAAAACTCGAGCGGTATTTCAATGATTCAACAGAAGTTCATGTTACATTGAGCACAGAGAAGAATCGTCAGAAAATTGAAGTTACGGTACCGATGAAAGGAACCATTATCCGTGCAGAAGAAACAAGCACCGATATGTATGTATCGATTGATTTGGTGGAAGAAGTTATCGAACGCCAGCTTCGTAAATATAAGAACAAGCTGATTCAGAAAGAGCAGAACGTAGCACAGTTTAGCAAAGGATTTGTTGATGAGGACACATATGATGAAGAAGAAATTTCTATCATCCGTTCTAAAAAATTTGCGATGAAGCCGATGGATCCGGAAGAAGCCTGTGTACAGATGGAACTTCTCGGACACACGTTCTTCGTTTTCCGCAACTCGGAAACCGACGAAGTAAATGTTGTTTATAAGAGAAAAGACAATACATACGGTTTGATTGAGCCGGAATTCTAAATGAAAAAATAATAATCACCCCCGGTGGTAAGCAGGATATTTGCTTCGCAAATATAGCTTTCCCCGGGGGTGATTTTACTTTTCGCGAAAAAGGAAGAGAAGAAACGGGAAGAGAGAAGAATTTCTTCCTAAAAATGTATTTTTCTATTCTTTTCGGGTTTTAATTTTATTTGTTGTCAGATTTTTGCTTAAAGTTGCTCAAGATTCCAGTAATTTAGAAGAAATGCTTTGTGGATTGTGGGTTTTGAGTACGTCGGTATGTGGCACTGGTAGTTTCAGTGCCCATACCGTTACGCACTCAACAAGCGAAAGCGCCCACAAGACGCAAAGCATTTCTTCTAAATTACGGAAACTGAAAAAATTAAGCGAACATCTGTCACAAACAAAGACAAACCCTGAAAAGAAATAGAAAAGGTTGCATTCTCCCCCGACTAATGATAAAATACCATATTGAGACAGTAACGTCTCTTGTTAGGATGTATGGCATGTAGCAGCGAGAAAATGCTAAAAAAATAATTGGAGAGTGACAAAATGGGATTATTTAGTAAGGTTATAGGAACACATAGTGAACGTGAAGTGAAACGTGTGATTCCGATTGTTGACAAAATTGAATCACTTGAACCAGAAATGGAGAAGTTATCTGATGAAGAACTTCGTGGCAAAACGGCAGAGTTTAAGAAACGTTTAGCAGATAAAGAAACTTTGGATGACATTTTACCGGAAGCGTATGCGGTTGTACGTGAGGCTTCTAAGAGAACCATCGGACTGAGACATTTTCGTGTACAGTTGATTGGTGGTGTCATTTTACATCAGGGACGTATTACCGAGATGCGTACCGGTGAAGGTAAAACGCTCGTATCTACTCTCCCGGCTTATCTGAATGCGCTCGAAGGAAAAGGTGTTCATATCGTAACAGTAAACGACTATCTGGCAAAGCGTGATGCAGAGTGGATGGGGCAGATTCATGAATTTCTTGGTCTGACAGTCGGTGTTATTTTGAACAGCATGGACAATGACGAGAGAAGAGAAGCATATAACTGTGATATTACATATGCGACAAATAATGAACTGGGATTTGATTACCTGCGTGATAACATGGTTATTTACAAAGAGCAGTTAGTACAGCGTGATTTACACTATGCCATTGTCGATGAGGTTGACTCGGTATTGATTGACGAGGCGAGAACACCACTTATTATTTCCGGTTCCAGCGGAAAATCGACAAAGATTTACGAGGCGTGTGATAACTTAGTGCGCCAGTTGAAAAAAGGTACTGAAAAAGAATTGTCCAAGATGGACATTATCATGAAAGAAGATAATAACGAAACCGGTGACTATGTTGCAAACGAAAAGGAAAAGACAGTAAATCTTACCGAGCAGGGTATCAAAAAGGTAGAGCGTTTCTTCCATTTGGAAAACTTAGCCGACCCGGAAAACTTAGAGATTCAGCACTGCGTAAACTTATCACTTCGTGCACATGCGTTGATGCATCTTGATAAGGATTATGTGGTAAAAGATGACCAGGTACTTATTGTAGATGAATTTACCGGACGTATCATGCCGGGAAGACGTTATTCGGACGGTTTACATCAGGCAATTGAAGCAAAAGAGCATGTAAAAGTGAAGAGAGAGAGTAAAACTCTTGCCACAATTACATTCCAGAACTTCTTTAATAAATATGATAAGAAATGTGGTATGACCGGTACCGCTCTCACAGAGGAAAAAGAGTTCCGTGAGATTTACGGCATGGACGTTGTTGAAGTGCCGACAAACTTGCCGGTGAAACGTATTGACCACAACGATTCCGTATATAAAACAAAACGCGAGAAATTGAATGCAATTGTTGAAGATATTGTGGCAAGTCATGAAAAAGGACAGCCGGTACTTGTTGGTACGATTACGATTGACGCTTCGGAAGAATTGTCACAGTTGTTGAAAAAACGTGGAATTCCACATAAAGTATTGAATGCAAAGTTCCATGAACTTGAGGCAGAGATTATCGCAGATGCCGGTCAGATTGGAGCAGTTACGATTGCGACAAACATGGCCGGACGTGGTACAGATATTAAACTGGGCGAGGGCGTAACCGAACTTGGCGGTTTGAAAATTATTGGTACAGAACGTCATGAATCCCGCCGAATTGATAATCAGCTGCGTGGTCGTGCCGGACGTCAGGGAGACCCTGGTGAATCGAAATTCTACATTTCATTGGAAGATGATTTGATGCGTTTGTTCGGTTCCCAGAATCTGATGCAGATGTTTAATTCGCTTGGTATGCCGGAAGGCGAGCAGATTCAGCACAAGATGCTGAATAAAGCGATTGAGCGTGCACAGAAGAAGATTGAGAGCAACAACTACGGAATCCGTAAAAATCTGTTGGAATATGACCAGATTAATAACGAGCAGCGTGAGATTATTTATGCAGAGCGTCGCAAGGTGCTCGATGGCGATGACATGCGTGATACCATTATCAGCATGATTGATGAACTGGTTGAAAAATATGTCAATATGGTAATTGGCGATGACCAGGGACCTTCCGAGTGGAATTTGAAGGAGTTGAATGAAATTCTCATTCCGATGATTCCGGTTAAACCGGTTACTGGAGAGGGTTGCGGTTCAAAACAGGAATTGATTCAGAATTTGAAAGAAGAGGCTCTTCGTCTGTATGAGACAAAAGAAGCAGAATTTCCGGAGCCGGAGCAGATTCGTGAGATTGAGCGTGTCGTTATTTTAAAAGTGACGGATAGCCGCTGGATGGATCACATAGACGATATGGATCAGCTTCGTCAGGGAATCGGACTTCAGGCATTTGGACAGAGAGACCCGGTTGTCGAGTATCGTTTACAGGGCTATGATATGTTCAACGATATGACGGAGTCCATTCGTGAAGAGACGGTTAAGATGCTGATGCATGTCCGCATTGAGCAGAAGGTTGAGCGTGAGCAGGTTGCTGAAGTGACAGGAACCAATAAAGATGATTCGGCAAATGCACCGATTGTCCGTAAATCGGAAAAAATCAGCCGAAATGCACCGTGCCCATGTGGTTCCGGGAAAAAATACAAATATTGCTGTGGCAGATAAGCAGTGAATGACTGCGTTTGCATAAAAAAATTAAGGTGGTGATTTTGTGGTTGAATTGGATAACATCCGAATCGAACTGAGCAGTTTTGAAAAACCACTTCTGGAAGTAAGGGATTCACTTTAACTTAGCAGAGAAAAAGTTAAGGATTGAAGAACTTGAGAGAAATATGGAAGCACCTGACTTTTGGGACGATGCCGAGAAGGCAAGTGCGGATATGAAGGAATTAAAGGACTTAAAGAGTATTGTTGAACGTGCCGATGCACTCAGCATGGCGTATGACGATATTATGACGCTGATTGAGATGGGGAATGAAGAGGCGGATGAGTCACTGGTTCCGGAAGTTGAAAATGAGTTTGTGCAATTCCAGAAGGAATTTGAAGATTTACGAATTACAACAATGCTTACCGGTGAGCATGATGCCGAGAATGCGATTCTTACCCTGCATGCAGGAGCCGGTGGCACAGAGAGCTGCGATTGGGCAAGTATGTTGTGCCGTATGTATGAGAAATGGGCAGACAAACGCGGCTTTACCGTAGAAGTTTTAGACTCACTGGATGGTGATGAGGCAGGACTGAAATCCGTCACATTGGAAATTCAAGGAGATAATGCTTATGGTTATTTAAAGAGTGAGCACGGCGTTCATCGTCTGGTGCGTATCTCACCGTTTAATGCGGCGGGAAAACGACAGACTTCGTTTGTGTCGTGTGACGTCATGCCGGATATTAAGCAGGATATTGATATTGAAATCGCAGATGATGATATCCGAATTGACACGTACCGTTCGAGCGGTGCCGGTGGACAGCATATCAACAAAACGTCATCGGCAATCCGAATTACCCATTTTCCAACGGGTATTGTGGTACAATGTCAGAATGAGCGTTCACAGCATATGAATAAGGATAAAGCGATGCAGATGCTCAAAGCGAAACTTTTGATTTTGCGTGAACAGGAAAATCTTGCAAAAGAATCCGATATCCGTGGTGAAGTCAAAGAAATTGGCTGGGGCAGTCAGATTCGCTCTTATGTTATGCAGCCGTACACGATGGTAAAAGACCATCGGACCAATGCAGAGACCGGAAATGTTTCTGCGGTATTAGATGGTGATATTGACATGTTTATGAATGCCTATTTGAAATGGATTAACAGTTAGAAGGGGATAAGGTATGAAAGAAGTCGTTACATTTTTTTTGAGTGGCAAAGAATACGGAGCAGATGTTTCCGAGATACAGGGAATTGAAAATTACGTGGAATACGCAAAGGAGCCCGGGCTTTCCGATGGCTTTTTAGGCATTGTTTCAATCCGTGATGAGTGGGTTCCTTTGCTAAATCTGAAAAAGAAACTGGTTCTGCCGCCGGTGCCCGTAACAGGGGAGACCAAGTATCTGGTGTTTCAGCTGCCGCAGGGGAAAGCAGCCGTTTTAGTGGATGGTGTTGCGAATATTATTCAGGCGGATGGCGATGAAATACAGGATTTCCCGGCACTTGTGCACACGAAAAAGACGGCGTATGCCGACTTTGTGGTAAACCACAAGGGACGGTTGATTCTTAGTATTAATCCGGGAAGCCTTCTCACAAAAGAAGAGTGGCAGGAAGTTGATAAAGTGCTGAAAAGCAAAAGTGAAGAGTCTAGCGAAGAGTAAGACTTTTGATTTGGAAATGGAGGAAAAAATGATTCGAATTGCAGTGTTAGGTTATGGAACGGTTGGTTCCGGTGTTGTTAAGGTGATTCAGACAAATGCAAAAATTATTGCAAAGAGAGCCGGACAGGAAGTTGAAGTGAAATATGTATTAGACCTTCGTGATTTCCCGGACGACCCGATTCAGTCCAAAGTAGTACATGATTTTAATGTTATCTTAGAAGACCCGGAAGTGGATATTGTTGTAGAGACCATGGGCGGAACGAAACCGGCTTATGAATTTGTGAAAAAATCTTTGTTAGCCGGAAAAAGTGTATGTACATCCAATAAAGAATTAGTGGCTGCTTATGGAGCAGAGCTTGTGCACATCGCAAAGAGCAAGACGGTAAACTTCTTGTTTGAGGCGAGTGTCGGCGGTGGTATTCCGATTATCAGACCGTTAAACCAGAGTCTGACTGCTGACCGAATCGAGCAGATTAATGGTATTTTAAATGGAACGACAAACTATATCCTTACGAAGATGGCACAGGAAGGTTCTGATTTTGCCAACGTTTTGAAAGAGGCACAGGAACTTGGCTATGCAGAAAAAGACCCGACCGCAGATGTGGAAGGATATGATGCCTGCCGTAAGATTGCGATTTTGACTTCTTTAGCATACGGACAGCAGGTGGATTACGAGGATATTTATACCGAAGGAATTACCAAAATTACGGCAGAAGATTTCAAATATGCAAAAGCCCTTGGCGCTGCTATTAAAATCTTTGGCACAAGCCGTAAAGAAGGAAATAAATTGTATGCAATGGTCGCACCACAGATGATTCAGGCAGACAATCCGCTGTACGCAGTGAATGATGTATTTAATGCAATCTGTGTGACAGGAAACATGCTTGGTGATGTTATGTTTTATGGTAAAGGTGCCGGAAAAGAGGCAACAGCAAGCGCAGTTGTATCGGATGTGGTTGATGCAGTAAAACATATGAATGTCAATGTGATGACAATCTGGGAAGATGAAAAACAGGAAGTTGCTCCGATGGATGAAATGAAAAACCGTTTCTTCGTCCGCATCGGCGCAAGTGAAAAAGCAAAAGCAGAAGATTTGTTTGAAGAGGTTACACCGGTAGATGGTGGAATTGCAGATGAATTTGGTTTTTTGACAGGAACCATGACTGAAAAAGAATTTAACGAAACCATTTCTCAGTTTGATACATTTATTACGAGAATTCGTGTTGGATTCTAACAAAAGAGAGACTCACTGAGAAGGAGGAAACTATGGTATCAACAGGACAAATGATGGGCTATGTGATGGCAATTTTGCTGCCACTGATTGCCGTTTTGATTCCTTTTTATATCTTATGGAAACAGTCCAGTAAAGTGGAGCGTGGAATGCTCGGAGCCATTGGTTACGGAATCATGGGATATTTCTGGCAGGAAATTATCTACAGTTTCTTAGGACTTCTTGCACTTACGAAAATGCGGGATGTTTTAAATGCGACCGGTGGAAATGCGGTTGTGGTTGCGTTTGTTGAAGCACTTGCGGGCAGTGTTTTTGTTGCAGCAGGATTGTACTGGGGTGTTTATTTGACAAACACCAAGCAGCGTTCCTTGTACCGCTCAACAACGGTAGGACTTGGTTTTGGTCTTGGAGCTGCGCTTCTTACTTATGGATTCCAGCTTTATTATGCGATACGGATTAACGTAGGAGCATTTACCGGAACTGATATGGCAAAAGCAAGTATTTTATCGACATCTACCGCATCGTTATATTTGGACGCCGTCCGCAACATTTTAGTTGTACTTGTTTACATGGGCGTTGCCTTTTTGGTTGGAAAGAATTATTTGGAAAAGAAGAGACTTGCCGCATGGCTTACGCCAATCATTGTGTATGTATTTATCCGGTTTACCGACGTGATTTTAAATACTTATGCACCGGCACTTGTCGCTAAGATTGTGTATATGGTTGTACTCGCATTCGTTGCCGCCGTATCTGTGTGGATGGTAAGAAACTGGTATCAATCAGAGAAACAAGCGAAAAAACAGTTTTAGAATTAGCTAAATAATAACTATTCAGGACTTCTCCACCTATCAATTCGCATTTCGAACACTTCGTGTTCTATATCGCCTTTGACAAGGCTAAAAATGCTCATTTTGAGGTGGAGAGCCCTATTCGAACACAAGGTGTAGGAATGAATGATTCTTACGTGCAAGCACGACGAATCCATATTGGATTTCAAATCGGCTGTGAATGGTAACAGCGGTACAAA
>OHBV01000364.1_pt1 | contig 24262 bp, 19 predicted proteins | sample 1577451 | NCBI WGS metagenome assembly OHBV01 (sample SAMEA3879605, study PRJEB24766) | human gut metagenome | biome: human-associated habitat; feature: feces | place: USA | collected 1985/1987 | reverse complement strand
GGAACCCAAATATGTATTACCCTTATCGGATACATAAGAGTTATTATCGCGCTCACCCAAAAGACAACCGACAGCAGTCCTGGCACAGCCCGGAAAGGACGGACGGGAGACGGAAATCTCCGGCAGGTTCAAACAATACGTTTCTTTTGCCTTCGGATACAGTTCATAAGGGAACGGCATCTTTATCAGGACTGTTAAATTTTAAGATGAGGCAGCAGCAGGAATGCCGCCGTAAAGTTTATTTTATCATTCTGCCGCCACACCATCAAAGGAGTCTTTAAGCAACGAAATGGGGGAATCGGTTGTTTTTGGGATGAGCGCGATAATAACTCTTATGTATCCAGCCACAAAACCGATAAGGTATGCAGCGCAGATGGTAAATGTTATGATTACAGTGAGGTCTTTGTAGATGAGGTAGACCCCGGACACAGTGATACCTGTGGCCAGACCTGTTATGTCGCATGCAGTTGCAATACCTCCAACGGTTGGTATTCTTCCTGTCAGGGCAGCGACTGCATCTCGGTAACCGATACCCGCTATGCCGGCCAGCCTAACGCCGCCTCGGCCTCCCGCTCCCTCTCCGATATCACCTCAATCTCCGCGTCTGCTGCCGCCGCCAAATCCGTCCTGACGACTGCAGCCGCTTCCAGTACAAATTCAGGTATTTCCGCCTCGGCCAGCAAGTACTCCGCTTCCGCAACAGCAAGCGCCAACTCCGGCATCTCCACCATGGCCTCCGGCGCCACCACCTGCTACAAGAAGAAGACTTGTTCCGAAGGCGGTTATTACGACTCTGTCCCGGCTGACCAGAAGTGTTCTCCCAAGCCTTACAACGGATACTCCTGCTATACCGGTTGCACCTACAAAACTTGCAGCGACTACGGCTATAGCTCATCGGTTCCTTCCGGAAAGACCTGTGCCACCGTTTACCCGCGCTCCGGCTTGACCTGCTACAAGGACTGCAAGGATGAAAGTGTAGAAGTTGATTACTACACAGAAAGCAGACAAGAATATTCTTCAGCTATCGGTCAAAATGATAACAATCTGTATCTCGTCATAAAATCAGATAGACCGGCAGATAAAAATTATACAGTCGTCCATGATGGATACGCCAGATATAACGGGGGTTATATTCCAGGATCTTATGCTGATAGTCATGATGGAGCATGCGAAGGTTCTATGATGAATAGCCACTCATGTACTTTGAAACAAGGTGAAACAAAGGTAGAATGTCTGTTATACGAATGTCCATGCCAAAATCTATGGTGGGATGGTACATTATCTCCCTCTTGGTAATAATAGCTTAATCCCGGTATTGTATCATAATATCGGGATTCGCTATACTTAAGGGAGTTCTGGCTCTACTAATCCCTCATCAGGGTTGACAGGTTGAAAACCGGTACTTCCGCCGCTACAGGTTTTATATCCTTTACAGCCATCATGTCCGCAATATGGTAACCGGAAGGGAACCTGAGTGTCTCTATCTACTGCAAATGAAATTGTTTCAACCTGGCTTCGCCCAGTACCTGTATGATCAGCACATGCACAATAATGCATAGGTTGTCCCATATCATTACAGGGTACCCAGCCTGTTATAGTATATGTTACTTTATATGTACCGCCGGGAACTTTGTAGGTCTCATTAACCTTGTAACCTTCTTTTTGATTTGCAAGCTTATTTCCAGATCCAATAACGTTACCATCCGGCCCCGTAATTTCCCATCTTAAATAAACCCAGCTAATTGTCATTTGATGCTTCAAAGTAAAGTAATCGTTCTTGCAGTCTTTGTAGCAGGTCAAGCCGGAGCGCGGGTAAACGGTGGTACAGGTCTTGCCGGAAGGAATGGAAGAATTGTAGCCATAGTCGGAGCAAGTCTTGTAGGTGCAACCGGTATAGCAGGAGTACCCATTGTAAGGCTTGGGAGAACATTTCTGGTCAGCCGGAACGGAGTCGTAATAACCGCCTTCGGAGCAGCTCTTCTTCTTGTAGCAGGTCGTAGCGGAGGAGGCCATAGTTGAGATGCCGGAGTTGGCGCCTGCTGTTGCGGAAGAGGAATACTTGCTGGCCGAGGCAGAAATCCCTGAATTTGCACCGGAAGCGGATGCGGTCGCCAGGCTGGATTTGGCGGCGGCAGCAGACGCGGAGATTGAGTCGATATCGGAAATTGATTTACCCGCAGAAAGGGAGTTAACACCGGTATAGCGATTGTCGGTTGCGGATTTGCAGTCGCTGCCCTGACAGGAGGAATACCAGCCGTTGGACGTATTGCAGCTGCATCCGATATAGCAGTTAGCGTATGAACTGCAGGCTATACCCTCGCCTTTAGTTGTTTTTTCCGTAAAGACCGTACCATACTTATAGCTAGAGCCATCACTAGCCGTTATGGTTGTGTCTGCATAAGAGTTATTATACGACCCGCTTCCACTACAACCGTTTATCTTATAACCTGTTGTTGTTCCGCAAGTATGGCCGCTGTCGGTTGTATAATATCTATATTCTCCAGTACCTTTTTGAGAAGAAGATATTACGCAGTCGCCACGACCTACTGTTTCGTTTTTCAAGCATGTTCTGCTGCCACCACAACTTGTAGAGGTTGTGGAATATGTAAAGTAATTCTGACATTCAGACGTTACACTATATTTACATCCAGTTGCCCAATAACAATACCTTGTTCCGGCGGAACTATTTGCAGAGTCATAGTTTGTATTAAAGTATGATGTACTCGGCTGGCTGCTACAATAGCTTCCCGCGCATCCTGTCGGATTATAGCACCGTTCTCCGCACCAGTCATCATAATCACAGCTAAAATATGAACTACAAGAACTTTCATATCTACAGCCGCTTCCGGTTGGGATGTAACAGGTCTTGCTATGGCCGCAACCACTCGTGCTGGTTGTTGTATAAGATGCAGAGGTAAAGTAGCTACCCGGCGTATCTGAGCAGGCGTAACCATTACCACGACATCCACTCGGATAATATGCCGTAATAGTGCCGCCGTTAGAAGTTACATCTGTTGAAACTGACGTATAAGTAAATCTTGTCGTATTAGAATTTGTACACTTTTCATCTGTAGCATACTTACAGGTTACACCGTTAGACGAACTTGTTGTCGTATCAAAGTACTGGTCATGCGGTTTATTATTGTTGGCAACCGTATCGGCACGACAGGTCGATGCCCTGTAGCAGGTTTTACCCGTACTGATAGAATTTACTCTGTTGAAGATATACTGATTCGGGGTATAAACACAGCTTTCTGCACGATAACATCTTGAACCACTGGCAAGCGAGCTTGACGTATGGAAGAAGTTTGTATTCGGGCTGAATGTGTAGGCACCACGGCTGAACGCACAGTTCTGACCACGATAGCAGCTGCGTCCTGTCGCAGACGACGTAATTACATCAAAGAACTGGCTGTTCGGGCTGGATACATAAGCACCAGCATTGGTACGGCAGCTTTCACCGCGATAGCATCTTGAACCACTGCTTATTGAATGCGACGTATTGAAGAAGCTCGTGTTCGGGTACGAACTGTACGCACCTCTGCCCAGAGCACAGTTTTGACCGCGATAACAGGTAATACCTGTCGCATACGACGTGATTACATCAAAGAACTGGCTGTTCGGGCTGGATACATACGCACCGGCATTGACACGACAGCTTTCGCCACGATAGCAGGTTGAACCGCTGGCAATAGAATGTGACGTATTAAAGAAGCTCGTGTTCGGGTACGAAGAGTAAGAACCACGTGTCGTTGCGCAGCTTCCGCCACGATAACAGGTCGAATCCTGCTGAGCGTTAGTAGATGTCAGTACGTTGAAGAACGAGCTGTTCGGAGCCGACGTATAAGCACCGGCATTTGTACGGCACCCGCCCTGTGCACGGTAACAGGTTGAACCGGAAGCGGAAGACTGTGTTGTTACAAAGAAGCTGGTATTGGTTACAGCCGCCGACGAGGAGGCGCACTTCGCCCCACGGTAGCAGGTTGAACCGGAAGCATAAGACGTATGGACAACAAAGTATGTGCTGTTCGGCGTCGAGGTATAGGCACCAACCGCAGCATCAGCCACTCTGTCCGCACGGTATGACGTTGAACCGGAGGCCAAAGACTGGATATAGTGGAAGAACGACGTGTTCGGGTGCGAACTGTATGCACCGGCCGCAATATGTACCTTATCGGAACGATATGAGGTTGAACCAGACGCCAAAGAGTGAATTACATTAAAGAACGATGTGTTCGGCATAGAACTATACGCGCCGGCGGCAATATGCGAGCTTTCGCCACGATATGACGTCGAACCGGAGGCTAACGAGTAAATTACATAGAAGAACGATGTATTCGGTGTCGAACTATAGGCACCAGCATTGGTATGAATGCCTGATCCGCGATATGCCGTTGAACCGGACGCCAGAGAGCCGCCGTACAGGAAGAACGACGTATTCGGGCGGGAAGTGTACGACCCGTTCGGGTTTGCGCTCTCGCCACGGTAGGAGATAGAACCGGACGCCGAAGACTGAATAACGATAAAGTAGCTGGTGTTCGGCGTTGACGTATAAGCACCGGCCGCAGGATTTGTGCTTTCGCCGCGGTATGATGTCGAGCCGGACGCCAACGAACTGATGGTGATAAAGAAACTCGTATTCGGTTTGGAGCTATATGCACCGGCGGCGATGTGCGATTCTTCGCCACGATATGCCGTCGAGCCGGTTGCCGAAGAACTAATCGTTACAAAGAACGACGTGTTCGGCGAAGACGAGTATGCACCGGCAGCCGTGTTACAGCTGGAACCGCGGTAACAGCCGGAACCGGAAGCAAAAGAGTTTATGGTATAGAAGAACGACGTATTCGGTTCCGAACTGTATGCGCCGGCGTTCAGGTCCTTACAGCCTTCGCCGCGGTAGCAAGTTGAACCAGATGCGATTGAGCTTTCTACATAGAACCATGCCGTATTCGGCGAAGACGAGTATGCACCACCGGCTATATAACAATTTTGACCACGATAGCAGGTTGAACCCGATGCATAGGAATTAATAGTTACGAAGAACGACGTATTCGGAACCGATGTATAGGAACCTGTTGCCAGATAACATTCCTGACCGCGGAAACAGGTCAAACCGGTTGCCGTTGAACTGATGGTAACAAAGAACGACGTATTCGGACGAGAGCTGTAGGCACCAACGCTCGGCTCGCAGGACGTTGCGCGGTAGCAGCGGGTCGCGTCATTACAAAGCGCGCGAATATCGCCAAACCACGGATACCAGTCATTTTCTATCTCTTCGTGGTCGCGGATATCTTCAAAGTTCGTTTCACAGCCAATCTTTTTATAACAGCCGGACGCGTCATTACATTCATTGATTTCGTACAAACAAGCCGGATAAATTTCCTTATCTTGCAGGCCGGTATAGAATTCATCCCAATACGGCGCGTTCAGCGAGCTCAGGTAAAGCTCCTGTTTGCCGGTTTTGTTGTCAACATTAGACGCATTGATAAACGAACTGTAGAATCGGTTTTCCTCACTACAGGAAATCTTTTTCCAACACTGGTGCTGCGCGTCGTCCTGATGGCAGTTTGTCGTAATATAGGTACACCCGTTGTTGGCACTGGTTATGCGACACCCTATCCCTTTGATACAAGACGAATTATTGACAGCATCGTAAGTGTTGCCGTTTTTGGTGTAAGTTCCGTAACCGGGGTTAACATCCGCATAAAAGGCATCATGGTACGGATTGTTTTTAACATATTGGGCGCTGTAGTTATAGCCTTTCTGGTTTTCAACAATTTCCATCCACTTCAGATAGGCCTCTTCCGAATCGTAAATCACGCCTTCGTTGACGTGGTTGCTGTACCACTTACGGACATTGTTACACCCTGTCCACAAATAACAGTAGTTCGGCACGTCATTACAGTTCAAACCGTTACCGGTATCGTTACCGGAACCGTCCGACTGAGCATACGAACATACAATTTTGTTAGTCAGGTTATAATCTTCCGTAACCAACCCATTTCCGGTTGAATTTAGCGTTTTAATCAGCTGAACCGTTCCGGATACGTCTTTTTCATTAGTCATCTGGTCTTCGGAAAGATACGGAATAAAGTTGTCCCAGCCGCTTGCCAACTGAGCACTGTCATTACGATAATATTCCTTACCGGTATTCAATTCATCATGATTACAGTCATATACCTGCATACAACCGAAACCACCGCAACGGGTTTCCTGACGGTATTTACAGTATTCACCGGTATTTTCAAAAAAGAATCTTCTGTCTGTATTACACTGGGAGAAGCGGCACTTTCCTCCATAAAGTTTGCTGTCCCATGCGCACCGTGCCTCATACGGTACAAGATTTCCATCCAAATTAACAATCGGATTGCCATTTCCATCTAAAAGCGCCTTATCGTCGGGGTCGTTTGTCCCGTCAACCTCGACAAAGCCGTATGAGCAGCCGCAGTATTGCCAGTATGTGATGTTGTCTGCAGCGCCTTTACACGACTTGCCATAGCCGACCAGTGCGTCGTCAATTGAGCATTCCTGATATCCTTCATTTGCAACCAATGTGGAACAACAGTCGTTATCCTTGTACTTTGCCTCATCCCCGGCATAACAGAACGTTGCACCGGCGCGAGGGTTCGCACACGTCTTGTAAGAAGAATCGCATTCGCCTTCTCCGACTCCATAAAAACCGTTAGTATCACAACTCAAATCTCCGAGTCGGCAAACCTTCGCCAATGAGGCCTCGGAGTACAGCAAGCCAAGCGCGGCAACTGTAATCAGTATCAGTTTTTTAGTCATCACATACCTACTTTTAAATAGAATAATACTCTTGAGAGAGTACCATATTTTTGGACAAATGTCAATCCTTTTTAATATGCGAATCGTAAAAAAAGCTTTAAAATGTGCAGTTTGAGATTAAATTTTATGGTTTATTTTATACTTTTTACTGTTTAATTTTTGTGCGCAGATTTTCTAAAAGCCCCTCTACCCCTTTAGGAGATTTTGCAATAAACGAGGTATATTCGTTGCGCGCAGTCTGAGCCAAACTTACATTTTCAATAATAATATCTATAATTTTAAGTTTGCCGCTATGATTGTAAACGCGCCATTTTACGCTGACCGGCTTACCCTCCGGCATCGGGACTTTGGTATTTACAAAAATCTGACTGGGATTGCTTGCCGGGCTCGTCCCTTCAAATACAAATTTCTTACCTTTGAATTCATCAAACCGCTTTGACCACGTCTGAACATTAAATTCCTTGTACAGGTTTATGAACTCCGCCTGCTGCTTTGCCGAAGCCGTCCGCCAATAGCGGCCAAGCACATATTTTCCGATAAAATCCAAATCAAGGTTTTCCGTAAACAACTGCTTGAATACTTTATTTTTTTCTGTCGGAGAAGCGTTTGAATTTATAATCTTTTCAATTCCTTCCCTGGTCAGACTTTCTACCATTTCTACAGCTTTGCCGCCGTCTATCCCAGCAGATGCAGCCTGAACAAAACCAAACATTAAGAATAAAAATGCCAGTATTTTTTTCATTTCGTCCCTCTTAAATTCTAAAAATCGTCGTTCATTTCGCCCATATCGAAATCATAATCAGGCACCGAATTTTCCTCATTCCGGCCGCAAGCCTTTATTTTGCCCCGGTTTTGCAGATATGCGGATTTTACCGCTTCATAATAGTCAATTGAGCCTTCTTCCAGACTTTCAAGGAATTTCAAGTTCTCAGCCATCAGATTCAGATACTTCAAACCGCTTGCCGTATAATATACGAGCCACGCGTCTTCCCCTCCGCTCTCCTGCGCAATCCAGTATCCGGGAGAAGAATACCCGTCTACAGTGAACCCTACGGCAGCACGCGGAGTGCTCGGACCAACCACCGGCAAAACAATAAACGGGCCATCAGGCACACACCATGTCGCCAGCGTTTCATCAAAACCGGTCTTATCCTTTTCCATTCCCATAGAAGACGCAACATCATACAATCCAACGAGACCAAACGTCGTATTAATAACAAAACGGCCGAGATTATTGCCGGAATCAGAAAACTCCCCCTGAAGCATATGATTTGCTGCAGATATCGGCTCATCAATATTACTAAAAAAATTTGTTACACGCTGGCGAAAATATTCATTTGTTACCGCACGGTAGCCTTTTGCCACAGGCCGGATGACGAATTTATCCAGTTTATTATTAAAAGAAAACATTGCCCGGTTATATGTTTCCAACGCCGTGTCATTCTCCGGCGAAACAGTTTCAGAGGCAGGCGCTCCGGCGCATCCGCCCAGTCCAAGCAATAATAATAATGCAGTATATGTAAAAAACTTTTTAGTCAATTTTCCCTCAAATCTCAAAAAATATTTTGATTTAATATAGCGGCTTTATTTGATAAATCAACTATAAAATTCTTACTTGCTGTATGTAAACAGACATTTATGCCACTGCGCCGGATTAAATGCAGGCATACCTGTCCAAAAATGCAAAAATATTACAAATTGGAAATGTTTTGTGTTTTGCAAAACAAATTTCCCGCGCTAGTATTCGGGTATGTCATAATTTTTGAGAGGAAGACACTGATGACTACATATAACGGAAAAATCAATCTTTTCGACTGTGCCACCGCACAGAAAGTAATCGGTCAAGAAACATTTCTAAACGCATTCAAAACAGTTCTTGACCACGGCGCTTATTGTCAGGGACCGGAAACTAGAGAACTGGAAGAAAAACTCGCCCAATATTCGGGAACAAAATACTGCGCAACAAATGCTTCCGGCACCGATGCCCTAACGCTGGCTCTTATGGCTTGGGACGTCAAACCCGGCGATGCTGTTTTTGTTTCCTCGTTTACGTTTGTCGCTTCTGCAGAATGCGTCGTTTTGCTTGGCGCTACGCCGATTTTTGTTGATTCGGCGCCGGACACGTTTACGATGGATCCGGCAGACCTGAAAAAAGCAATTGAAGAAGTCAAGAAAGAAGGGAAACTCAATCTGAAAGCCGTTATTGCGGTAGATATCTTCGGTTCGCCCTGTAATTATGACGAGATTATGAAAATTGCCCATGAAAACGGGATGAAAGTTTTGAGCGATGCCGCCCAAGCTTACGGCTCCACGTACAATGGCAAAAAAGCCGGTTCCATTGCAGATATGACCGCAACTTCGTTTTATCCGACAAAGCCTTTGGCTTGTTACGGAGACGGCGGCGCAACCTTCACAAACTCCGAAGAAGAATACGAACTTTTAAAATCCTGCCGCGTTCACGGCATGAGCTCAACAGACCATTATGATAACGTTCGCCTCGGCGTTACGGGACGTATGGACTCTTTCCAAGGGGCTGTTTTATTACAAAAGCTTAAAATTTTTGATGATGAACTGGTAAAAAGGGAAAAAATTGCTCAGACGTACGACAAAGAACTGAGCCCTTACTTTGGTAAGCAAAGAGTTCTTGACAATGCCACTTCTGCCCGGGGACTGTACACAATTACCTGCGAAAAAAGGGATGAACTGATGGCTTTCCTAAAAGAAAACAACATTCCCTGCGGCGCATACTATCCGCGTCCGGTCAATACACAGACTGCTTACAAAAAGTGGAATACGAGAAGCCTTCCCGTATGCGAGAAACTTTCCAAAACAGCTTTAAGCATACCGATGCATCCGTATTTGGAACCGGAAGCGCAGGAATATGTCATCAGCAAGATGAACGAATTTGCCGCCAAGTACGTTCAGACCGCTGCATAATCCGTTTGTCCGGCATTACATTAACAGACGCCGAAAGGCGTCTGTTTTTTGTCGGGCTTTGCGCGCAGGGTTCACATACTGCATTATAGGCAATTGTACAGATGCTATCGCTATGGTTATTGATTTTTTAAGTAATTTATCCTATATTACAGTCAGAACTATAATTTTAGAAGAAGGGGAAACCAAATTATGTTAGAAAGTAAAGAATTTGCCGCATACAGCAACGGTCAGGTTATTGACGAAGGCTTAAGGAACTTTATGCTGAAAATTTACAACTATATGGCCGGCGGTTTGTGTGCTACGGCTTTGGCCGCATATATAATTGTCAGCAATACTTCATTGCTGCGCCTGTTTTTTAATGAAACGGGCTACTCGGCATTCGGCTGGCTGGCTTTATTTGCACCGCTGATTTTAGTATTCGCTTTTGGCTGGGTTTTACAGAGAGGAACCTTGCAACAAGTTCAAGCCATGTTTTGGGGGTATTCCGTATTGATGGGCGTTTCTCTTGCGCCGATTTTTCTGGTATATACCGGTGCCAGCATTGCCCGTGTCTTTTTAATCACGGCAGCGACGTTTGGCGCTCTCAGCCTGTACGGCTATACGACTAAAAAAGACCTTAGCGGCTGGGGAAGCTTTTTGTATATTGGCGTATTCGGATTGATTATCGCCTCTATTGTCAATATCTTTATGAAAAGTTCCGGACTTGATTACGCCTTGTCCTATCTCACGGTATTTATCTTTGCCGGACTTACGGTTTATGATACGCAGAATATGAAGTCCCTGTACTATGCAAACGGCATGGGCGGCGATATGGCGGCTAAAGGCGCTATTGCCGGCGCATTGTCATTGTATCTTGATTTTATCAATATGTTTATGGCGTTGTTAAGACTGCTTGGTGACAGAAGATAAGACAAAACAGCAGGCCGGTTTTAACAGCCGGCCTTACTTTTTATAATAAGAGGGAGAGAAGATGGATAACAATATTTTGGATTTGTATGCTAAAAGGCACAGTTTTTATAGCATAACCAATGATTGCCCGTTAACCGCGGAAGAAATCGAGAACCTGGTTCAAAAATCTTTAGAACTGTATCCGAGCCCATTTAATTCGCAAAGTGCCAGAGTTATGGTTTTATTCGGCAAAAACCACAAAAATTTATGGGACATTACCCAAACAGAACTTTTAAAAGCAGCACCTGAAGAAAAGGCTCAGGCAATCTCGGATAAAATTGCAAGCTTTGCCAACGGACACGGAACTATTTTATATTTTACAGACACGGCCATTACCCAAGCATTACAGAATAAATTTCCGCTTTATGCTGCAAATTTTAATAATTGGGCGTATCAGTGCAATGCTATTTTACAATTTATGGTATGGACGGCTCTGGCTAATTCCGGCGTCGGCGCCAACCTGCAACATTATAATCCGCTTATTGATGATGCCGTTCGTAAGGCTTTTAACATACCGAACAATTGGGAACTTGTTGCCCAAATGCCTTTTGGCGGCATTGGCATAACGCCTCAAGCACACAGCGTTGAAAATATAAAAGAAAAATTTATCGTTAAAGCATAGATTACAAGGTGTGAAAATAAGAGGCTGCCTTTTTATGTTCTCACATCCTGGTTCAGTAAGACTAATTGCTCAGTTTTGTGATATATTGAGGCGGGATAACACCATCTTTAACAACTATCAGATAATAGGGAACAACCGAAAAACGCAGCCCCAATTTTTCATCACAAACAGACCAATCTATCGGTGAGGTATCTATATCGGCAACTGAATCCAGTTTCACCAAACGCTCATCAACATCTTGTGGTAAATCTTTATCCAAATCCGGACGGATTGCCGGCGAAACATAAACAGCTTCTATCAGCCCGTCTTTCATCAGGCTATTCACATCAATTGCAAACAAATCGGCATTTTCAATAAATGGTTTGAACATATTAATACTTTTTTCAGTATATTGTATTGGTTCAGAAAAAGCTCTGACAGCACGACTTCTTCCTTTAAAACACCGTTCCATCCATTGACATATTCCGTTATGCGTGGTTTCACCGGAGCGTTTGTAATAATAGCTTAAATCTGCATGAGGATTTTGGGCAAAGGATAATATTCCATCTGTCAATACCGTATTTCCTTTGGCTACGTAATGATATAATCGCATCTTTCTCCCCTTTTAACTTCGTTTATATTATTGTGAATTATTACAAAGATTTTTTTTGTTTTCAATAACTAAATCATTCGGCAGACAACTAAATTGGCAAATAATACAGAATACCGTTCTATTATCAGGCTAATGAGTATGAGAACCCTAACAAATAAATAAACTTACTAGTTATTTAATACCATATAGATACCGATAATTATTACTGTAAAGGAGATGAGTTTTTTGATGACATCATAAGTGCTTAAATTTTCTTTAAAATGGTTTCCGAATATTTTATAAAGCACAAATCCCAGTAGAAGCGTAAATATGCTTTGAGATGATTCGATTGATTCTACCACTAAAACTGGAAGATAAGCCAAAGCTATTGTTAAGGCGAGCGTTCCGCCTTGGTTTAGAAGTTCATTAGATAAAAAGAGTTTGATTTTCTTTTTATATTGCGGAAACATGCTTATAATATCTGTTCTGTATTGAGGTAACAGTAAGAGAGATAAACAAATTGCTGTTGCAAAAATTGAGCCCCAGAATAAAACGGTTACAAAATCAACATTTTGCAGAGAATATTTTGATAATACCGAAGATAAAGATAATAAAACGGATACGACTAACATCAAAAAGAAAGCAATATTGAGTTTTAATTTTTTGATGTCAAAATTGAGCAAAAAAGTGGAAAGTAAAATAATTCCAAAACCGCAATATTGAGTTAGGCTCAATTTTTCATTCACAATAAAATAAGCGAATACCGGAATGGTGATTTTTCCTAAAGAGAATAATGCCACAACAATCGAGGTATCAATATTGCGGAGTGCGTGATAATAGGGAATTTGGTAACAAACTTCAATTACTGAGATGATAAATAATATTGCTAAAATCTCTAATGGCGGAATAATCGGGGTTCCGAAGAAAAATAAAAACGGAATGATAATAACATTGCTGATTGTGGCATAAAATACTAACGAAGGTATTTTCTTAAAAATGTTATTGGAAAAATGTGCATCAACAATACAAGACAAAGCGTGTAAAAGCGGTGTTAAAAAAGCAATCAGAACGTACATATAAAATCCTTATCCTATGTTGGAATATAGTATAATTTTTTAAAAAGTCCCATAATTTTGTAAAAAACACTTATTCAAAACTTTCAAAATCGGACTTATTCAAAGCCTTGATTTATGTAGCAAAAAAGCATCTCAAACGGTGCTTTTCAATAAATGGTGCGCGATACTGTACAGTTATCGGACTGATGAGTATGAGGATTTCAAACAACTTTGCTATAAAATTGAGATGTTTTAAATTTCCACTTCCACTATTAAAAAAGGATGGTCTGAATAACGCATATCTTCTTTAGCTGACAAAAGTTTAAAATCTTTTGTCGCCAAAATGTATTCTATTTGAGTATCATAAGGGTATTTGGGCTGATGCTTTCGCCCGTTGAAAGATATTAAGGATTGCAAAGTATTGCCGATTCCCAATTCAGGAAATGCTTTATCTATGGCAATATCAACCGTATTAAAATCGCCGGTTATAAGCGAGGTTTTATCTGCGGGTATAAGCATTTTTGCCCATTGTTTACGATATTCGGCAAATTCTTCATTCCAAAAGTGTTTGCCAAAATGCTGAAACGGAAACATATGGGTATTTATTACATTAACTTGCCTGCCGTCAGGAATTTCCAAAGAGGCTTTTTGAATATATTTATCGTGCATAATCCAATGATCGCCATTTGGTCTGATTGTTTCTATCTTAGGATTTGCCAACTTTAAAACTTTGTATGATAAAAAGGGGAACTTTGAACAAATAGACAAACCGTAAAATTTATCTCTTACCAGCCAAGCTTTTTCACCGGATAAACTTTTATGATGCGGCAAATTGCATTTTTTTGACAGTTTCTCAATAAAGAAGCTTGTTCCCTTATCATTATCCATAATACATTCTGCCAAACATAAGATATCTGGTTCTTCCTTTGTAAAATATTCGATGTATTTTTCGGGATGAAAACCGCCTGATATGTTTTCTTTTTTCTCATTGAATCCACAATGAAGTACACATTGCATAATATTAGCAAAAATAATTTTTACTTTCATGAAATACTCCAATACTTTTATTTTTTATGCGATTTTATATGAGAAAGATTAAAATGGATATAATTTTAGCTAAAAGTCCGATAATTTTGCGAAAAATACTGTTTTCAAAACCTCAAAAATTGGACCAAATAAGCACTTGTTTTAAAACAAAAAAATCCGCAAAAATTGCGGAAATTCATAAATGGTGCGCGATACTGTGCGATTATCGGACTAAAGAATATGAAGATTTAGAAAAAATAAACTATTATTTAGAAATAAAATTCCATATATCTTGACAAAGAAGACAATCTAAAGATTGAATATGTTCTTTTAATAGTTTATCTGTTTTCATAATTGGTCGTAAATCACAGTAATAAACTCCGTCAAGGGAATTTAGACCTATTGTGTAGGCTTTAAAGTGTCCTGTTAAAAATGTTTGGCCTATTTTATATTCTGGCTCTTTTCCTGCCCTTTGTACATCGTGCAAAAAAATTGCAAAATGAGGTGTCTCTGTTGCTGTTAATCTATTGTACATTAATTTATCAAGAAAAATTTTATCAATTCTATCTTTACTTGATGTTTTTACAGACCCAATAGCAACGATTTCCCCTTTTATTTTAATTTCTATATCATTTTGGTAATTCATGATTTCATTGGATTGAGGAATATTTACCCCTAAAGTTTCTGAAGTTATATCAAATCCTAATTGAGTAATAATGAGTTGCATTAATCTTTCAAATAAATCTCCATTAACTTTTCTGGATGTATTCGTTTTGGAAGAAGGAAGGGCATCTAAAGCACAGCCGATAGATTGTTGCGTTGTATAAATAAAGTTATTAACATCCTTTCTTAAGGAAAAATCATGTTTAATATTTTTTATATTATTTAATATCTCAATAAATCTTTTTGAAAACTTATCGTATTTATCATAATTCATAAATAAGTTTTCATTTATAGGTCTGGTAATATTATATTCACCATCTCTTCTGTACTGCAAAAACTTATAATTATTTTCATTTTTTGCAATAATTTCAGCTTGTAGTTCTGTAGAAATGAACTCCAAGTAAACTTTTGCAAAATCGATATAGTTTTCGATATTTGCAAATCTATCTTTTTGAGATACCCAAGACATAATTTCCCATAATGTTTTCATCTAATAGCTTCCCTTCTTTTTAGAATATCTCTATCATATTTAATCCAATCTTCAATATTTTTATCAGGTACCTTTTTTAAGCGAATAGTTGACCATCTTAGATATTCCTGACATTGCTCAATACCAATCCATCGACGTTTCAACTGTTTAGCACATACAACTGTTGTTCCACTGCCAGAGAAAGGGTCTAAAACCACATCATTTTCATTAGAAGATGCAAGAATAATTTTTCTTAATAGTTCTTCAGGTTTTTGTGTAGGATGCGGTGTTTTTTCTCCCATTCCATTACATGTGGTTGGGACCTCAATAACATCTTTAGGTTTTGCACCAGCAGGATTAGGCATCCATTTACCATATTTTTTTCCATTTCCATATTGACTGCTTTCGGCCTGAGACCTTTCTGGATACTTTAAAGTATGGGCATTATAGGGTATACGAATATTTTCAATATTAATGGTGTAATTATTTGATTTTCTTAAGCACATAATACTTTCATGGCTTCGTCCCCAATCTTTCCCTAAATTAGCTTTATTTTTATAATACCAAACTAACCAACGAGAATTCTCAAAATACTTCATCGCCGGAAAATGAAGGTCCGCTAAAATTTCAGAAAATCCACAAATATAAAGAGTTCCTGTATCTTTTAATACTCTATGAGCTTCTTTAATCCACTTTATAGACCATTTGATGTATTCTTCTCTACTTTTAAAAGTATCCCATTCTGCTTTTTTTATAGAATATGGAGGGTCTGCAAAAATTAAATCAATGGTGTTATTTTTAATTTTTTTCATATTTTGTATGCAATCGCCACAAAGCAACTCGCCACCGTTTTCTTCATAAAATGATGAAGGATTTTTCTTAAAAATGTTTTCAATGTCTTCTGTTGTCATGAGTTTACAAAGTTACCAAATATCATTTATATAAATTATAATCGACAAAGAAATATTTATCCATTTATGTTTTATTTTTCTCACAGATTTTATGCAATAAAAAAATCTCAGCGATTATCTAACATCAAAAAGTCCGATAAGCAGACTAAAAAGCACCTCTATGAAAACGCTTAAAATCGGACTAAACAAACGCTTGTTTTAAAACAAAAAAATCCGCAAAAATTGCGGAAATTCATAAATGGTGCCGCTAGTAAGAATCGGACTTACGACCCCGTCATTACCAATGACGTGCTCTACCACTGAGCTATAGCGGCATATACAAACTGATAACCAATGACATGCAGAAACTTTGTACTACAGTTTCATCGGTTAACGGTTGTCAGAATAACCAAACTTTTTATAAAATCAACATAAATTTTCAAAATTATTTATTTTTTTCGCATTTATATAAATTTTCAGGCTTAAACAAATAATTTATTTGAAAAAAATTTCATATAATGTTAAATACGGATTTGTCAGTAACTTTCAGGGATGTCTTGCAATATGCCCAATAAAAAACATATAAACAAGCCGGAGCGGCCTTTTAAAACAAAGCCAATGAATTTAGAAAAATTTCTGTGGCTGCGCAAGAATTTTATTTATTGTTTAGCTCTGGCTGCGCTTTTATGGATTGTCGGTATAAGTTATTATATTGACCATTTTATCGGATGGAACAGCATTTTTGCAATTGAGCCGGCTGATTTTGGCTTTTTCGTTTTATCTGTAACGGTTCCTTTGTTATTGTTGTGGTTTATTTTGGCATATATTGAAAGAAGCAGCAGTCTGGATGCTAATGCCGAATTATTTCAAAATTATATTGAAAACCTGTTATACCCTGACGAAACTGCTTCGAAACAGGCAAGAGCCCTTGCTGCTACTTTACAGGAGCAAATACATCTTTTACAAAAGGAAAATAAAACGGTTATTGAACAATCTGCGAAAATAAAAACAGATTTGGACGCGAGATTAGCAGAATTAAGCAATATTTTGCAGCTTTTGGACAGTTATTCAGCCAAGACCTTGACGGATTTAAATGACGGCGTTAAAGCTCTGGCAGATAAATGCTCCTATATTACGGATAAAACAACTAACACCGTTTACAATATACGCGAAAGTTCTGCAGAAATTGCCGAAAACGCTTCATTATTTCTTAGCCGCATCAACCCTCTTTTAGATGAAATTTCTGCTCTGTCCTCAAATGTAAAGAATAGTATTGCCGACAATAAAATCAATCTGACCGAAGTAAAGAACCAATTGGAACAAAGCGCAGAAATCAGTCAGGCTCATATTGATAATATGTTAGCCAAGACTGCCGAAAACACATTAAGAATCGAACAATCTTTTTATAAAACATCCGAAGAATATGAAGCTCTGTATAAACGCATGGACACAAGCATTTCAAGTCTGGAGGGACGGGTTGAAGAACAAAAAAGGCTTATCAGCACTCAAACCAAAGTTCTGGATCATAATTCCGAACTTTTAGACAATAAGCTGTCAAAATACGGGAAAATTATATCACAAGAAATAGATAAACTGGTTAAAAATTCCGTGGAATTAGAAAAAATCACCAAAAAACAAATCAACACGCTTAAAAATGTTAATATGGAAACAGGCAAAGCCATTCACGGCATCGGCGATGTTTTTGACGAAAAACGTTCAGAACTTGAAAGACGCTGTGAATATGCAGTTAACAGTATGCAAAATGTCATTATAGCTATCAACAAGGAAACTGACAAATTGATATCCTTTACCAACTTAACACAAGCTAAAAATTACGATTTGCAAAATATTACGGAAACCATCGTCGATAAAATTGGCGACATCAGCGGGAAACTGGCATTAAAAACAGATGCGCTTAAAGACAAAGCCGTTGAAGTTATTGACAAATTCACGGAAGCCAGTGAGTTAATTACCCGCAGCACAGATAAGATAAATATGTCTTCAAATTTGGTGGTTACAAACGGAAAACAAGGCGTCAAACTTTTGGAAGAGCAAAATTTTTATATAAACAATGCCATGACAAATATGGATTTGGTAAAGGAAAAACTGGACAAACTACGGCAAGATATCAAAAAATCGGCAGAAGAAGTAACGGCCACACTGGCGAATTACGAAAAGCAAATCGGACAATTTAATGAGCCCGGACAATTTAATGGCTCCATAAGCTCCGGAAAAACCCAAACTTTTACATCGGAAGTTGAACAGTTGACTTCTGACATCGACAGAGAAAAGCTCATTTACACGGCCAAAGAAATCGGAAGATTCCTGCAAACACTGGGGCTCAGAGCCGACAAGTTGTATGCAGGCGCAGACATTTTTGACCTGTGGGATGATTATCTTAATGGCAACAATCTGGCTTTCACGAATTACCTGACAACAAGAATGACAAAGAAACAAATCGCATCTGTTCGCAAAGCATTTGACGATAATACTGATTTTCATAACCTTGTTATAAAATATCTGTTTCTTATGGATACTTTTATAAAAGAGATGGCAGCTCCCGCTGAAGAAAGCCGTGATGAATTAATAAATTTATCGGTAAACGCTTCGCTTGACAGAATGTATTTTATTTTAATTAAGGCATTAAACAGTGCTGAATAGGAAAATGAATAGTATCATCGGACTCAAAAGCAATGTTTTTCTGGCCCCTATGGCGGGTATCACGGATTATCCGTTACGAAAGCTGGTGGCAGAAAAAGGAACGGCAAACCTCTATTCGGAAATGGTTGCGATAAATGCTATCAGCCGCAGAAATCCTAAAACATATAGGATTGCCGACGTCAGAAAAGAACCGTATCCGGTTATTGTACAGCTGGTGGGTAATGATCCTTATTTATTTTCTGAAGCAGCAAAGCTTGCTGCTGATTTGGGAGCATATTCTTTGGACATTAATATGGGATGTCCGGTCAAAAAGGTTGTCGGCAACGGTTCCGGCTCTGCCCTAATGAAAAATTTACCGCTTGCTTCCAAGATTATTGAAAGCACTGTCAGGGCCACCTCGTTGAAGGTTTCCGTGAAATTCCGCAAAGGCTGGGACAACAATACGGTAAATGCTCCCGAATTTGCAAAAATGTGTGAAGACAGCGGTGCCTGCTATGTTACAGTTCACGGCAGAACGCGGGCACAAGGATACTCTGGAACAGCCGACTGGGATATTATCAAGCAAGTCAAAGAAGCCGTTAACATTCCGGTTATCGGAAACGGGGACATAACATCTCCTTATCTCGCCGAGCAAATGCTCCGACAGACAAATGCGGACGGCGTGATGATTGGCCGCGGCGCGTTAGGAAATCCCTGGCTTCCCGGGCAGGTTCATGATTATATAACCTCAGAAAAGGCTCCTTTACCTATACCTGTTGCCGATATAAAAAATGCCCTTTTGCAACAACTCGCCGATATGGCCGATTTTTATGGCCAGGAAATGGCTGTTGCCATTTCACGCAAATTTGCCTGCTGGTATTCAAAAAACTTGCGTGACGCAAAAAAATTCCGTGAAACCTATAATAAAATTTATGATTATCATGCGGCTCTCCGCGCTATTGAAGATTATTTTGTCCAACAAGAGAAGGAGTTATAATACAATGAAAATACTTATCGGCGGTGCAGGAAACGTCGGCCGCAGTATTGTCGACTACTTGTCCCAAGCCAATAATGACATTATCGTTACGGATACCAATAAAGAACGTCTGGACGAATTGGCGAAAGAATTTGACGTGCAGACCTTGCAGGGCTCTATTTCACATCCCGGCATTATGGAAAAGATGGGTGCCAAAGGCGCAGATATTTTAATTGCCGTCACAGACAATGACGAAGTCAATCTTGTTGCCTGCCAAGTTGCCCATACATTGTTTCAAATTCCGAAAAAGATTGCGAGAGTCGATTCCGAATATTTTCTCAATCCTTTATGGAATACGCTGTACAGCGATAAAAATCTTCCGGTAGACTTAGTTATTTCTCCTGATGTCGAAATAGCCAAAGCGATTTTAAATCTGATAGAAATTCCGGGAACAACAGCGGTTTTTCCACTTGTTGACGAGAAACTTTACCTTTTGTCTTTTAAATGTTCGGACAAATGCCCTTTGATAAATACGGAAATCAATGAAATAAAAAAATATTACAACAGTCCCGTTATCCATATTATCCGCGAAGATAAAAGCTTTTTTGCCAAGCCAAACGAAACTATTCATGCCGAAGACGAAATTTTCATCCTGGTAGAAAGGGACAAAGTTTTTGATACGCTGCATGATTTCGGCATTATTGTTAAACAAAACGAAAATCTGGTTATGTTTGGAGGCAATGCAATTTCCTACTACATTGCAAGCGTTCTTGAAAAAGACGACAGTATTTCCAACTGCAAGATTATCGAAGATGATAGCCGTATAGCCCAAGAACTGGCCGAAAACCTTAACGATACGCAGATTATAAAAGGCGAAATGATGAGCGATGCAATTCTGGAAGAAGCAGAGATAAGAAATGCAGATGTATCTGTTGCTGTTACGGAATATGACAAAGACAACCTTTTAGCTTCGCTCATTGCACGAAAGTGCGGCGTATCCCATACCTTGTCACTTGTCAATTCCAGAGCTTTTGACAGTTTGATTGACAATGGGGAAGACAATGTTATCGTTGACCGTTCACTGGTAACAACTTCTGCAATGCTTCAGGATTTGCGCAAAGCTAAAATTAACAATGCCTACTGCCTTAAACGGGGGATGGGAGAAGTTTGGGAAGTGCGTATTGATGCAGACAGTATTAACACTGAAAAACGGATTGAAGATATCGGCCTCCCTGAAAAATGTAAAATTGGAGCGATTTACCGTAATGAAGAAATCATTTATCCCAAATCAGATGATAAAATTGAGGAAAACGATATTTTAATCGTCTTCGTTTCTCCCGCAGCAATGCGCAAAGCCGAAGAAATTTTCAGACTTTAAATACACCGTTTAAAACAGAGACATTGCTTCTGAACAGCGTTAAATTCAGAATATCTTCAATGTTTAAGTCAACGACTGCGCCGAGAACGTAATATATGCCCGATACCCTGAACAGCGTCTCTGATTACGGTTCTTCTGCCATATTCCCCGTCACGGACCATATCTCTTCTGATTTCCCGATCCCGACTGCGGTCATACGCACCGGTTTTCAATTTTTGTGAACTGAGACAGCTGCGATATGTTGTCTGTTCATCCCGGTCATAGCGGCTTGCGGCTTTTAATATGACATCTCCGGTTCGAATATCAACATAAGCTCCGGAATATTTTATGCTTAATCCGCGCGATAATTTCCGGTTATAGACGTAATGTTCCTGATTCGGTGTACTGGCAACTATTTCGTTATGAATATAATTTCTGTCCTGACTGCGGTCATAAACTCCGACACCGAGCTTTTGTGATTCCAAACATGCATCAATCGTAGAGTGGTAATCTTTATCATGAGGATCCGCTGCTTTGTATATGACATCACGGGTTTCATAATCAACATAGGCTCCTGTGTATTTTACGCTCAATCCACGGGACAACCGGCGGTCATATTCAAAGTTCCCGTCATTGTAATCAGCATCTGATACACCATCTAACGGAAATTCTGCCGACGCCTCCATACTTTCTTCCGGCAGAGCATACGCTTCAATTCGAGCCTCTGGTACTGACGGAGTTTTTGCTTCGCTTTTGCCGGGCATACTTACCAATGCGGCTATTCCTGCTGCTAACAGCTCTTTTTTTAACAATGTCCTCCGACGATTTTTTTTAATTTTTTCGATACTATCAGACATTCAATTTCTCCTCTTCTGACTGTAAGGTTATATTTTATATTAACATAATTTTGCCATATCGTAAAGGATTTTTTTCAAAGAGCATATTAGCGTTTTTTTAATTACATTTCGCAAAATTTTCGAGAATTGCCTAGCAAATAAATTATTTGGATTATAAAAACAGCCTTACAATTCAATTGTAAGGCTTCTATTGGTGGGCGTTGAGGGATTCGAACTCCCGACCCTCTCGGTGTAAACGAGATGCTCTAACCAGCTGAGCTAAACGCCCATCTCATTAACAGGTGATTTTATAAATGATATTTTTTTAAATTGCAAGTAAAAAAAACAAAAATTTTGATAAAATTTTATTTACACTAAAAAACAATAACTTATAAAAAAGCAGGCTTTTATAATAAAAGCCTGCTTAAATCTGCAACTCTTTCAAAATTAGTTTACTGCATCTTGAAGAGTTTTACCAGCTTTAAATTTCGGCTGCTTGCGAGCTTTAATTTTAATGGTTTCGCCGGTACGAGGGTTACGGCCGGTTGTAGCTGCACGCTTAGAAACAGCAAATGTTCCAAAGCCAACCAGACGAACTTCATCACCCGCTTTCAGCGCCTGGGTAATAGAAGAAATAAATGCATCCAAAGCCTTACCTGCATCAGCCTTTGTAAGACCAGCTTCACTAGCCATGCTAGCAATAAGTTCATTTTTGTTCACTGGAGGACTCCTCATAAAAAATTAATACAAAGTGAATTCTCTTCACAATTAAATTTGAGGAGATTTTTTTAATTAAATCAAACAAAAATCAATGTTACGCACAGGAAAAACCTTGAAAAACGGCGGTTTTCCGCCGTTTTTTTTATCTATTTCCGTTTTATCTAATTAATTTTAGCAGGAAAACGACTTTTCGTGAAAAAAAATTATCAGAAATTTCATTCCGAATCGCCGGTTTTATTCTGTTTGTACATTCCCTGCACAATATCAGCAAACTACATTTTTAGCCAAACCGCCTAAAGATGTTTCTTTGTAGTCACTGTTCAGATTCAGCCCTGTTTCATACATTGTTTTAATAATGCTGTCCAAACTTACTTTATATTGTCCGCTTCCCCTTACAGCCAGACGGCTGGCATTTACCGCTTTTATGGCAGCCATGGCATTTCTTTCAATGCATGGGATTTGAACCAACCCCTTTATCGGATCGCAGGTCAATCCAAGATTATGCTCCATCCCAATCTCTGCAGCATTTTCTATCTGACTGAGCGTTCCGCCCTGAACCGCGGTTAATCCGGCTGCGGCCATTGAACAAGCTACCCCTACCTCTCCCTGGCATCCTACTTCTGCACCTGAAATTGAGGCGTTGGTTCGGTATAAACAGCAAATAGCAGCCGCTGTAGCCAAATATGCAATATCGGCTTCTTCATCATAAAAAGCCTTTTTATGGGCAAAACGCTGGTAATAGCGCATTACAGCCGGGACAATCCCCGCTGATCCCATTGTCGGAGCCGTTATAATTTTTCCACCAGCTGCATTCTCTTCTGCAACGGCAAAAGCCCATAAATTAACCCAATCCAGAATATACAGAGCGTCATCAACATTATTTTCAAAGCGCTCTTGCAGACGTTTATACATTCCAGGCGCACGGCGTTGCAACTTTATGCTTCCCGGTAAGATTCCCGGTGTATTTATTCCATGATCTATATTTTGCTGCATTATTTCAACAATTTTGCGAATATACTTTCTGGTATCATTTTCAGAATAAAGAGCATGTTCATTTGCCAATACAACATCTTTAATTTGAAAATTATTTTTTATGCAAATATCTTTTAATTCCGCAAAACTTGAAAACTGATACGGCACATCCAGAGGTTTTCTCTCGATTTTTTGTGATATTTCATCTTTGCGGGCAATTGTTCCTCCGCCTACAGAAAAGTAGGTTTCTTCCAAGATAATGTTTCCATTAGTATCGCTGGCAACAAATTTCATTCCGTTGGGATGTTCTTTCAAAAATATCTGCTTTTCCAAAATAAAATTATAATCTATAGCAAACGATATTAATTGTTTCCCGCGCAGTAGCAATTGCCGATTATTTTTTATATTTTCGATATAGTTTCGGGTTAAATCAAGCTTATCAGCTTCATATCCAAGCAACCCATAAATTACGGCGTTCAATGTTCCATGCCCAATTCCGGTCAAGGCAAGAGAACCATACAGATATACTTTTACATCCGCAACATTACTAATTTTATTCCCTAAATTATCTACAAACCGTTTAGCCGCTTTCATGGGACCTACTGTATGCGAACTAGATGGGCCGATGCCAATTGCAAAAATTTCAGAAAGACTATAATACATATCAACACTATCCAAAAAATTCCAAACGATTAGCAATATACGCTATATATTTTTAAAGTAAATATAAATCCTGCCCATGAGTGGAGCAATCCTGCATAACATAGGGAGTATAGTCGTAATAGTTCGCA
>OHBV01000362.1_pt1 | contig 24308 bp, 23 predicted proteins | sample 1577451 | NCBI WGS metagenome assembly OHBV01 (sample SAMEA3879605, study PRJEB24766) | human gut metagenome | biome: human-associated habitat; feature: feces | place: USA | collected 1985/1987 | reverse complement strand
TCTCGGCCGGTCTCTCAAAGTTCGTTTGAGGTCATTAACCGAATATCCCTAATTAGCGGTCAGAAACCGCAGCAAATTGTAGGAGCGCGATTCATCGCTATTAACTTAAGCTGAGTGGAGCGGGGGCGTCCCGCCCCCGTGGTAACTTTCAGTATGTAAGGATAATACCACGAGGGCGGGACGCCCTCGCTCCACTCTATGCTCCTCAAGTAAACAGCATTGAATCGCGTCCCTACAAATTAGTTTGTATATTTTGAGTTCTGCGACACTCTCGGAAGATTAAAAAAGAGGGTTTTGCACCCTCTTTTTAATTCTGTCTCTTAAATATGTATTATGACGTCAGGAGAAGACCTTTACACTATGCCGGACAGCAATCCGCACTTGTTAAAATAATCATTATCTGTTTTTCTAAACATGGATATAAATTGTTTGTTAAAATTTATTCAGTCAATTGTGCATAAGTAACTGTTCAAAATAATTTTGAACAGTTACTTAACAAAAATACATGCCGCTGATTTGCCGCAAATAATATCATTCATTTCTCACTGCAGGAATCAGCCTTGCGCCGATAAATAGCGAATAGCAGAACATAAAAAAACCGCGCAATATACTGATATTACGCGGTTTGCCTTGTGTAAACCGGAAAGTGCCCGGTCATTGCCTCAACATGTTGCCTCGACAAAGAACACTTAGTGGAGCTGGAGGGACTCGAACCCTCGTCCAAACGTGGAACTAATGAGCTTTCTACATGCTTATTCCTCTCTTGGTTTTCGAGCCGTGGCAGGCTGAGGACTGCCAACCGCGACCTTATCCTCTGTTGTTTCGGGCTCTTCGCGAGGCTTTCGGAGCCCTATTCCCGATTTAGCTGCACCGCCTTGTCGATTAGTCTCGGGAAGAGGACAATCGGGCGATGTCTTGTCTCTGCGACTGTCGCGGAGATTAAGCGTCATCTACTGTACTTCGATTACGCAGCAAGAGCGTACTGTTTTTCGCCATTTGAAATTGTGATGTCCCAGATTAAAGAGCGTAGCCATCATTGCTCTGCATGCTTACACACCACCTCTACACGCTGTCAAAACCGGTCAACCCCATTTTTGAAATCACGCGGTCGCTGTGATATTGCAATTGACAAAGATACGGATTTATTTTTAAATGACAAAACAAAAATCGAAAAACTGTCAAAATTAATTGTTTTTACCCTCCTGTTTTGAATCTTTTTGGAATATTCAGCTATTTTTGTAAAAAAATATCATGTATGAAAAGCGACGAAATTGACGCCATCCTGCTCCGGAAAGGGATAAAACCGACCTCCAACCGCATCCTCGTCATGAAGGAACTCATTGCGGCCACGCGTCCCGTAAGTCTCTCCGACCTGGAGACTGCACTCGACACGCTCGACAAGACAAGCATATTCCGCGTACTTGAACTTTTTGCAGCAAAGGATATAGTACACGTAATCGAGGATGGAAGCCGTTCACTGAAATACGAGTTGTGCCACAGCGACTCGCACCACACTCCTGACGACCAGCATGTCCACTTTTATTGCGAGCAATGCATGCAGACCTTCTGCTTCGAAAATGTCAGTGTACCGATGATTGACGTTCCCGCCGGCTTCCGACCCCGTTCCGTCAACTACATGCTCAAAGGCATCTGCCCGAAATGCGCCGCAAAAGAGAGGTAATTATCATCACACTGACGTTAATGGGTATTGCAAAACCGATATTGGCGGCTGCATAATGTAGGGGTGTTTACCTAAGCAGTCGGGGAAGAATCTTGATTATCAGCCATTTGGCGGCTGCACCGGGGTGCAGCCCTACAAAAGAGCAAATCATTTTTTCCAATATATATAATATATTACAAGTCAATCATCCACATTTGTCATTTTTCAAAACATGTATCATGTATTGTATTATGATAATAGATATAATAAGGCCGATAGGGAAGTTATATCAATAGATAGAAATAGATAGAATTATATATATTAACGCGGTTAAAAACCGCGTCTACTATTTGAACATCAGCGTAGTAGACGCGGTTTTTAACCGCGTTAATATTATGCTTATCAAATATAAATCTTAAAAACTGTCGTCTCCAACCGACAGTTTTCGCGAAAATTGTCGGTTGCAAACGACAATTTTCGCTATTTTTTGCCCCAGCGGGATTGCTGGAGCTGGGCGAGGCGGTCTTCGGCGGGGTTGGAACAGGGGTTCCAGAAACGGGTGCCAAGGAGGGCATCGGGGAGGTATTGCTGTGGGACGAAGTTGCCGGGATAGTCGTGGGCGTATTTATAGTCGGCGCCGTAGCCCATTTCTTTCATCAGCGATGTTGGAGCGTTGCGTATGTGGAGCGGCACGGGAAGGTCGCCGGTCTGACGGACGTTGGCAAGGGCGGCGTCGATAGCCATATAGGCGGAGTTGCTTTTGGGCGACGTGGCGAGGTAGATGGTGCATTCGGCAAGAGGGATACGCCCCTCAGGCATGCCGATTTTCTTGATTACGTCGTAAACGGTATTGGCAAGCAATATCGCGTTGGGATTGGCAAGTCCTATATCTTCGGCGGCAAGTATGGTCAGGCGGCGCGCTATGAACTCGGGGTCCTCCCCTCCGGCAATCATTCGCGCGAGCCAGTAGATGGCGGCATCGGGGTCGCTGCCGCGCACGCTCTTGATGAATGCCGAAATTATATCGTAGTGCATCTCGCCGTTTTTATCGTAGGCCGACGGATTTTCCTGCAAACGCTCCGTCACCGTGGCATCGTCGATGATGACCGGCTCACCGGCACTGACCGACTGCTCGAGCAGGTCGAGTATGTTGAGCAGTTTGCGGGCGTCGCCTCCTGCAAAGCGGAACAACGCCGTGGTCTCGCGCACCTCTACATTACGTCGCGACAGCACCTCGTCGTGCGTTATGGCATGGTCGAGCAGACGCTGCAGCTCCGGCGCTTCGAGGGGCTTGAGCGTGTAGACCTGCGCACGCGACAACAACGGACGAATCACTTCAAAAGAGGGATTTTCGGTCGTGGCGCCTATCAGCGTCACGATACCGCTCTCGACGGCGCCGAGCAGCGAGTCCTGCTGCGACTTGCTGAAACGGTGGATTTCATCTATGAAAAGTATCGGACGCCCTTTGGTGAACATTCCGCGGATGTCATTGCGGCAACGTTCGATGACGTCGCGCACATCCTTCACTCCGGCCGTGACGGCAGAGAGCGTATAAAACGGCGACTCGGTGGTATTGGCGATAATTCTTGCAAGCGTTGTCTTGCCTACCCCGGGAGGGCCCCACAGTATGAACGAGGCCACGTTGCCCGAGTCAATCATGCGCCGAAGCACCTTATCGGGACCTACAAGATGTGTCTGGCCGATATAGTCGTCGAGCGTACGGGGACGCAACCGTTCGGCAAGCGGAGGCAATATCTTCGTGTTGAAATCTTCGTTATCCATAGTAATAATCAGACGGTTTGTGGTTTTGAATTTTTGAACAGATGCTCATAGAGCGCATCGGCCGCACGCTCTCCGTCGACAGCGGCCGAAACGATACCGCCCGCATAGCCCGCACCTTCGCCCGAGGGAAACAGACCGTCGACATTGACCGAACAGAGAGTCGCATCGTCACGCACAATCCTTACAGGGGCAGAGGTGCGTGTCTCGCAGCCGAGCACTATAGCCTTGTCGGTGAGAAATCCGCGCGACTTGCGGCCAAATTCCTCAAATCCCTTGCGCAGGCGGCTTGATATGAATTCGGGGAGGATACGGTCGACACGTGCGGAATGAACTCCGGGGGCGTAGGACGATGGCGGAAGTGAATCCGAAAGCCGTCCGGCCACGAAGTCGGTCATACGCTGCGCGGGAGCGTTCTGCGTGCGGTCGCTCTCCTCGTAAAATTTCTTTTCTATTTCCTCCTGGAGCGCCATTATCTTCAAAGGCCCCGTATAGTCCGTGACATCATCGGGAAGTATTTCCACCACCATGCCCGAATTGGCCCATTTAGTGCCGCGCGATGCGGGCGACATGCCGTTGACAGCCTGCTGGTCGGGGCCGCTCGCCGAAGGGATGACAAACCCGCCGGGACACATGCAGAACGAATATACGGCACGGTCGGCCACACGCGTAAGCATCGAGTATTCCGCCGCGGGCAGATATTTGCCGCGTCCCTGCGGATTGTGATACTGAATCGAGTCGATGAGCTGCTGCGGGTGCTCCAGACGCACGCCTATGGCTATGCCTTTCGGCTCGATGGCCACTCCGCTGTCGAGGAGCATCCGGTAGGTGTCGCGCGCCGAATGTCCGGTAGCGAGAATGACCGGGCCGCGATACGTATCGCCCGACGCTGTACGTACGCCGTCGATGCGCAGTGAGCCGCCATCTTCGGCAAGCAGCAATCCGGTGACACGTGCGCCGAAGTGAATCTCGCCGCCACAACGTATTATCGTTTCGCGCATGGCTTTGATTACCCCCGGAAGACGGTCGGTGCCGATATGCGGATGGGCGTCCACAAGTATGTCGGCCGACGCGCCGTGCTGACAGAATATCTGCAATATTTTCTCGACATTGCCGCGTTTTTTAGAACGCGTGTAGAGTTTGCCGTCGGAAAAAGCACCCGCACCACCCTCGCCGAAACAGTAATTGGAGTCGGGGTCGACGATATTGTTGCGGGCAATCTGAGCCATATCCACACGACGGGCGCCAACATCTTTGCCGCGCTCGAGAACGACCGGACGTACGCCAAGCTCGATTAGCCTCAGGGCCGCGAACAGTCCGGCGGGGCCGGCACCGACCACAACGGCCTGCGGGGCCGCACTTACATCGCCGTAGTTCACAGGGCGCAGGAGCGGTGACTGCGGGGCATCTTCCCCGATGTAGACATCAACCGTAAGATTGACCATGACGCGGCGCTGACGTGCGTCGATGGAACGTTTTTTCACTACGATGTCGTGTATCGAATTGGCGTCAACACCAAGTACGGTCGAAGCCTGAGCTTTAAGAAGCAAAGGAGTAGCGGCAGTGCGCGGGTCGACGCGGAGTTGCAGGTTATGTATCATAATAGTAATCAGAATTTATAGGGGTGTGGCTGACGGCGCCGACATGAATTTGCGGTTCTGCCGACGCATCATTATAATAAGGGTTATCACCGCCACGACGAAAGCGAGGAAATCGGACGCCGCCATGCTTGCCCAGACGCCGTCAATGCCGAAGAATGCGGGCAGTATGAGCAGAAACGGTATGAGGAAAAGCAGCTGTCGGGTAAGCGAAAGGAATATTGACAGCTTAGGCTTGCCGATTGACTGGAAAAAGTTGGTAATGATAATCTGGCAGCCAACAACCGGGAAACAGATAAAATAGACGCGGAATCCGTTGCGGGCGATGTCGACAAGCTGACGGTCGACAGTGAAGAATCCGCTGATAGTATCGGGAAACAGCTCGGTCACCACCCACCCGGCAGTGGTGATGCATACGCCGATAAAAATACCTTTGCGGAGCGTCTGCTTCACGCGTTCCCACTTGCCGGCGCCATAGTTGAATCCGAGAATGGGCTGCATGCCCTGCGTCACACCGAACACTATCATTACGAAGAACATCGTGGTACGGTTTATGATACCATAGGCGCCTACCGCAAGGTTGCCGTCGGTGCCGGCGCAGTCAAGCAGCGCCCTGTTGAGGAACACCACCACGACGCATGCGCACACGTTCATCAGGAACGGCGACATGCCGATGGCGTAGATACGCCGGACTATCGCCCCCGAAAGCCAGCTCCGCTCTCGGCGGAAATGGATATAGCTGTTTTTCGACATGAAGTGACACAGCACCCAGGTAAAGGCCGCCAACTGACCGCACACGGTGGCGAGCGCCGCACCCCTGATGCCCCAGCCGAGCACGAATATGAAAACAGGGCACAGGGCAATGTTGACACCCACGGAGAGCAACGCCGACACCATCGCCTTGGCGGGATAACCCGTGGCACGCATCAGGTTGTTGAGCCCGATAAACACGTAGGCAATCGGGGTTCCCGCCAGGATGACCTGCATGAACTCGCGGGCGTAGGGCAGCGTCTCGGCCGTTGCGCCGAAGAACAGCAGTATCGGGTCGAGAAATATCAGCGTCAGTCCGCCGAATATCAGCGAATGCACCAGGCAAAGGGTAAGCACATTGTTGATGACCTCGGATGCGCGGGCGATATTTTTCTGACCCATGAAGATGGAGGTGATGGTAGCGCCGCCCACAGCGATGAGCATACAGAACGCTATCACGAGGTTCATCAGCGGGAATGTGATCGCAAGGCCGGCGATAGCCATCGCCCCGACACCTCTGCCGATGAAAATAGAGTCGATTATGTTGTAAAGCGAGGTGACGACACTGGCAATGACAGCCGGTACGGAATATTGCACCAGAAGGCGTCCGATAGGACGGGTTCCAAGAATAGTCGGGTCGGAATTGGGTCGTGATTCTTTCATACACTGCAAAATTAACGCTTTATAATATGACTTTAGGTGAAAAAAGTCTTAATTTTGCAATAATTTACAAAAAATAGCATATCACGATGAATAGAAAAGTTGCCGTATTATTTGACCTTGACGGAGTATTAATCGACACAGAAGGCTTATATACAGAATTTTGGGCGCAGACAGGCCGTGAATTCGGAGTGCCCTCCCCCACTTTTGCCGCCGACATAAAGGGTACCACGCTCAAAAGCATACTCAACTACTTCCCCGGCGACGAACTGAAAGCGAAAGTAATGCAGCGGATACATGATTTCGAGGATACGATGCAATACCGGATGTTTCCGGGCGTAAGCGAATTTCTCACGGCACTTAAGGCTGCCGGCATACCGACGGCAATCGTCACGAGCAGCGACGAGGTGAAAATGTCATACCTGTACAAGCAGTTGCCGGTACTGCGCGATATGGTCGATGAAGTTATTGACGCATCGATGGTGACCCGATCGAAGCCCGACCCGCAGGGCTATCTCCTCGCAGCAAAAAAACTCGGCTGCCGACCGGAGGACTGCTACGTATTCGAGGACTCGCTTCAGGGCCTTGAAGCGGGACGCCGCGCCGGAGCCACAGTCATAGGCATTGCCACAACCAACCCCGCCGACACCGTACGCCCTCTTTGCGACTATCTCCTCCCCTCCTTCATAGGTTTCACCCCCGCCGCTCTGCTTGAAATCAAGAAACAAATACGCCCGAGTTTGTAAGGTCGCTATGTAATGCTATTTACTTAAGGGACACTGTGTGGGGCGGGGGCGTCTCGCCCCCGTGGTATTATTTTTATATTCTGAAAGTTACCACGGGGGCGAGACGCCCCCGCCCTACTCAACCCAACTCAACTCAGCTTAGGTAAACAGCATTGGGACATTTGACCGCTAATTATAATTTTGCAATGCTTTTGACATCGATTGGGACATTGCGTACTGTTAATCGGCCGTTAAGTATCCGGTCTCAGCGGAAGTCGTCGGGGGTGAGGGTCACATCTATGTGAAGTCCGGACTCTTTACCTGCGTAGCGGTAGATTATGCCGCGGTCGGCACGTGCGAGATATTTGCCCGTAGTGTTTATCATGTCGTCACCGAGCAGTTCGGATTTGATTTCATTTTCAATTTCGACGGCATTGTCCGACAATACCTGCATATCATATATTTCCTCGTCGACATCGCATAAGAATACTATGTTGGAGCCGTCGTCAAAAACATCAATAAGGGTCATACCCTCCTCAATCTCAGCGGGACAGAGCGCTTTGTTCGAATCGATTGTCTGTTTGATAATCATATCGGCGCTCTCCTCTTCGGTAAGAGGATTTTCATTCATCTCCTTAATATCCGATGCAGGAATTTCCAATTCAACTTTTCTACCCGACTTGCTGCCCCTATATTTCGCCTTAAGTCCGACACCGCAATCGGTCATGAGTTCCACGAACTTTTTAGAGTCGTCGCCCGACAACAAAGCGGGCAACACCGGACGTGCCTTTTCCTCAAATCCGTCAAAATCGAAAAAACCAAAGGCATCTTCATTGACAGTCAGATTAAATACAATTAACCGGCCATCCTCGTCATAGTCGACACTGTCGATACGTCCGAGAGAGCCCAATGACTGCGGACACGTAGCATTGTATTTGGCGATTTCTTTCTTCAAAGTTTCGATTTTGGAATCGGCACACCCGGGCAGAACAAGCAAAAGAGCCACGAGCGTCAACAGACATAGAGTAAAATACTTTTTCATAATTAATTACTTATTTAATTGATTGGTCGTTGTATATCGGCAAATGTAATTATAAAAAAATAAATTTTCATACAAAAATTCAATTTAATTCAGGATAGAGTTGCGCTTTTTGCGAAAAATCTGTACCTTTGCATGCAATAAAATTTAACGCAATCATTATATATGTCATTTATTGCAGATCGAGTAAAGATGGACGGGCTCACATTCGATGATGTCCTCCTTATTCCGGCTTATTCGGAGGTACTTCCCCGCGAAGTCGATTTGACAACCAAGTTTTCCCGCAACATCACATTGAACGTACCCCTCGTGTCGGCCGCCATGGATACCGTCACCGAGGCGCCTCTGGCTATTGCCATAGCCCGCGAAGGCGGCATCGGTGTAATCCACAAGAACATGTCGATAGAGGAGCAGGCGCGTCAGGTGCATGCAGTGAAACGTGCGGAAAACGGCATGATTTATGACCCGGTGACAATCAAACGCGGCTCGACAGTGCGCGACGCCCTGCGGATGATGGAGGAATATCATATCGGCGGTATTCCCGTGGTTGATGACGACCGCAAGCTTGTCGGTATCGTCACCAACCGCGATTTGCGTTTTGAAAGCAATCCCAACCGTCCTATCGACGAAGTGATGACATCGGAAGGGCTCGTGACCACTACCCAGACAACCGATCTCGAGAAAGCCGCCCGCATACTTCAGGAACACAAAATCGAGAAACTGCCCGTTGTCGACAACGACGGCCGCCTAATCGGCCTCGTCACCTATAAGGACATCACCAAGGCAAAGGACAAACCATTCGCCGCAAAAGACTCGCTCGGACGTCTGCGCGTAGCTGCCGGCGTAGGTGTGACAGGCGACTCGATGGACCGCGTGGACGCACTCGTGGCAGCCGGTGTCGACGCCATCGTGATTGACACTGCCCACGGCCACTCGCGCGGCGTAATCGGCGTGCTCAAGGCCGTAAAGGCGAAATATCCCGAAATCGACGTCGTAGTAGGCAACATCGCCACCGGCGAGGCAGCCCGTTATCTTGTGGAGAACGGCGCCGACGGCGTGAAAGTAGGTATCGGCCCGGGCTCAATCTGCACCACCCGCATCATCGCAGGTGTTGGCGTGCCCCAGCTCTCGGCCGTTTACGACGTGGCAAAAGCGCTCGAAGGTACCGGAGTACCCTTGATAGCCGACGGCGGCATACGCTACTCGGGCGACATCGTCAAGGCTCTTGCGGCAGGCGCATACTCGGTAATGCTCGGCGGAATGCTTGCCGGCGTAGAGGAATCGCCCGGCGACACAATCATATACAACGGCCGTAAATACAAGACTTACCGCGGCATGGGTTCGCTCGAGGCAATGGAAAAAGGCTCGAAAGACCGTTATTTCCAGGCCAACGAGACAGATACCAAGAAGCTCGTGCCGGAGGGTATCGCAGCACGCGTACCGTTCAAAGGCTCGCTCTACGAGGTGACCTATCAGATGCTCGGTGGACTGCGTGCAGGCATGGGCTATTGCGGAGCAAGCAATATCGAGAAGCTCCACACCGCCAAATTCACCCGCATCACCAATGCAGGCGTGGCCGAAAGCCACCCGCACGATGTGGCCATCACAGCCGAAGCGCCCAACTACAGCTCTTCGCACCAGTAATCGACCGGACACCATACTCAGAATCACTGTTGTCATGAGTGAAGCTGAATGACCGATATAATCCTGACGCGGCATGACTCAACGCATTGCCGCATCAGGATTTTTTCAATCATGACGCGCCGCCACTGTCGCAGATATATGGCTGAAACGCAAATATGCATTTATTATAGCGCGGCTCATAATAAAACGGCGCATGCTCCGTTAATATTAAGTAACAATCATACGTAACAAGAAAATAAAAACCGTAATCTAAAGACAATAATGAAAAAAGTACTTTTGTCGCTGACTATCGCTGCATTGGGCGGACTAAGCCTGTCGGCTGCGTCGAAAGACGCCGACCCGGTGCTTATGACTGTCAACAAAAAGCCTGTCAAACTCAGCGAATTCGCGTATCTCTATCAGAAAAACAACGCGCAGCAGCTTGCCACGCAGCCTATCGACGAGTATCTCGACCTTTTCGTGGTGTATAAACTCAAGGTTGCCGACGCCGAAGCTGCCGGCATAGCTGAAAACGAGGCGTTCGTCAACGAATACGCAGGCTACAAACGTGACCTTTCCGAGCCCTACCTGGTCGATCAGGCGGCACGCGACAGCCTTGTGCACAGCATATACGACCGGTTGAAGACCGAAGTCGACGTAAGCCATATCATGGTTGAACGACCCTACGGCGCAAAAGCCACCGCTGCCAAGAAAGCGCTGCTCGACAGCCTCCGTACCGAAATAATCGCCGGACGCGCCGATTTCGCCACAGTGGCCGACACCTACTCCATCGACCCCGCGGCAAAGCAGAACCACGGCCACATGGGTTATATCGTGGCAGGAGCTTTCCCCTATACGTTCGAGGATGCTGCCTACTCTACAGCCGTAGGTGAAATTTCGCCTGTCATCGAGACACAGTTCGGCTACCACATCGTGAAAGTCAACGCCACCCGCAAAGCTCAGGGTCAGGTGAAAGTGCAGCACATACTGAAACTCACCCGCGGACTCAGCGAGGAGGAGCAGACTGTCAAGAAAGCCCAGATCGACTCACTCTACACAGTGCTCAAGAACGGCGCCGACTTCGACGAAGTAGCCAAAGCCGAGAGCGAGGATCCGGGTTCGGCACGCAACGGCGGCCGCATGGACTGGTTCTCGACCGGCCGCATGGTGCCCGAATTTGAGGCGACATCATTCGCCCTGGCCAACGGAGAGATTTCCGAACCGTTTGCCACAGCCTACGGCTATCATATCGTGAAACGCCTCGACTGGAAGCAGATTGACTCATACGAGGATATGGCACCCCGCATCAACGCAATGATTGACCGCGACGACCGCCAGTACATCCCCGTACGTGCAAAGACCCGCCAGCTCCGCGCCAAATACAACACAACCATCAATCAGGCCATAGTAGATGACGTCCGCAACACCATCTCGCAATACGGACGTCTCGACTCCACGCTTGTAGCGTCGCTTGTGGCCGACGAACGCATCATCATCACTCTCGACGGTGCCGACGAGGAGATAACCGTAGGCGACATCTTCGCCGCTCTCCCCTCCCACTTCAGCGCGATGCCTGCCGACGATGCCAACGGCTCGTTCCTCCAGCGACTTGAGGAAGTGGCCGACGAAGCATCTGTCAACGCCGAGCGCGAGAATCTGGCAAAAGAGAACACGGAATACCGCAACCTGCTCAACGAATACCGCGACGGCATGCTGCTGTTTGAAATCAGCGACCGCAACGTGTGGACCCGCTCCAAAGAGGATACCGAAGGTATCAAGGCATATTTCGATGCCAACAAGGCGAAATACGCTACATGGAAAGCTCCCAAATTCAAGGGATACGTAGTATTCGCCACAAGCGACTCAATCAAGGATGCCGCACAAAACTACATAGCTGCCAACAACATCGCCAACGAAAATCTTGTAGAAGCACTCCGCGGCCAGTTCGGTAAGGATGTGAAAGTGGAACGCGTGCTCGCAGCCGAAGGTGACAACGCCATAATCGACGGCCTTGCATTCGGCAAACCTGCCCCCTCACCCACCGGCAAATGGATTGCCTACTTCGCCCATGCAGGCAAGGTTATCGACCAGCCCGAAGAGGTTGCCGACGAACGCGGCGCCATAACCACCGACTACCAGAACGCTCTCGAACAGGAGTGGATCAAATCGCTCAAAAAGAAGTACAAGGTAAAAGTAAACCAAAAAGTACTCAAAGAATACAAAGCCTCAATAGAAGCAACAAAATAATCCCACTCTCCATTCGTCACAGATCCAACCAAAGAGGCCGCGCTTGAAAGCGCGGCCTCTTTGGTATATATTATTACACAAAAAGTTAGAAATCGCCTAAATTCAAAGTCGAGTTGTAAAATTGATATTGACGGCTGCATGGTGTATGGCTGCTTCCCGGAACTGCCGATAGTGCAGACTGATTATCTTCAACTTGGCGCTGCGCCTGGGTGCAGTCTTACAATTCACTCATAACCAGTAAGTTTGTCAGGTGAATAGTTACCTCTAAATCGAGGCTCTATGAAATTTTCTTAAAAATTTGGTTATATCCGAAATTGTTTGTAATTTTACGAACAATAAATAAGGAGTAATATGACGAAATTAGAGATAACGCATGAACAGGAACGGCTTGCAAGATTTGCTAAAGCCATGGGGCATCCCACCCGCATCGCCATTCTGCACTTCCTCGCACAAAGAAACGAGTGTTTCTTCGGCGACATACACGAAGTGCTCCCGATAGCTAAAGCAACCGTGTCGCAACATCTTAGCGAGCTGAAAGAAGCGGGCCTGATACAAGGCACAATCGAACCTCCTAAGGTAAAGTATTGCATCAACTCCGAAAACTGGCAACTTGCCAGACAACTGTTTTCACAGATGCTTGACGAATGCTGTCCTTCAAAAAAGAATAGCTGCTGCTCGTAGCGCTATTTTTTTTACGGCCAATGTTCGTAATTCGACAAACAACAACCCAAACAAATATATTCAATATGAAAAAATTACTGATGATTTTCGCCCTGATTACAGGGCTGATGTCATGCGCAGGCGGGGAGAAAACCGCTGACGCACCAACTACTGAAACAGATAGAGTAGAAGTCATTTACTTCCATGGCAAGCAACGTTGCGCAACTTGCAAAGCTATCGAAAACCGTACAAAGGAAGTTGTAAATTCTATGTTCGCAAACGAATTACAAAATGGCGCACTGGTAATCAGGACCATTGATATTTCCACTCCCGAAGGTGAGCAACTCGCGGATAAATATGAAGTGGCTTGGTCATCTCTCTTTGTCAACAGGTGGGAAAACGGTAAAGAGACCCGCAACAACATGACGGAATTCGGTTTTGGCAATGCGCGAAATAATCCTGAAGTTTTCAAAACAGGGCTTGCCGACAAAATACGCGAATCACTACAATAATGGACTGGTTACAAACTTTGCTCGACAACAGCACGGCTCCGGCTCTGACCGCCTTCCTCCTCGGATTGCTCACCGCGATTTCGCCGTGCCCCCTTGCGACCAACATAGCGGCAATAGGTTATATAAGCAGGGATATTGAAAACCGGGGACGTATTTTCCGAAACGGGGTGCTTTATACCGTCGGACGAATCATTGCTTATACCATACTCGGCATTGTACTTATCTCAATACTGAAAGAGGGCGCAAGTGTATTCGGCATACAGAAAGCCATAGGGAAATGGGGTGAGATTTTGATTGGTCCGCTGCTTTTGCTAATCGGACTTTTCATGCTGTTCGGGCACAAACTGAATATTCCACAGTTCGGTTTCGGTAGCAATGGTGAAGGACTTGCCCGGAAGGGTGGCCGGGGAGCATTGTTGCTCGGAGTGCTGTTCGCGATGGCTTTCTGCCCCGCAAGTGCTGTTTTCTACTTCGGCATGCTCATACCTATGTCAGTAAATGCAAGTGCAGGGTGGCTTTTACCCGTATTGTTTGCTGCCGCAACCGCTCTCCCGGTGCTTGCAGTTGCATGGATTCTCGCTTTCAGCGTTGAAAAGGTCGGCGAGTTCTATGGTAAACTGCGTATTGTTCAGAAATGGCTCAACATTATTGTCGGTGTCATTTTCATCGTGACAGGCATATATTACTGCATAATGATATACTTATAACTGTAAAACGAAAAAACATGGATAAAAAAGAATCAAAGAAATGGTTTTGGTCAACTCTTTTCGCGCCCAAAAAGAAAAGATGTTGCTGCAACAGCAATATAATCGTGGAAGACGATGTGAAACCTGTTCAGTCGTGCGTCTGCTCAGGTGAATCGGCAGAATCCTCTGAAACCTCTTGCTGTGCTGCTGCTCCCGGCGCAATGGTCAGCGAGGTGCTTGTACTCGGCCCCGGATGCGCCAAATGCAAGGAGACATACAGGGTAGTTGAGCGTGTAATCAGTGAGAACAATCTTGATGTCAAACTTTCCAAAATAGAGGATATAGCCGAGATGATGAGCTATAACATAATGACTACACCGGCAGTGGTAGTTGACGGAACTGTGAGAATCAAGGGGCATGTTCCAACCACAGATGAAGTGAAGAAGGCAATCGGAATATAATCAGAACACAAAAAGCATAGTCATGTACACAAAAAAGGAAGTCAAATTCCTGATATGGATCGTTGTGTTATTTCTGGCAGCGTTCTTCATGCCCGTCAACAGCGGGACCTTGTTGACAGCGATACACTCCACTCTTGACCTCGCTAAATGGTATGCCCGTGAGCACATTGTACTCTGTCTTCTACCGGCGTTCTTCATAGCCGGTGTGATTGCGGTGTTCGTAAGCCAGGGTGCGGTGCTGAAATATTTCGGAGCCAACTCCAAGAAATGGGTATCCTATTCGGTAGCCTCCATATCGGGGGGTATCCTTGCCGTATGTTCCTGTACCATCCTCCCGCTGTTCACAAGTATCTACAAGCGCGGTGCGGGGCTTGGCCCGGCAATAGCATTCCTTTATTCCGGTCCTGCCATCAGCATACTCTCGATAATACTGACGGCACGCATTCTCGGCTTTGAGATGGGCATTGCCCGCATTGTCGGGGCTGTGACATTCGCAATAGCCATCGGTCTTGTGATGTCGTTTATCTTCCGCAAGGAGGAGCGCGACAAGAAAATCGAACAAATGAATATAGTACCCCCTCCCGAGAAACGCCCGCTTTGGCAGACGGCAGTTTTCTTCTTTACTCTCGTGGCAATCCTCGTGTTTGCCAACTGGGGCACACCTGCAGCAATCGACCGTGGAATATGGGCAGCCATATACAATGCCAAATGGTGGATAACATCAGCACTTGCTATTGGACTATGCGTAATTATGGTAAAGATTCTGCATCTGAAAACCAGGTGGATTACCCTCGGGGCTATTGCGGTAGCGGTATCTGCTGTTCTCGCAAATGTCTTTATCCCCGATGCAAAACTGGCTCCGCTCGTTCCGATGATTGTGTCAGTAGCCGTGCTTGGCATCGTACTGCTATCAGACAAGACCGATGACGAAAACCGCGAGTGGGCGTTGTCATCGTGGGGATTCGCCAAGCTGATACTTCCGCTGCTTGCCGTCGGAGTTCTGACTGCCGGTTTCCTGCTCGGATCGACACACGACGGCATGGAGCTTCCCGGCATCATCCCGAACAGTTGGATTGAATGGGCTGTCGGAGGCAATTCGCTACTCTCGAATTTCTTCGCAAGTTTCACGGGTGCGTTCATGTATTTCGCCACCCTTACCGAGGTGCCGATTATTCAAGGATTGCTCGCATCGGGTATGGGTAAAGGTCCGGCGCTCGCCCTACTGCTCGCCGGGCCATCACTTTCACTCCCCAATATGCTCGTAATCCGCAGCGTGATGGGAACGAAGAAAACAGTGATATATGTGGCTCTTGTAATCGTCATGGCGACCGTCTCAGGCTGGGTCTACGGCTATTTCTTCTAATAATTTTTAATATATCTCTAATTTCCTTAAAAATTCGACTATATAAGAGAGTGTTTGAAATTAAACCGTATTAACAATAAAGAGAATGCAAGGAAAAACTTCAAATTAATCCTGAGGTCTTTTTTGGTTTAAATTCAAACACTCTCTAAGTTTATGGTTGCCTTTAACAATCATAGGGTTTGTTTATTCGTTATAATGTTATAACTTTGTATTTTAAAACAGAATATGATATGGCAATGACGATTAACTCCTCACCTGTTCTCACCGGTGAATCTGCAAGAGCTTTTGTTGAGGAAGCAGAGCGTAACGGCAAACTGCCTACTCCGCGTCTGTCGCCGGAACGCGAAAACGCAAATTGCTGAATTTTAAAAAAAATCGCGCGAGTTCATTTTCCCTCATAGACCATGACATTTTATAAATGATATAATACCCCGACTGCGAGGTAACACTTTATATCACGTGATTGCTCCATATATGTAATGAGAAAAGCAGTATATCTTTTGTTTGTCATTGTGGCTTTGGCTTCCTGCTCGAAGCCGGAGGCGCGGCATGATAGGGAGATAGGTCAGGCCGAGCAGCTGATGGAGTGCAATCCGGACAGCGCTCTGACTATTCTGGAGGCAATTGATCCCTCCGACCTCAAAGTGGATTCCTTAAAGGCAAAATTCCATTACCTCAAGGCTTACGGACACATGAGCGCCAACCGATCCATGGTCGGGGACTCGTTGATTTCCTTCGCCCACAACTATTATCGAGGAAAGGATATTGTGAAGGACATACGGAGTGCCACCGCACTTGCATTCTACAAGTTTTGGATTGGCGACACTCCGGGGTCTATTGTGATGCTTGATTCTCTCTCAAGTCTTTCCGACGTTCCCGACTCATTAATGGTAGTGGTATTGAGGATTCGCGTCTTGCTCGGTGCATCCGAGTATCAAGGCCATCAGATTATTCCGTTGGCGAAAAGACTTTATAAGTTGGAGACGGATACGCTGAGAAAAGAGGAGGCAAAATACATGCTTCTGGCAGGTTATGAATACGCCGAGGAGACAGACTCCGCCCTATATCTTGTGAAACAGCTTATCGACTACGCCCGCGACCACAAATGGGGAGAGAAGCAGTTCCAGTTTGCGGTCGAACGGGCACAGCTTCTCACCGAAGCCGGGCGCGAAGATGAAAGCGACAGACTTATCGGCGAGATATTCAGCAATGCCGGCTCCGATAACGGCGCGGCTGATTTGCTGTATTTACAATACGCAATAAATGCTCTTAACAGAGGAGATGTTGGCCCGGCGGCACAATATCTGGCAACGGCCGACAGCCTTGCCTTCAGAATGAGAGGCAATGACGACGCTTATTTCCGCAGCTACAGCAACATGCTCCATGCCATAATTGATTTCAAGCAGACCGGACGCATAAAGCTGATACAGATAGCCGGGCTCAACAACCGTATGAACGAGCGCTTCAACCGCCTGAAGGCATCCCAGTGGGAGTCGGAACGCGACGCGCTGCATCAGCGGAACCGCGCATTGGCTTTAAAGGCCGAAAGCCGGCAGAAGACCGTTATTATCCTTGTGTTATGCCTCGCAGCCTTTCTGATACTCGGCGGCAGCGCATGGATAATCAGAACGCGCCGTCAGCGTGAACGCGACAAGGAGGAACGCATCGAGGCGCTGCAGAAAATGGTGGACGAATATAAGTCGGCTCCTGCGCAGGAAACGGAGAAAGCCGGTTCGTCTGCCTTACGCGGGATAATGCTCAAACAGCTCGGAATCATCAAGATGGTAGCCGAGACACCGACCGAGCAGAATCGTGAGATGCTGCGTAAAATTTCGTCAATCGACGGCGAGACCAACGGCGAACTTGTGGACTGGGGAAAGGTATTCGATTTAATTGACAATCTCTATTCCGGATTTTACAGCAGACTCCGCCGGCAATATGGCGATCTTCTCAGCCAAAAGGAGGAACAGATAATCGTGCTTATGGTGGCCGGATTTTCCACAAAAGAGATAAGCGTGATAACCGGGCAGACTACGTCGACAATCTATGTCCGTAAATCATCGATAAGGAAGAAGCTCGGAGTGCCCGAGAAGGATGACATCGTGGCGTTCCTCCGACACCGAAGCATAGATTAAGAGATTGTTAAGACCCATTGACGTGCCGTTAAGACTTTTAAGAGATGTAGCCGCTGATTTTCAGTAGGTTGCATTTCTTGCATTAAGACTTTTATATTTGGAGTTAAAATCATTTTGGACATAATTTTGCATCAGTCAAACATAAAAACTGATGTGAAATGAAAACAAAGATCCTTACACTCCTAATGACATTTTTGGCTGTGGCTGCGGGCTATGGCCGCGAAATTTCGGGCAAAGTGGTCGGAGAGAACAACGCTCCGCTCGACTATGTCAACGTCGTGCTATACCGCGACTCGACCTATCTCACCGGCACTGTAACTGACGAGGCCGGTAGGTTCTCCTTACCCGCTGACACTATCGGCAATCTCTCCGCCAAAGTTTCTTTTGTCGGGTATGAATCTTCCGAGCTTCCTGTTCCCCCATCGGGCGAAATGGGAATAATCAACCTTAAGCCGGCTACTGTACAACTCGGCGAGGTGGAGGTCCGCGCCACACGTCCCTCTACGACCATGAAGGGCAATGCACTCGTCACCAATGTAGAGGGCAGTTCCCTCGCCATCGCCGGTACGGCCAACGACGTGCTGACACGCGTGCCGATGGTTGTTGAAAACGACGGTAAACTGGAGGTATTCGGCAAAGGAGCGCCGGCAATCTACATCAACGGGCGAAAGGTCAATGACCTTCAGGAACTCTCCCAACTCAATTCCAATGACATAAAGAATGTCTCTGTCATTACCAATCCGGGAGCCGCCTATGCTGCCAACGTGAAATCCGTAATCATTATCCGTACAAAACCGCCGAAAGGTGACGGATTCAGCGGCACGTTCCGAACCGACAACGGCTTCAATTACTATTTCCGCACCGGAAACTCAATCGACCTGAAATATCGTACCGGAGGACTCGAAGTATACGCCAACTATGGCTGGTGGTACGGCAACAACCGCGACGACCGTTCTAACGATATGACCACTACCGCTGCATCAGGAATATACAACCAATCGATCCGAACAATAGGCAAACAGTCATACAACGACATTACAGGCAAAGCCGGCTTCTCTTTCATGTTTAATGAAAAGCACAGCATCGGGGCTTATTATCAGAACAGCTGGAACCGACACCATGCCACCGGGACAATTCCAAGCGAAATATGGCAGAACGGTGCATTGCTTGACCGCTATAATTCCGATGTAAACAACAGATTCACGGCATTGCCGTGCCATAATGTAAATCTTTATTACAACGGAACAGTCGGGAAGTTAAACATTGACTTTAACGCGGACTATCTGTGGAATAAAAACCGTGAACTTTCATTGAGCGACGAAGGCAGCGAGAAGGGAGATGACCGCAATGTCAGCACTACCTCGGTCAACCGCAACCGAATGTTTGCCGAGAAACTGGTTGTCAGTCATCCACTCTGGCTTGGCGAGATAAGTTTTGGCGAGGAATACACGAATACTCGCACCACCAATCTCTTTACCGCAAACATACCCGAAGTTCAGGATGCCGACAATCGTGTGGACGAAAGCAATATCGCAGCTTTTGTGGAGTTCGGGCGGCAGTTCGGTCGTTTCAATGTCGGCGTCGGACTCCGCTACGAGCATGTGAAGTTCGATTACTACGAGAAGGGAGAGCATCGCGACGTACAGAGCAAAACTTACAACAATCTGTTTCCTTCGCTCGACGTCGCCACGCAGATAGGAACGGTCCGCATGGTGCTGAGCTATTCCGGCAAGACCGTCCGTCCCGGCTACGAGCAGCTCAACGGTGCCGTCAGTTATATCAACCGACTTACCTACGAGACCGGAAATCCGTATCTGAAACCGACAAAAATGCAAACCGTGGAATATATGGCGCAATGGCGCCAGTTCTTCGCCCAGATGTCATATACATATTACAAAGATGGCGTGTACTTCATAACCGAGCCTTACGGTGAGGACGGAGAGGCAACCATTATCCGGACGGCCAACCTTGACCGGCGCCATTATTTTCAGGCTTTTGTTGGCGGCCAGTTCAAAGTCGGTGTTTGGTCGCCCCGTGTGAATGTAGGCATGATGAAGCAATGGCTCACTCTTCCGGTCGACGGCAAGCCGATGAAGATGAATACCCCGGGCTTTCTGTTCCAGTGGCAGAACGCTATCCACCTTCCTTTCGACATCTGGGTCAATGTCGACGCACAGCTGATGACACATATACGGGACAATAACCAGAAACTTGCCAACACACCCTGGTATGTCAACGCCAAGATTTACAAAGGCTTCTTCGACAATGCTTTCAGCGTAACTCTCGAAGCAAAAGACCTGTTCAACACATCTCGGAATGAAGCCGTCCTGTATAACGATGCCGTACAGATTGCTCAGAAGAATTTCACGCCCGGCCGCTCGGTAATGCTCACCCTCCAGTATCGATTCAACACCACCCGTGACCGGTACCGCGGTACCGGCGCCGGCAACAGCGAGAAATCCCGCTTCTAAATCCCATGATATTAAGATGTTGCAGACCGTGCGTCCCTACAATTTGCTGCGACTTTTGACCGCTAATTATAGTTCTACAATAACCTCCGTGGGGAGCGAATTAACCACGACCTCAAGCGATTGGCGACCGCACCGGCGTGCAGCCCGATACTATTTACTTAAGTTGAGTGGGGCGGGGGCGTCTCGCCCCCGTGGTATTATTTATTAAACGATACCACGGGGGCGAGACGCCCCCGCCCCACTCTGAAGTCGTTAATTAAAGGCTGCGGGGTCAGCAGGCTTTGAAGCTGAGGTCGAGGCCTTTTACGGAGTGGGTCAGGGCGCCTACGGAGATGTAATCGACGCCGCATTCGCCGTATTGGCGGAGGGTGTCGAGGGTGATACCGCCTGAGGATTCGATTTCTACGCGGCCGGCTATGCGGGCTACGGCTTCGCGGGTGCGTTCGGGGGTGAAGTTGTCGAGCATGATACGGTCGATGCCTGCGGCGAGTGCCTGGTCGATTTCATCGGTGTTGCGCACTTCGACTTCAATCTTGAGGTCGCGGCCTGTTTCCTTGCAGTATTTTTTTGCTGCTGCTACGGCCTGCGGGATGCCGCCCGCGAAGTCGACGTGATTGTCCTTGATGAGTATCATGTCGAAGAGGCCGATGCGGTGGTTTTCGCCTCCGCCGATTTTGACCGCTTCCTTTTCGATAAGACGCATGCCGGGAGTGGTCTTGCGCGTATCGAGGACTTTGGTCTTGAGGCCGGCAAGGCGATCCTGATATTTTGCCGTCATTGTGGCGATGCCGCTCATGCGCTGCATGATGTTGAGCATGGTGCGTTCGGTCTGGAGCAGTGAGCGTACGCGGCCTTCGACCACAAATGCTATGTCGCCGGGCTTTACGCGGGCGCCGTCGTTGATGAAGACGGTCATTTTCAATTCGGGATCGAAGTAGTTGAATACGCGGCGTGCCATCTCGACGCCGGCAAGTATGCCTTCTTCCTTTACGATAAGTTGCTGACGTCCCATTTCGTCGGCGGGGATGGTCGAGAGAGTGGTATGGTCGCCATCGCCTACATCTTCGGCAAATGCCAGGGCGATAAGGTCATCTATAAGTTCGTCCTTAGTTTTCATAACTGGTTATATTTGATTAAATTTGTGCAAAATTACGGAATAAAAATGAAAATATCGCTCTATATCATCGGAAAAACGACTGCGGCTTATCTGCGCGAGGGAATTGAAATATACTGCAAACGCCTGGGACATTATGTGCCGTTTGAAATAAAACAGTTTCCCGACGCGAAAGTGACTAAAGGCACGAGCGAGAGTGTGCAGAAGGTAAAAGAGGGGGAAATGTTTCTCGAACAGATACGCACGAGCGACTATGTGGTGCTGCTCGACGAGCGGGGCAAGGAGATGACGTCGCGCGATTTCGCAGCGTATATCGACAAGCGCATGGCATCGGCGGGAGCCGGCAATATCATATTCGTAATCGGAGGACCTTACGGATTTTCGGAAGCGATGTACGCACGTGCCGACAGCAAGGTATCGTTCTCGCAGATGACATTCTCACACGAGATGATACGCCTGCTGTTTGTGGAGCAGCTGTACCGCGCCATGACGATATTGCGCGGAGAGCCGTATCATCATGACTGATGGAATTTTGAATGAATGATACATGTAACAATGACGATTAGGCAGACCAATTAAATGCTATTTCAAAAATTAATGATCCGTTAAAAATTAACCAACCACACTCTATTATGCAAGAGTTTTCTTGGAAAAAATAAATAACCGTACCCACATTGAGTTAAAATTTATGCACTTACTGTTTAGAGAATACAGTTCGCTTCTATAATACAATATAAATACTTTAAGCAATATCTTGCAGACCATCCTATCAATTTGGATTTAGTGCAAACATATATTCACCATGATTTTATAAAAGTAAGAACATTCACCTATCTGTACAAACTTCACAAATGTGAATTTGGTGCGGTCAATTTCATATTGCATTTAAAACAATCATTTTTTAATTTAGGCTCAATGATATTCAATCTATATTCCAGTAATTACTCTCATCGCCTTCCAACGCATCTAAATATTGATCTTCCCAACTTTCTTCATTTTCAATAGTCGTATTATACTCATTTTCATCTTGATACTCTCTCCATAAAAGATATTTTCTATAAGATTCGGTCATTGGCTCAATAGAGGACCGAACTTTTTCAATAAATTGATTTTCCGAAACTGTAATACTATACAAATTCGAATTCATTCTGCAATCCAAATATTTTAGCTTGGTATTAGCTCCAAGATATAAATCATTATGCAAATCATTCCGTGCACAATCCAAATACATCAATTCCTCGTTTTCTTCCAATAATAGTTCATATAATTCATTTTCAGAACAATCTAAGAATTGTAGTTTTTTCAAATTATACAACGCCAATTCCTCTAATTGACATCTGCGAACTCTTAATAATGTTAAGTTATTATTATTTCGTAAATCAATTTGCGTTAATGGATTAAATCTACAAGAAAGTATTTTTAAGTCTTTATTTTGAGAACAATCCAATTGGCCTATATTACAATTTCCACAATAAAGGTCTGTCAATAGTGCATTACTCTTGATATTAAGGTCAGAAATTGGATTACTATAACATTTTAGAACTCTTAACTTCTTGTTCTCTGAAACATCAATTTTCTCAATTTTATTTCTTGAACAATCAAGTTCCTCCAAATTGGGAAAATATTCTATTCCAGCAATAGATGTGATACATCTTTCACTGCAAGCTACATTATAGTTAAAGCTTCTGTAAGAGAAATTTCTCCATCTCCATCTTTATCAAATCTCTCAATTAGAAACTTCTTAAATATTTTATCAGGAAAATTTATAATTCTTAAATCCATAAATATCTTATATTTGTATTCTACAACACTAAAGAATAATTAGACAATATGCTCATATATTATTTAAAAAAATAAGTAGCTATAACATTTTTTGTCAATATTTCTTATTTCTATAATTGTCTTTTTCGTCCCCGCTGTTGTCGGGGTTGAAGAGGCGGTCTTCGTCGTCGAGCTTGAAGTAGTGGGCAAGGAGGGCTATGAAGCGGGATATCTGGGCTATGGCGTTGGCTGTCTCGGGGGTCACTTCCTTTGATTGCAGACGCATCATCAGCATGCCGTAGAGGGCGTTGAAGCATGTCTCGATTTCGCCGGCGGGATTTTCTCCGGCTTTCGCGCGAAGCTCGACTATGAACGGTAGTGTGCGGTAGAACTCGGCGGAGTATTCGGCAAAACGGGGGTCGGCGAGCAATGCGCGGTGAAGCTGCACAAGCTGCACGATTACGTTTTTGTTAATCTGCAGGTGGCCGGATTTGACTACGTCCTCGCGGCGCATCATGTCGATAAGCGATTCATACCATTCGGTCATCTCGCGGCGTTGAGCGTCGTCGAGGCTGAAACGGTCAATGACATTTTCCTTTATTTTCTCTATGTCGAGGTTGTTGGCGCGGATTATATCCTCAATCTGCCACATATAGATGAGATACTCGGCAATATTTTCCTTTCGTTTCTGCGATGCTATTATCATAATCTTCGTTTTTATCAATGCTCGGATACATATAATATAACAAATAATATAACAAATTTGGAAGAAATTTTCCTGCACAGGAATCCAAGATAGGAGATCTGTACCATGGACACACAGACCGTGCAATGCAGTTCAAATAAGACGTAATTCGTCAACGTAGAGCCGAAGGCTCGGGGGTGTTACTATCCCCGTCCGACGCGTAGCGGAGGGCGGGGTAAAAGGGAATACGCTGTGCGAGCCCACAGAGAGGGCGAGTGTGATGCTCTCTGATTCATTATTCTACACAGTCGCCCGTTCCACGGGCTCACTTTATGAATGGTCGCGGTTGCCCCGCCCTCCGCTACGCGTCGGACGGGGA
>OHBV01000353.1_pt1 | contig 24628 bp, 15 predicted proteins | sample 1577451 | NCBI WGS metagenome assembly OHBV01 (sample SAMEA3879605, study PRJEB24766) | human gut metagenome | biome: human-associated habitat; feature: feces | place: USA | collected 1985/1987 | reverse complement strand
AACGGCAATAACAGCCAGAAATATTTAACTAAATATCAATATGTCAGTACACTAGTAACATCTTCATCCAACGAAATTCTTTTCCCATAACGTTCTGTAAATAATTCGCGTGGATAAATCTCAATATCTGCTGTATCAAATATTGCTAATTCGATCAATAATTGCTTTTCTAAATCCGAAAAACTTTTAAATGTGATATTTAATTTATTTTTGTTTCTCTTAAAAACATTGCCATATGTTAAACTTGCAATCAGATTAGCCATGCTTTTCTGCTTATAAATTTCATTAGGCTGCGCATCCTCTCTTAAAGATGCCATGTAAGACAAATGATTTTTTGCTTTTAATTTGTCTCTCACTATAATCGAATCATCTCTTGAAAATCCATCCTTCTGTTTATAATCGCAATAACAATTTCCCTCCAGATAATATTTACGCTTCTGATGATAATATGTCCTCGATGCAGTTAAAATAACAAGTTTCTTATCTCCTATATTTTTCGTAAATATCCTTTCAATTTCTTCATAATAGAAACTTGCATTGTCAATGATTATCGCAAATTTATTGTTTGCACTTGTATTTACATAATTAATAATGGACTGTGTATTAAGATAACGGCCTCTATATTCCAGAATATCGTATCCTTTATTTTTTATATAATCAACTTCATTATCTTGAGCATCATATACACAATACATCCCTTTTTTAAAAATATTCCACATCAAATCATAATCATTTTTATACCATAATGTATAATATCCATTTTCAGATGGCGTAAAAGCATAAAACTTTGGAGTGCTTCTTCCTATAGTTTCCGTTATTTTTTCATCAATTTTAATTTGGGGAAAATTTACATCAACCTTTTTATCAACATTAATATTATATGATGTTGTAATATTACCTAATATTGTTACTTCAATTGATTGCAATCCAGCTTTTATATGTTCTGATTCAAGTAAATCAACACTTTCACCACTATATCTTACATTTAATTGATAAGAAACTGAAAAATCATCTTCTCCTATTTCTTCAACAGAATGCTTTGAAGAAGTACCATCGGAATAACATATTTCAAATGTCATACATGCATTTCTAAAATCAATAGTAGGAAAATAACTGTACGTATTACTTTCATAAGCATAACCCGAATGAATTACATGATCATTTTCGTCCCAAGGATTATGATAATTATAATCAAGCATTTTCAATCCAACTATATCCTTATTATCTTTATTAACAGAAATCGCTATAGGTCTACCATATGTTGGACCAACTATTATCAAATATTTTTTTGATGCTTCTAAATTAATTTTATACATATTATTTGAAAATTCATTTAATGTTCCCTGCAAATGTTTTTCAATTCCCCATTTGCCAATTTCATAAAGTTCATAATATTCCTCAGTGTCAAATTCCAAAGTATAAGTTCCTGTAACATTTGGACAAACCATAAAACAATTTTCTTCATCAACATCAGATTCAGCCTCTATTTCTTGATTAACTTTTAATTGTTTTATCGATTTTGAACTTTTTTTAATTGTAATTGATACATTGCTTGTTCCACCGTATTGTTCGTCATACTCATAATCTGATTCTTTGTCAAAACTATACAAACCAACTTCAATCAAATACTTATTGTTTTCAACAAAATATGCATCTGTTATGTTACTATTGGTTGAAATATCTTCTAAAGAATTGCCGTTACACGTTACACTATAATGAATACTACTTATATCTTCATTATCAGCAACACTATCAATGGTATAAAATCCTGTCTCTTTAGGTGTAAAATAAAAATATTGCCCAACTTGAATCTCCCCTGTCCAAGTTTTATTTTCTTCTAAACTAACTATTTTTTCATACGCAAATACTTTTAAAGGGAAAAAAGCCAAAAAGGTCATACAACATAATATAAATAAAAAATTTTTTTTCATAATAATCTCCATTCCGCCGCCTTTCAGTTGGCGGCACAAATAGTAATGAAAGTGTTACAGCCCTCAACGTTATGCTGTAAAATAATTTGCAAGAAGCTACACTACAAAGCACGGGAGGAGGAGTTGTAATAACTTTCTTCGTTTTAGACAGCATAATAATCAGTGTAAGTTCTGCCTTTTCAAGCACAAATAAGTGGCATCACGAATCCGTACACTAAGAATTGTTTAAGCACCTTAGTTTAATTGTGTGGCAGTTCAGTCAATGGCTTCTTATCATTTACGAAAGGAGTCTGACTATGAAAGTTACTTACCAAACCTGTTGTGGTGTCGATGTTCACAAATCTTTTCTCGTAGCCACAATTGTAAAAACCACTGGTGGTATTGAGCCTTCCTATCAAAAGAAACGCTTTTCCACCTTTAACAATTCAATTCTCGAATTCAAGCAATGGCTTCTCGACAATGACTGTCATGATGTCTGTATGGAATCCACTGGTAAATACTGGGTTCCTGTCTTTAATCTTTTGGAAAATGAAATCAAGGTTGTCATTGCCAATCCCAAGTGGATAAAGGCTGTGAAAGGCAACAAAGATGATGCCAAAGATTCTAAATGGATTGGGGATTTGTTCCGTCTTGGACTTGTTAAAGGCAGTTATATTCCTTGCAAGAAAGTCCGTATTCTCAGGGAATACACTCGCTATCGTTACAAGCTTGTTTCCTGCCGTTCAAGTGAAAAGAATAGATATCAGAATGCTCTTACTGTCTGTAATGTTGCATTAGATTCTGTTGTTTCCGATATCTTTGGGAAGTCATCCACATCCATTATCGACTATCTGCTTGAACAATCAAAGCCACAAGCCGGCTTTCACCAGCTTGCAGCTTACAATACATAATATTTCTTATCTTATTCTTCCGGAACATCCTTAATACTGAAACTAATACGTCCCATTTTATCTTTGCCAAGGCAGACAACTTTCACTTTATCACCAAGTGTAAGCTCGTCCTCTACATGATTGATGCGGCGATTTGCAATGTTTGAGATGTGAACCATTCCCTCTTTGCCGGGAGCAAACTCGATGAAAGCACCAAAGTCTTTAATGCTGACAACTGTTCCCTCAAGAATCTGGCCTTTTTCAAAATCAGTTACGATGATTTCGATGAGACGGAGTGCTTCGTCCATTGCCTCTTTATCTGTTCCGCAAACGGAAACAGCACCATCATCGGTAATGTCGATTTTAACACCGGTGCGCTCAATCAATGCGTTTATTGTCTTACCTCTCTGACCAACAACTTCACCAATCTTAGCCGGGTCAATCATAATCTGTTTAATCTTTGGAGCGTAAGCATTTACTTCTTTTCTAGGCTCTGCAATTGCTTTTGCCATAACTTCGTCTAAGATGTAAAGACGGGCCTCTCTTGTTCTTGCAATAGCCTGCTCTACGATTTCTCTTGTCAAACCATGAATCTTGATATCCATCTGGATGGCAGTAATACCTTTTTTCGTACCGGCAACTTTAAAGTCCATATCACCGAAGAAATCTTCAAGACCCTGAATATCTGTCAAAATCAAGTAATCATCATCGGTATCACCGGTTACCAAACCAACGGAAATACCAGCAACTGGTGCCTTAATCGGAACACCGGCAGCCATCAATGACAATGTAGATGCACAAATACTACCCTGGGATGTAGAACCGTTGGATTCCAAAATTTCGGATACGGTACGGATTGCATATGGGAACTCTTCTTCGCTAGGAAGAACAGGAACCAAAGCACGCTCTGCCAAAGCACCATGTCCGATTTCACGACGTCCCGGTCCTCTGGATGGTCTTGTCTCACCAACGGACCATGATGGGAAGTTGTAGTGATGCATATATCTCTTGGATGTTTTTGTAATATCCAAACCATCTAATTTCTGTTTCTCTGAAAGTGGAGCCAATGTTGTAACATTCAACACCTGTGTCTGTCCACGAGAGAACAAACCGGAACCATGTACTGTAGGAAGTACATCAACTTCTGCATGAAGTGGACGAATCTGTTTTACCTCACGGCCATCCGGACGTTTGTGGTCTTTCAAAATCATCTTGCGGACTGTAACTTTCTGGAATTTATAAACAGCCTCATCAATAAAGGAAATCCAGTCCTCATGCTCCTCTGCATAACGCTCTTCCAAACGGTCTTTAATACCGCGGATATTTTCTTCACGAACCTGTTTTACATCAGTAAATACAGCTTCTTCCATAGCTTCCGGTGTAATGAAATTAACCATGTCATTCCACATATCTTCCGGAATATCGAAATGCTCATACTCGTGTTTCTCTTTACCACACTCAGCAACAATCTTGTCAAAGAACTCGATAATCTGTCCATTCAACTCATGGGCACCATAAATTGCCTGAATCATCGTAGCTTCATCAACTTCGTTTGCACCGGCTTCAATCATGATAACTTTATCTCTTGTAGAAGCAACGGTAAGTGCTAAATCAGAAACCTCACGCTGTGCGCTTGTCGGATTGTAAACAAGTTCACCGTCAACCAAACCAACCTGTGTTGCTGCAGTCGGACCATCAAACGGAATATCCGAAATACTGGTAGCCAGTGCAGAACCAAGCATAGCAACAAGCTCCGGTGCACAATCCTGGTCAACATCCATAACTAAGTTTTCCAGTGTTACATCATTTCGATAATCTTTTGGGAACAATGGACGCATCGGACGGTCAATTACACGACAAGTCAAAATTGAATTATCGCTTGGTTTTCCTTCACGTCTTGTAAATCCTCCCGGAATTTTTCCGATGGAATACATCTTTTCATGATATTCTACGCTTAATGGGAAGAAATCAATTCCCTCTCTTGGTTTCTCGGATGCTGTTGCCGTAGAAAGGACAACTGTATCACCATAGCGCATAAATGCAGCACCATTTGCCTGAGCAGCTACACGTCCAATGTCAACTGACAAAGTACGTCCTGCAAGCTCCATTGAAAATGTCTTGTACATACTTTTTCTCCTTTATTTTTATTTCGAGATGCCGAAACCACTGAAAAACCCACTGTATCAATGAGCTTTTCAGAAGTCTCGGTGTCATCTCAATTTACATACAAAATTTATTATACACAATCTTTGCAAAAAAAGCAACTTTCCTTATTCCGGATAACTGATAGCGTCATCGGGCCACTTTAAAACCTCATCGTGAAACATCGGCACACGCATCAGACCGGCTCCAAATAAGTACGCACGGTCACGCTCCGCAATCTCTTCTAACGTACGCCATGCCACACCGACAATTGTCTGTTCGGACTCCGATAATTCCGGGTCAATTCCCTTGTGCGGAACCGCATCATCCGGGATTTCTACCAAAAATGTAAAAATCCGGCTTTCCAAATCCGGTTTATATTCAATGGCAAGCGGACGCACAATTTTTCCACTTACGCCTGCTTCTTCGTTTAACTCACGTAAAGCTGCTTCTTCCGGTGTCTCATTTTCCTCAATGCCGCCTCCCGGCAGATTAAAGAAATCTCTTCCTTTCATTCTGTGTTCTACAAGCAGTAATTTGCCATCCCGGCAAACCATAGCCTGACTGCGATTTCGTTTCATTTTCTCACCTTTTTAAGAAAAATTTTTTTCATAGAAAGAGTGCCTTCAATCAAACAGTATCCATTTGACGAAAGCACTCAAGTCACACAAATTATTTACGCAAACCAAGTTTTTCAATCAGCGCACGATAACCTTCCAAATCTGTCTTCTTCAGATAATCCAAAAGGCCTCTTCTCTTACCAATCATTTTGTACATACCACGACGAGAATGATGATCTTTCTTATTCTCTTTCAAGTGCTCTGTCAAAGTGTTGATACGCTCAGTAAGAAGCGCTACCTGAACTTCCGGTGAACCTGTATCATCCGGTGTTCTTCCATAAGCTGCAATAATTTCTTTTTTCTTTTCTGTAGTCATCATTGTGACGTACCTCCTAAATATTTTCTTATCACCATTTACTAAGATCCGGTCGGAGTTTCCGCAATCTGAGTAATGGCTATTTGCTATCATAACACAATTTAAGTTCGTTGTAAACCTTTATTTCGTGTCAATCGTAGCAATATCTACTAATGTCAATTCATTTTTCTCAGAATCCTCTAACGCAGTTAAAAGTGCATTTGCCGTATCCAAAGAAGTCAGACAGGTAACACCAGTCTCGATAGAAGTACGGCGGATGAGGAATCCATCGTGGGAATGTTCACCCTGTTTTGGAATATCAATTACCAAATCAATCTCATGGCCAAGCAGCAAATCCATCAGTGTCGGGGATTCCTGCTCAATCTTGTTGACACCGATAACCGAAACGCCATTTTCGCCTAAGAACTTAGCCGTTCCGCGTGTCGCATAGATTTCATAGCCAAGTGCCTGGAAACGTTTGGCAACAGAAATTGCTTCATCTTTCGAGTTATCATTTACCGTAAGAATCATCTTCTTGTACTTCGGAAGATTGATTCCGGCTCCCATAAAGGCTTTGTGAAGTGCCTCATTAAATGTCTTTGCGATACCTAAGCACTCACCGGTTGACTTCATCTCAGGTCCTAAGCTGATTTCTGCACCGCGCAGTTTCTCAAAGGAGAATACCGGCATCTTAATTGCGATGTAATCCGATTTTTTCGCAAGTCCCGGTGTATAACCCATATCTGTGATTTTTTCACCGAGGATTACGCGGGAAGCCAATTTTACAATCGGAATTCCGGTTACTTTGCTGATATATGGTACCGTTCTTGACGAACGAGGATTTACTTCAATAACAAAAACTTCATCGTTATAAACAATAAACTGAATGTTAATCAAGCCAATTACATGAAGGGATTTTGCAAGTTTTGCCGTATAATCGACTAAAACTTCCTGAACTTCAGGTTTAATACTCATGGCAGGATAAACGGAGATACTGTCACCGGAGTGAATACCGGCACGCTCTACGTGTTCCATAATACCAGGAATCAAAATGTTCTCGCCATCACATACCGCATCAACCTCAACCTCTTTACCCATGAGGTACTTATCAACAAGAATTGGATGTTCCTGCACGTGGCGGTTGATAATTGACATAAATTCACGAATGTCATCATCATTAATTGCAATCTGCATGCCCTGTCCGCCAAGTACATAAGATGGGCGGACAAGAACCGGATATCCAAGTTCATTTGCTGCCGCTAATGCTTCTTCTGTTGTAAATACGGTTTTTCCTGCCGGTCTTGGAATCTTACACTGCTCCAAGATTTCATCGAACAGCTCACGGTCTTCGGCAGCGTCTACATTCTCTGCACTTGTTCCTAAAATCGGAACTCCCATTTTGAGAAGTGCTTCCGTCAGTTTAATTGCTGTCTGTCCACCAAACTGGACAACCGCACCATCCGGTTTCTCAATATCCACGATATTTTCTACATCTTCCGGTGTCAATGGCTCAAAGTACAATTTATCAGCCACATCAAAGTCCGTACTTACCGTCTCCGGATTGTTATTTACAATAATTGTCTCATAGCCGCTCTGTGCCAGTGACCACACACTGTGAACCGAACAGAAGTCAAACTCGATACCCTGACCGATTCGGATTGGTCCGGAACCAAGAACCATGATTCGTTTTCTGTCTTTATCTTTGGAAACTTCCGTTTCGCTGCCAAACACGCTGTAATAATATGGCGTACTTGCCTCAAACTCAGCGGCACAGGTATCAACCATCTTAAACGAAGCAACAATTCCATTTTCATGGCGCATATCATGAATCTCACGCTCTGTCATGCCGGTATAGTTAGCAATAACGGCATCCGGAAATTCCATTCGTTTTGCTTCTGCCAAAATTTCCGGTGTCAGTGTTTCGTTTTTCAAAGTCTGTTCCATCTCTACCAGATGGGCAATTTTATCAATGAACCACAAATCGATTTTTGTAATGTCATGAATTTCTTCATAGGTAGCACCCTTGCGAATCAGCTCGGCAATAATAAAGATACGGCGGTCATCAACAATGTGGATACGCTCTAGCAGCTCTTCTTTGGAGCGGTCACTGTAACGCCCGATATCCAGACTGTCGATATGCTGCTCCAGTGAACGGAGTGCTTTCATCAACGCACCTTCAAAGTTATCACAGATACTCATAACCTCTCCGGTTGCTTTCATCTGTGTCGTCAAAGTACGTTTTGCCTTGATAAATTTATCAAATGGCAGTCTCGGAATTTTTACAACACAGTAATCCAGTGCCGGCTCAAAACTTGCAAAGGTTTTCTTCGTAATAGCATTTGGAATTTCATCCAGTGTATATCCTAACGCAATCTTTGCTGCTACTTTTGCAATCGGATATCCGGTCGCCTTAGAAGCAAGTGCGGAAGAACGGCTGACACGAGGGTTTACCTCGATAACACAGTATTCAAAACTGTCCGGATGAAGTGCAAACTGCACATTACATCCACCGGTAATACCAAGTTCTGTAATAATATTTAATGCTGAAGTACGAAGCATCTGATACTCTTTGTCACCTAATGTCTGAGACGGTGCTACTACAATACTGTCACCGGTATGCACACCAACCGGGTCAATATTTTCCATGTTACAAACCGTAATACAGTTTCCTGCCGCATCACGCATTACCTCATACTCAATCTCTTTCCATCCGGCGATGCAGCGCTCAATCAAACACTGTCCGACACGGCTCAGACGAAGACCATTGGAGCAGATATCGTGCAGTTCTTCTTCATTATGTGCGATACCGCCGCCGCTTCCGCCAAGAGTATATGCCGGGCGGATAACAACCGGATAACCGATTTCGTTGGCAAATGCAATCGCATCATCCACATGTTCCACGACAATACTTGCAGCAATCGGCTCGTGGATTTTTTCCATTGTCTCTTTAAATTCCAAACGGTCTTCTGCACGCTTAATTGTCTGTGCAGTCGTACCAATCAGGCGAACATTTTCCTGTTTTAAAAAGCCGGATTCCTCTAATTCCATCGCAATATTTAACGCAGCCTGTCCACCCAGTGTTGGGAGCACGCTGTCCGGTCTTTCTTTGCGAATCAGTTTCTGAACCACTTCAACGGTCAATGGCTCAATGTAAACACGGTCAGCAATATCTTTATCGGTCATAATGGTAGCAGGATTGGAATTAATAAGCACTACTTCCATTCCTTCTTCTTTCAGAGAACGACAAGCCTGCGTACCGGCATAATCAAATTCGGCAGCCTGTCCAATAACGATTGGGCCTGAACCGATTACTAAAACTTTTTTGATTTCATCCATTTTTGGCATTGTATGTATCCTCCTTACTCTTCCATCATCTTGATAAATTCATCAAACAAAACTTCCGAATCCTTCGGTCCGGCACAAGCTTCCGGATGAAACTGAACCGTGAAAATATTTTTCTGTAAATAACGAAGTCCCTCGACTGTGCCATCGTTGACATTTACAAAGGCAACCTCGGCAATTTCTTTTGGCACCGAAGATTCTTTTACCATGTAGCCATGGTTCTGGGAAGAAATGTATACGCGTCCGGTTTTTAAGTCCTTAACCGGATGATTTGCTCCGCGGTGGCCATACTTCATTTTCTCCGTGTCACAACCGCAGGCAAGTGCCATTAACTGGTGACCCAAGCAAATTGCAAAAATCGGAATATCCGATGCGTACAGTTTTTTCAGTTCTTCAATAACCTCTGTGCACTCTTTCGGATCCCCCGGTCCATTCGTCAGCATAATGCCGTCCGGATGAGAAGCAAGAATCGTTTCCGCTTTCGTTCTTGCCGGGTAAATTGTAACTTCACAGCCACGTTTTAACAAACATCTGGCAATGTTAAATTTCGTTCCAACGTCAAGAATAGCAACCTTCTTTGTAATAGAAATGTTGCTATCGGTATCTAAATCGCCCGGTTTATAGGAAACAATTTCCTTTGTAGTTACTTTGTCAACTACACCGCGAACGGAATATTTTTTAATTTTTTCAAGAACGGCAGATAAATCCTCAGGTTTTTCTGTGGTAATCATGCCATTCATTGTTCCTTTTTCTCTGAGTCGTTTGGTGAGGGCTCTTGTATCAATTCCTTCAATTCCCGGAATGTCCTGCTCTACAAGAAACTGCTGAATACTTTCTTCTTTTCTGAAGTTGCTTCCAAGTCTTGCCAGTTCTCTTACAATAAAAGCATCGGTATTTGACTTTTTCGCCTCTTTGTCTTGATTACAAATACCATAATTACCAATTAACGGATAGGTCATTACTACTGCCTGTCCGGCATAACTTGGGTCCGTGAGCACTTCAAGATATCCTGTCATTGACGTATTAAAAACAATTTCGCTAATGACTTCTTTTTTACTGCCTATGCTTTTTCCGGTAAACACAGTTCCGTCTTCCAGTATCAGATATGCGTTCATGTTATCCTCCTTTAATCGAATGCCAGAATCATCTCCGCAGTTTCCACAAGATTGTTTCCGCTGTCCATACTAAGTTTCTGGATATATTTATGGGCTTCTTCTTCAGACAAATGGTTTCGCTCCATCAGAAGAGCCTTGGCATCATCAATTGATTTTTGTTCTTTTTCGGATCGTTTCCTTGGCTGGTATCTTCTCTTCCTTTTCTCCGCTGCGTAAAGTTCCATTGCCATTGTTTCAATGGTACTTACTAATTCATGCGAATGAATCGGCATAGACAAACACATAATGCTGCCAATTGAGCATTCCTGCAATTTGGCAGGCGATGCTACTAAAAGCATCTGAAATTCCCGCGGCAGATAGCCATACAATTCACTGTAATGCATGTCTGTTAAACGATATCCGCACAACACAATACCGCCGTCACATTCATTGGCGGCTGCAATCACTTGCGATGCACTATTAAATGCTAGTATATCATCATATTCGCTCCGATTCAAAACATTTTTTATTTTTTTCGCATCATCCAGCTTAGGAAACGCTACTATAATGCGCAGAATCGTTCACACCTCCCCGTAGAAAAGTATCAAAATAAGCGGTATCCGGACTAAATTCGGTCCAGATACTTCTCAACTTCCCATGCGGTTACCTGTTCGCAAAATTCATCCCATTCCTGTTTTTTCTTCTGGATGATTATGCGTGACAACTCTTCTCCATATACTTTATGGAAAAATTCGTCTTTTTCAAATGCCTGTACCGCTTCAATCAAAGTTCTTGGCAGAATATCAAATTCCTGTGCCTCCTCTAAATCATCAATACAGGTTGGTGGCTCGATTTTATTGCGGATGCCATCTAATCCGGCAGCTAAACATCCTGCTAAAACCAAATATGGATTACAGGAGCCATCCGGACTTCTCAATGCTACACGCGGTCCCATCTCACCGGTACTCGTCATACGCATAAGCGGAGTACGGTTTTTACGTGACCATGTAATATTAACCGGTGCATTGTATCCCGGCACCAAACGTTTGTAAGAATTGATAATCGGATTGTTAATTAAAGTAAGCCCTTTAATATGGCGCATAATTCCACCCATGAAATAGTATGCTGTTTTGCTCAGACCATACTCTTCATCCGGGTCACTGAAAATGTTCTCACCATCTTTGCTCAAGAACATGTTAAAGAACATCGCAGAACCTTTTTTCCCATAATTTGGCTTTGGCATAAACGTAGCATGAAGTCCATGTCTCTTTGCTACGGTACGAACGGTAAGTTTAAATGTCATAATATTATCGGCTGTCTGAATTCCATCATCAAATTTGAAATCGATATGATGCTGGCATACTTCATTGGAGTGATACGAAGATTCCATCTCAAATCCCATCTCGGACAGTGAAAGCACGATATCACGTCTTGCATTTTCTCCGGCATCCACCGGTCCGATGTCAAAAAATCCACCTTTTTCACTGGTATTTGTCGTTGGCTGTCCATCTTCCGACATATCAAAGAGGAAAAATTCCGATTCCGGTCCGACATTTAACGTATAGCCGTCTTTTGCCGCTTCTTCGATTACTTGTTTTAAAATATAACGGGAATCTCCCATGAAAGGAGTTCCATCCGTATGACGCACATCACAAATAAAACGTGCTACACGGCCTCTCTGCGGTCTCCAAGGGAAGATTGTAAAAGTATCCAAATCCGGCACTAAAACAAGTTCATCCACATGCATCGTATCAAACCCATTAATCGCAGCGGCATCAAACGTACATCGGTTATTCAAAATAGAGTCCAACTGTTTGGCTGTTACTGCCATGTTTTTCAAAATTCCAAAAATATCCACAAATTGCAGACGGATAAATTCTACATCCTCCTCTTCTACAATACGAATGATATCTTCCTTTGTGTAATGCGACATAGTTTATTCTCCTTTCCATATGAAATCCGGCAGCAGTCCTCTGCCACCGGATAATTGTACCCTTTAATTGAGGTTGGTATAACCCATCAAATCTTTATCAACTTCACGGGCTGCCTCTCTTCCCTCGCGGATTGCCCAGACAACCAAGGACTGTCCTCGGTGCATATCACCCGCTGTAAAGATTCCTTTCTGACTGGTGCTGTATTCGCCCTGCTTCGTCTGCACATTTGTGCGGTCCGTACATTTTACGGCAAATTCTTTTGTAACATACTCCTCGGAGCCTAAAAATCCTGCCGCAATAAAGACGAGGTCAACATCTAAAATCTGTTCACTTCCCGGAATTTCGCTCATCTGCATCCGTCCGGTCTTTTCATCTTTCTGCCAGTTCAGTTTCACGATTTTAACCTGTTTCAAATCACCTTTATTATCCTTGATAAATTCTTTTACCGTGGTCTCATAGATTCGCGGGTCACTGCCAAAGACAGCGATTGCTTCCTGCTGACCGTAATCGGTCTTAAGAATTTTCGGCCACTCCGGCCAAGGATTGCTTGCCAAACGGCAAACCGGCGGTTTTGGCATCATTTCCAGCTGAACGACACTTTTAGCCCCCTGACGAATTGAGGAACCAACGCAGTCATTTCCGGTATCACCGCCTCCGATAACGAGTACATTTTTATCTTTGGCATTGATATAATCCGTATACTGCGGATTGCGTAAATGCTTGGTTACTCGTTTCAAATAATCAACGGCAAAATAAATACCTTTGGCATCTCTGCCGGGAGCATTGATGTTACGAGGGTTTGAAGCACCACAAGTCAAAATGATGCGGTCAAATTCTTTTTTCAGCTCATCGGCTTTTACATCCACACCGACATTGACACCGGTACGGAAAACAACCCCTTCTGCTTTCATTACTTCTATTTTACGTTCTATTACCGATTTGTCAAGTTTCATATTCGGGATTCCATACATCAAAAGTCCGCCCGGATAATCCTCGCGTTCAAATACGGTCACGCTGTGTCCACGTTTATTCAACTGGTCAGCAGCCGCAAGTCCGGATGGACCGGAACCTACAATCGCTACTTTTTTGCCTGTACGGACTTTTGGAGGTTTTGGTCCCATCAATCCGTGTTCATAACCATATTCGATAATGGCATTTTCATTTTCCTTAATCGTTACCGGTGAATCATTCAATCCACAGGTACATGCAGCCTCACAAGGAGATGGACAGACACGGGAAGTAAATTCCGGAAAATTATTTGTCTTAAGTAGTCTGCCAAGTGCCTGTTCGTATCCGTTACGATAAACCATATCATTCCACTCAGGAATTAAGTTGTTTAACGGACAGCCGCTTGCCATACCACCAATCATCATGCCTGACTGACAGAACGGAACACCGCAGTCCATACATCTGGAAGCCTGCACACTGCACTCCTCTTCACTCATCGGTACATGAAATTCATTGAAGTTTTTAATGCGTTCAAGTGGCTTTATCTCAAGGTTGTTCTCTCGTTTATATTCCATAAATCCGGTTGGTTTACCCATTGTAATCATCCTTTCTTTCTTCGTTTTCAAAAAATCTTAGCGTGCTTTTTTCAACTGGTAAAATGCTTCAATCTGTGCCTGCTCATTGCTCAGTCCCTTTTCTTCCATCTGGGCAATTGCCTGTAACATTGCCTGATAATCATGAGGAATAATTTTCTTGAATTTTGGCAGGTACTCACTAAAGTTTGCTAAAATTTCTTTACCACGTTCCGAATCGGTTGCTTCTACATGCTCACGAATCATATCTTTCAACTGCATAACGTCGTATTTATCCGTTACTGCATTGGATGATACCAGCTCTTTATTCAGTTTGAGATACAAGTCACTATTTTCATCCAGTACATAAGCGATACCACCGCTCATACCGGCTGCAAAGTTCTTTCCGGTCGGACCTAAGACAACGACACAGCCGCCTGTCATATATTCACAGCCGTGGTCGCCAACACCTTCTACAACAGCGTGTGCACCGGAGTTTCTGACACAGAAACGCTCGCCTGCCATACCGTTGATATAAGCCTCACCGCTTGTCGCACCATACAAAGCAACGTTACCGATGATAATGTTATCTTCTGCTTTGTACTGTACATTTTCCGGTGGAAAGACAACCAGTTTACCACCGGAAAGTCCTTTTCCGAAGTAATCGTTGCTGTCACCTTCCAACGTAAGCGTAAGTCCTTTTGGAATAAAGGCACCAAAACTTTGTCCGCCGCTTCCGATACATTCTACCGTAAAGGTATCGGCCGGTACATCGTCTCCTAAGTTCTTTGTGATTTCAGAACCAAGAATTGTGCCAAGTGCACGATCCACATTGCTGATTCTTGCACTAATTTTTGCCTTTTCTCCGGTTTCCAGCGCATGCTTAAATTTCTTTAAGAATACTTTCTCATCCATTGTCTTTGACAATTTAAAATCATACGCATCTTTCGGATTATATAAATGTTTTTTATCTTTTGCAAATGGATTATCAATAATTGCGGACAAATCCAGTTTCTTCGTTCTCTCATCATCCTGAATGTCATCACGCACTTTCAATAAATCCGTACGTCCAATTAACTCATCGAGCTGTCTTACTCCAAGTTTTGCCATCAGCTCACGAACTTCTTCTGCGATAAAACACATGAAGTTTTCAACGTATTCCGGTTTTCCTTTGAATCGTTTTCTCAGTTCCGGATTCTGGGTTGCCACACCAACCGGGCAGGTATCCAGATTACATACACGCATCATCACGCATCCCATCGTAACAAGCGGTGCGGTTGCAAAACCATACTCTTCAGCACCAAGCAATGCTGCTACCATAACATCACGGCCGGTCATCAGTTTACCATCTGTCTCAATCACAACTTTTGAGCGGAGTCCGTTCATCATCAGTGTCTGGTGTGTCTCGGCAAGACCAAGCTCCCAAGGAAGTCCGGCATTGTGAATCGAACTTGCCGGAGCTGCACCGGTACCACCATCGTAACCGGAAATCAGGATGACGCCTGCACCGGCTTTTGCTACGCCGGCAGCGACTGTACCAACACCTGCTTCCGATACCAGTTTTACGGAAATTCTGGCATTGGTATTTGCACATTTCAAGTCGTAAATCAACTGTGCCAAATCCTCAATCGAGTAAATATCATGATGAGGCGGCGGGGAAATAAGGGATACACCCGGTGTTGAAAGTCTTGTTTTTGCAATCCAAGGATAAACTTTTCCACCCGGCAGATGTCCGCCTTCACCCGGTTTTGCTCCCTGTGCCATCTTAATCTGAATTTCTTTTGCACTTACCAAATAATGAGAGGTGACACCAAATCGTCCGCTTGCCACCTGTTTAATTGCGGAGCAGCGGTTCAAACCGTCTTTTCCAATGGATAGACGCTCTAAACTCTCACCGCCCTCACCACTGTTGGATTTACCGTGTAAGCGGTTCATCGCAATCGCTAATGTCTCATGTGCTTCCTGTGAAATAGAACCATAAGACATCGCACCGGTTTTGAATCGTTTGACAATGCTTTCAACCGGCTCAACCTGCGAAAGCGGAATTCCCTTTTTCGGGAATTTGAAGTCTAACAAACTTCTCAAATTCATGAAGCGGTCTTCATTATCAATTTCTCTTGAATATTCTTTAAATAATTTATAGTCTTTCTGCCAGGTTGCCTGCTGTAAAAGATGAATCGTCTTTGGATTATAAAGATGATCTTCTTTTCCACTGCGCGACTTGTGCATACCCAGACTGTCAAGTGTTGTATCGTTACCAAGATCCAATGGGTCAAAAGCACGCGTATGAAGGTGTTCTACTTGTGTCTCAATATCCTGAAGCGAAATACCACCGATTCTGGATACCGTGTCGGTGAAGTACACATCTGTCACTTCCTTGGAAATGCCAATCGCCTCAAAAATCTTGGATCCCTGATAAGACTGAATTGTTGAAATACCCATCTTTGATGCAATTTTTACGATACCGTGAAGGATGGCTGAATTGTAATCATCCACAGCAGCATAGTAATCTTTGTCAAGCATGTTGCAGTCAATCAAGCGTTTGATGGTATCCAGCGCCAGATATGGGTTTACGGCGCAGGCACCATAACCTAATAAGGTGGCAAAGTGATGAACTTCTCTTGGCTCTGCACTCTCTAAAATCATAGCAACACTCGTTCTTTTCTTTGTGCGTACCAAATGCTGCTGCATTGCGGACACCGCCAACAAAGAAGGAATTGCCACATGGTTTTCATCGACACCACGGTCTGAAAGAATCAACACATTAACACCATCTTTGTAAGCTCTGTCTGCTTCCAAAAACAGTCGGTCAATTGCCTTTTTCAAAGAAGTATTTTTATAATAAGTAATCGGAATAACACCAACTTTGAATCCCGGCACATCCATGTTTTTAATTTTCAACAAATCCGTATCGGTCAAAATCGGATTCTTAATACGAAGCACACGGCAGTTTTCCGGCTGCTCATGTAACAGGTTTCCATCCTCGCCAATGTAAGTTGATGTTGATGTTACTACTTCCTCACGTATCGCATCAATTGGTGGGTTTGTTACCTGTGCGAAACGCTGTCTGAAATAGTTAAACAACGGCTGTGGCTGTTTGCTAAGCATCGGAAGCGGTGTGTCATGTCCCATGGCTGCAATCGGCTCGCCACCATTTTGAGCCATTGGAAGAATGGAATTTTTCACTTCTTCATATGTGTAACCGAATGCTTTCTGAAGTTTTCTCCGCTCCTCATTGCTGTAGTGCTCCACGCGGTGGTTCGGAATGTGAATGTCTTTTAATTCTACCAGGTTGCTGTCTAACCACTCACCATACGGACGGCGGGATGCATATGTCTCTTTCAAAACATCATCATCCACTAATTCTCCTTTTACTGTATCAACCAAAAGCATTTTACCCGGTCTTAAGCGGTCTTTTTTAATGACATGTTCTTCACTGATTGGCATAACACCGACCTCGGAAGAAAGAATCAATTCATCCTCATCCGTAATATAATAACGGGAAGGACGCAGACCATTTCGGTCAAGCACAGCACCAACCAAATCACCATCTGAGAACAAGATGGAAGCCGGGCCATCCCATGGCTCCATCATTGTTGCATAATATTGATAAAAGTCTTTTTTCTTTTCACTGATATAACGGTTGTTTGCCCAAGGCTCCGGAATTGTAATCATTACGGCAAGTGGCAGTTCCATACCACTCATTACCAGAAATTCCAGTGTGTTATCAAGCATCGCCGAGTCTGAACCGCTGGCATTGATAACCGGAAGTACTTTGTGAAGTTCTCCTTTTAACTGCTCGGATTCCATCGTCTCCTCACGGGCAAGCATCTTATCTGCATTACCGAGAATGGTATTAATCTCACCGTTGTGTACGATAAAACGGTTTGGATGAGCACGCTGCCAGCTCGGCTGTGTGTTTGTCGAGAAGCGGGAATGTACAATCGCAATCGCGGATTCATAATCGACATCCTGCAAATCATCGAAGAATAAGCGAAGCTGCGAAACCAAAAACATTCCTTTATATACAATTGTACGGGAAGAAAGTGAAACCACATAAGTATTTTCATTGGACTGCTCAAAGACACGTCTTGCAATGTATAATTTACGGTCAAAATCCAGTCCCTTTTCAACTTTCTTTGGTTTCTTTACGAAACACTGCATGATATACGGCATACATTCCACGGCACGTTTTCCAAGAATATCCGGTGCAATCGGTACTTCACGCCATGCAAGAAATTCCATTCCCTCTTTGGCAATGATGTTTTCAAACATTTTCTTTGCCTGATTTCTTTTTAACTCATCCTGTGGGAAAAAGAACATACCGACACCATATTCACGCTCTCCTCCGATGTCAATACCAAGCTTTTCTGCTACTTTACTGAAAAACTTATGAGAAATCTGTAAGAGAATACCAACACCATCTCCTGTTTTTCCTTCGCCGTCTTTTCCTGCGCGGTGTTCAAGATTGGCAACAATCTCTAACGCATTTTTTACGGTACTATGCGTTTTCTTTCCTTTAATATTAACAATTGCGCCAATACCGCAGTTATCATGTTCAAACCGAGGGTCATACAAGCCAATCGGTTTCCGTTTACATTCTTCTACATATTCACTCATCGAAATTCCTCCTTGTATTTGACGTATGGAATAGTCACTCATGTTCCCGTCTGTCAAAAATATTTTTTGACTACAAAAGGCGTCAAAAGAGTATAGTTCAATACTCTTTTGACGCCTTTGTCTTTTCACATTATATAACAGGAAAAGTAAAAACGCAAGAAAAATTTTTCAATAAGCAGTAAATAACCGAAAAACGTTTATTCACCTTGTTCTTCTTCCAGTTCCTGCATCACTTCTTTTTCCGCTTCGTCCTTAAAGGTCTCGATTGTTTCCTGATTTAAAATTGGCAGATCATCCAGTGATTCCAAGCTGAAGTAGCGAAGAAATTCTTCTGTCGTACCAAATAAAATCGGCTTTCCCGGTGCATCCAGTCTTCCGGCTTCTGCAATCAAGCCATATTCTACTAATTTATTTACCGCATGACTGCACGATACCCCGCGGATTTTTTCAATTTCCAAGCGGGTAATCGGCTGCTTATAGGCAACAATAGATAACGTTTCCAAAAGCACATCCGTCAAAACATGTTTTTTCGGAATATGAGCTACCTTAATCAGATACTCATACATTTCCGGCTTTGTACACAACTGGAAAGAGCCATCTAACTCAATGAGATGAATTCCTCTGTCTTCTTCATCATACCTGGTCATCATACTGCGAATAATTTTGCGCACGGTATCTTCATCATGGTCTACGGCAGCAGCCAGACGTTCAATCTCGACAGCCTCTCCCATGGAAAATAATATTGCCTCCACAACGGCTTCTAACTTTTTTATATTCACTGTTCTTCCTCCTGCTCCTTGCCGGGATTATATGTAATGATAATGTCATCAAATAACTTGTCCTGTTCAATCGTAAACTTCCCGGTTTTCATCATTTCCAATATACCTAGAAATGTGACAATCACATAACTTTTTCCGGAGCCGTTTTCCAGCACTTTACGAAAGCTGAACTTTTTATGCAGCATCGCATATTCCTCCAAAAAAATCATGTGGTCTTCTATGTTAATTTCTTCTTTTTCAATCTTGCCAAACTCACTTCGGATTGGATCGATTTTGTCCACCTGCTTCTGCATCACGGAATCAAAAATGGTTTGCAGTTTTCGAAGCGTTACATCGGAAAGCAATTCCTCATAATCGACTTCATCTTTATAGTTTTTTATCTCGTCCGGAATCGAAGGTTCTTTAAAAAAAACTTTTCCGGCATCTACCTGTCTGTCCTTTAATTCAAAGGATGCATATTTGTACATTTTATATTCTAAGAGCCGTTCCACAAGTTCTTGTCTTGGATCTTCTTCCTCTTCCTGTTCCTCTTCTTCTGCAGGTAAAAGCATCTTGGATTTGATTTTTACAAGCGTCGCCGCCATCACAAGGAACTCGCTCATGACGTCCATATCTTTGGTGTCCATTTTTCTGACATAATCAAGATACTGCTCCGTAATGAGAACAATCGGAATGTCGAAAATATCTACTTTATTCTTTTCAATCAAGTGAAGAAGTAAGTCCAACGGACCATCAAACACTTCTAACTTTACTTGCAGTTCCATCTGTTTTGCCCCCTTAGCAAATGTACACTTTTTTTAGCGTTACCTATCTATAATACCCTATTTAGACTTATCTTGGCAAGTGATTTTTATGACGCTTATCTCCGGGCGGTTAAAAAAACGAAGTTTAATATGGTGAAGTCCCATCCCCCGGCTGAGTATCATCTTTTTCCCGTTTTCCTCAAACTCACCGGAATCATACTTTGGAAAAAGTCGAAGGCTCGGCGAAATCACGCCGCCAATCCACGGCAGCCTCATAATGCCGCCATGGATATGTCCGCTTACCGTAAGGTCAGCTCCCCACGCAGCATAATAAGGAAAATACTCCGGGTTGTGTGCAATCAAAATAGAAAATGTATCCTTTTTCGGACTTCCCAAAAGTTTTTCTACTTCCTCTTTTGAAAAATCCCGCTTCTCCCAAAATTTATGATACCAATATTCCGGCAAATCCAGCCCATAAATATCCATTTCGTCCAGTTTTTCTGTTGCATTTGAAAGATAATGAATCCCTAAATTTTGAACCGCCCGGATAAAAGACTCATACTCCGGCATGCGAATCTCATGATTACCGGGCGCATAATAAACCGGCGCAATCGAACGAATCCCTTTTAAAAACTCGATTACACAATCTGTTCGTTTTCCGTTTTTCACCGTCATATCTCCCGCGAGCAAGAGAATGTCAGGATTCTGTTTTTGTATCATTTGCAAATATTTATCCTTTTTGCCTCCCACACAACAAGCGTGTAAATCCGTAAGCAAAACCACTTTTTTCTCTTCTTTTATTTTTGGTGATTGAATCGAATACTCTTTCGTTGTCGGAAAATAATTTTCCAAAACACCGTCGAATAATAAAAGAACTGCTATACCTAGAAAAATCATGATAACTGTTAGCATACAACTGCCCCCGACATCTTTTTTAATGATATTATAACATATCTGGAAGTGATTGGCACTTAGAAAGTAAAAAAAGGAAAAGAAATTCAATTCGCGAGAGACTATAACGCGAAGCGTTATCCCGTCTCGATACGAATGAATTTCTTTTTCTTTTTTCTTACTATTCTAGTTTGCCAATCTCCTGATTTCTTTCGCAGCGGCTACCATGTTCCGCAGGCTGGCATCTGTTTCTTTAACACCTCTGGTTTTCAAACCACAATCCGGATTTACCCAGAGTTTATCCGGCTCAATCTTTTCAAGCATTCCTTTTAATGCTGTCACAATTTCTTCGACTGACGGTACACGTGCCGAATGGATATCGTATACGCCCGGTCCAACCTCTGTTTCAAAATGATTGTCACGGAGAGCATCCAAAATCTGCAAGTCTGACCGGGATGCCTCAAATGTAATCACGTCCGCATCCATATCGTCAATTGCCTTGATAATATCATTAAACTCACTATAGCACATATGTGTATGAATCTGTGTTTCCGGTTTTACCCCGCTGTGCGTGAGACGAAAAGCAGGGATTGCAAAATCCAGATATTCCGAGTACCAATCCGATTTACGAAGCGGCAGTTTTTCGCGAAGAGCTGCCTCATCAATCTGAATCATACGAATACCATTCTTCTCCAAATCAAGCACTTCATCTCGGATTACAAAGGCAATCTGCATCATGGATTCTTCGATGGAAATATCTTCTCTAGGGAAGGACCAATTTAAAATCGTAACCGGTCCGGTCAACATTCCTTTCATAATTTTATCGGTCTGTGACTGTGCAAATACGGACCAGTCCACGGTTATCGGTTTGTCGCGGTACACATCGCCCCAGATAATCGGCGGTTTTACACAGCGTGTGCCGTATGACTGCACCCATCCGAGTTTGGTAAACAAAAATCCCCCTAAAGACTCACCAAAGTATTCCACCATGTCATTTCTTTCATATTCACCATGGACAAGTACATCCAATCCAATCTCTTCCTGCCAGCGGATACATTCTGAAATCTTTTCACGGTTAAAAGCTACATATTCTTCTTTCGTTTTCTCGCCTCTACGGTAAGCCGAACGATTTGCTTTTACATCTTTGGTCTGCGGGAAAGAACCAATTGTTGTCGTTGGGAAAATCGGAAGACCGAGAACCTCTTTCTGTCTCTTCTGACGTTCCTTTCTCGCAGGCGTTCTCACATAATCTTCATCCTTCACTTGTTTTAGGCGATTTTTCACTTCTTCCTTTACGCAGTCTCTTCCTGCCAAAAAAAGACTTTCATTTACCTTTAACAAAACGGAATCTAAAAAGTTCTCATTCTCTGCAAGTACCTTCAAATCACGCAGTTCCGATAATTTTTCTTTTGCAAAAGCAAAGTGCTTTTTATATTCATCGGACAATTCTTTCTCCTGTTCTATTGTGTAAGGAACATGAAGTAAAGAACATGAAGTCGACAACACCGTGTGAATCCCTTTTTCCTTCAACTCTTGCAGTGCCTGGAGTGTTTCTTTATAATGATTTTTCCAAATATTTTTACCATTAACCAATCCAGCAAACAATATTTTATCCTTTGGAAATCCATACTGTTCTATCAATTTTTTCGTCTGTTTTCCTTCCACAAAGTCCAGACCAACTCCTGCAAATGGCAATTGAATCAAATCCTGATATACATCACGGACATCACCAAAATAGGTCTGTACCAATACCTGACAGGACTGTGCCGATGGCAGAATTTCAAAATAAATCTTACGAAACAGTGCTAAATCCTGTTCTGTCATATCAAAAACCAAGGACGGCTCATCGAACTGAATCCACGAAACCTCATTTTTATCGCAAAGTTTCAGCAATTCCTTATATGCCAAAATGACATCATCGACAAAATCCTCTGCCGTTTTTGTACCGGTATAACGGCATAATTTCAACAAGGTATATGCTCCCGGCACAACCGGTTTTACCAAAATTCCGAGTTCTTTTGCTTCCTCAAACTCACTTAGGAGTTTTTTTCCGGAAAAAGAAATGACCGTATCATCCTCAACCTCCGGAACAATATAATGGTAATTTGTATTAAACCATTTTTTCATTGCCAGTGCCTTTACATCTCCCGCTTCCCCCTGATAGCCACGTGCCATAGCAAAATATGTGTCAAGCTCTGACAAATTCAACTCCTGATAACGCTTTGGGATAATTCCGCACATAACAGCGGCATCCAAGATACCATCATAATAGGAAAAATCATTGCAGGAAATATAATCAATTCCTGCCTCTTTTTGTATTTTCCAGTGTGTTTTTCGCAAGGTTCTCCCTGTTTCTAACAATTCTTCTTCTGTTATTTCATTTCGGAAATATTTTTCCGATGAAAATTTTAATTCGCGCAATGCCCCAATCCTTGGAAATCCAATAACGGCTGTTTTCATAATATCCTCCTTCAAATCATTTTTTCAATCCTAGAATTTAAATTCATTATAACCTCTCATGTTTTGTTTGTATAATACCGAAAACCAGCGCTTTTATATAGTTTCAAACTATAGTCATATTTTTTCCTTCCACGCCATAGGATGTAACAGATTCTTTGAAGACAGGATGAAAAACCAACATGAAACAACTTTTGGGAATTTTTATATTGGCAGTTTTATCATTATTTTTTGCGGCTCCATTTTCCTATGCCCAGTCTAAAGCTCCTGCCGGGAGCACCGAATCTTCCAGTGGTCAAGCTGTAAATCTTACTGCAAAAGCAGCTGTTTTGATTGAAGGAAATTCCGGAGAAATCATTCTGGAAAAAAATAAGGATACCGAGCTTGTACCAGCCAGCATCACAAAGATTATGACGTTGACCTTGATTATGGAAGCTTTGGAAGAAGGAAAAATTCAACTCACCGATTCTGTCAGTGTAAGCGAATATGCTGCCAGCATGGGTGGCTCACAAGTATTTTTAGAACCAAATGAAACCCAGACAGTAGACACCATGATTAAATGCATCAGCATCGCCAGCGCAAATGATGCCGCTGTTGCCATGGCAGAAAAAATTGCCGGTTCAGAGCCAAATTTTGTAAAGAAAATGAACGAAAAAGCAAAAGAACTTGGCATGAAACACACACAATTCAAAAACTGTACCGGTCTGGATGACGATATCAAATCCGGGCATTTTTCCAGTGCCTATGACGTAAGTCTTATGTCCCGCGAGTTAATTATGAAACATCCCGGCATTTCCAAATATTCAACCGTATGGATGGACACAATTACCCACAAAACAAAAAAAGGTGAATCACAGTTTGGTTTAACAAATACAAACAAACTTGTACGTTTTTATGATGGAATAACAGGATTAAAAACCGGATCAACCAGCAAAGCAAAATACTGTCTCAGCGCAACAGCAAAGCGAAATGGATTAAATCTGATTGCTGTTGTAATGGCTGCACCGGACCATAAAGTCCGTTTTTCAGAAGCCCAGGCATTATTAGATTATGGATTTGCCAACTGTTCTCTCTATCAGGACGATTATTCCGGCATGAAGTTTAACTCTCCTTCTGTCCGTGGTGGAATCCCTGAAAAATTAACGGTGTACCCCAAAAAATCATTTTCACACACGTTTACTGCTGCTTATGACAAAAATAAAATCAAAAAGAAGATAACATATCAGGAATTAAAGGCTCCAATCAAAAAAGGAACCGCCGTAGGATTTATCACTTATTCCTATCAGGGAAAAACGCTTGGCAAAGTTCCCCTCCTTGCTATGCAGGACATAAAAAAAGCCGGCTACACCGACTATTTACTGATGGCACTTGACCGGCTGCTGATGGCGGGG
>OHBV01000291.1_pt1 | contig 28771 bp, 30 predicted proteins | sample 1577451 | NCBI WGS metagenome assembly OHBV01 (sample SAMEA3879605, study PRJEB24766) | human gut metagenome | biome: human-associated habitat; feature: feces | place: USA | collected 1985/1987 | reverse complement strand
CATTTCGATGATCCAGTGACCTTGCAGCTTGCGGTACACGTTATCATCGTCCAGCCGCCGCAGGTCATCCGAGAACCATTCATCCTTGACTGCCAGCAACCGGAAGAAAGTAGACTTCCCAGCACCTTGCCCGCCCACCAGACAGAGCATGGTTTCAAATTTACATCCCGGCTGGAACACCCGCTTGATGGCTCCCAGCAGGAATATCTTCATAGCTTCGCAAGTGTACTCGTCCTCCGCAGCACCGAGGAAGTGGTGCAGGACGTGGGCTATCCGTTCTGTTCCATCCCATTTTAGGCTGTTCAGGTAATCCCGGATGGGATGATAGCGGTTCTCGTTGGCAACGATGCGGATGGCCGATTCAATTTTCTTCTCGCTGGAAATGCCGTATTTCTCCATCCGGCGCAGAATATACTTCATGTCGGTGTCGCTCAGCGTCTTGCCGGAGCGCGGCCAGCCAACAGGCTTTACGATGTCGATGCGTTCACTCAACAAGTTCAGCCGGATGGCATCGGCAAGCACATGGTCGTTCTGCAAAATCGTGATGCAGTTCTGGATCGTCCGTTGAATTTCGCCATTGGAGTGCTTGACCAGCATCTCCTTCACATCCTCAACGGTTCGGGGAGCACGTTCTTCTTGATTGACTTCTTTGCTCAATAAACATCACCTCGTGTTTCTGACTTTTCGGCGGTAGGCGGGACAGATGGCTTCCGCTGTGCCTGTTCTGCCTGCAAGCGGTTCAGCAGCTGCAGAACGGAATCCCGTGCTTTCTCCTTGACCTGCTCCTTGCCCTTCTGCCGGACATCCGGTCTCAGGAGCTTTTCCTGCAAGCGAGTGGCAGTGGTCTGCATGGTCTTGAGGAACTTGTCCAGCACGGTGTCCAAACGGTGCGCTGCATACTCTCTCGTAGCCTGCGGAGCCTTGCGTTCCGGGGACAGCACCCACTTCTTCGTGTCCTCGATCATCCGCATATCTTCCTTGCGGGTCTCGGTGCGTACCACGTCCGTCACGACCTCCACCGCCTTGTCGTAGGCCACAGCCGAAACCTCGTCAATCAGCGTTTCCACATCGTTGACCTTAAGGGTCAATTCGTCCAGCTTGTTCTGCTGGGCGGCAAGCTGCTCCTTTTGCTTGGCGAGGATGAAGTCCTGTTTTTCCAGATATTTGCTGTTGCCGTATTCTGCTTCTTCCTCCAATTCCAGCCCGTGCCGCTTGGCAATCTCGAGCAGCATCTTCCGGCAGGCGGCATCAAAGGTAATCTTGCGGTTATTGCGGCGGCTGAGAGGCTTGTCCGGGTCGGGCAGCTCGAAGCCCAGTGCTTCCAATGCCTTTTCCTGCTGGGGTGCCACCTCATCATACTTGTTCTCGCAGTCGAACACATGGCGCTCGTGGATGTGGGGCGTGCTTTCATCCAGATGCAGAGCCCAGTCCAAAACATGAACGTGGTCGCCAAACTTGGCCTTAAACTCCTCGATGAACTCGGTGACGATGTTCAACAAGTGCTCCACAATAAAGCAACCGATTTAATGCGCTTAAATTCTCATCGTTTCTTTGAGCTAAAACAATCAGCTGCTCAACTTCCTTGTAAGACCTATCAGATTTCGTTTCATATCCACTTGCGGATGCCGAAAGTGCTTCGAATGGGTCCGGCAGATCAAGCTGAACATTAAGTCGTTTCAAATCTGGCAAAGGAAAAGTTAGCAGCTGCATAACCAAGTCTTGACGCAGTGCAATCGGATAAAAAGAAATCAGCCTTCTCACCAGCGGTGCAGCATTTAAATAGTGTTCCTTTTGAGGCAACTCATACAGTTTTTTCAAAAAAGCAAGAAGTTTAGCCATCATTTTGTCCGAACACTTGGAGCACAGTTCAGATAAAGCCGTCAGAAGAATCCTTGCTGTCCTTGTCGCAAAGGTATTAGCCCAATGTGTTTTAATTTCATTAAGTTCTGCCTCTGTGCGCAAAACTGCATCCATATAAAACTGGCAACACTCGTCCGCATCTTCTTGTGGCCATGTACTGAGAACACCACGTGTAAGCGCACTTTCCACATATTTTTCTTCATCGGTTCTTACCACGGTCAAGATGGCCCATAAAGGACAATATAACGCAATGCGATCAGCTGCTCCACCAGCAGCCTTTATGTCTTCTACAACATTCCCAAGTCGAAAAGGTACACCTGTTTCTTCACGGAACCTAAGAAAGCTGAACGCAAGAACTCTCTCTTCATCTTCTCCTCCCAAATGCATTGTAGATGAACTCATCCCAAAATCAAAACCCGGTTTGTTCTCATACGTCCGAAAAGGAACCCAATGAGCTTCTAGCCTTGACGTAAAATATTTATTTTCATCCTCCCAATCTACTTCATACTGCCTATGGATCGTCCTGCGGTGTTCGTCTACAAAATCTTGTGAATCATTTTCAAAGTCAATTTCTCCCTTGCTATATGAATGTGCTTGCGAAATATAACTTTGTAATCTCATCATAGGACTTTCCAGTGAAACAAGAAAGGAATCCGGCCGAGTTTGGTGTGCCATCCGCTGTCGCAAGTTAGAAAGAGAATCTTGCAAAAGAGAAAGCGCCGTATCATACTCACCAAGTTCAGCATATAGTGCAGATTTACGTAACGCCCATATAGGTTTGTCCGGTGAAACGTTCCATTTTTTCAGTTTCTGTTGCAATTGCTGAAATTCGTATTGAAAAAACGAATGCAGACATTCTTCCCATTGAAGCTGTTCTTGTTGTTCATCTGTAAGGAACGATTTTATAGTAACTAGTTCTTCATATTTTTTATTCCAGTTTTCTTCATCCCCATGTTCTCGAAAAGATCGAAGCATTGAAAGCAAGATAGAACATTTTTCTGCGCTACGCACATCAGAATTTCTATCAAGAATTTTTTGATACAAATCAATGTCTGCGCTGAAAAGTGGTAAGAGCGCTTTTTCATTCAGCCAGTCGTACTCGTATAGATACTCTATCTCATTTTCAGTGTCAGAATCTTTTTGCGAACACTGTTCAGCCAGAATCGAATGTGTTATAGATAAAAGATGTTTTAATTTTCCTCGATTTAAAGCCGAAAGAGTCACTGTCTTTGGACAGCTTTCACGATTCTTTTTTAAAATCGGAAGTGCTTCTTTGATGGAAGCCGTATGGTTTATATTTCCACCTAAAAGCTGCTCTATTTTCCAATTCTGCCCGGTTACACGGAATTCACTATACGCATTCCAAAGATAGTCCAACGCCTGCTCATAGATAGCATAAGGAGACTCAGCAGAAAAAATCTCGGATAGGTCAACGACAATAATATTCCGCCTATGTAACCACTCCCGCCGAACGTCCGAGACAGATTCATGGCTTAAAAAGTATAGATACGGCGCATTCTCCGCACCAAGATTGTCACGAATCCAACCAATCCAGTTATTGAAATTGGGATCATTCCCTGAAAATCCAATCATACAGAGAGTATTTTCCAACAATGACTGCTGTACGGTATTTACAAATGGGGCAAATTTTTGAGGGTATGTCCGATAGTCCTCTGCCGTAATAATAAAAGGGCGTTGCGAAGGAAATGAGCCGTGAAGTTTAATAAGTCTTGTTGTTCCAGAACTGCCCACAAGGTCGTTCTTGTTGGTTACCAGCGTAAATGTTTTCTCTACAAGATTTTTCCCCGCACGTTCAAGAAGCGTATCGTAATTCGTTGTAAAAACATCGCTCCAAGGCAACCGCAAAAGTTTTTCATACAAAGGTGATGGACGATAATCGGCATCTTTTATACTATCTAGAAGAAGGTGATCTAATTCACTACGACCATACGCAATTTCCACACTCTCAGCCAATGCGAGAGGGTCGCTCTGATCGGAATCTCCCAGCTTTTCTCTGAATTTTTGGGCTAATCCATCCCACAATGGAATGTTTGGAACGTCAGATGTTACTTTATCAGCATTACGGCTAAATCCCGACCCAACAAAAAGAGCCGCATGGTGTTCCTGTAAATGCTGGCTAATAAGCTCAAGATAATGTTTAGCAGTTGCGCTCATCAAGATAACCTCCATTTTGTTTTTCACAATCTAGCCACTATAACGCTCCAATCATTGTGGCATGTTTGAATTACGGTATTGCTCTTCAATTTCTTTTATGTTGTAATCCATCAATCCGGGAACGCCCATCTCGCCGCCGCACTCGTTGCAGAAAGCAGCCGTGATCTCAAAAGTATACTCTTTACCCCGAATAGTCTGGTTGATTTTGATTTTCTTCAGGGTGTAGTTTGTTTCTCTGCGGCATTCTGTGCAGAAGTCCTTTTGGTTTTTCATGGCGGCACGCTCCCTTCCGGTTTTACATTCTTTTTTATTATTGTATCCCTACCTTTGTTTTTCGTCAACAATAAAGCCGCTGACAGTCTGCCGCTCGCAGAAACCATCAGTGGGTTTCATGAGTCTTCAAATCCCCTAGACACAAAAATCGGCACCCGCTTTTCAGCGAGTGCCGATTTTGTTACCCTATAGTGCGCTTTGACTTTTGGCGTAAGTGGCGTAAGTTTGGCGTAAATCCGCTTTTGCGCGCTCCAAAAATCAAGGATTCATGCGGTTTTTAGGCAGTTATTAGTACATGCCGCCCATGTCACCGCCGGCAGGTGCGGCGGGAGCCGGGGGTTCCGGCAGGTCAGCCACAAGGCTCTCGGTGGTCAGCACCATCTCAGCGACGGAAGCTGCGTTCTCCAGAGCGGAACGGGTGACCTTGGTCGGGTCCACGATGCCAGCGGCGATCATATCCTCGACAAAGACCTCGTTCTGGGCATCGAAGCCGTAGTTGGGCTTGTTGGCAGAAACGATCTTGTCGATGATGACGCTGCCCTCCAGACCGGCGTTCTTGGCGATCTGGCGCAGAGGAGCTTCCAGAGCCTTCAGCACGATCTTGGCACCGGTGCGCTCGTCGCCTTCCAGCGTGTCGCACAGAGCGCGCACAGCGGGGATGGCATTGATGGGAGCGGTACCGCCGCCGGCCACAACACCCTCCTGCACAGCTGCCTTGGTAGCGTTCAGAGCATCCTCGATGCGCAGCTTCTTGTCCTTCATCTCAACTTCGGTAGCAGCACCGACCTTGATGACAGCCACGCCGCCGGCCAGCTTAGCCAGACGCTCCTGCAGCTTCTCGCGGTCAAAGTCGCTGGTAGCGGCCTCGATCTGGCTGCGGATCTGGGCAATGCGGGCTGCAATAGCGTCCTTGTCGCCTGCGCCGCCCACGATGGTGGTGTTCTCCTTGGTCACCTTGACCTGACGGGCATGACCCAGCAGCTGGACGGTAGCGTCCTTCAGCTCGTAGCCCAGATCAGAGGAGATCACGGTGCCGCCGGTCAGGGTAGCGATATCCTGCAGCATCTCCTTGCGGCGGTCGCCGAAGCCGGGAGCCTTGACAGCCACGACATTCAGGGTGCCGCGCAGACGGTTGACGATCAGGGTGGACAGAGCCTCGCCCTCGATATCCTCAGCCACGATCAGCAGCTTCATGCCGTTCTGCATCACCTGCTCCAGCAGGGGAACCAGATCCTGAATGACGCTGATCTTCTTATCGGTGATCAGAATTGCAGCGTTGTCCAGATCGGCCACCATCTTGTCGGTATCGGTGACCATATAGGGGGTCAAGTAGCCGCGGTCGAACTGCATACCTTCCACGATCTCGTTGTAGGTCTCGGCGGTGGTCTTGTTCTCCTCGATGGTGATGACACCGTCGGAGGTGACCTTCTCCATGGCCTCGGCGATCAGGCGGCCGATCTCGGGGTCACCGGCAGAGATGGTGCCGACGCGGGCGATATCGTTGCTGTCCTTCACCTTCTGGCTGTGTGCCTTGATGGTCTCCACAGCGGTGGCAACGGCCTTACTCATGCCGCGGCGGATATCCATGGGATTTGCACCGGCGGTAACGTTCTTCATGCCCTCATTGACCATAGCCTGTGCCAGCACGGTAGCGGTGGTAGTACCATCGCCTGCGGCATCGTTGGTCTTGGTTGCGACCTCACGCACCAGCTGTGCGCCCATGTTCTCGAACTCGTCCTTCAGCTCGATTTCTTTTGCGATGGTCACGCCATCGTTGGTGATGACCGGTGCGCCGAACTTTTTGCCCAGCACCACGTTGCGGCCCTTGGGGCCGAGGGTGATCTTAACGGTGTTAGCCAGGGTATCAATACCGGCACACAGTGCCTTGCGAGCGTCTTCGCCCTGCTTGATCTGCTTTGCCATAATACATCGCTCCTTTATAATATAAGCTCAATTGAAAAGGGAAAATTCAGTTTCAGTCTTCCACAACAGCCAGAATGTCGCTCTGGCGCACGATGGTGCACTCTTCGCCGTCCACCTTGACCTCGGTGCCGGAGTACTTGCTGGTGAGGACCTTGTCGCCGACCTTGACGGTCATCTTGACTTCCTTACCGTCCACGACACCGCCGGGACCCACCGCGATGACCTGTGCGACCTGCGGCTTCTCTTTTGCGCTGCCGGTCAGGATCAGGCCGCCTTTGGTGGTCTCCTCGACTTCAACAGTCTTAATGACAACACGGTCTGCAAGAGGAATGATCTTCATAATTCTTGCCCTCCAATTATATTGAATTTATTTGAAACTTTGTTGCGCCCTGCGGGGGCTTCGTGTGTGCCCTGCAGTGGTTTAGCACTCCTTTTCTCTGAGTGCTAAGTGTATTGTACTCATCTTGCCCTGAAAAATCAAGGGGTTTTGCGATTTTTCTTTGTTAAGAATTTATGACGCCCAAAAATCGTACTCTGCCACGCAAAAAAGGCGGCGCATCCTTGACAGGACGCGCCGCCTTTTTTATACTTATAGCGCATTAGAAAAACACAGCTGCCGCGCTTTGCGGCAGAACGGAGGATACCGTGACAGACAAAAAACTGATCTCATCTTTACAAGGACTGCGGGCAGTCGCATTTTTGTGCGTGGTCATCTCCCATTGCGGGGCGCCGTGGCTGGGTCCGTGGGCGATTTCAGTATTTGTAGCGCTGTCCGGTTTTCTGATGGTCTGCAACTATTACGACCGCCCTCGCACAGCACCGGGGCTGCAGTCTGCCATAGCTTTCTCCTTTAAAAAAATACGCCAGCTGTATCCGCTGCACCTTATTATGATGGCTGCCGCCCTGTTATTTGTACTGAAGGGGCTTCTGGCGCAGCCCTCTGCCCGCGGGGTTCTCTCCTGTGCGGCGCAGCTTGCGGTAAGCATTTTCCTGTTGCAAACATGGATCCCGTCCAGCCGTTTCTGGTTCTGCCTGAATGGAGTGGCTTGGTATCTTTCGGTTCAGGCTTTTCTGTATGCCATCTTTCCCACGCTTCTCGCCGTGCTGAAAAAGGCCGATGCCCGCAGACTGCGCTGCATTGCCGCAGCAATTTTCTGCGTACAGTGCCTTTTCTCCCTTGCGGTCTGGAAAGCCGGGCTCAGCGGAAAGGCCGCATTCTACCTGACCTATCTGTGTCCGCTGTTCCGGGCAGGCGATTTTACTATCAGCTGCTGCGCGGGCTGTCTTTACCACAGCCGCAAACAGGAGAGCACACTGCCGCGCAGTGCTTTCTCCCTATTGGAACTGGCCGCTGTACTGCTTGCGGGCGGCTGCCTTTTTATCGCCGCCAAGCACACAGGGGTTCTGGGCGCAGTGGCCTTCCGGTACAATGTGCTGTTCACTCCCTCTGCGGTGCTGCTAGTCTGGCTGCTCGCCATGGGCAAAGGGTTCATTTCCCGGCTGCTATCCGCAAAGCCGTTTTTGTGGCTGGCACAGCTCTCCCCTTACGGCTTTCTGATCCATCAGGTACTGATCCGGTATATGGAGTGGGCTGCGGACAAGTTTAGCCTTACAGTGCAGCCCGTGGTCTGGACCTTGACCGTATTTTTGCTCACGCTCTGCCTGAGCTGGTTTTATAAGGCGCTGGAACGCCGGGTGCGGCAGCGTCGTACAAAGGCTGCTGCACAGTAAACAAAAAGACAGCTTCGATTTCTCTGCACTGCGCCAAGTTATGTCATGAATTTTAGTTGCGCATGAGAGGTTCTTCTTTCGTAAAAAACCTCTCGTCCCTCCAGCGTTCCCAGAAAATGGAACAAAAAGAAAACCCCAGAATCATTCGAATTAGAGAATAATTCCGGGGTTTTTAATACTGTCGGCGGGGGCGAACCCGTACTCTGTCTCCAGAAAGGGATTTTAAGTCCCTCGTGTCTGCCTGCCTTCAGCAAAGTCGATTTTCGTTCGTTGTATCGTTTGATTTCTCATTGCGAGAGAGATTTTTCCTTCGCGAGCGAGAGGGATTCGCACTTTTTATAAGATGATAATATCACATTTTTCGCCCCATGTCAACCATGTAAAATTGTTTCATCTTGTCGTGCTTGATCTTCGGAGCGTCCGGGACCCAGGGCTGCCGCCGGGGCGTTCGCCCTGCCCAGATGCGCTCCTCAGGGTGGGTGATGATAGGGTTGTATAGTGCTTTGATTGGTGCATTGATGGACGCACTTGAATGATGGGTTGCCTCTGATTTTTGAAGAGTACTTTTGAAGTGATTGAGGTTGTTTTGATGTGCAGACGGACTTGATTACTTCTTATCTGTGATGTTCCTTTGCTTTGCCTCCGCTCGCCCCTGCTACCTCTTTTGCTGTAATTTCACCGGAAGTAATTTTGAGGGATAGAATGAGAAACGAGTGTATTTGTTTGATATGAAGCAATCATTTTATTATAAAACCGCGTGGATGGGATTTTGCAACCACACCCACACGGTCTGAGGTCTAAAAGATTATTTTAGTTTTTCGAGTATCTCGTCTGCACTCACGCCGCTGGCCAGCAGCTTTTTCAGCACGTCCTCTGCTTCAGCTTTCTTTGCTTCCTCTGCAGCCTTAGCATCTGCCTTTGCTTTCTTTGCTTCCAAAGCTGCCACTTCTTTTTCGGCCTTCCTCAAAGCAGCCTTTTTTGCTTTCAGATCAGCCTTCAAAGTGTCAATGTTGGCGGTGACGGAGGCAATCTCCGTATTCAGAGACGCAATAGTCTCCTGCTTCTCCGCGATCTGGGTTGCGTAGTCTTTGGTAATATTCGATTTTGGACGGTTCTTGCTTCCTTTGGTTCTGGGCATAGGTGATAACCTCTTTCCTTTTGTAGTGGTTTAAGTATAGCACTGTGTTAGGGTGAGGGCAATATTACTCCTTTAATCAATTTTCATTCCAGCTTCTATCCAATTATCAAATTCCTTTTTGACTATATCCGCCGTATAATATGCGCCCTCTCCTTCATCCTTATGATAGGTAAACCAATTTTCTACTTCTTTTTCCGATTTATCTGAATTTCTCTTTTTCAGTCCTTTGATAAAATAATCATAGCTGTTTTTCGCAAAGACCAACGATGGATTTCCATTCTTTCCTCCATAGTCTGCGTAATGGCATGCACGTGTTACAGCTTTTCCAATCCATATTTTACTGTTAATACCAACACCTTTTCGACCAGCTTTTACCACAAGTTCTTGTGCTGTCGACTGCCCTATTCCTACCTTTATTTCAGGCAAATCTCTATCCTTTAACAGTTTATTAAGCATTCTCATAAAAGTGTTTATATAAAATGCTTTTGTTGCGATTTCTAGCTCATCACTTTCTTTCGGCGTTGTATATACCGCATACACGCAATCTCCGCGAATGCCAATTTCTCGAAGATTATCATCGTCTCTCAAAATCTCAATAATCTCTGAGGAAAAGCTTCGAAAGACCTTAGCTAATTTTTCTTTATCTTCATCTGCACACAATTCTGTTGAATCACGCATATCTACAAAAATGGCACTCACCCAACTATAGTAGCCGTTTGTGAATGTGAAATCATCGTCATTTGGAAGTTTATCTTGTTCAACAACCTCCATATCGTTATCTAAAATTTCTTCTAGCCTTCGCTTACCTGCTTTGTAATCATAATCAGCCATTAGTTTTCTCTATCCCTCAATACAAGAAGATTCCAATTAGAAACATTACGATAAATGCAATAAACCCAACTATCGTCCACTTAATCCCTTTATTGTAGTTCATATATTTTTCATTTGCAATTTTCGAGTTTATGTAGACTTGAGAAAGGAGATCTTTCAAATAATCTTCCTTTTTTATGCTTAATATATCATTTTGAAAAATCTGATAGGATGCCCTATCGCTTATCTTTCCAAAAAACAAAACCGAATCTGTTATCATTTCTGGTTGCTGGTAAATGTTAGCATCAATCCTTGCAATTAATGTTGTAATTAATCGCGCAATTCCATGGCACAGCGTGAATACAGAAATCCCAAGAAATCCAATATATAAAACTGTACAAAAATTTGCTGGCGGTATAATACTCTGCAACACGTTGTACATTTCAGCCACTCCATCATTTGTGAAAATGATGGTTAATAAAACACCTGTCATTGCAAGCACTGTACCTGCTTTTGAATCACAACTATTTATCCAGCCATTTATTCTATCCAGTGAAGCTTTCGCCTCTTCTATTTGTTCTTCTGTATCCAATGTATCTGCTATTATTGTTCCCATCATTGTGACGATTCCTTTCACAATCCGTTTATCAAATTCATTTATCGTAGCCACTATCACATCTTCGCCGACCATAATAGATCGTTGCCTGCCGCTCACCGCGTAGAGGTGTGCAAAGTTTCGAGCGACGTAGGGAGCTACCGCTCCCACAATTCATGCGGCTTCCTCTATGATATTACCATGGAGAGGTGTAAATCACATGAAGAACAAATTAGATTGGTTCGATGATAACTGGAATTGGGATGTATTACCCACACGGATGCTATATGAACTTCTGCTCTCCCCTACTTACCGATGGCCTTGGAAAGTGAAGGTTGTATGCTCGTATAGGTGGGGTGCTGAGTTTCCAAAGTGTCCACGGTGCGAAATCACTATGAAGCGTGAGTACCAGCTCTTCTGCGACCACTGCGGTCAAAGACTAAACTGGAGTGGGTTTGATGATGTAGAAGTACGGTACATAGGGTTGGATGGGGTTGAAGAGGCTGAAGATTGATTTCTGGTACTTTTATTTTACTCCGCTGTGATAAAATCCGCAAGGTTAAACCTTATATCCCTTTTCGCAAATCACATTGACTACTTCGTCCACATACTTCTGGCAGGTATCATGGTCAGGTGCTTCCACCATAACACGAACGACCGGTTCCGTACCAGACTCACGCACCAGAATACGGCCGGTATCGCCCAGCGCTTCTGCAACTGCCTTGACTGCCTCCTGTACCGCCGGGTCGTTCTGTGCAGCTTTCTTATCAGTGACACGGACGTTCTCCAGCACCTGCGGGTAGATCTTCAGCGGCTCAGCCAGCTTGCTCATGGGCATCTTCTTCGCCAGCATGACCTCCATCATCTTGAGACTGGTCAGAATACCATCACCGGTGCTGGCGTACTTGGAGAAGATGATATGACCGCTCTGCTCGCCATCAATACGGCAGCCGTTCTTAGCCATGTACTCGTAGACGTACTTGTCGCCCACAGCAGTCTTTGCATAGCCGATGCCCTGCTCGTCAAAAGCCTTGTACAGACCAAAGTTGGACATGACAGTAGTGACCACGGTGTTGTTCGTCAGTTCGCCGTGTTCCTGCATGTAGCAGCCGTAGCAATACAAGAAACTTAGGTTTCACTAACTTCATTACTTCCGTATCCAAATATGACTTTTCCAATATGCTCGGCCACCTTTAAATCTTCTTCCGTATTTATGTCAACAGCTTCGAATTTACTAACAAAATGCATGTATGGTTTTCTGCCAATGCGGCACCGATACCTTACTAAGCTATCTTTAGAGATACCATATAATCCTGTAGTTTCTTCGATTACCGGAAGCATATCCTGACTCCTAGGTAAAATACCTGGCCTGTAATTAATAGGCGTGTTGGCGAACCAATAGAAACTATGATTTGCTAGTGCTGTAAAGCAAGAATCAAACTCTTCGCTACCAATCAGCGTATTGTAGCATTCTTTTATTGTTTCAGGCTGCATATAAGGAGCAGTAGCAAAAAGCTGAAAATAATAATCATAATCCGGAAATTTTTCGCAATGATATACCAGCAAATCATTACCGTTTGCTGTATTCGTTGCAAGCTCTGGTTTTCGTTCAATGACATGAAAGCCCATTTTTACTGCATACTTCTTCTCACGAAGTCCTGTCTCTGGATTCCAGGTATTATACTTCTCATCTTCTTTTCTCTTCTTTTCTGTCACAGAAGAATAACCATAACCAAGTTCCAGATTTACCGGGAATACCGTTGCTCTGTTTCCGATACCATAAACCGCATATCCGGACTGATATACGATAATATGTACCTCATTCACACCTGCTCCTGTTGTTTTATGAGCAACTATCGGTGATTCCCCTGTACGAAGCTGCTTCGGTGTAGGAAGTTTCTCTCCTCTCTTTGGTGTGTCGATCAGTTCTTTCAATGTTCTTAATGTCAGCATAATTGCCACCTTTCCCGCAGAAACCGGTGACAAAAAGAAAGGCAGCTAAGCTAAATAGACCCCGATTCCGCTAATTTTTTTTATTAGCGGAACCGAAGCTCCAACCTGCTGCCTTCTGTATGGAAAAATCTGCTGCACAATCACAGTGTTAAGATTCAACCAACATTATTTACTTCTATTTACTACTGATACGGTATCCGTCTTGTTCTCTTTTTCTTTCTGACGGATTTCCTTTAATACATCTGAATAATCACCAAAGGCATCGTAGGGACACCTGCGGCGAAACTCCAATTCTTCCTGCGTCATGAGCTTTTCCTCCTCCATTTGATGTAATAAAATTCTAACAAACATCTGTCCGAAACTCTTCACAGCCCATAATGTAATTTTTTATTATTTCACAATCTGCAATGTTGACATAAAAAAAGTGATATAAATAATCTCTATAAAAAAGATTACTTATATCACTATGTATTTGGTAAAAGCCGCTTCATACAGGGCATTACCATATTAAAAATAAGTTCTTGATCTGCCTCACTTAATTGTTTCATCATATGTTCAAATTCAAAAAATTTATTAGATGCTGTCTTTGCCTCACCCGGCAATAATTTGTTTGGTGTAACATCCAGTACTTCGGCTATACGAAACAGCTTTTCCAATTTCATTTCTGATTGAGCTGTTTCTATTAGGTAAATGGTATTCTGTGTTACACCTATTGCCTCAGCAAGTTCAAGCTGAGACATCTTTTTCTTTTCTCTGTAATGTCTGATCTTCCTTCCGACTTCCTGTAAGTTTTCAGATTTTGAGACTTGTGGCAATACCATTCACCTCCTTTGTAAATAAAAAATAACCCCAAAGCAAATAATTAGATTTAATCTAAAAATGGGCAGACTTCTAGCGTAATATTACACTAATCATCCTTACAATCATATTTTTGGTACAGCACCTAATAAATTGTTGCCATCTTAGTGCAGCGATTTATTAGATGCTGTACCAATTTTTTAATCCATTTCTTTGACTAAATTTTTCTAATTATTTGCTTTAGGGTTATATCTATTACATATACGGAGTTTGATACCCCTCACAAATCTCAACTGAATAAAAATATTTCCAAAAATCTTAAAATACGTCCATAAAAATTAATCTAATCCTTAATTTCATTGTCGCATTGTTATATCCCTCCTGCTATAAAATTTTGGAATTAATAAGTCATTAACTACCAAAAAAAATAAAGTTATTTGAAGTTATGTGGTAGTTAGAAATAGATTAACATACTTATTATTTTTTGTCTAGTGTTTAAATGATTTAATCACTACTTAAAAAAAGAAAACCCGACAAAACACTATGCTTAATCGCTATGTTGATAATATATAGGTATACTATCTCCATAAACTTCCTGCATATGTTTTGCCGGGTTCCTGATGTTTCTGTGCCATCTCCAACACGTTCAGCAAACTCTTGAATATCCATGCTGTATGTGAAGATTCCTGCCGTCTAATATTACAGATTCACGGATATTCTCATTCCTGCATATTAAATTGTATCACTATACTTTACTTCTTCTCATTCTTCCGTATCCCGGAGAACTCCTACCAGATGTGACATATACATCTCTAAGCGATCAACTTCTTCCTTCGACCGCTTCTTATTCATATCAATGCCAACAACTACACCCAAATCTGCAAATGCTGTCAGCTCTCTATGACATCTCTGGCAACGCACCTCTGAATAGGTAAAAAGGCTTTTCTGGTTCACTTTGCCGCATACCGGGCATGTAACAAATAATGGTTCTTTGCTCATCAATAATCCTCCAAGTAATATCTACACAAACTATCACTCAAACGGATAAGGGAAATGAAAACCGTTGATGAGTTAATAGCAGGCGATTCCGTAGCACCGAAGCCATGCCACCTGCTATATGATCTTCCCCTGGGATTGGCTCTGACAATCTCATCGCAACCTACACCTGCTACTGTTCATGTCATCTACTCCAATGACTTGATCACATGAACAGCAACACCCTGAACAGTACAATTTTGTGTATAAATATCCGGGTACTTCGGATTCTCCGGATGCAACCGTACACACCTTCTTTCTGTATCAAGGAAAAACCGCTTTAATGTGGATTCATTATCTACAAGTGCTACAACAATGTCTCCATCCGAAGCTGTATTCTGCTTCCGAATTACAATCATATCTCCACTGTTGATACCTGCTCCGATCATAGAATCTCCACTGGCCCGCAAGATAAAGAACTCACCCTCTCCAAATAATGAAACAGGAAGAGAAACATATTCCTCAATATACTCTTCCTCCAGCTGCGGCATACCACAGGATACTGACCCAAGTACTGCCGCCGGCTTCGTAAGTAGAGATATTTTATTCGTTCTCTCAGTAACAATCTCCCCATTGCGGTAGCTTAACATTCCTCTGTCATTCATAGCAACAAGGTACTTGTATACTGTACTCTTGACTATACCGAGCGCATCTGCGATTTCGCTGGTATAAGGTGAACGATGATTCAGCAACTGAAACTGTTCTGCATAATCCATAATCTGCTTCATCAATTCTTCGCTTTTATGCCGCATCTTTTCACCTTACCTTTCTATCGGAAACGTTGCGTTTCTGATAGAAATAATTATACCGAACAAATTTTCGTAAGTCAATATGTTTTTTCAATTTTCCGAACATATTTTCTTTCATTCATCCTCAAATTCCATTTCGTTCATTTCTGGAAAATCCAGTAACTCAGAAACAGTCATATTAAATCCCATAGCAATCTTACGCAAAGTCTTCAGCTTTGGATTCTTTGTTTCTCCTCTCATCATACTATTAAGCGTTGATTGCGTAATCCCTGACAATGTAGCAAGTTTATTTGTCGTTATCCCTCTCTCAACACACAGATCAGTTAATCTCTTTATTATGGCATCTGAATACGTCATGCAAATTCTCCTTAAATCACAATATATATTCAGTATAAATGATTTCCCCTTCATTTATTAACGGTATGCCGTTGACATTTCTGCAAACCGATGATAAATTAACGTTATACCGTTATTTACTTGTACAACTTTAAGGAGGAATTTATCTAATGAGCAAAAAAGAACAGAAACTAAAAAAGAATCTCTATAAAGCACTCACAGAATATTTCATTCATAATCCTAAAAACAATCTGACATCATCAGAAAGTTTTCTGGATCAGCTTGCAGCTTTTCGTATGGAAACAACATTACCTATTGCAATAAAGCACGATGTAAAATATCAAAAAGCTCAGAAAAAATGCAATAAAGCTAATGAAAAAATACGGGATCTTAATCTAACTCCTCAACAATGGGACACTGTTGATGCCGCTATCACTGCTGAAAACATTTCATCTATAGAATATATACGGATTGCCTATAAACAAGGAATCATTGATGCATTTTCTATTTTACGAGAAACTCTTTAATATATCCATGTTAATCTAATCGCTTACAGACAATGAAGCAGGGATTTATCTCTGCTTTCCCATTTTCTTCTCTATTGCTTCCGGAACTCGGATTAAGCCAAATCGCCATAGTATCGGATAAATATATGAAACTCCTCTAATATCTCCAAGTGCCTTCGGTTTCTTCACTTCTTCTGAAATCCTCTTACTATTTTCAAACGCCAGCACCACACTACTCCAGGCAAGACTCTTACTTTTCTCTCGCCGGTCTATCAGCAACTCTCTGTTATACTCTCCGTTTTTACCAACCTTTAATTTATACCGGAACGGTAATCCTGTTGCCGTTTTAAATGGATACTCCTGAAATGCAATAACCGCTTGCCACAGATTTTCCTCTGATGGTGTTTCCTTTAGAAGCCGAACCTGCTCCTGTCGGATCTTATATGTCCGGCATCGTTCCGCATTTAGACTTATCTCTGTTGCATTATAAAGTCCCTTAGTGTAGGGCAAATAGGAATGAACTGATGCTCTGGAAAGCCCCGTGAGTTTCATAATCTCCGAAATCTTTTTTCCTGACTGATGCAGATTATTAATTTCTGTACATATATCTGATGTGAACACATCAGCAGTAATAAGTAGCTTACGAAGTTTCAGCAGGCTAATATTTAACTCATCTGCCAGTGATCTTAAGGAAGCTGCTTCTTCATAGGCATCTCTTAATTCTTGAAGAAAATTATTAAATTGAAGTTCTGGATTATATTCTGGTTTCTTTTTTGGTCTTCCTGCCATTTTATAACTCCTATTTCCATGTGAATCCAATCATATTGCACCTAAAACAGAGGATTTCCCTGCTCCGGACTAATGCTCCGATAGCTGTCCTCTGTTTCTTATTTTATTTCTTTCGTTTTTCTGGAATATCCCAAATAATAGATGACACCGCCCACTGCTCCACCAAGTGTATTATAGGTCAGATCTGATATTTGAAGTGTTCCAAGATGGAATAATAGCTGAGTAAATTCTATCAGAAAAGAAAATATTGCTACAGCTTTTGTGGCTTCCCAAACGGTTTTTCCAAATCTAATATTCTCAGGAGATTCACCAAGTAATTCTTTTTGAAATGCCCATAACAGCAAAATAGAAAATGGAACAAATAACATGAAATTCTCTATAGATTCTGTTGTAAACTGTCCATCTTCATAGAATCCCCATCCTCCCAAAAGCTTTCCAAGCGGATCAAACCATATCTCACGATTTAAAACTGTTCGGAGTAATATCATTGCTGTATAAAAAGCTAATAAGAATGTCCGGCGAAAATTTGAAGAACTTTTAAATGCTCTCCACCACGTTCCAAACATATTTCGAATAAAACTATTCTTTTTCCACCCATGCTCCTTACCATATAAATATAAGAACATTGTTAAAAAGGCAAGGAGAACGGCAGCCCAGAAGGGCTGATAAAGTGCTGATAATACATTATATGCTATTTTATTAAATATTTCGATTATCTTACTTCCCATCGTTCTCCTTTATTATTTATTTCAAATCTTCAAATAAATTCTTCTGATATACACCATCTTCTATCAGCTTGGCAAATGATTTTACTACATAGTCTTTATCTTCTTTATAGGTTACTCCAAACCACTTGTCATTCGTATCTAACACTTTTACGGAAACTCTACCTGCCTGAAGAAGTTCATCTATGTAGATTGGCAGTAAATATTCTGCTTTCAGAATATCTTTATCTCCCATGTTAGCAAAGAACTCTTTAAATCCATCTTCTAAAGTCTGCATGAATTCCGGTGTAAGTCCCCACATATTCATGGATGCGTAGGATTCTGCATTAATTGAAGTGAGCTGTCCATCGTTATCTACTGCTGCACCCTCTGGAATCTTAACAATATTGGAGGTTTCATGTACTGCTGTGAGATAGCCTTCTTCATTTGTCTCACAGATTCCTCTAGTAACGGCACCATTTTCACTTAAAGTATTCTTTAAAATAAAGCCTGCCATGCAGAACTGATTGGCTTTTTCTGGTGTATAACCTACAAGGAAATTATGAAGCTTAACAAATGCTTCTTTTCCATAGTAGTCATCTGCATTGATAACTGCAAATGGCTCATGCAGGACTTCTTTACAAGCAAGAACAGCTTGTCCTGTTCCCCAAGGTTTGGTACGTCCTGCTGGAAGCTCCACACCTTCTGAAAGTTCATTTAATTCCTGATATGCGTAGGCAATCTCTACATCAAGATCTTTACAAATCTTTTCAATACGATCACCGATTGCTTCTTTAAAGGCATCCTTAATATCTTTACGGATAATAAAAACAATTTTGTTGAAGCCTGCTTCGATTGCATCATGGATAGAATAATCCATGATGATTTCTCCATTTAAGCCAACTGGAGCAAGTTGTTTGATTCCACCACCGAATCGGGAACCGATACCGGCAGCCATGATAACTAATGTTGTTTTCATAATTTGTTCTTTTCCTTAAAGATAATTATTCTACAGTTACACTTTTCGCCAGATTTCGTGGTTTATCTACATCCAAGCCTTTAGCTACACTGATGTAATATCCCAGTAACTGTAATGGAATCACTGCAAGTGATGTTGCAAAAAGTGGATCTGTCTTTGGAATATAAACCGTAAAATCCACAGTGTCTTCAATATCATATCTTCCAAAAGTAGTTAACCCCATCAAATATGCTCCACGACTCTTACACTCCAACATATTAGAAATTGTTTTTTCATATAATTCTGACTGAGTTAATACACCAACTACCAAAATATCATCTTCAATTAAGGAAATTGTTCCATGTTTTAATTCTCCGGCAGCATATGCTTCTGAATGAATGTAGCTAATTTCTTTCATCTTTAAGCTACCTTCCATACAAATCGCATAATCAATGCCTCTTCCTACAAAAAATACATCATGTGCATTTACCTGCTTTGACGCAAACCATTGAATACGTTCTTTATCCTTTAAAATCTTTTCAATTTTTTCTGGTAAAGTTTTTATCTCTCTAATAAGTTCAACATATCTTTCCTCTGAGATTTCTTCTCGAACTTTTGCAAATTGGATAGCCAACGCATACGTTGCAACAAGCTGTGTGCTATATGCTTTTGTTGTAGCAACAGCAATCTCTGGACCGGCTAAAGTATAAAATACTGAATCGGCTTCTCTAGCAATAGATGATCCAACTACATTTACAATTCCTAATGTTCGTACTCCTTTTTCCTTTGCCTCCCGAAGTGCTGCTAAACTATCTGCTGTTTCTCCCGACTGGCTTATAACTACTACCAAACCATTCTTGTCAAGCAATGGTTTTCTGTAACGAAACTCCGAACCAAGTTCTACACGAACAGGAATTTTTGCTAAATCTTCGATTACATATTGTGCTGCAATTCCAACATGGTAGGCTGATCCACATGCAACAATATAAATCTGGCTAATCTTCTTTATATCTTCTTCTGAAAGACCAATATCTGTCAAATCAATAAAATCCTCTTTCACAACAGAATTAATTGTATCTCCTACAACTTTAGGCTGCTCATGGATTTCTTTCATCATAAAATGTTCGTATCCTGCTTTTTCAGCCGCTTCTGCGTTCCAGTCAATAGTTTTTAATTCTTTCTCAATTTCATCTCCATCAAGATTATAGAAAGTAATTTCGCCCTTCCTTACACGAGCCATCTCCATGTTACCAATATAATATACATTTCTTGTATATTTTAAAATAGCAGGTACATCAGATGCGATATAAGATTCTCCATCTTCAATACCAAGAATCATTGGACTATCTTTTCTTGCGACATAAATTTCTTCTGGATATTCATTAAACATTACGGCTAAAGCATATGAACCACGAATACGCACCATTGCATGATTAATTGCATCTACTGGTGTCCCCTCATATTTTTTATAATAGTAATCAACAAGCTTCACTGCGACTTCCGTATCAGTATCAGAATAGAATGCATAGCCCTTTCTTACAAGTTTCTCTTTCAATTCCTGATAATTCTCAATGATACCGTTATGTACTGCTACAACATTTCCATCATCGCTTCTATGCGGATGAGCATTATTCTCTGATGGTTCTCCATGAGTTGCCCACCTAGTATGACCAATTCCACATGAACCAATTACTGCTTTCCCATCATTGGTTTTTTCAGCAAGAATTTTAAGTCGTCCCTTTGCTTTTATAATATCAACATCCCTATCTCCATCACGAACTGCAATTCCTGCAGAGTCATAACCACGATATTCTAACTTAGACAAACCATCTAATAAAATAGGTGCTGCCTGTTCTTTACCTGTAAATCCTACAATTCCACACATAATTATTTACTCCCTTTTACTTGTAATCTTGCCTTATGATAAATCTTATAGCAAAATTATTATCTTAGCTTTTACTTTATTGTTTCCCTCTTATTTTATTATGTTTCTTTAAATGGACATACTTTCAGACATTGATAGCATTTAATACACTTCTTTTCGTCTATCTGAGGATATTCAAATCCTTCTTCATCTTCAATCATTGAAATTGCCATTTGAGAACAAATTGCATAACAAGCGGTACACCCACAACATTCTTTTTTTTCTTTAAATAGTACAGGTATTTTCCTGTCCATCTTTTCCTCCTTTATACGCCTATTATATAAGCATGTTTTCCTAGTATTCTATGTGCCATCATAACGCACACTGTAGAAATCATGATTACAAATATTGCATTTATCGGAAATATATTTGCCATTGGAACTAATTTATTTAAGATTCTAATTATCAACATATGACACAGATATATTCCAAAAGAATTATCGCCCAAAACTTTTAAAAATTTTTTTAAAACAACTGGTTGCTCATTCAAATTTAAATCACCAGCTTCTATGTATATGTATGCACTTATACAAAAAAGCCCCGTTGTTATAATAGAACTCATTTTTAATTGTGTTGTCGCCATATCAAAGTTTCCCATCCAATACCAAATAAATCCTTCAACACCTTGAATTACCAATGAAAACAGGCACAAGTTAGTTAAACATTTTGGGGATAATTGTAAATTGATATACCCGTTTTTTAAACTTACCCCTAAGTAATAAAATCCAAACCAAAAAACAAATAATTCACCCTGAAATGGAAAGCCTAATTCAATATTAAACCACAAGCTTATATAACGAATTAGAAAAATGCTAACGGGTGTTACAAACCACCCTAATTTAGAAAATCTACTTCGCAAAAGTTTAAACGTAACTGGTATTAATAGTACCATCTGTATATAAACCAGAATAAAATAATATATTCCATTACATTTTGACATGAAAACATCCGGTATAAATGTATTTATTCTACGATTCACTATCGCAAATATAAATGACCAAATTATATAAGGAACAATTATTTTTTTAATTCTGCGATATATTATATCTCTATATACTCCATTTTCGTTTTCTTTGGTTAAATAACCAGAAAGAAATATAAACATACCTACTGCAAAATTAACCAATGGCCGAATTATTACTCCGTACCCCCCCCCACGCATATGTATTATATGTATGGATAACAATTACTGCAATAATTGATAACCCTCGCATTATTTGTATTTTTTTATTCATTCTTCTCTCCCACATTGAACTGCATTAACATACCGTAATCAAGATTTGACTTTATACCCCCCCGTCTTGCTCTTTTAAGCACCGGTTTTAATATCTTCTTAATAGCATTTTTTATTCTTTGTTTTATTGGCAAAGATAAATAACTTTTTCTTAACTCTTCAAAATCCATTTTCTTCATATCTATAAAAAAAGTCTCTCTCTCTTTTGGTCTATAAACAGAACGGAACTCTGCTGGATTTTCTTTTGTAGCATCGTCATATTCTACTTCCATAACTTTTACAGATGACTTAGATATGAGCCTGTTAAATATTTTTTCTCCTTGATTCGTTCGAACAATTACCAAAGATGTTCCTTTACTATCATTCATTTCTGGAGCAATAGTGTCAATCCCCCAGAAATCTCCTATCGTTAAATCTGATAATCTTAATGTCTTTGCTTTACATTCATAGCAGGATGGTCTAAGGCAGAAATCACTTAAAAACATTTGCATATACGGGTCTTTGCTTTTAGAGATATAAACTTCTTTAGACGAACCATACTCCTTCATTCCAAAGTTTTCCCATCCTTGATCTTTACATCTAAAATTAACTTTCTCCATCTTGCCCTGCATTTTATTTTCCATATAACCTACATATTCTTTCCACAATGCAGGTGATGGAACCCCATGGCAAATAATATCAACACAAATAAGATTTTTATAATCTTTCTGAAGAAATTTCTTTAATCCATTAATTTGACATCCTGTTCCAGTAAATAAAACCAATTTATTTAACACTAAATTTTTACGAACATTCTTAAAAATATTTTTAATTTTAGCTTGTAAGTATTTGGATCCCAGGAGTTTCTCTAAATCTTGCTTTTCTGTAATGCCAATATACTCAGCTTCTGTGCAAGATGCATTCATTGCAACTCCATAAACAATTCCTTTTTTTTCAAGAACCTCATTTGCCAACAAAGAAAAAATTGCACCTGAAGAGCTTTTCATCCTTATGTCATTGTCATAATATGCCGCATACGCTTTTTTTTCGTTTATCGCCATATTCTATCTCCCTCCAAACTGTAAATTTCCCCAAATACGCCTTATTTAATCTTCTCCAAATCCATGAGTTCTCCCCATTTCAAATCTGTCTCAAGCGTAATATCCGTATCAAAACCGCCTTGATCAAAAAAGGTCAGTTCTCCAAAATAAATTTGCCCATCTATATTATATAAATCCACTCTCATATGAACCAAATTTTCTGAGAGTTGTTCGGCAATCCTTATCATTTTTTCATAGTTTTCCGGTCTTTCCACATCTGATTCAGGTTCTAATTCCGGTTTTTGATATAATAAGCGATTCCACTCTTTATCATAAAAACGAAAAGTTGGATGTCCAGATGCCCTATTCGTACATACCATCACGCTATCCATTTTTCCATTAAACATAAAAAATTTATAATCATTTGGTACTGTATTTGTTATCATTTTTTCTGCTATAATCCGATGCTTCAAGTTTTTATATGGCCATTCTCGGCATAGATAATAGTAATTATTTTTTAAACTCTTTTCCAATACATCTTTTGTTTTATCTATGTCCATATTGTTTTTATCATTTATAAGTACTACTCCACCAGAATCATGTGTTGTTTTTAAAACAAAATTAGATGGCAATTTTGAAAAGTCTATATCTTCAAAACGATCCCACACACCGTAAGTAGGTATAACATATTGTTCACCAATTTTATCTGCAACATATTTCTTTGCCTCATATTTATCTACCATTATTTGGTAGTGTTCCTTTCGGTCATTTATTTTCAACCAATTAATTTTTTCATTATAGGATCTTGGATTACTCAAATCCAGCTTTCTCTTCAATTTACTTAAAAAAACCATTCTTAAATAAATTGAATCCGGCAAGACTTTAGCTAAATTTACAAAAACTTTTTTATATAATTTCATATGTTTTTCCTTTCATTTACTTTCTTTTGGCAAATTTATGAATTATCGCTTTCATTTCCTCACGATACATAAACGAAGTTATTATCAAAGAAACTATTCCAAATAAAAATGCCTGTATAGTGCTGCAGCCATTGACGTGCGCAGGTATAGCTTGGCAACGATTTCTCGGCGTGTCCATCTGTCTTGTTGTAGATGTGCCCCACCTCAAAGAAGATCTTCTGCCAATCTTGATAGTAGCGTTCCTCATTCAGATGGGCATCCAGATACTCAAGCAGCGGCGGTTCAAGGCGTTCTACTTTTGCAAGCAGGCTTTCATCGATCTTTTTCAGCAGCTCTGTCTGATACCCCTGTTCAAGCATTTGCAGCAGGAAAACACGTTCTACACGAGCCTGCAAGGTCGCACGCTTCCGCCAGCAGTATTCACCTTCCAGTGGGTCCAAAACGACTGTATGGCTTTTTTTCAGTATTTCCATTGTTTCAGGCTGATGCAAATATGCCTTCCATGCCTTCCTATCATCAAACCATTTTCGATATGCCTTGACCGGTTCCAGCTGATACTTCTCGATTTTTTTAAGTTCCCCTTCCAGACGTTCTTTGGGGTAATGCAGCAAATACACCGCGCAGGTATCCCCCTCATCCAAGGGACGTTTGCGGCCAAGGATCTGCGCATTAACGAGCGGGTTCCACAGTTCACTGACAATATATTTCAGCGCACGGTCTTTCATATCCACACCATTATAGAGGGTCGTTGTGGTCAGTGTGACCTGATGCTGCAGAACATTGCCCACGAGCACATCATCCAGTTTGTCAAATTCCTCCGCTTCCTGACGGTATTTGGAGCACAGGCACACCACATCCTCTATGCCTTCTGCTTTCAGAGTGTCCCGCAGTTTTCGCAGCTTGGCGATGGTATTCACAAAAACGAGGATCTTTTCTCCCGGCTGTACCCGGCGGATGATATCCAGTTCGTCATCGTCACGGTAGAAGAACTTCACGCTTGACACAAACCGATAATCCATCGGCAGACGATAGTGCTGTCCCTCCGGGATCATATTCCGCAGCTCCCAATAGTCAAAGAAGGGGCGGGCGGTAGCGCTCATAAAGATACAGGTCTTCGTTGTCCAAAGCTCTTTAATAGCCTCATAGCTTGCATCCACATGATCGTTGAAGCTGGCATCTGTTACCATGTAGTGATACTCGTCTGACACGATATAATCAAACGATCTCAGATAAGTTTTGGCGGCATCTTCATTCCTTTGCAGGAAGGTTTCCAGCCACTGGTATGTTTCAACACGGATGGTGTGCTCATACTTGTTATCTATGGCGGGTTTGTTGACAGTCTCTCCAAGCACGGGATCACGGTCCTCGTAGGTCACTTCTATACGCCCCAAACGTTTTGCATCGCGCTCGATCTGGTTGCGCAGAGCTTCGCGATTGCACAGGATCAGGATACGCTTACGATGTTCATATGCCCACGGCAGCAATGCCTTCAGAATAAAATAGGTCTTGCCGGAGTTCGTACCCGCATCAAGCACCACGATCCCATGCCAGTTCTTGTAATCCTCACCAACAAGATCTGTAATGTACTGTTTTGCAGGCTGTAGGGTCGCTGGTACGGTGCTCCAGATAGTCCTCCATGATTTTGACCAGTGCCTTAGAGAGCGGCACGATTTGCTGATTACGCGCCTTCATGTGGCGGAAAAACACTGTCCCGGCGGAAAGGTCCAAATCTCCGATCTGCAGGTTGAGCAGCGTGGACGCACGGCAGCCGGTACCAAGCAGGAAGTTGACTATGACCCAGTTGCGGTATTCGGCAAAGGAGCAGGTCTTGCAGTCCGGTTCCTTCAGCAGCTTCTGCAATTCGTCGGTGGTGTAGGGTTCCTTGATTGGGTCATCGGCACGCACCAGTCTGATAGGATACTTTTCCAGATAGCCCTTTTCCATGCACCAGTACAAAAACGCACGCACCATACGGAGGTTCGTATTGATGGTCGTATCGTGGAGCTGCTGGTCCTTCATATAGAAGATATAGTCCTCCACCGTTTCTTCTGTGATGGTATGAATGGGCTGCTCTGTATCCCCCAGAAACCGAAAGAAGCTTCTGCCCTTTGCGGCGTAGAAGTCGAGTGAGCCTTGGGAGAGGTTCTTGAGCCGGTTGTACTTTTGGAACCTTTCAAATGCCTGTTGGATGGTGGGGTTTGCCTTGGCAGCGGGTCTTAAATCACGGTTACGCACGAGAGAGACTCCTCCTTTTTTCACGAAAAATCCCTCTCGCCCGCTCAACGTTTCCAGAAAATGGAATAAAAAGAAAAAGCCCAAAATCATTCGAATCAACGAACAATTCTGAGCTTTTACATGCCGCCGACGGGGGTCGAACCCGTACTCTGTCTCCAGAAAGGGATTTTAAGTCCCTCGTGTCTGCCAATTTCACCACAGCGGCGCAAACCCGGCTTACAAAGCCCTGCTGCCCTCTGGCTTGGGAGGGAACCGGGAATAACAGGTGTGAGGTAAAATGTCATCCAAATGACTTGCTGTCACTTGAAGTAACATGAAATTCAGCGATATTTATGATACAATAGTTTCCGTACTTTGTCAAGAAAAACCGCTTATTCGGTGCTGCTTACACCTTGCCGCCGTGCAGCTCGGCGTACATCCGGGAGCGGCACTCGGCCACTGCGGGGGTCATATTGACGTAGTGCTTGTGGGGGCACTCCAGACGCAGCTCGCTCTCCCAAGTTTCCTCGGTGAGCTGCTTTGCAATATAGGCCTTCTTCTCCGCAATAGAGGGCAGTTCAATGGCCAGCTTACCGCCCAGAATATGCGGCACCAGCAGCGGACGCACAGCGGTGGGGGTAAAGGTGATGGTGCGCTCGATGGCGTCCGAGTCCAGATTGACCATGGTGACCGGCTTACCGGCCTCGATGACCTCGCCGTCCATGGCAATCAGGTCACACTGCGCCTGACCGTTTTCGTCGTACAGACGCCACGGCATCTTTTTGCCCGGGATGATGGCCTTGCTGGCGGAGTCCGAGCACTTCATCTTGGGGGTGTAGCTGCCGTCCGGCTTCTTCACCGCCACCAGCTTGTACACACCGCCGAACACGGGGTCGGAGGCAGAGGTGATGAGGTTTTCGCCCACGCCGTAGGAGTCGAAGTGTGCGTGCTCGTACAGCTCCATATTGGCGATCTTTTTCTCATCCAGACCGTTGGAAGCCACCAGCTTGATGTAGGGCTTGCCGGCGGCATCCAGTGCCTTGCGCAGCCGCTTGGAGCCGCGGGCAAGGTCACCAGAGTCGATGCGGGCGCTCTTGACGCGGCGGTTGGGGTCGTTGGGGTATTTCTCAATGAGATAATCGTCCAGCTTGATCAGGTTGGGCAGGCCGCTTTCCATAATATTATAGGTATCCAGCAGCAGGCTGACCGAATCCGGGTAGGTATCAGCAAAGGCCTTGAACGCATCGAACTCGGTGGGGAAAAACTCGATAAAGCTGTGCGCCACGGTGCCCACGGCCTTGACCTCTGCGCCGAACTTCATCTCGGCCAGACAGTTGGCCGTGCCGATGCAGCCGCCCAGCACTGCGGCGTAAGCACCATCGTTACCAGCGCTCTCGCCCTGTGCGCGGCGGGTGCCGAACTCCATGACGCTGCGGGGGGTGTGAGTGTTGAGGCCGGTGATGCGGGTGGCCTTGGTGGCGATGAGGCTGTGGAAGTTCATGGTCTGGAGCAGGTAGGTCTCGATGAGGATAGCGCCCACGAGGTCGCACTCGATGCGCACCATCTGCACATGGGGGTAGCAGACCGTGCCTTCGGGCAGAGCGTACATATCGCCCTTCCAGCGGTAAGTGCGCAGATACTCGCAGAACTCCTCACTCATGCCCTTGGTGCGCAGCCAGTGGACATCCTGCTCATTGAAGTGGTAGTTCAGCAGGAAACGGGTCAGCTTGCGCTGGCCGGCGCTGATGGAGTAGCCCTGGTTATCCGGGTTCTTGCGGAAGAACATATCAAACACAAGGGTCGTATCCTTAAAGCCGTTCAGAAACAGGCAGTTGGCCATAGTGAATTCGTAAAAATCAACGACCATTGCCGGATTGTCGTAGTCCTCATCCGGGATATACGGCACAACTTTGATCTCGCTCATGAAAAGTTTCCTCTCTTTTTTCCGCGCACCCCTGCGGCGGGTGCAGCCAAACAAACTCTGCGCTGCCGCGCGTTTCGTCCTGTCATGACAGGATGTTTGTACCACTATAGCATCTTTGGCGGGCGGACGCAAGAGGTTTTGGCAAAAAATGACGGCAGAAAGAAAAATGATTTTTGCGGAATCTTTACCAGCACCTCCGGCAGTGCTCTTCTGTCCTCGGATAAATCACGGGCATCGATGCCGTCCGGATATGCAAAAAGCACCCGCAGCGCCTTTCCGTGCTGCGGGTGCTTTGATATTTCAGATTCAGCCGTTCTTACGGCGAAAGTATATCTGCAATTAAAAGAGGAAATATACATTATCTGCATTATCAAGGAGTAAAAATGGAAAAACAAAAGCATAAACGCAGTTCCTTTTCGGGAAAGCTCGGATTTGTTCTTGCCGCAGCAGGTGCATCGGTAGGACTGGGCAATATCTGGAGGTTTCCGTATCTTGCGGCAAAATACGGCGGAGGAATTTTTCTGCTGATATATATCATCCTTGCGCTGACATTCGGCTATACGATGATAACCGCAGAAACCGCAATAGGCAGAATGACACAGAAAAGCCCTGTCGGCGCATACCGTTCTTTCGGAAAATCAAAGTGGCTGACACTCGGCGGCTGGATAAACGCAGTAATACCGATTCTGATAGTGCCATACTACTCTGTTATCGGCGGCTGGGTCATCAAATATCTTTATGAATATATAATCGGAAACGGCGGACAGCTCGCCTCCGACGGATATTTTACAGGCTTTATTTCAAGCGGCGGCAGTGCCGAGATATGTTTCCTTATCTTCACAGCCCTTACGGTTGCGGTAATTTTCGGCGGGGTACGAAACGGCATTGAACGTGTATCGAAGTTTATGATGCCTGTGCTTGTTATCCTTTCGATAATGATAACCGCATATTCCGTTACTATGCCCGGCGCACTTGAGGGCGTGAAATATTTCCTGATACCGAACTTCTCTAACTTCTCGTGGATGACGGTAGTATCAGCTATGGGTCAGATGTTCTACTCGCTGTCAATAGCTATGGGCATACTGATAACATTCGGCTCATATATGAAAAAAGACGTTTCAATAGAAAAGTCTACCACCAACGTTGAAATATTCGACACAGGCATTGCGATTATGGCAGGGCTTATGATAATACCTGCCGTAT